>OLSM01002971.1_pt1 | contig 10067 bp, 6 predicted proteins | sample 1672721 | NCBI WGS metagenome assembly OLSM01 (sample SAMEA3136717, study PRJEB25190) | human gut metagenome | reverse complement strand
GTGGCGCAGGTCGCAACCACTTCGGCACCCGGCCAACGACGGCGGACGGAATCGAGCGCTAGCGCCAGATCGGTATAGTCCTTGTAGGGGTTATGGCGTTCTACCTCAAAGGCTTCGGCGGCATCGACCAACGCACGACCCGCATCACTCACCGTGTCGGCATCCCCCACATACACGTCACAGCCCAGTCCCGCGCCCAGCAGCGCGTCGAGTCCGCGGTCCACGGCGACAACACGGTCGCACTCCCCCGCTAGTCTACGTAACAGATCCTCGCTCGCCACCACGGGCGAGCCGCAGACCACTAATACCTTGCAAGCCACAGCCCCCGCCTATCCCTCAAACGAAAGCACGCGGGCCAGATCCAGGTCCTCATAGCTATCGATAAAGATCTCGCAGTTATCGCGAACCTCGTCGCGCTTCATGCGGCCGTGCGGGTCATAGATGCCCACGCGTTTAAAGCCGGCGACACCAGAGCTCTTAAGGCCAAAGACGGCGTCCTCAAACACCCATACACGCTCAAACTTGCACCCGTGGCGCTCCTCCAGGCGGCGCAGCGCCAGCTCGTATACGTCGGGGAACTGTTTGGAGCGTCCTGCCTCGCCCGTCGTGGTAACAAATTCCAAGTAAGCGTCGAGCCCGGCACCAGCGAGCGCAGACTTAACCAGCTCGGCCGGCGTGGACGTGGCAACGCACATGGCAATTCCGGACTCCTGCGCCTGCTTCAAAAATGCCAGGAGCCCCTCGCGCGGCGGCACCTTGGAGTAGCCATCGATCAGGATGTCGCTCAGCTCACGGTAGAGCTCCTCACCATTTGCGCCAATGCCCCAGGTGTCGTGGTAGGCCTGGCACTCATCCTCCAACGACAAATGCTCAAACTGGGCAAAATCGTCGACCGTCACGTCAATCCCGTGACGGTGCAATAACTCAGGCTGGGCATAGGCCCAAACGGGGGTGCTATTTACCAGCGTGCCATCGCAATCAAAAATAAAAGCAACCTTGGGAGCGGCGGTACGGGACATAAACGAACCTTTCGATATCAAATGGTAAACATCCTGCTAAAAACGTTTTACCAAACGTCAGCCAAACAATTTTGAAACCCAAATTGGTAAAACTGTCAAGAGTTTTACCACGTCAAATCTGCCAGTGGTATAAACATGTCGCTTACCGATTAAACGCCCGCGCAAATCCGCTTTCGTCCATAAAACTAACGCACAGGTGTTATCGTAGTTTTGCCGAAAGTTCCACCGAGCACGCGAGGTGGAACGAATCACAGAAACTTCGCCGTCCCTTCGATTCGTGCAGCCTTGGACCTTTCGCATCTAGTCACCAAGGCAACACGCTGCCGCGTCATGATGGGATCAAACGTGAGCGATACAAAGCTAAAGCCAACGGCTAAAAAGCCCGCAACCCGCAAACCGGCTCCGCACGCACCGGAGCTCACCAAGGACGATGTCTATCTGTTTGGCATCGGCACGTGGGAGCGCAGCTGGGAAAAGATGGGCGCGCATCCCGACACGCAGCAGCGCACACGCGGCTGGCGCTTTTGCGTTTGGGCGCCCGACGTAAAGAGTGTCCATGTCATTGGCGAATTTAACGACTGGGATGAGGAAGCCAACCCGCTGGTGCCCGTGCATACGAGCGCTATCTGGGAAGGCTTTATTCCTGGCGCCGAGCAGGGGCAGCTCTATAAATATCTCATCGAGACCAACGAGGGCGAAAAGCTCTACAAGGCCGATCCGTATGCCTTTAAGGCCGAGTGCCCCCCGGGTACCGCGAGCGTGCTGTGGACCCTCGATGGCTACAAGTGGAACGACGCCGCGTGGCTCAAGCGCCGCGCCGATCACAACCACATGTCGCAGCCGCTCAACATCTACGAGGTGCATATTGGCTCGTGGAAGCGCCACGGCGACGCTCCGCAGGGCGAGCCGGACGAGTACGGCAACTACCCTGGCCCCATGGACCCCTTCCCCGCGCAGCGCGGCGAGTTCTATACCTACGACGACCTGTCGGTGGAACTCGTGGACTACGTGCACGACATGGGCTATACGCATATTGAGGTCATGCCGCTCATGGAGCATCCCTTCGACGGCTCCTGGGGCTACCAGACGACCGGCTACTATGCCGCCACATCGCGCTACGGCAACCCTCAGCAGCTCATGCACTTTATCGATGCGTGCCACGAGGCCGGCATCGGCGTAATCATGGACTGGGTGCCTGGCGGTTTTTGCGCCGACTCCCACGGCCTAGCCACCTTTAACGGCCACATGCTGTTTGAGCACGAGATTCACCCCAACTGGGGCACGCACAAGTTTGACTTCGCCCGCGGCGAGGTCCGCTCCTTCTTGGTCTCCAACGTGCTGTACTGGCTCGAGAACTTCCACGTGGACGGCATTCGCATGGACGGCGTGTCCAGCATGCTGTACCTCAACTTTGGCATCGACGATCCGGGTCAAAAGAAGTTCAACAAGTACGGTACCGAGGAGGACCTGGACGCCAGCGCATTTATCCGTCAGGTCAACTGCGCCGTGGAGGCTCACTACCCCGACGTGATGATGATGGCCGAGGAGTCCACCGCTTGGCCGCTTGTGACCTACCCGCCGCAGGACGGCGGCCTGGGCTTCCACTACAAGTGGGACATGGGCTGGATGAACGACACCCTGCACTACATGCAGACCGATTTTCCGTGGCGCCCCGGCAACCACGGGCTGCTCACGTTCTCCATCATGTACGCCTTTACCGAGAACTTTATTTGCCCGCTCAGCCACGACGAGGTCGTGCACGGCAAGTGCTCGCTGATCGGCCGCATGCCGGGCGACTGGTGGCGCCAGTTTGCCGGCCTGCGCACGCTGGCTTTCTATCAAATGACGCACCCCGGTGCCAAGCTCAACTTTATGGGCAACGAGATCGGCCAGTTTATTGAGTGGCGCTACTACGAGTCCATCCAGTGGTTCCTGACCGAGGAGTACGAGACCCACCGTCATCATCAGGCGTTTATCAAGGCGCTCAACCACCTGTACACCGCCGAGCCCGCCCTGTACGAGCGCGGCTACACTGACGACGGCTTTACCTGGATCGACGCGGACAACTCCAAGCAGTCCATCGTGAGCTTTGTGCGCCAGGGCGAGGACGTCGATGACGACCTTGTGATCCTGATTAACTTTGATCCGGCGAGCTATGAGAGCTTCCGTGTGGGCGTGCCACGCGAGGGTGACTGGGAGGTCATCTTCGATTCCGACCGTCCCGAGTTTGGCGGCAGCGGCTATGCCGGCGAGGAGCCCTACACCTGCTCGAGCGAGCCCTATCCTTGGAACGGGCAGATGGACTCCATCGAGATTAAGGTGCCCGGCCTGGCAGGTGTGGTACTCAAGCGTCGCGGTCCCAGCAGCTATAAACCGCCCGTGGTCGAGGAGCCCAAGAAGGCGACGCGCAAGCGTGCGTCCTCGGTGAAACCCAAGACCGCGGCTGCTAAGAAGGCTCCGGCTAAGGCGAAGGCAGCCAAGCCCGCTGCCAAGGCTTCGGCCAAGTCCAGCACGGTCAAGAAGGCAACCACCAAAAAGGCTGCTCCCAAGGCCAAGGCAGCTGCTGTTAAGGCTCCTGCCAAGAAAGCGTAACAAAGGCGTTACCGCTGTAATTACCCGCCCCGCGGGGGCGTAGGATACATGTCATAACCGTTCCGGGAGAAACATCCCCGGGGGAAAGGAACGTATGAATAAGATCTTCGACAACAAACAGGAGTTTACCGAGCTCTATCGCGAAGCCGTCATGAGCATCAGCGGCAAGAGCGTCGAGGCCGCCAGCGACCTCGATCGCTTTAACGCCCTGGCCAAGCTCGTGGCCGAGAAGGCCCGCACCGTTGCAACGAACAGCGACGCCCGTGTGGCCGCCGAGGGCAAGAAGCGCGTGTACTACTTCTCGATCGAGTTTTTGATCGGCCGCCTGCTCGACAACTACCTACTCAATTTTGGCGTGCGCGACATGGTCGCCGAGGCACTCGACGACATGGGCTTTGACCTGTCCGTCATCGAGAACCAGGAGCCCGATCCGGCCCTGGGCAACGGTGGCCTGGGCCGTCTGGCCGCATGCTTCCTGGATTCCATGGCAGCCGAGGGCATTGCCGGCTACGGCAACGGCATGCGCTACCGCTACGGCCTGTTTAAGCAGGAGATCGTCAACGGCAGCCAGGTCGAGGCCACCGACGAGTGGCTCACCCACGGCTATCCCTGGGAGGTCCGTCGTCAGGACAAGGCCGTGACCATTAAGTTTGGTGGCCATGTTGAGGGCTTTGAGGAGAACGGCCGCACGTTCTACCGCACGGTGGACACGCAGGACATCCTGGCCGTCCCCTACGACATCCCCGTCGTGGGCTATGCCGGAGAGACCGTCAACAAGCTGCGCGTCTGGGCCGCCGAGCCGGTCGAGGAGCACTTTGACCTTGAGGCCTTCAACCGCGGCGACTACGCCCTGGCCGACGCCGAGCGCGCCGAGGCCGAGGCCATCAGCGCCATCCTCTACCCCAACGACGCCGGCGAGCACGGCCGCCTGCTGCGTCTGAAGCAGGAGTACCTGTTTGTATCGGCCGGCATCTACAGCCTTCTTGACACCTTTGAGAAAGAGCACGGCGCGAACTGGGAGCTGCTGCCGCAGTTTGTGGCTATCCACACCAACGACACGCACCCCGCCATGTGCGGCCCCGAGCTCATGCGTATCCTCATCGACGAGAAGAAGCTCGAGTGGGACGACGCCTGGAACATCGTGACGCAGGTCGTGAGCTACACCAACCACACCATCCTGCCCGAGGCTCTGGAGAAGTGGCCCATCGGCACGTTCTCCAAGCTCCTTCCCCGCGTGTATCAGATCATCGACGAGATCAGCCGTCGCTGGCACGAGTCGTTCGACACCACGCAGGAGGGCTGGCAGGAGCGTCTGCGCCAGACCGCCATTCTGTGGGACGGCGAGATTCGCATGGCCAACCTGTCCGTGATCTGCAGCCATAGCGTCAACGGCGTGGCCAAGATTCACTCCGACATCATCAAGAACATCGTGCTCAAGGACTTCTATGCCCTGACGCCCGAGAAGTTCAACAACAAGACCAACGGCATCTCGCACCGTCGTTTCTTTGCCGAGGCCAACCCCACCTATGCCAAGCTCGTGACCGAGGCCATTGGCGACGGCTGGCTCAAGGACGCCTTTGAGCTGGAAAAGCTCAAAGAGTTCCAAAACGACACTGAGTTCCTCAAGGCCGTGGGTGCCTCCAAGCGCGCCAACAAGGAGCGCCTGGCCGCCTACGTTAAGGCTGAGACCGGTCTGGTCATCGACCCCAACACCGTCTTCGACGTTCAGGTAAAGCGCTTCCACGCCTACAAGCGCCAGCTCATGAACATCATGAAGGTGATGGACATCTACAACCGTCGCATCGCCGATCCCAACTTCCACGTGACGCCGACGACCTTCATCTTTAGCGGCAAGGCTGCCTCGAGCTACACCTTCGCCAAGGAGACCATCCGCCTCATTAACTCCGTGGCCGAGGTCATCAACAACGACGCCCGCGTGAACGAGGTCATGAAGGTCTGCTTTATCCCCAACTTCCGCGTGAGCAACGCCCAGCTCATCTACCCTGCCGCCGAGATCTCGGAGCAGATCTCCACGGCTGGCAAGGAGGCCTCGGGCACGTCCAACATGAAGCTCATGATGAACGGCGCCATTACGCTGGGCACCCTCGACGGCGCCAACATCGAGATCGCCGACCTGGCCGGCCGCCAGAACGAGGCCATCTTTGGCCTGACCGCCCCCGAGGTCGAGCAGCTCTGGGCATCGAACAGCTACTTTGCGTGGGATACCCTCAACGGCGACCGCGAGCGCCTGGGCCGCGTTATGGACGAGCTCAAGGACAACACCTTTGCGGGTCTTTCGGGCAATTTTGAGAGCATCTACAACGAGCTCATGAACAACAACGACCCCGACCTGGTCATGGCCGATTTCCGCAGCTACGTGGATGCGTGGGAAAAGCTCACGGGCAGCTACGGCGACCAGGAGACCTGGAACCGCAAGGCGCTGCTCAACACCGCCTCCTCGGGCTGGTTCTCGAGCGACCGCACCATTCGCGAGTACCGCGACGAGATCTGGCACGCGTAAAGGCGCATGAGCTCCCCTATGCCAGCACGGCATTACTCGACGGGCGCAACGTTGCGCTGCGCCCGTCGCTAATGGGTTAGAAACATCGATGACAGAAGGAGAAATCGATGAGTAAGAAAGAATGCATCGCGATGCTCCTCGCAGGAGGACAGGGCAGCCGATTGGGGGCACTCACCCAAAAGATCGCTAAGCCGGCGGTTAGCTTTGGTGGCAAGTTCCGCATTATCGACTTTTCGCTCTCCAACTGCTCCAACTCGGGCATCGACACGGTGGGCGTTCTGACGCAGTATCGCCCCTACCTGCTGCATGCGTATGTGGGCTCCGGCGAGGCTTGGGATCTGGACAGCCGTGACGGCGGCGTGTCGATCCTGCCGCCGTACGAGACGCAGACCGGCGGCGCCTGGTATGCGGGCACGGCCGACGCCATTACGCAGAACCTGGACTACATCAAGGCCAACGACCCCAAGTACGTCCTGATTCTGTCTGGCGACCATCTGTATCGTATGGATTACCGCAAGATGCTCAAGACGCACATTGAGAACAACGCCGACCTCACGGTGAGCGTTATGCCCGTGCCGTGGGAGGAGGCCAGCCGCTTTGGCATCCTGACCACCGACCCCGAGGACGGCCGCATCACTAAGTTCACCGAGAAGCCCGATAAACCCGATTCGAACCTCGCTTCCATGGGCATCTACATCTTCTCGGCCGACGTACTGATCGAGGCGCTCGAGGAGGACGCTCTGGACCAGCGCTCGAGCCACGACTTTGGCAAGGACATCATCCCCAAGCTGCTCGGCGAGGGCAAGCGCCTGTACAGCTACGAGTTCCACGGATTTTGGAAGGACGTCGGCACCATCGCCAGCTTCCACGAGACCTCGATGGACCTGCTGGGCAACAACCCCGAGTTCGATCTGTTCGACAAGCACTTCCCCATCATGTCCAACATCACCACGCGTCCGCCGCACTACATTGGCCCGGACGGCCGCCTGGACGACTGCCTGGTCTCCAACGGCTGCAAGATCTACGGCACCGCTCGCCATTCGATCCTTTCGACCGATGTCATCATCGAGGAGCGCGCCGTGGTCGAGGACTCCGTGCTACTGCCGGGTGCGCACGTGAAGAGCGGCGCACACATCTGCCGCGCTATTTTGGGCGAGAACTCCACGGTCGAAGAGGGCGTGAAGCTCGGCTCTGTCGATACCACCAAGGATACGGCCGTCGTTGGAAATGACGTCGTTATCGGGAAGGGGGAATGATCCGATGATCAATCGCAAGGCCATCGGTTATATCACCGCTAACTACTCTTCGAGCTACGGCAGCGTCCTGCTCAAGGACCGCCCCATCGCGTCCGTTCCGTTTTTGGGCCGCTACCGCCTGATCGACTTCCCGCTGTCCAACATGATGAATGCCGGCATTAAGACCGTCGGCGTCGTCATGCCGGGCAATTACCGCTCGCTGATCGACCACGTGGGCTCGGGCAAGGACTGGGGCCTGGACCGCAAGAAGGGCGGCCTGTTCATGGTGCCCGGCAACGCGTATGGCACCACCAAGGGCGGCATGCGCTTCCTGCTGCGCGACATCATCTCCAACAAGACGCTGTTCCAGCGCTCGGACAAGCCCTATGTTGTGATGATGGGCACCAACATCATCTTTAACATGGACCTCAACACCATCATCGACGCGCACGAGAACTCCGGTGCCCAGATGACCGTGGTGTACTGCAAGGCCACGCGAAACGTCGATGACGAGACCAAGCTCGAGATTAACGAGAACGGTCGCCTGACGGGCGTGAGCGCTGGCGTCGTGTACGGCGACAACGCCTCTATGGACTGCTGCATCGTCAACCGCGATACGCTGCTCGAGATCATCGACCACTACCAGGCCGCCGACTATCTGGACCTGCTCGAGGCACTCCAGGGCGACTTTGGCAACATCGACGTGTGCAGCTACGAGTACAAGGGCGAGGTCGTGGGCGTGTTTAGCGAGAAGTCGCTGTACCGCCGCAGCATGGACCTGCTCGACCAGACCGTGGCCGATCAGCTCTTTGACCCCGAGCGCCCGATCCTGACCAAGGCTCACGACGTGCCGCCTTCGCGCTATGCGACCGGCAGCCACGCGTGCAACTCGATCATCTCGGCCGGCTGCATCATCAAGGGCACTGTGCGTAACTCGATCCTGTCGCGCGGCGTCGTGGTTGAGGAGGGCGCCTCGGTGACCAACTCGATCATCAACCAGAGCTGCATCATCAAGAGCGGCGCCCGCGTCGAGAACGCCATTCTGGACAAGAACAACGTGGTCCCCACCAATACCGAGCTTCGCGGCACGCCCGAGAACATTCTGGTGCTGGGCAAGGCTCCGTTAACTTCCGACACCACCATCGTGCGTTAACGTTGGCACCGCAACACCGCTCGTAACATGTAGAATAGCCGCCCGGTTAGCGCCAGGCGGCTATTCTCGAATTACAACATGGGAGACAATATGGCAGATTCCAGCAAAAAGATGCAGATTGTGTTTGCCTCGGCCGAGTGCGCACCGTTTGTAAAGACCGGTGGCCTGGGTGACGTGGCGGGCTCGCTGCCTGCAGCACTCGTGCGCGCCGGCGCCGAGGTTATCGTAATGGTGCCCAAGTACGCCACCATCAAGGACGAGTACAAGGCGCAGATGGAGCACTTTGCCGACTTTTACGTGAGCCTTGGCTGGCGCAACGAGTACTGCGGGCTTGAGAAACTCGAGCGCGACGGCGTCACCTATATGTTCGTGGACAACGAGCGCTACTTTGCGCGCGATTATCCGTACGGCTTCTTTGACGACGGCGAGCGCTTCGCGTTCTTCTCCAAAGCCATCACCGAGAGCCTCCAGCACCTGCCCGAGGGTTTTGAGTGCGACATCCTGCACTGCAACGACTGGCAGACGGCGCTGGCGCCCGTGTTCTTGCGCGAGTTCTACCAGGGCCTGCCGCTGTACGACCGCGTCAAGACCGTGTTCTCGATCCACAACGTGGCGTTCCAGGGCCAGTTTAGCGACACCGTGATGGAGGACATCCTGGGTGTGGCGCATATTCCGGCGGCAGCTACGCAGCTGCGTTGCGACGCCTGCAGCATCAACTACATGCTGGGCGCGCTGCGCTATGCCGACGCCATCACCACGGTGAGCCCCACCTATGCCAACGAAATCCAGACGCCCGAGTTTGGCGAGGGCCTGGACGGCGTGCTGCGCGAGCGTTCGTACGCGCTGCAGGGCATCCTCAACGGCATTGACGTGGCGGGCTTTGACCCGGCGACCGACAAGCGCATTGCCGCCAACTACACCGTGGAGGACCGTTCCGGCAAGGCCGTGTGCAAGGCCAAGCTGCAGGAAGAGCTGGGGCTCGAGGTTCGCGACGACCGCCCGCTCATGGTGATGGTCACGCGCCTGACGCGCCAGAAGGGCATGGACCTGGTCATGTACGCGCTCGACCGCATCCTGGCCGGCGGCGTGCAGGTGGCGGTGCTGGGCACCGGCGACCGCGACTACGAGGACGGCCTACGCTACTTCCAGGACAAGTACCCCGGCACCATGGCGGCTCGCATCGAGTTCGATCCGGCATTGTCGCAGCGCATGTATGCTGCCGCCGACATGTTCCTGATGCCTTCGAAGTTTGAGCCCTGCGGCCTGTCGCAGATCATCGCCATGCGCTACGGTACCCTGCCCATCGTGCGCGAGACCGGCGGCCTGAAGGACACCGTGATCCCGTACAACGAGTTTACCGGCGAGGGCACGGGCTTCTCGTTTAGCAACTTTAACGGCGACGAGATGGGCGATGCGGTATTCCGCGCGGCGCGTCTGTTCTGGGATAACCGCGACGCATGGAACCAGCTGGTCACGCAGGCCATGAGCCAGGACTTTAGCTGGACGCGCTCGGCCGATAAGTATCTGGACCTGTACTTCTTTATGCA
>OLSM01002964.1_pt1 | contig 10082 bp, 7 predicted proteins | sample 1672721 | NCBI WGS metagenome assembly OLSM01 (sample SAMEA3136717, study PRJEB25190) | human gut metagenome | reverse complement strand
TCACTATTATAAAGGACGATTTGCTATCGTCATACTCTGTATCCTGATAACAGCCATCGCGACGGTCATCGGAGCGACGTTCCCACAGACATTGGTAGACGATTATATAGCTCCGATGCTGGCCAGCGGGACTAGCGATTTCAGCGGTCTGGCGGCGGATCTTATCCGTCTCGTATGTGTCCTGGGGGTCGGTGTCATAACGGCGTATGCTTATACCAGGATAATGGTCACAGTCAGCCAGGGAACCATGCTCCGTCTGAGAGACGATCTCTTTTACAGGATGGAATCTCTGCCTATCAAGTATTTTGATACTCACGCCCATGGCGACATCATGTCGGTATATACCAATGATGTGGATACGCTGAGACAGATGCTGAGCCAGAGCGTTCCACAGATAATAAATTCACTGATCACGTTGACAGCCACTCTGGTGACTATGATAATCCTCAATCCAGTGCTGACGGTGATCTCAATATTGACGGCGATAGCTATGCTGATGGTCACTGCCAGCCTTTCCAAGAAGTCAGGAAGGTTTTATATCAAACAACAGATGGATCTGGGTGTCGTAGATGGATTCATTGAGGAAATGCTGGATGGACAGAAGGTGGTCAAGGTTTTCTGTCATGAAGAGGAGAGCAAGGCGGATTTCGACAAAATTAACGATTTGCTGTTTACGGAGTCGGAAACAGCAAATAAATACGCCAATACGCTGGGCCCGATTTTGAACAATATCGGCAATGTGCTGTATGTAGTGGTAGCCTTGGCCGGAGGTCTTCTGCTTCTTTCAGGGGTGCCGAATCTGAGTATTTCTGGCCTGTCTCTGAGCATCAGCGTGGTGGTGCCCTTCTTGAACATGACCAAGCAGTTTTCCGGCGGAATCGGCCAGGTTTCCCATCAGATCAACGCGGTGGTTATGGGGATCGCCGGCGCGGAGCGGATTTTCGCTTTGCTGGACCAGCAGCCGGAAGCCGACAGCGGCTATGTGACCCTGGCCCAGGTAAAGGAAGAAAACGGAATGCTGGTGGAAACCAAGGAGCGAACCCATATGTGGGCCTGGAAGCATCCCCACCAGGCGGATGGAACCGTCACCTATACCCGTCTGACCGGCGATGTACGGATGATGGATGTAGACTTTGGCTATGAGAAAAATAAGATCGTACTCCATAATATCACCCTTTACGCCGAGCCCGGACAAAAGGTGGCGTTTGTAGGCGCCACCGGTGCGGGAAAAACAACCATTACGAACCTGCTGAACCGTTTTTATGATATCGCTGACGGTAAGATCCGATATGACGGGATCAACATTAATAAGATCAAAAAATCCGATCTGCGCCGGGCCATCGGCATTGTCCTTCAAGACACCAATCTGTTTACCGGCACGGTGCTGGACAACATCCGTTACGGCCGTCTGGATGCTTCGGATGAGGATTGTATCTCGGCCGCCGAACGGGTGGGCGCGGATGATTTTATATCTAGGCTGCCTGAGGGCTACCATACCCTGCTGACCGGAAACGGGGCAAATTTGTCTCAGGGCCAGAGGCAGCTGCTGGCGATCGCCCGGGCTGCCGTGGCGGATCCGCCGGTAATGATTCTCGACGAGGCCACCTCCTCCATCGATACCCGCACGGAAGCCATCGTACAGCGCGGCATGGACGCTCTGATGAAAGGGCGTACGGTGTTTGTTATCGCTCACCGGCTGTCCACGGTGAAAAATTCCGACGTGATCATGGTTCTGGAACACGGCCGGATCATTGAGCGGGGAACCCACGAAAAGCTGCTCGAGGAAAAAGGAAAGTATTATCAGCTTTACACCGGAGCCTTCGAATTAGAGTAAGTCTCCTGAACCGGCGGCACGCCGGCCGTCAATCGGAGGCTGGCAGAGAAATGGAAAACGCCTTGCCGGGAGGAGCGGCGGCTGTCCGCCGGACAGCACTCCCTTCCGGCAAGGCGTTTTTGCAACGGGCTCCTGTGCGGATCAGGCTTTCGGCAGAGCCGGGAAGAATAAAAAATACCGGATTTTAAGTTGGGCGGACCGCAAGCTTTCGTCAAGCGGTTGGCCTCCGGGAGGTTCTGATAAAATGGCCGCCGCTGCATCCTGCTCCGAAGAATACAGCGGCGCGGGTGGTTCCTTGGTTCAGCCCGATAAAAAGGTTTGCCGGAAATCGGGCGGTTTCGCCCCGGAATAGGAGAGACAATATGCGGAAAAGAGAAATGACCGTTCAAAATTGGTTTCAGCTGTGGCTCACAGGAAAAGGCCCTGAGCTTTCCCGGATTTTTTCCGAGAACGCGGTTTATATGGAAAGCTGGGGGCCGGAATATCATGGCGTAAAGGCCATTGAGCATTGGTTCGCGGAGTGGAATACCCGGGGACGGGTGCTGGCTTGGGATATTAAGCAGTTTATCCACCAGGGGGATCAAACGGTGGTGGAATGGTATTTTCAATGCGAAATGAACGGACAGGGCGTTCAGGCCTTCGACGGGCTTTCCCTGATCCGCTGGTCGGAAGACGGCAGAATCACGTTTTTAAAGGAGTTTGGCTGCAACCTTGACCGGTACGATCCGTACGCCTGGGGTGCGGGCCCTAGATTCAAGGAGGAAGCGGCCCGGTGGTTTTAGGCGAAGGCCTTTTCCCGATTTTCTCTTGCGGAAATTCATGCTATAATAGTTTTATTAACGGTATATGCGGAGGAAAAGCGGAATGACAGCGCACGGGAGCTTGCTTTTCCTCCTCCCGTGCATTTTGGCGCTGCGGCGCTTCGAATAAAGCAAAAGAAGAAAAGAGGAATCCCCGATGGAATGGACGGAGATCATTATGAAGGTGCCGTCTGCCCAACTGGAGCAGGCGGCGGATATGGCCCAAATGGCGGTGGACGGCGGTATTTACGTGGAGGATTATTCTCATTTGGAGGAGGAAGCCAGGGAGATTGCCCATATTGATTTAATCGACGAGGAGCTGCTGGCAAAGGACCGGGAACACGGACTGGTGCACCTTTACATCAGCCCGGAGGAGAACCCGAAAGAGGCGCTGGCTTTCCTCCGGGAGCGGTGCGCCGGCGAGGGCATTGACTGCGAATTTTCCGTGGAAAGCTGTGCGGAAGAGGACTGGATCAATAACTGGAAGCAGTATTTTCATCCGATCCCTGTGGGGGAAAAGCTTTTGATCCGCCCCACCTGGGAGGAAGCCTACGATCCTCAGGGCAGGACGGTGCTGCATCTGGAGCCAGGTTTGGCTTTCGGCACCGGTACGCATGAAACCACCCGGCTTTGCCTAGAGCTTTTGGAAAAATATCTAAAGCCTGGCATGAGTCTGCTGGATGTGGGCTGCGGCAGCGGCATCCTGTCGGTGGCGGGGCTGCTGCTGGGCGCGGAAAAGGCGGTCGGGGTGGATATTGATGCCTTGGCGGTGAAAACCGCCGGGGAAAACGCTCAGACCAACGGCGTGGAGGAAAAATTCCAGGGGATCTGCGGCAATCTGACGGATCAGGTGGCTGGAAAATACGAGTTGGTGGTGGCCAATATCGTGGCGGATATTATTATCCTGTTGACCAAGGATATCACGCGATACTTGAATCCGGACAGTATTTATCTGATGAGCGGTATTATCGATACCCGTGTGCAGGAGGTGCGCGATGCCCTGGAGCCTCGGTTTACGATCCTTGAGGAGCGTCAGGAAAAGGGCTGGTTCGCGTTAGCGGCAAAACAAAAGAGCTGACAAGATGCGTGCGGTCATATTTTTGTTAGGTGAATCTCTGCCCGTACAGGTGCTGAGCTTACGCGGAAGCCTGGAGCTGGTTTATTTCTGCTTTATGCTTTTTATTTGCCTCTGGTGTGAAAAGCAGGCAGGGGCGGAGAAAACAAAACGATCATCAAAAAAGCCATAGGATGTAAAACCATCCTATGGCTTTTCCGTTATAGGTTATAGAACGCTTAAGTGAAGCGGCGTCTCCCAGAGGAACCGAAAATCGTGACATTTTCTTTCCGTGTAAGGAGCGCCGGATCCTTTTCGGCTCTTTGTCAGCCGGATTTCCCGCGGCGCCTTTTCAGTGGGCTGAAGCCGGAGCGTAAGGATAGAACGCACAAACGCGCGGCGCCATAAACCGAAGAAGCGAAATCCTGGCTTTTGCCGAGCCTGGATACCGTCAAAGGTCTTTGAAAACCCAAGCGCCAGAGACGCCTGCCGCCGTTTAAGCGGAAATTACGCGGATACGGATAATTCCCTCAGAATCTACCAGGGATTCTAAAGCATCCTGGCCGACCTGGCCGGCGCAGTCCAGAACCGTGTACGCAACATCCTTGCGGGACTTGCTCTGCATGTTCTCAATATTCACGCCCTTGTCGGAGAGCAGCTTGGTCACCTGGCTGAGCATAGAGGGGATGTTCTTGTGGAACACGCACACTCTGGAGCAGCCGGCCGCTCTGGGAGAGGACAGGGCCGGGAAGTTAACGGAATTGATGATGTTGCCGTCGGACAGATATGCCATCAGTTCGTCGGCTGCCATCCTGGCGCAGTTGTCCTCGGATTCGGGAGTAGAGGCGCCCAGATGGGGGATCGCGATGATGCCGTCGATGCCCAGCAGGTCGTCGGAGGGGAAGTCGGTGACGTAGGCCGCAATCTTGCCGGCTTCAATCGCGGCGACTACGTCGGCGGAATTGACCAAGCCGCCTCTGGCGAAGTTCAGAATCCGCACGCCGTCTTTCATCTTAGCGATGGAATCCTTGTTAATCATATTTTTGGTATCCGGAGTCTGGGGAACATGGACGGTGATATAATCGCAGGTTTCAAAAATATCGTCCAGGGTCAGGCTGTGCTTGACCGCTCTGGAAAGGCCCCAGGCGGAATCCACAGAGATATAAGGATCGTAGCCGTGAACCTCCATGCCCAGGCTTCTGGCGGCGTTGGCCACCAGGATGCCGATGGCGCCCAGGCCGATAACGCCCAGCTTCTTTCCCTTGATCTCAGGGCCGACAAAAGCGCTCTTGCCCTTTTCCACGGCCTTGCCGACCGCATCCCCCTGGCCCTTCAGGCCCTGAGCCCAGGCCATACCCTGGGTGACCTTACGGGAGGAGATCAGCAGCCCCGCCAAAACCAGCTCCTTGACCGCATTGGCATTGGCGCCGGGAGTGTTGAACACCACAATGCCCTTTTCCGTGCACTGATCCACCGGAATATTGTTGACGCCCGCGCCCGCCCTGGCAATGGCCAGCAGGCTTTGAGGCATCTCCATCTCATGCATGGACGCCGAGCGCACCATGATGCCCTGGGGATTTTCAACCGCGTCGCCGTACTGATACTCGTCGGTAAAACGCTCCAGGCCGGTTTTGGAAATTTTATTCAAGGTTAAAATATCATACATAGTATTCTGCTCCCTTTCTGAAAGGAAATGGGAAGCGGCGGATCACCGGCTTCCCTTTCTTGGTTTCTGTTGGCTTATGGGTTTCCGCTTACAGGTTGGCGGCCTCAAATTCCTTCATGAAGGCTACCAGCTTTTCCACCCCCTCGATAGGCATGGCGTTATAGACAGAGGCTCTCATGCCGCCGACGCTTCTGTGGCCCTTGATGTTGACAAAGTCGTGTGCGGCGGCTTCCTTGACAAACTTGGCGTCCAGCTCCTCGCTGCCGGTGACAAAGGGGATATTCATCAGAGAGCGGTCTTCCGGCACCACGGTGCCCTTGAACAGCTTGGAGCTGTCCAGGAAGTCGTAAAGGATCTTGGCCTTCTTCTCATTGAGCTCCTTCATCTTTTCCAGCCCGCCGATGTCGTTTTTGATCCAATCCAGCACCAGCTTGCAGATATAAATCGCGTAGCAGGGCGGGGTGTTGAACATGGAATCGTTGTCGGCGTGGGTCTGGTAGTTGAACATGGTGGGGGTGAAGTCCTTGGCGTGGCCGATCAGATCCTCACGGATGATTACCACTGTTAAGCCGGCGGGGCCCATGTTTTTCTGAGCGCCGGCATACAGCAGGCCGAACCTGCTGACATCAATGGGCTCAGACAAAATGCAGGAGGAAATATCAGCGACCAGGGGAACGTTCCCAGTTTCCGGCAGAGTGTTCCACTTGGTGCCGTAAATGGTGTTGTTCAGGCAGATGTGGATCCCCTTCCTATCGTGGGTCCGGTAGCGGAATGCAGCCACGAGGACGGAAGCTGCTCCTGCGGGCTGTAACCGGCGCGGGCAGCAAGGCTCTCTTTGGAGCCCTTGCCGCGTCCTAGACGCACCTGATATCCGACGCGCTCTATGGCGGCTTTATATTTTCTTTATTTTTCTTTGCAAACTTATTGAAATTAAAACGGTCCCCCTTTATAATGAATCTCAAATCCAAATAAAATGGCTTTGAGATTCATTATAAAGGGGGACTTGTTTTCATGGAGAGCCGCGTTACCGATATGACCAGCGGTAAGCCATCCAAGCTGATTCTTAAATTCGCCCTCCCGCTGATGCTGGGAGGTGTTTTTCAGCATTTATACACTGTGGTTGACGCCGCCATCGTGGGACAATTTTGCGGCGTTAATTCCTTGGCGGCCTTAGGCTCTACCGACTGGCTGGTATGGTTTTGCCTCGGCTTCTGCGTGGGACTGACCCAGGGCTTTGCCATTTTAATCGCTCAGCATTTCGGCGCTAAGGAATACAGACTGCTGAGGAAGTCTGTCGCCATGTCGATTGTTTTAGCCGCAGCCATCGCTGTGGTCATGTCGGTGCTGCTGCAGATTTTGGCGGAGCCGGTGCTGCGGCTGCTGAACACAGACCCTGCCGTCTTAGACGAGGCCTTGCTTTACCTGCGGATTTCCTACGGCGGTTTTGCGGTGGTAATGGCCTATAATCTGCTGGCCTCTGTGCTGAGAAGTCTGGGTGACGGCACCACTCCCTTGGTGGCCATGGGCGTGGCCTGCGCCGTGAATATCGGGCTTGACCTTCTGTTTGTCGCGGCCTTTCACTGGGGAATCGGCGGGGCGGCCGGCGCCACGGTAACCGCCCAGCTTGTCTCCTGCCTCTATTGTGCTTACCGTTTCCGGAAGCTCTCCTTGCTGAAATTTTCCAAAGAGGATTGGCGGCTTGACCGGCCCTTGCTGAAAAAGCTGTTTTCCCTAGGCAGCCCTCTGGCGGTGCAGAATATGGTGATCCACATCGGCGGCATGGTGCTCCAGTCTATCATTAATACCTACGGTGTCGCCTTTTTAGCAGGATTTACCGCTACCAACAAGCTTTACGGCGCCTTAGAGCTTGCCGCCATCGCCTTCGGCTATTCCATTGCTACCTATACCGGCCAAAACATGGGTGCGGAAAAAATCAAGCGGATCAAAAAGGGAATCCGCGCCGCGACGGTGCTGGCTATCGCCACCTCTCTGGCGATCACGGCCCTGGCGCTGATTTTCAGCCGGCCTTTGACCTCCCTGTTTATCAACGCCGGCAGTGAGAACGCCCAGGAAGCCTTGCAGGTAGCCATGAGCTATTTGGCCGTTTTGGCGGTTTTTCTGCCCATTCTCTACTTATTAAATATTTACCGTTCCGCCCTCCAGGGCCTTGGAGACACGATCACGCCTTTCCTTTCCGGCATGATGGAGCTGGCGATGCGCCTGGCCTGTGCCTTTACCCTTCCCATGTTTCTGGGCGGCGAAGGCCTTTTCCTCGCCGAGCCTGCCGCCTGGCTCGGCGCCATCATTCTGCTGGTGCCGGTTTACTTTATCCGGGAGCGGAAATACTTAAACCTGATGGTGGACCGTTCGGCTGAAGCCGATTAAAAAATTCCAGGGATAAATGATCCCTGGAATTTTTCGTCCTGCCCTTTCCTCCGGGCAGGACGGAGGGCGTCTGTTAAAATTCTCCGAAACCACCGGGTGTTCTCCCACCTTTCCGGATATCCCGCTAAGAAATAGATAAATAGCTTGAAACTGCTTGAAGCTGTGAGGTATAATAAAGATATTATCGTCACTGGAGCCGGCAGCTTTGCCATACCCTTCCAGAGATTCGGCTCTCCGCTGAATTTCTGCGGTCCGGATGGTTTCGGTATTCTGATAAAACCTGATCAAAAGCTAGGAGGACAAATCTTTGGATCAACTGGTACAATCGATCATCGACTCCCTAAAAAACGCGGTTCCCGCGGAGTTGATTATTTTTCTGATTTCCCTGCTGCCCATTTTGGAATTAAGAGGCGGCATTTTAGCCGGCACGCTGCTGGGAGTGGACTGGCCCATCGCTTATCTTATCTGTGTGATCGGCAATCTTCTGCCCATTCCTTTTATTTTACTGTTTATCCGAAAAATCTTCGATTGGATGCGAAACACCCGATTTGTGGTGGACAAGCTGGAAGCTAAAGCGGAGAAAAAAAGCGCCAAGGTAACGAAATACAAAAAATTCGGATTGTTTTTGTTTGTGGCTATTCCGCTTCCCGGCACGGGAGGGTGGACAGGCGCGCTGATCGCCTCGGTGCTAAAAATGCGCTTAAAGGATTCTCTGCCCCCTATTATCGCCGGGGTTTTGGTGGCCGGCTTTGTCATGACCCTTCTTTCCTACGGAGTGCTCGGCAGCCTATTTGGTTGGGGAGGCTGATTTTTCATGGCTGATTTGGTAATCTTAGGCGGCGGAGCCTCCGGCTTAATGGCGGCGGTTTCCGCCGCCCGGTTTATTCCCGGGAAAAATATTTCCATTCTGGAGCGTGGGCCCAGGGTAGGCAAAAAGCTGCTGGTTACCGGCAACGGACGCTGCAACCTGACCAATCTGGAACTGGATTTCTCCCGTTATCACGGCGCGCCGGAAAGCTTTGTTTCCGCTGTTTTCTCTCAGCTTCCGCCCAAAGACACACTCTCCCTGTTCGGCCGTCTCGGCCTGCTGTACCGGGAGGAAGGCCAGGGCCGCTGCTATCCTTACGGCGGCCAGGCCTCGGCGGTGCTGGACGTACTGCGCAGGTATTTAGAAGGCCGGAACGTAGAGGAACGCTGTCAAACCAGCGTAGAAGCCGTCAAAAGAAAGCCTGGCGGCTACGAGCTGAAAACCAGCGGGGGAGTTGTTTTCGCCAAAAGATTGATCTTGGCCTCAGGCGGGCGGGCCATGCCCTCCTCAGGCTCCGACGGAAGCGGCCTGAAGCTGGCCGCCAGCTTGGGCTTAAAAGCCTCCGAACCGTTTCCCTCCTTAGCGCCGGTGCGGGCCGCCTCCCCTGTGCTGAAGGCGGTCAAGGGCCTGCGCTGCCGCGGAAGAGCCTCGCTGCTGGCAGATCGAAAAACAGTAAAGCAGGAAACTGGTGAGATCCAATTTACTGACCAGGGGCTTTCCGGCATTTGCATTTTGAACCTTTCCCGGCTGGTAGGAGAATTTTTTTCTCACAGAACCGTCAACAGGCACAAAACGGAGAAAGTCGAGCTCTCTCTAGATTTAGTGCCGGATTTGGACTATTCCTCGCTGCTCTCATTTTTGCAGGCGCTGATCTCCAGGCAGCCGCGCCTGCCCGTGGAGCAGCTGTTATCCGGAATCGTCAACAAGCGGGTTGGATTGGCTTTGCTCAAACAGCTCATGCCCTCCGCCCTTTCCCGCCCTTGCGGCAGCCTGTCCCCTTCAGAATTAAAAACGATCTGCCGCACCGTCAAGGATTGGCGCTTCTCTCCCACGGGAACCCTGGGCTGGCAGCAGGCTCAATCCACCGCAGGAGGGCTTCTGTCCTCTCAGTTCGAATCCGCCACCCTGGAGTCCAAGGGGCTGCCCGGGCTGTATGCCTGCGGCGAGCTTCTGGATATCGACGGAGACTGCGGCGGCTATAATCTCCAATGGGCCTGGGCCAGCGGCGCCCTGGCGGGGAGACTGGGCCGATAAATCGAGCCGGGGAGGCTTGCGCAATGAGAAAAATAACGGACCTAAGCCTCCGTCCCGGCGAGGACGAGGCGAGGCTCTATGCCCTGGCGGCGGAACGTCTGAACGTCCCGGCACGGGAGATCGAGGAGCTCACCATCCTCCGCCGGGGCCTGGATGCGCGCAGGCGCGGGGCCATACGCTGGGTGTATTCCGTGCTAGTCCGCCTGAGGGGCGAGCCGGAGGAACCTGCGGAGACATACGAGATACCCCGGCTCACCGCCGAGGGGACCCGCCCGGTGGTC
>OLSM01002959.1_pt1 | contig 10095 bp, 10 predicted proteins | sample 1672721 | NCBI WGS metagenome assembly OLSM01 (sample SAMEA3136717, study PRJEB25190) | human gut metagenome | reverse complement strand
ATTAGGATAGCACGACTTATTTATTTTCCAATGAAATTAACTAGCAATTCGGGTAGAAAGTTTAGAGGTATCATATGAAACTACTTAATAATTTGTTGACTAGCTTAACACAATATGAGAATGAAATGATTCAAATTAGGCGTCATCTTCATCAATACCCAGAAATTTCTTTTCAAGAAAAAGAAACATTTAAGTATATTATGGGCTTTTATAAAGAACTTGACTGTGAACCAAAACTTATCGGAAAGGGATTTGGAATCATCGTTGATATTGAAGGTGGAAAATCCGGAAAAACTCTTGCGTTGAGAGCAGACTTTGATGCTCTTGCTATTTTTGAAGATAATGATTTAAGTTTTAAATCGGTCAATCCAGGAGTAATGCATGCCTGTGGACACGATGCACATACTGCATATTTGATGGTACTTGCTAGAGAACTAGTAAAAATAAAACAAGAACTTCCGGGAAGAGTTAGAATTGTCCATCAACCAGCAGAGGAAGTATCTCCTGGTGGTGCCAAAGGTATGATTAAAGCAGGAGCTCTTGACGGTGTCGATAATATGATCGGGGTTCATGTGATGACTACAATTAAAACAGGGGTCATTGCCTATCATAATAAAGAAACTCAAACGGGACGTTCTAATTTCACCATTACAATCAAAGGAAACGGAGGTCACGCTTCTATGCCACAATTAACTAATGATGCAATAGTAGCCGCTAGTTACTTTGTAACTGAACTCCAAACAGTAATTTCAAGAAGAATAGATCCATTTGACATGGGTACTGTAACTATTGGATCATTTGATGGAGCAGGAAGTTTTAATGCTATACAAGATAAAGTAGTGTTAAAAGGGGATGTTCGGATGATGAAAGAAACAACTAGAAAAGTCATCCGAGACCAAGTGAAACAAATTGCTAAAGGCGTTGGAGTAACCTTTGGGGTTGAAGTGATTGTAGATTATGACGATAACTATCCTGTACTCTTTAATTCAGAAAATCTCACTCACTTTGTAGTTGACAGCTTAAAAGATCAGAATATTTCAGAAGTCAACAATATAGTCGATTTAGGACCACAAAATCCTTCTGAAGATTTTTCATATTATGGGCAAGTTGTACCAAGTACTTTCTTTTACATTGGTGCACAGCCTGAAGACGGCGGAAATTATCCCCATCATAGCCCTTTATTTAAAATGAATGAGAAAAGTATTTTAATCGCGGCTAAAGCAGTTGCAACTGTAACTATAAACTATCTATTTTTCAATAAAAAAATGTAGATTTACAAATAGCAAGATTTGTAGCTAAAGTTGCTCCTTCGTTATTTAATAAACTTATAAAAATATTTCTATCCTCTGTCCAGAAAAAGGTCATTTTATGGACACTCTTCTTTTGTTATAAAAACTCTCAAAAATCATTTACATTTCTTGTTCATTAACCCGTAATTTATTCTATGTTTATTTATATACACATTTCTAAGTTATGATACAATAAATTAAAATGAAGGAAAAAAATGAATATCGGATATGCACGAGTTTCAACTGGACTTCAAAATTTGGATTTACAAAAAGATAGTCTTAAAAAATATGATTGTGAGAAAATATTTACTGACCATCTGTCAGGAAGTAAAAAAGATCGACCTGGTTTAAAATCCGCCATCGAATTTTCTCGTTCTGGAGATACAATTGTTGTTTGGCGGTTAGATCGATTAGGAAGAAATATGGAGGACTTAATTAGCATAGTTAATTCACTTAATGATAAAGGAGTAAGCTTCCATAGCTTGCAAGAAAATATTACAATGGATAAATCAAGTTCGACTGGACAATTGATGTTTCATTTGTTTGCGGCTTTTGCGGAATTTGAGAGAAATCTTATTTTGGAGCGTTCTGCCGCTGGTAGAGAAGCTGCACGTGCAAGAGGACGACTTGGAGGAAGACCTGAGAAATTTTCGGAGCAAGACGTAAAGCTTCTTAAAACCTTGGTAGAAAGTGGTACGCCGATTAAGTCGATTGCGGATTCTTGGGGAGTGTCAAGAACAACGATTTATAGATATATTAATAAGTTTTAGAATAAACTAAAAAACCAGCTCACAACTATTAAGGTGCAAGCTGGTTTAATTTTTTTACTTTGGTATAATTAGTAACTCATACTAATTTTACAATCTTCGATAAGATATTGACTGATATTTCTAACAAAAGATTTCAAGCGTTCCTTTTTGTTATGTAAATCTAACGCTGGTTGATTTTCCCAATTTTTTGCAATTACATATTGAGTACTGTCTTGGACAACGAACTGAACCAACTTTGCAATAGGTTGCTTTCAGTGAATCTTGGGCGAAATGAATATGAATTCTCTCCAAGGTCAATAAGTTAAGCAAGATACAAAAAGCTTATCATTATGATAAACTTTTTACGTTTTCAGTTTAAGTATTGCATATTTTCAACTCGTTTTTCCGACCATTTGTGGCATACTTTTAACAATTCTACTTTTTGTTCTTCATTCAATTGCTCGAAGTAAGCTCGTGGGTCATTGGGGACATGATTGGGGATAACTCCCATCAGATATCCTGGTGGAAGTTGGAAGTATTGGGACAAAACTAAAGCAATTTTATTAGCAATAGCTTTTCCTAAAGTTTTCATAATTCCTCCTCTATCAATAATATAACAAGCATAATTATAACCCTTTTGAGAGAAGTTGAAAAGTTTGAGCTAAAAATTCGATAAATTCTTTTTCAGTCATTATCATTATTCGTTGTCCTTTTCGTTTAGATTGCTTAGCCTCTGATATTTTATGCGAATGATGATAGCCTTTTATTAAATCAATCGGAAAATTGCCTGTGACTAGTCTAGTCGTTTTTTTAGTCACAGCGTTCTGATTATGCCCTTTTAAACCTATAATGATTGATTGTGCTTGTTTTCTTGTCATCGTTGTAAGGGTGCCAGTAAATACAAAATATTCATTCTCTAGCATTAAACCACCTCTGCTGTTTTTCTGAATGGACTCGATGATCAACTTATTTGACCTTCTAGGAATCCAATTATATCAGAAAATAAATATAAACCTTTGAAGTATACTCTGGTATCCTAACCGTGCTAGCAATAACTCTTTTTATAATATATCAAAAAGTGGAAAAAGCACTCATAACTTTGTGATTATAGGTGCTTTTTCTAAATTATTTGACTCAATTTAAATATATCATTAATATAAATTCAATGATTACCAAATTTTAAGACGATTTTCTGGTGCACGATACATCTTATCTGTTTCTTTAACATCAAAAGTATCGTAAAATTCTTCGAGATTTGTTGGAGGAATATTTGCACGAAGTTTAGCGGGTGCATGAAAATCCATTGACAAAAGCATTTGTTGGAATTCTTTACTTGCTTTCATGCGCCAAATCTTAGCCCACTGACTAAAGAAAGCTTTCAAATCAACGTCTTTCTCATCTTTAGCTGCTGTCAGTGCCGCTGTAATTCCTCCTTGGTCAGCAATATTTTCTGACACAATGAGTTTTCCGTTTGCTGGACCAGCTTCGGTTTCTACGCCGTCAAAGAGTGCAATCATTTCTTTTTGCTTTTCTTCAAAAGCTTCATAATCTTCATCTAACCACCATTTGTTCAAATTTCCTTCTTTATCGAATTGGGCACCGTTGTTATCAAAAGCGTGAGAAATTTCGTGAGCAATAACTGTGCCGATTCCACCGTAATTTTGTGATGAAGATTGTTCAAGAGAGTAAAAAGGAGCTTGCAAAATTGCTGCTGGAAAAACAATTGTATTACTATCAGGACTATAATAAGCATTGACCATATGAGCAGGCATATGCCAGCTTGTTTTATCAACATCTTCTGAGAATTTTTCAAAAGTTCGAGCAGTCAAAATTTCATCGAATTTAAGGGCATCTTCATAGAGAGAGCCAGAAGTTGTTTTTAAACGACTATAAATTTCAGGCAATTTATCTGGGAAACCAATGAAAGGAGTAATAGCATCCAATTTTTCAATGGCTTTTTCAGCTGTTTCTTGACTGAGCCACTCATTTTTAGACAAACGCGCTTGGTAAACTTTAATCATTGCAGTGACCATCCGTTTGACATCGGCCTTACCAGCTTCACCAAAATATTTTTTACCATAGAATAAACCAATCACTTGGCTAAAATAAGACTCAGTCAAATCAAGTTGATGTTTTTCTTGACTTCTTGCTTCTTGAACATTTGAAAGGAAACGTCCATAAGCTCCACCAAGAATTCTAAGGTCTTCATTGAAGAAAGAAGTAGCGCCACGTGCAATTTTTGTCAGCATCCAAGCTTTAATGAGTGACCAATTTTCTTCATTGATAAGTGAATCAAATGATTCATAAAAACGATCTTCGTAAACAATGACTTTATCAGGTTCAGTTTTTACTAAATCTTTAATTAAAGATTTTAAATCCAGGTTTTTAACTTTACTGACAAAGCTGTCAGTAGAAATTGGATGATAAAGTTCAGCATATTTTGCCCACTCTTCAGAAGTATTTGCTGATGGAACTAAAAGAGCATCGAATTTAAGGGCAGACTTTGCAATCTCTTCTGCATTTTCAACATCAAATGTCTTTAAAATTTCGCTTGTGTTTTTAGCCCAAAAATCAAGTAATTCTTTTTTTCTAGGGTGTTCATCATTATAATAAGTGGTATCAGGTAAAATCAAACCCGGGCCAGAAAATCCAAGAGAATAGTGAATAGCATCTTTCATATCAGGTTCAACACTAAAAGAAAACGGAAGAGGTGCCTGTGAATGGAAAACGAGTTGAGTCAAATTATTTTTAAAATCTTCAAAAGTATTTAAAGTTTCAACTTTAGCAAGTTCATTTTTTACGGCAGAAAAGTCCGCTTTTTCTCTGGTTTGCCAATCTCCTGCTTTATTATAAAATTTGATTGCTTCAAGCAACTCTGGATTATCAGTAGGTAGGTTTTGTGATAAATCAGCTAAATCTTTAGCCAAATTTTTCTCATTTTTTAGTACTAATTCATCAAAAGCTGAAATTCTTGGTTTGTCTGCAGGAATTTCTGCATTTTCTAACCATTCAGCATTAACAGTAGCGAATAAATCATCTTGAATCCTTGTCATATCAAACTCCTTTTTTAATAAAAGAAGCTCAAATCATAAATTTGAACTTCTGTGACTTTAGAATTGCGAAAACTAAAGTGAGGGTATTTTTACAAAAAAACTTGTAAACAAAAGTTAAGTAAAACTATTTGGTGGCCAACTTAGCAGAAGAAACACCAATTTCTGACCAAGTATTCATTGCACCATAATCAAGCGTCATTCCAACTACACGTTTGTTAACAGGAGTATAATTCAACATAAAGTTAGTTGGAATCACATAAGCTTTTTTATTCATATCTTCTTGATATTTAACGAAAGCTGCTTTACGGTAAGTTGGATTTTCAGACTTGGCAGAATCAATATCATTTAAATCCTTAGTAATTTCTGAATCATTAAAGTGACCAAAGTTATAAGGTGCTGCTGCTGAGAACAAATCTTGTTGAGAAGGTTCAGATGCCAATGACCAAGAACCGTCAGTGATATCCCAGTCATTTGCTCCTGGAGGAGTCGTCATATGGTCGACCCAAGAATTAAATTCCATCAATTTACCGTTATAAAGACTCACTTTTACCCCAATTTTCTTCCATTGTTGGATATAGTTTTGGGCAATGGTTTCAGCGTTTGCATCACCTACACGAGCCGCATAAACAAGCGATAATTCTTTTCCATCTTTTTCACGGTAGCCTGTAGATTTATTCAATTTCCATCCGTCTTCATCCAAAAGTTTATTAGCTTTATCAAGATCTTGTTTTTCATATCCTTTAACTGATGAACTCGTAAATTGTTTAAAGATAGGTGGAATCAAACTATTTGCAGGAGTTGAAAGTCCGTTTGAGAACTTATTATCCACTTCTGCGACATTTCGAGCATAACCAATGGCTTGACGAACATTTTGGTCTTGCAATGGCGTTTTACGATCTTGGACATTAATTGAATTTTTAGCATCATAGTGCCCTAAGTTATAGTACATTAAGGAAATATACATCGCTTGTTGTCCTAAAACCTTGTATCCCTTTAAGTTTTTCACTTGCTTATACTGGCTACTAACCATGCCGTTAATAATATCATATTTACTTGATGAAAGTGCTGCGACTGATTTTGCTGTTGATACAACTTCATAAGTAATTGAATTTAGTTTTGGTTTTTCACCCCAATAGTAAGGATTTGGGACATATTTAATAGATTCACCAGCAACAACATTTTCCGGTTTAAAAGGCCCTGTAACTAATGGTTTCGTTGTCGTTTTTGGACTAGAAGCCAAATCTTTAGGAGCGACATCTTTCAAATATTGATAAGGCGCTACCGTTTCAAGGAAGTAACCATTTCCTGATTGAGTCATCCCCGGTTTCATTTCTTTAAATTGAACCTTGATGACTTTTCCATTTTCACCATCAGGGAAAGTGATCCCTGAGATTGTTTTAGCTTTACCCGTATGATAATCACTCAAGCCAACAATATTTGCCAGAGAATCAGTCCAACGGTCGGAACCATAAGCAGGATTAGCAATCGTTTCATAGGTAAATTCATAATCTTTAGCCGTTACTTCTGAACCATCAGACCATTTCAAATCTTTACGAAGGGTAATCGTTGCCGTTTTAGACTCTTTATCTAGATCAACATCGGCAGCTCCTCCCTTAATAAATTTGAATCCACTGTCTGTGAAGAACAAACCATCTTGACCTCCACCAGGACCAGACATTGTAGCAAAAGTTGCATCATTAGAAAGTCCCGATAACCATTGTGCTTTCATTGGAGAATCACTTTGATATGCGACTTTTAAATTTCCACCTTTGATTGCCTTGTCTGGATTTTGATAAGCAACGTCAAAGTTCCCCGCTTTTAATTTTTTTGTACTTGTACTTGAGCTTTGATTAGAACCACAAGCACTTAGGAGTGTAGCTGCTAAAACTACACTACTTGCCAATAAAGTTACTTTTAATTTGTTCATCTTAGTTTCTCCAATAATTTCTTTTTATTTCTTGCTTGCTTCAATATAATATTTAATTTATCATATCCATTTTTAATAGATAAACATTTTTATCACTCTTGAATGTTGTTTATCTTGTAGCTTGTCTTTGGTCAGCCACTCGTCTTAGTGCATTTCCGATAAAGATAATAGCAAGCACCACAATTAGGATGACCACTGTTGCTGGAACCCAAGTCCAAGGCTTATCAGTCATTGTTTCTGGATTAGTCGCTTCATTTATCATTGTTCCCAAAGATGGTGTCCCCGCTGGAAGTCCAAAACCTAAGAAAGAAAGCCCTGTTTCTAAACCAATATTTCCAGCAAAAACAAGCGTTGCTTCAGCAATGACTAAGGTGGACAAGTTGGGCCATATTTCCCGAAACATAATTTTAAAATCAGAGGTTCCCGAAGTTTTTGATGCTCGAACATAATCTCGATTGACTTCCGTCATTGTTCTTGCCCGAATCAGACGCGTTGTCCCTATCCAACTAAAGATACTGATAATCCCAATCAAAGACCAAGAATTAAACCGTGGGATGATAGTTACAAAAACAATAATGATCATCATTGATGGTAAAATCATGACAAAATCAGTGAAACGCATGAAGATTAAATCAAACCTTCCGCCAAAGTAGCCCGTAATTACCCCTAAGATATTTCCTACAACTAAAGTAATGAGTGTAACTGCAAAAGCGATATTGAAAGAGTTTCGTGCAGAAATCATTAACATCATGATAATATCTCGTCCACCATTATCAGTTCCCAGTAAATGTCCATTCGTCAGCGGTGCCAGATATTGGTCCATGATATTCACATCAACATAATTTGATTGTTTTAAAAACATCGAGTAAATATAAACGATTAGAAAGACAGCAACTAGAAAAATTGTTGAAATCATCGCTAATTTATCTTTTTTTAGTTCTTCTTTGATTGAGTGAACTAATGATAAAGAATTTTTGTGTTTTTTTTCTGTCATTTTCACTCCTTATTGAATCCGAATTCGTGGGTCAACCATTGCCATGATAATATCCGACAGGAGGGCTCCAAGAAGTCCCAAAAAACCATTTAATAAAATCAAAGCCGTAATCATTGAATAATCTCGCCCAGATATTGAAGTAATAAAAAGTTGTCCTAAGCCAGGATAGCCGAAAATTGTTTCAGCAAAGATTGCTCCTCCCAAGAGTCCAGTAATCACAAATCCAAAATTAGAAGCAATTGGTAATGAGGCATTTCTCAAAATATGACGTCTAAAAATCACTTTTTCCTTAACCCCTTTGGCTCGAGCCGTTCGTACATAATCTTGTGTTTGTTCATCTAAAATTCCTGAGCGGAAGTAAGTAAAGATTCCAACTGTTCCAAAGACCGCCAAACTAAAAGCCGGAAGAATCATGTGATAAATCTTACTAAAGAAAACAGGAATTATTCCCATCGCATCTGGACTTACCGTCCCACCTGTCGGAAACCAATTAAGACTATAACCAAAGATAAAGATAATCAAGAGATAGAATACGTAAGGTGGAATACCAAAAGTAATTGAATTATAGGTTAACCACAATTGGTCTTGCCATTTTCCTTCATTTCGAGCTGCAACTATCGACATCGGAATAGCAAATAAGTAAGTTAAAATAACTGACAAAAGTGACATCCAAAAAGTATTAATCGCTCTATGTCCAATGACAGTCATCACAGGCTCTTTGAGATTATAGGACATTCCTAAATTCCCATGTATGGCATTCCCTAGCCACCTGAGATACTGCTCCCACCAAGGGTCATATAAACCTGCTGCCCGTCTTAATGCTTCAACTTCATGTGGGTCGGTATGAGGACCAATCAACCCTGAAAAAGGATCACCAGGCATCAATTTAGCAAAGAAGAAAACAAGAATACTCAAGATAAATAATTGAGGGATCATCAATAAAATACGTCTAATAATTACTTTCCACATTTTCCCCTCCTTTTGGCAAAGCAGCCCAATGACTTTCACTTAATTTTTTTAAGGGCAAAGCGTGTCCATCTTTGTCATAAAAATTTGCTTTTTTATCCTCAAAGTCTTGTTCAACTTTTAGACGGTTTTTCCGATTTTCCGCTCTTCTTGTAACATCAATCGAAGGGATAGCAGATAAGAGTCGTTTAGTATAAATGTGCTGTGGCTCATCAAAAATATCTCTTCGTGTTCCTTTTTCGACAATTCGACCGTTGTGCATGACTGCAATATTATCAGTCATATGGCGGACAACCCCTAAATCATGAGAAATAAAAAGAAATGCAATTCCCAAGTCCTTTTGAATGAGCTTCATGAAATTCAAAACCTGAGCTTGAACAGATAAGTCTAATGCTGAAACTGGTTCATCTGCCACAATTAACTTAGGATTAGTAGCAACTGCCCGTGCGATTCCAATTCTTTGTTGTTGACCTCCAGAAAATTGGAAAGGATACTGTTCTAAAGCTTGTTTAGGTAGTCCAACAATATCCAATAATTCATGAATCCGTTTATTTTCCGTATTAGCATCTATTTTTTCAAAATTTCGAATAGGCTCCGCAATGATATCGTAAATTGTTTTCCGTGGATTCAAACTCGAAAATGCATCTTGAAAAATCATTTGAACATCTTTATTGTATTTGAGCTGGTTTCTTATCTTTTTTTTGCTGACATCTTGTCCTTTGTAAATCAATTGTCCTGATGTCATTTGTTCTAAACCAACAATTGTTTTGCCAATCGTTGATTTTCCAGAGCCAGATTCACCAACTAAACCGACAGTTTCTCCTTCATGAATCGTTAAATCTACTCCATCAACGGCTAAAACATTATCTGTCACTCGATTAAAGAAACCAGATCGAATAGGATAATAAACTTTTAAGTCCTTTAAATTAAGAATTTCGCTCACTTTTTACCCCCTTTCAATTTTTGATCTGGAAATTCAAATTTTTTCCAAGCCTGACCTCGAACAAAATGATTTGAAGAAATTTCAGTCATTTTTTCCGAAATTACTTTTTGAGCTTCTTCTTTCATCCAAGGCACTCGAGCGAGAAATAAATCTTTGTCATACTCAATTTCTGAC
>OLSM01002958.1_pt1 | contig 10096 bp, 9 predicted proteins | sample 1672721 | NCBI WGS metagenome assembly OLSM01 (sample SAMEA3136717, study PRJEB25190) | human gut metagenome | reverse complement strand
GCCGACTGCCTGCGCCACGCCATCGTGGCGCGGGCTGCCCGGGCCGTGCCCGAGCACCCGAGCGGACCTGCCGGCCAGATGAACCGGAGCTTTCTTCTGCACCACATCGCGGCGACGTTCGTCGGCATGGTCCAGTGGTGGGCATGGAACGACTTCAGCGTCTCGCCTTCCGACCTCGCCGCCGACTATCTCCGGGCGGTTCTTCCGCTCTTTGCCGAATAGCCCCTGAAAGCGCCAGTCCTTCTTGCAAAAAAGCCCGCGAACCGCCGGAAGCGATTCGCGGGCTTATGTTGTGCGCTGGGAAGCCGCAGAGCGAGTTTATTAGAACAAGCCCAGGAAGCCGTGGACGAAGAGCGCGGCCACCGCGGCACCCACGAAGGGCGCGATGCCGGGAACGAGCAGGCCGTACTTCCAGTTGTTGTCGGCCTTGTGCGCGATGGGGAGCACCTGGTAGGCCATGCGCGGGCCGAGGTCACGGGCCTGGTTCATGGCGAATCCCGTGATACCGCCCATGCCCATGCCGACGGCCCAGACGATCAGGCCGACGCAGATGGCGAGCATGAGGACGTTCTCGCCGGCGCGGCTAGCGGCGGCCAGGATCGCGGAGATGAACACGAAGGTGCAGATGGCCTCGCAGAAGAAGTTGCGGACGTAGTTGGTTCCCTCACTGGTGGGGTTCGTCGAGAAGATGTTGCGCTGCGCGACGGGGTCGACGACGCCGTCGGAAGCCTTGAACTCATCGGCGTACATGAGCCACGCGATGCAGGCGCCCGCAAAGCCGCCGAGCATATCGGCAATCATATACGGGATGCAGGAGCTCCAGGGCACGAGGCCCACGATGCACTGCGCGAGCACCATGGCCGGGTTCATGCACACGGCACCGCCGAAGACAAAGAGGCACACGGAGATGCCGAAGGCCCAGGTGGTGATGGCGAACATGTGGCCGGAGCCCTGGTACTTGGTGCCCTTGAGCACGGTGTCGCAGTGGACGCCCACGCCGAAGACGATCATGAGGGCGGTGCTGCCGAACTCGGCGAGCATGTGGTAAAGAAGGTCGATGCTAAACACGCGGGAAACTCCTTCTGTCTCTATTTTGACGAATGGACTAGTGCTGGGCCACGACGACGCCCAGGCCGTCGGGGATGACGGCCACCTTGGCGTCGGCGCCCTTCATCTTGAAGGCCAGCTCGAGAGCCTCCTCAATGGTGTTGACCGGCGTCATGTGCATGTCGCGCAGCATCTGGTGATCGCAGAGGTCGGTGACCATGATCACCGGGTGGTGAGCCAGGATGCGGGCGAAGATCTGGGAGGCCCACTGGTCGGGCAGGGTCTCGTCCTTCGGACGCTCGATGCAGGCGCGCTCGAACTCCGCCGGGTCGTTCTCGGCGATGTTCTTGTAGAAGCCCTCGCCACCGTGGCCGTCGGCACAACCGGCGACGTCGATGATCACGCCACCCTCGGGCAGCGTGGCCTCGGCCGCGCACATTCCCTTGACGGCCTGGTAGATGTTCTGGTCGAGCGGGTAGCCGCCGTTGGTGGTGATGGCCACGTCGCACTGGACGGGCTCGACGCCGGCAAGCTTGCGCACGAAGTCGCAGCCGGCCTCGTGGGCCTTGTGGATGTCGCCGGCAAAGGAGCCGATGACCTCGTGCTTGCCGTTCAGGACCACGTTGAGCACGAAGGCGAGGTGCGCCATCTCGGCCGCGGCGAACATGTCCTCGTTGACATGGTTGTGGCAGAGGTTGCCGGCGCGGGAGTGGGAGTCGTTCACGAACTGGCCGTTGTGGTTGTACATGATCGTCTTATAGGAGGCCACGCCCGGCAGGACGGACTTGCGGCTGCCAGAGAAGCCGGCAAAGAAGTGCGGCTCGATGAAGCCCTCGGCCAGCAGCAGGTCGGCGTCGGCAGCGACCTTGTTGATGATGCACTCGCCGCCGGAGGGAAGGGTCCCGACTTTCTCCATCATGGAGTCGTCGGTGGCCACGTGCATGACGATCTCCTCCTCGGCCACGATCTTCTCGCCGTACTTGTTGACGAGCTCCCCGTGGGTGGAGGGACGGTGCATACCGGTGGCGACAAGGATGCGCACGCGAGCCTCGGGCGCGGCGGTGTGGATGCGGCGGAGCAGGATGGGCATGGTCACGCGGGAGGGAACGGGGCGCGTGTGGTCGGAGCTGATGATGACGATGTCGCGCTTGCCGCGGCAGAGCTCCTCGAGCTTGGGAGAGCCATAGGGGTTGTCCAGGGACTTCTCGACGAGCTCCTCCTGGCTCACCTCGGGCTTGAACTCGTTCTGGTGGCCTTCCATCAGGCCGGCAAAGTTCTTGTCCTCCAGCTTGAGATGCATGGTCTTGTGGTCAAACGGCAGCTCTGCCTCAAACATCTTCCGTCTCACTTTCGGTCTTAACCGCTCCGGTCACGGTTGTACGGGAAACCATACGCCGCTCATTTGCTACCGTTTGCCGACGTTTTTCTACCGGTCGGCTGCACCTGTAGGGGTGTTCATAAAGCTTGGAACCTGTTTGCGGCTTGGTTCGGGAACGTCGGCAAATGGGAGGAGACCGGAGACCGGGAGCGCCTTCTTCCTGGAGTGTGATGGACACGTGAAGAACACAACAACAGTCGTGCGAACACCACTCGCCGCACCCCAAAGCCACGCGCCGCCCGCGCGCGGTATTCTTTAGGCACAAGAGAACGAGAGGAGACCCCCATGTCTGACTACGTCCTTAGCTGCTGCTCCACGGCAGACGTCACGCGCGAGCTCCTGGAGGAGCGCGGCATTGCCTACGTCTACTTCAACTACCAGCTGGACGGCCAAATGCTCAAGGACGACTTTGGCCAGACCAACTCCCCCGCCCAACTCTACTCAAAGATGCTTGCCGGCGCGGACGCCAAGACCTCCCAGGTCAGCGTCGGCGAGTACATCACCCACTTCGAGAAGTTCCTCACGCAGGGCAAAGACGTCCTCCACGTGACCCTCTCGTCCGGCATCTCCGGAACCTACGGCTCCGCCTGTGCCGCACGCGACCAGCTTGCCGAGAAGTACCCGGACCGCAAGGTCGTCATCGTTGACTCCCTGTGCGCAAGCGCCGGCTACGGCCTGCTCATGGACAGGCTTGCGGACCTGCGCGACACCGGCATGGGCATCGACGAGCTTGCGGCCTGGACGGAGGAGCACCGCCTCGAGGTGCAGCACTGGTTCTTCTCCAGCGACCTCACGTTCTTCATCCGCGGCGGGCGCATCTCCAAGGCCGCGGGCCTGGTGGGCGGCCTGCTCAAGATCTGCCCCGTCATGGACGTGGAGCCCAACGGCAGCCTGGCCGTAAAGGAGAAGATCCGCAGCAAGGGCCGAGCCATCGCACGCGACCTGCAGAAGATGGAGGAGCTGGCCCAGGGCGGGCGCAACTACACGGGCAAGGTCTTCATCAGCCAGTCCGAGTGCCTGGTTGACGCCGAGGAGCTGGCCCACCGCGTTGAGACCACGTTCCCGCACATCGACGGCCCCGTGCGCATCTATCCCATCGGCGCCACCATCGGCTGCCACACCGGCCCGGGCACCGTGGCCCTCTTCTTCTGGGGCAAGCCCAGGGAGTAGACAGGATTGCGCACGCAAATGACAAGAGAGGGCCCGGACGACGTCGTCCGGGCCCTCTCTTGCAAGGGCGACCATACCCATCCGTATTGGCTCGGGACGTTTGCCCAGTTGGCACTCAGTCGGGCAGCCAGATGGGCATGGTCGGATTATAATGACCGGTCTCTGACAGACGGCCTCCGCCGCTTCTTCTACAGTTCCATCTCAAAGAACTCGCGATAAAGGGCCAGCTCGTCGGGAGTGTCCTCGCTGGAGGCAAAGCTCACGGAGCCAGCATGGCTCTCGTCGGCCAGAAGGCTACACTCCCCCAGGCGGTGCCGCAGCTGGCGGGCCGTTCCGGCGCCGCCGTCATAAAAGCGCACGTCACCGCCCAGGACCTCGGCAATCTGTCTGCGGACGAAGGGGTAGTGCGTGCAGCCAAGGACCACGGAGCCGACGGTGCCCGCGAAGGAGCCCACGTAGCCGCGGATCATCTCCCGCAGATCAGCCGCGGCAAGGTCGCCTCGCTCGATGCGACCGGCCAGGCCCGGGCACGGCACGGAGATGACCTCGCAGTCGCGCCCGTAGGTGGCGGCGAGCTCCTGGTACTTGTCAAGGCGCAGGGTGATGTCTGTCGCCATGACGAGGATGCGGCCGTGGCCGGGAGCCTCCGTCGCGGGCTTGAGCGCCGGCTCGATGCCAATGATGGGCAGGTCAGGGTATATGCGGCGCAGCGTGGGGGCGGCAGCCGAGGTGGCCGTGTTGCACGCTATGACAATGGCCTTGGCGCCGTCCGCCACAAACCGCTCCACGATGTCCTGGGAGAGCTCGAGCACGCGTGCCTCGGTCTTCTCGCCATAGGGGGCGTTGGCGGAGTCTCCAAAGTAGTGGAAGTCCTCGTGCGGGAGCTCCGCAACCAGGGACCGCAGCACGCTGATGCCACCGACCCCCGAGTCAAACACGCCGACAAACCCACTCACGCTCGCTCATCTCCCAAAAATGAGAAAAAGAGACAGTCCCCATTTCTCATTGCGTCATTGATGTGACTGCCTGGCGCGCAGCGTGTCTATGCCGTGGCGAACGGTCATGACCGGGTGGCTAAGCAGCATCCTGGGACCAGCATAGCGCATGACGTCCTTGATAGCCTGCCGCTGGGCGGGCGCGTAGCAGTGCACGCGGCCAGCAGGGGCCAGGCCACCGTTGCCAGCACGTGCCGCAGGGCCTCGGGCACCAGCGCCAGAAGCCGCTTGTCCATCATGTTGGGTATACTCCGATTCTGTATGCGGCGAGAAGCTCTTCTCGCCTAAACGACAACGTAGGCTAACTTGTCCATCTTACCCGATGGACCCAACAGTCTGGAGAGACGCATGAGCAATGAGGGCAAGAAGGTCAAGGTCCACTACGTGGGCACCCTGGACGACGGCACCAAGTTCGACTCCTCCCGCGACCGCAACGAGCCGCTGGAGTTCACCTGCATGGCCGGCCAGATGATCAAGGGCTTTGACGCCGCCGTCAAGGACATGGAGGTCGGCCAGGTCATCGACGTGCACATCCCTGCGGCCGAGGCCTACGGCGAGAGGCGCGAGGACCTCGTCCAGACCCTGCCCATCGCCCAGCTCCCCGGCGCGGAGAACCTGGTCGCGGGCCAGAAGGTCACCCTGGGCAGCCCCGCCGGCTACCCCATCCCCGCGCTCGTGGCCAAGATCGAGGATGGCAACATCACCTTTGACATGAACCACGAGATGGCCGGCAAGGACCTCAACTTCAACATCGAGCTCCTCGAGGTCGCCGAGTAGGCTCCGCGCAGATTGCACACGAAAAAGAAGCCGCAGGCCATTGGCTTGCGGCTTCTTTTTTCGCTCCGATTGTCTTCGGCTGCCTGCGCGCCTACACCATCTCTTCCGGGCAAAACACCTCGTCGAACTTCTCCGCAGAGAGAAGCCCCAGGTCAAGGCAGGCGTCACGTAGGCTCGTGCCCTCGGCGAAGGCCTTCTTTGCCACCTTGGCCGCGTTGTCGTAGCCAATGTAGGGGTTGAGGCAGGTCACCAGCATGAGGGAGTGGCGCAGGTTGTGGTCCATGCGCTCACGGTTGGCCCTGATGCCCGACGCGCACCTCTGGTCAAAGGAAAGAATGGCGTCCGCAAGCAGCCTCACGGACTGCAGGAAGTTGTACGCGATGACGGGCATGAAGACGTTGAGCTCGAAGTTGCCCTGGGACGCGGCAAAGCCGATGGTGGCGTCATTGCCCATGACCTGGGCGGCCACCATGGTGACGGCCTCGCACTGCGTGGGGTTGACCTTGCCCGGCATGATGGAGCTGCCCGGCTCGTTTGCCGGAATCGCGATCTCTCCCAGGCCCAGGCGGGGGCCGGAGGCAAGCCAGCGCACGTCGTTGGCAATCTTCATCATGTTGGCCGCAAGGCCCTTGACCGCGCCGTGGGCAAAGACGATGGCGTCCTTGCCCGTAAGCGCGCGGAACTTGTTGGGGTCCGTCACAAACGGCATGCCCGTGGCCGCGGCAAGCTCCTCCGCCACGGCAACGTCAAAGCCCTCCGGCGCGTTGAGGCCGGTGCCCACGGCCGTGCCTCCCAGCGCCAGGCGATACAGCCCCGCAAGCGAGGCCTCCAGCTCCTCGGCAGACCCCTCCAGAAGGCCGCGCCAGCCAGAGATCTCCTGAGCAAAGGAGATGGGCACTGCGTCCTGCAGGTGGGTGCGACCGCTCTTGACCACGTCAGCGTTCTCCACCTCCAGGCGGCGGAAGGTGGCCGTAAGCTGCGCCACCGCCGGGAGCAGGCGCTCGCGCACCGCCGTCACGGCCGCAATGTGCATGGCCGTGGGGAAGGTGTCGTTTGAGGACTGGCTCATGTTGACGGAGTCGTTGGGATGAAGGCGGCGCTCACCGGCAATCTGGTTGCCCCGGTTGGCGATGACCTCGTTGACGTTCATGTTGGACTGCGTGCCGGAGCCCGTCTGCCACACCACCAGCGGGAAGTTGCCGTCCAGCTTGCCGGCAAGAATCTCCTCCGCAACGGCGCCAATGAGATCCGCATCCGTGGGGCTCATGCGGCCCAGGCGGCAGTTTGCCCGAGCCGCAGCAGCCTTGAGCTGCGCAAACGCTCGCACGATCTCATCGGGCATGCGCTCGGTGCCAATGGGGAAGTTCTCGTGGCTGCGCTCGGTCTGGGCGCCCCAGAGGGCGTCTTGCGGCACGAGCATCTCTCCCATGGAGTCGCGCTCCACGCGCCAGCCGGCGGGAGCCTCGGACGTCGCGGTGTTCTGGGCCATCTCTTGGTGCCTTTCTAACGGGGTGCTCGGGGCTTGGGGGTTGACTACTCGGACGCGCGGCCGCCCTGCTCGAGCCTCTGCAGGCCCGAGAGGATGGCGGAGACCACCTCGGACTGGTCGCGGGCAACAACGCCCAGGTCAGCGCGGACGCCGCGGAAGCGCGGGCTCTTGGAGAGGTCCTTGGCAAGACGCTCGTTCACGAGGGCGTCGGAGAGGGCGCCCAGCTCGGCCTGGATGCTGTCCATGTACTCGCTTGCCTGGGCGCGCTCGTCTCCAAGCACCTCGGCCAGGCGCTCGGAGACAAAGTGGACCTCCTTGGCGTCCCGGCGGGCCCTAAAGACCGCGTCCTGGTCAGAGAGGTCAAGGCCAAAGAGGGCCTCGTCCACCTGCGCGAGCTCCTGGTCAAAGTGGGTCTTGAAATCGGACGCGGAGAGACCCGCCTCAAGCACGCGGCCCTTCCACGCAAAGGTGGCGAGATCGGCCTCCAGCTCGTCCAGGCGGCGCGCGGCGTGCTCCTTGCGCAGCAGCTCGGCCACTTCCTGGTCATCCTGGGTCAGGCCGGCACGGGCATCGGTGAAAAAGCAGATGACATCCGCCGTATCCATGGCAATTTCCGCCTGCCGGCGCATCTGCTTGAGCAGCACATCCTCGCTGCGCGGATCGATACCACCGGTATCAATCAGGGTGAACTTTCTGCCCAGCCATTCCACATCGGCATACACCCGGTCCCGGGTAACGCCGGGGGTATCCTCCACGATGCTGATGCGCTTCCCGGAGATCTTATTAAAGAAAGTGGATTTGCCCACGTTGGGGCGGCCCACAATGGCCACCAGCGGTCTTGACATTACGCTTCCTCCAATCCGTACAGTGCGCGGTAGAATTGTTCCCCGTTGGTGGAAACCACCCGCACGGGAATGGGCAGGCGGGAGCGGAATTCCTCCAGGCTCATATCGTCCAGGAACAGGTCGCCCTCCGCCCGGAGGGTATTGCGGAACAGCAGCACTTCATCATAGCCCGTGCAATCCAGCTGTGCCAGGATATCACCGCCGGTCAGCAGTCCCGTCACCGTAATGGTAGGGCCGAAAAAGCGGTTTTCAATGGCCTGGGGCGTAAGCGTGACGCCCTCCGGGGCATACTCCCTGCAAAAATCCCCAAAGAAGGTCCGCGCCGACATCCCTACGGGGATCACATAACGCTTGGCGGGCGCCTGCATTCCCTCCAGGTCCTCCCTCGCCCAGCGGGCATCGGTTTCAAACTGGCGGAGAATGCCCACGCCATTCTCAATCTGCGGATAGCCTTCATAGGCTTCATCCGGAGGCAGCGGACGGCCGCTCAGGCAATAAAACTCGTCCGATGGAAAAACAAACCGCGTGCCCATTTCCCGAAGAAAGCGCTCCCGAAGGGGTTCCAGCTGGTCCAGCAGTTCTCCCGCCGTCTCCCGATTAAACAGCGTGAGCGGCTCCAAGCCATCCCGATAAGCGGTAAGGCCCACGGGCACCACCGCCACCGTCTGCGCAGCCGGCGCCAGCGCTGCCAGGTCATCCAGGGTTTGCCGGAGCACTTCTCCATCGTTCCAGCCGGGGCAGCATACGATTTGACAATGGAAACGGATACCGTTTTCCTTCAGGCGCTTCAGGCGAGGCAGGATATTCTCCGCGTTGGGGTTGCGCATCATGCGCTTGCGCACCTGTCCATCCGTGGCATGGACAGAAATAAACAGCGGGCTGGCATGGCGGCGGATGATGCGGTCCAGCTCCTGGTCATCCACATTGGTAAGGGTGACGAAATTCCCCATCATCAGGGACAACCGCCAGTCGTCATCCTTTACATACAGAGATTTGCGCAGTCCCGGGCGCATCTGGTCAATAAAGCAGAAAACGCAGTGGTTTTTGCACACGCGGGGATTGCACAGCATGGTATCGCTAAGGGTAATACCCAGGGGTTCGTCGTCCTCCTTATGGACGGTGTGGCGGACGACCCGCCCGTCCCGGCGAATCACCTCCAGCACGCAAGGGCTTTGCGCGGTCAGGGCCTGATAATCAATCTGGTCAATCAGCGTCTCACCGTTGATCTTTGCCAGGGCGTCCCCTTCCCGCAGTTCCAGCCGGTCGGCAATGCTGCCCTTTTCTATATGAACGATTTCATGCGCCAAGTTTCCATTCCTTCCTTTCCGGAGAAGGAAAGCATTCCCTCCCCCGTATCATGCCTATTATCGGGGAAAATATGCCAAATGTCAAGCCACGCCCCGTGTGCAAAGCGCACAGGAAAAGGACCTGGACGATTTGGCCGTCCAGGTCCCGGAATGGTTGGAGCATTATTTCAGGTAGCGGTTGGTGGGCTTGGGCACCCGGCGATTCCGGATATGGCGGCGCCTGAACAGCTTGCGCAGCAGGAATATCAGCAGCACCAGGGCAACCACCGGCAGGGCCAGGTACAGCGCCAGTTCCACCGTCAGGGGCGGGAAGGGATTGGGATCGGCCTCCGTCTCGGCAACAATCTGTTCCAGGGTCTTGGGGGCGTTTTCCCGCATGGCGATGGCCCGGGAAGCGGTCAAGTTGTAGTCCACCGCATTCCCATTCTCGTCAAAATAGGTCATCACGCCCATGACTTCCCCCGCCGCAATGGGCGCAACAAAGTCACGGGTATAGGTAATCAGGCAGGTGTAGCGCAGGTTCTCGGCCATGGTCTCCACCTGCTCTTGGGTGGCGGTGATGGACGCGGTCTTGGTGGGATCCGCCGGTTGGCACAGCAGCGCCAGGCGCCCCATGTCCGAATCGGAAAGGGAATAGTTGGTGGTCTGGATGGTAATGGGGTTCATGGCGTACAGGTCGATGGGCGTTACGTTCACATACTGGGAGAAACCGTAATCCATCAGCTTGATGGTATCCGCCCAGCGGCCCCGCTGCCCAGCAGCCAGCACCACCGAGATCAGCTCCACGCCGTCCTTTTCCGCAGCACCCACATAGCAGTAGCCTGCGGCATTGGTAAAGCCAGTCTTAATGCCAATACCATAAGGGTAATAATACTTGTTGGGATTATCCTCCGTGCCGGGGGTCATAAAGGAGTTGTCCCGCAGCGTAAGGGTTCTGGCGCGCTGCTTATTGGTCTGCGGCATGGGATAGGACAGCGTTGCCGCAATTTCCCGGAAGGTCTCGTTCTTCATGGCCTCCCGGGCGATGATGGCCATATCGTCTCCAGGGTGTTGAGATCAGCGATAAGCATATCGAAGTTATCGTTCGT
>OLSM01002954.1_pt1 | contig 10114 bp, 9 predicted proteins | sample 1672721 | NCBI WGS metagenome assembly OLSM01 (sample SAMEA3136717, study PRJEB25190) | human gut metagenome | reverse complement strand
GGGTCTGTCCCGGCTGAAGTTTCAGGATATCCCGGTAGACACCCTGCTTACGGGTACTTACCTCAGGGTCTTCGGTACGGTTATAGATCAGCGCCTTTGCAGGATCTTTATAGTAGGAATCAGGATCTGTCCCCATTTCTTTGCAGTATTCTCTGAAACTGTCCTCCTCCAGGCCAATAAGTATAGAATAAATCCTGTATTTTCCATCCCTTTCAATGGGAGAGTACTTTTTCTCAGAAATTATCTCATCAAATCCGCCCAGATATGTCTCGATATCATCTGAAGTCTGATCTTCTGTAATCCAGGTAGCACAAGGCATTTTATTCATGATTATTCCCCTGGAGACACCGGGCACTTTTAAAACCTCATCTAACGCCTTCTGTTCGGGCTGCCGGCCATCGCTGATGCTGAAAAAGACATGGCCCTGGGATTCATTCTGCGCCCTGTAAACCTCTTTCGATGCATTTTGGGTAGTAATAATATATAAAAATCCGGTGAGCAGAAGGAAAGATAGACAAAGGGAAATCGTTGCGGCCCGGTACGATTTTTTACGGGCAGTGAGGGCGTTGGAAGCCAGTTCACCGCTGATTCCAAAATGGCTGGATATGCGTCCCTGCCGGATCTTTTTCCCTTTCAGCACCTCCACCTGCCTCAGGGCCTCTACAGGCATCAGTTTTGCAACTCTGCGGGCCGGTATTCTCGCCGAAAGCCAGGCTGTGGCAGCGGACAGGAGAATTGCAGGAAGTATGGCGGGAAGCCCGAATGTAAGTACAATATCCGGCGCGGTTCTGCCGATATTATTTGCAGCATTAATCAGACGGAACAACTCTGTATCCAGCAGCCAGCCGCATAATATTCCGACAGGGAGAGGCACAATCAGCAGGATCATTGCCTCGGATGTCACCGCCGCCTTGATCTGTTTGGGGGATGCGCCAATACCGGCCAGGGTTCCGAGCTGCACCAGTTTTTCGCTGGCAGAAAGGGCAAAAGCATTGTGGATGACCAGTACAAATACGGCGATCAGCAGAAGCGCAATGACCAGAAACATGGCAGGTACGGCAAGAACAGAGAGGCTGCTGATGCTTCCGATTTGATCCGGCGAGAGTATCCCGTATTTTGAGAGCAGGCCTGCATTATATCTGAGCGTATAGTCTCCGTATTCATCGGCCTGGTAGCCTAAGGAGCGCGCCAGTTCCGGGAGCTCCTTATAAGTACTCCTCATGGGGTCAAAACGAAGATAGACCGTTAGCTCATCGGCCGGGTTCACAGTCTTTGTATCCAGATAACTCATTCCAGTATAGGCTGGTACGGAGGAGGATGTGGTAACATCAAGAATTCCTACAATTTTGTATGTCTTTGTACCTGTTTGACGGAAGGTCTCATCCTCGTGATATCCGTCTGTTTCCATGCATACCTTCCCTTGATACATGCGCTGCCCGATCGGAAGCGTGAGGGTATCGCCCACTTTTGTGCCGGGGTGGTCATCAAAATACTGTTTTGAAAGTACAAGCTCATTGGCGGCTTGCGGGAGCCTGCCTTCGGTCAGAGTATCCTTTTCCGGCATAGAATCCCAGTATTCCTGGTTGGCGCCGCGGGTAATGAGGTATGTCCTGCGTCCCTCCTCTTCCAGCTTCGCGGCTTCCCACGGGCCTTTGACCAGAACGGCAGAGACAGAGGCGTAGTTCTCAATGTGTTCAAGATCCTTTCCGTACGTTGTATCGAACAATTCTCCGTGCCAGTCCCCGTCTTCGAGTTTCGTGAGGACAATGGCATCTGTCCACATTGTGTAGACAAAACCGCAGAAACAGGACATCATCGTGGTCATAAGAAATAATGCGGTCATGATGGCAATGCTGGTTCTCTTATTTCTTCGTATCGTGTCCCAAACATATTCTCGTAAAATTTTCATCAGGACACCACCTCGTCATGCAGAATTTTCCCATCCTCCAGAGTAATTACGCGGTCTGCCTTTAGAGCGGTCTTTTCATCGTGTGTAATCAGGAGGACAGACTGTCCGTACTGCCGGTTAGAGAGCTTCAGAAGCTCGATGGTTTCTTCTGAATTTTTACGGTCCAGATTGCCAGTTGGTTCATCGGCAAGAAGGATCGCCGGATGGTAGATGAGGCTTCTTGCGATAGCGGTGCGCTGCTGCTGGCCTCCTGATAATTCACTGGGAAGGTGTGCGAGACGGTCTGTAAGCCCCAGGGTGGAAACCAGATGGCGAAACCGCTCCTCATCCGGCTTCTGATTATCTAAAAGAACAGGCAGGAGAATGTTTTTCCTTACGTTCAGTGTTGGGATCAGATTATAAAACTGATAGACCAGCCCTACCTTTCTGCGCCGGAAAACCGCAAGTTCCTCCATACTGAGTGTTGAAATGTCTGTGTCTTCGATAAAAATGCTGCCACTGGTAGGGCGGTCTACGCCTCCCAGCATATGCAGCAGAGTGGATTTCCCGGAACCGGACGCACCGACAATAGCCGTAAAGCTGCCCCGTTCAAGCGAAAGCGAGACATCGTCCAATGCTGTTACCGTATTGGAACCACTGCCATATGTTTTTGTAAGATGGCTGCAGCGTAAAATTTCCATAAGTTAATAACTCCTTTCATGTTTGATGATACCATATTAAAAAAGAAAAGTGACAGGAAAGTGACAAAGGTATGAATCGGCGCATTCACAGATGTAACTGCCTAAGATAGAATTCATTTTGATTTATGATCTAAAGCAGAAAAAATATAAAGGGGTTTTCTTTTTTGCAATTATGTTGTATTATATAGTTAGGGAGGACTAACTGAGAAGAAGAGAGCATAATGAACTCATGGCGTGTGTCTCCTCCTATTGAATGTTTCACAAGATGTGGAAATTCTCCCGCCTCTATAGGAAGAGAGATGAATTACTAAAACAAGATCAGACAGGAGTAAAGTATTATGGCAACTGGAATTATATGTATCATGATTATTATCGTTTGTGTGTTGGGGATCAGAAGCTATACAAAGCGTTTGACGCACGGGTGCTGCGGGAGCGGCCATGATCCGGTGAAACGCGTGAGGCCTGCGGATAAAAATATTGCCCACTATCCGTACATCAGAAAAATACGGATCGAGGGAATGACCTGCACAAATTGTGCTAAAAGAGTGGAAAATGTTTTTAACAGTATGGATGGCGTATTAGCTAAGGCTGATTTTGCAGAGGGGTGCGTAACGGTCAGAATGAAGAAGGAGTGCGAAGACAGTCAACTGAAAGAAGCCGTCCGATCGGCAGGATATTTTGCAACAGGGATCGAGAAGCTGTGACATGGTGGGGCATGAGTCCGAATATTTGATTTTTGATGTACCGGAGATTCCGTTTTAGAAGCAGCGAATAAGTTTAAAGAGGAAAACACAGAGCGCATCCGCGGTTAATATGCCTGGGTGCGCTTTAATTTTAAATTGTACACGCAGGATTCATATGTTATACTTATTAACGATTCAAAAAATTTAAGAAAGAAATATTGGAGAGGAAGGATATACGATGGAGAAAATCAAAATTGGAATTGTTGGTTATGGAAACATCGGACGTGGAGTAGAGCTTGCGGTTGAGCGCAATGAGGATATGGAATTAAAAGCCATCTTTACACGGCGTGAACCCGAGAGCGTTCAGATTATGACAGAGGGTGTTCCGGTCGTTCATATGGATGATATACTTAGCATGAAAGATGAGATTGATGTTATGATCCTGTGCGGCGGCTCAGCAACGGACCTGCCGGTAATCGGACCTGAGATTGTAAAGAACTTCAACACGATCGACAGTTTTGACACTCATGCCAAGATACCGGAATATTTTGCAAATGTAGACGCATCCGCAAAAGCCGGCGGCCATATCGGAATCATTTCCGTAGGCTGGGATCCGGGGATGTTTTCACTGAACAGGATCTATGCGGAGTCCATCCTTGTACAGGGAGATACATATACATTCTGGGGAAAAGGCGTAAGCCAGGGACATTCAGACGCGATCCGCCGCGTGAAGGGTGTGAAGAACGCCATCCAGTATACCGTGCCGGTTGAAGAAGCTGTAGAGCAGGTAAGAAGCGGGTGCGGTCCCAAACTCACTACAAGAGACAAACACTTAAGAGAATGTTATGTAGTGGCTGAGGAAGGCGCGGATCTGAAGGAGATCGAAGAAACAATCAAAAACATGCCGAACTACTTCTCGGATTACAACACAACCGTAACTTTTATCACAGAAGAACAACTGAAAGCCGAACACAGCAAAATGCCGCACGGTGGATTTGTCATCCGCAGTGGTGAGACGGGAAGAGAAGGCAGTAAGCACGTAATTGAATACTCACTGAAGCTGGATTCCAATCCGGAATTTACATCCAGCGTACTGGTATGCTACGCGCGTGCGGCATACCGTCTCTCTAAAAATGGAGATTCCGGTGCAAAGACAGTATTCGATATCGCACCGGGTATGCTTTCCATGAAAACAGCAGAAGAACTGAGGGCGCAATTATTATAGGGGTCTGACCCCTATGAAAGGATGATGGCATGGAGAAATTATTTCACTTACTGTATGAGTGTATGTTAAAGGGGCAGGATGCGGTTCTGGTCACGGTTGTTGCAAGCTCCGGCTCCACCCCGCGGGGGGCGGGGGCGCGTATGCTGGTTACTTCCGCCGGCAGAATCTGGGGGACGGTAGGCGGCGGGGCGGTCGAGCACCGCAGTGAAGACGTGGCGGCAGAGGTACTGCGCAGCAAGAAGCCGCGCTTGGAATACTTCCGGCTCAGGGAAAATGAGATCCAGGACCTGGGAATGATCTGCGGGGGGGATGTGAATGTGCAGTTTCAATACATTTCTGCAGGTGATGAGCAGAAACTGGTTCTATTTAGGCAGATTGGGGCATTATATCAAACAAAAGAAGAATTCTGGCTTGTCAGCGAGATTTCTGAGGACGGAGAGGGAGGTATGGCGGTCTGCCGCCGTTCTGGAGCTATCGCAGGGATATCACTTCCAGCGGCTGTTCTTGAAGGTCTGCAGAAGAAACCCGTGCAGATAGAAGCACAGGGGCGTAAGTTTTACTGTGAGAATATGCAGCAGCAGGAGCGTGTCTATATTTTCGGGGGAGGACACGTTTCACAGGCGCTGGTGCCGGCTCTAGCAGCAGTTGATTTCAGGTGTGTAGTTCTGGAGGACAGGGAGGAGTTCAGCAGGGCTGAATTATTTCCCGGGGCAGAAGAGGTCCTGTTAATTGAGAACAGCCATATTGCAGATTATGTTACAATCGATGCCCTGGATTATGTGTGTATCATGACCCGCGGGCATAAGGACGATCTGGCGGTTCAGGCACAGGTTTTAAAGACTTCCGCAGCTTATATCGGAGTGATCGGGAGCAGACATAAAAAAGCCGGTGTGTTTGCAAAATTAAAAGAACAGGGGTTTACGGATGCAGATCTGGACAGAATCACGACTCCGATCGGCCTTGCCATCGGAGCAGAAACGCCTGCGGAGATTGCGGTGAGCATCACGGCTCAGTTGATTCAGCATAGAGCCGGAAGATATTGAGCCATAGCCATCAGACGGCTGGTAAATACAGGAACTGCAGGCGGATGTTTGCGGAGAGAAAGAGAGAGATGTTATAATATAGCGATTCTATAGGAAAGGGATTGAAACTATGAAGAAATTATTTAATAATCTGCCATTCCGGCTGCTGCTCGGAGTGGTGGCTGGTATCCTGATTGGCCAGATTGCCAATGAGGGATTTATGAATATTGTAGTCACTGTAAAATACATTCTCGGACAGTTGATCACATTCTGTGTTCCGCTGATTATCATCGGCTTTATTGCCCCATCCATTACGAAGCTGGGCAACAATGCCTCCAGGATGCTGGGTGTGGCAATCGTTATCGCCTATGTGTCCTCCGTGCTGGCAGCGCTTCTTTCCATGCTGGCAGGTTACGGCCTGATCCCGCACCTCTCCATCGTATCCGAGGTGGATGGGCTAAAAGAACTTCCCGGTGTAGTATTCCAGCTGGATATTCCGCAGATCATGCCGGTCATGAGCGCACTGGTATTTTCCGTTATGATCGGACTTGCGGCTGCGTGGACAAAAGCAAAAGTGATTACACAAGTACTGGATGAATTCCAGAAAATCGTACTGGAGATCGTGACCAAAGTCGTGATTCCGGTACTTCCAATCTTTATCGCCTTTACATTCTGTGCATTGTCCTATGAAGGTACAATCACAAAACAGCTGCCGGTATTTATTAAAGTCGTACTGATCGTTATGGCAGGACACTATATCTGGCTGGCTGTGCTCTATGCAGCAGGCGGTGCTTATTCGAAGAGTAACCCGCTGGATGTCATCAAGAATTATGGCCCGGCATATATTACCGCGGTCGGAACGATGTCTTCTGCAGCGACTCTGGCGGTTGCCCTGCGGTGTGCGAAAAAATCAGAGCCGCCTCTCAGAGAGGATATGGTTGATTTTGGGATCCCGCTGTTTGCAAATATCCATCTCTGCGGTTCTGTACTGACGGAAGTATTTTTTGTCATGACAGTATCCAAAATCCTCTACGGCAGCATTCCTTCACCGGGAACAATGATACTGTTCTGTGTGCTGCTGGGAATCTTTGCAATCGGGGCTCCCGGGGTTCCGGGCGGCACCGTAATGGCTTCACTGGGGCTGATTACCGGGGTGCTTGGATTTGATGAGACCGGAACCGCGCTGATGCTTACGATATTTGCCCTGCAGGACAGCTTTGGAACCGCATGCAATGTGACCGGGGACGGTGCGCTGACCATGATCCTGACCGGCTATGCCAAGAAGCATAATATCGAAAAACAGGAAATCAGCATAGATTTATAAAATATCTGGCTGTACAAACGTGCCTGGCAGTAAGGCAGCACGAGAGTACAGCCGTATTTTATCTTAGCAGGAAAGTCCGGCCATAGGAAATAAAAGACCGGTATAAAAAAAGAGGAAGGCAGCGATGCTGCAGAAGAGATAAATGGGAAAGAATAAGACAAACGATATGACCACAGGAAACCCGGTAATGCTGGTAATCTGGTTTATGATCCCGATGTGCCTGGGAAATATATTTCAGCAGTTTTATAATATTGCGGATTCGATTATAGCAGGGCAGTTCCTAGGGGTGAATGCCCTTGCCGCCATTGGGAGCACAGGTTCACTCATGTTTATGGTGACCGGCTGGATCACCGGAATCAGCAGTGGTTTTTCTATTTTAGTGGCACAATGGTTTGGTGCCCGCAAATACGACCGGATGCGGCATTATACAGCCATGTCGGTCTATCTGACATTTGTCATTATTGTAGTTATGACAGTGGGGCTTTTGGCAGCAAATGAGCCGATACTCAGGCTCATGAATACACCGGAAGAACTGATGCCGGATGTGAAAGGCTATATGACAGTTATCTATGCAGGCCTGATCGTGACGGCCGCTTATAATTCTCTGGCTGCCGTGCTCAGGGCACTGGGGAATTCCAAATCACCGCTGTATTTTTTGATCATTTCCGCAGTGATTAATATCTTTCTGGATATTGTATTTATCACCTGGTTTCACATGGGTGTAACAGGGTGCGGCTATGCAACAGTGATCGCGCAGGGAATCTCAGCGCTGCTGTGTTTTTTGTATATCAAAAAGAAATTTTTGATTCTGCATCTGAAAAAAGAGGATTTCCATATTTCCTGGAACAGTATAAAAAAACTTCTGGCGCTGGGAACACCGATGGGCCTGCAGTTTTCCATCACCGGGATTGGAACGATCATTGTACAGGGTGCGGTTAACATTTACGGGGCAGTCTATATTGCAGGCTTTTCCGCCGGAGCCAAGATCCAGAACCTGATCGCATGTGTCTTTATAGCATTCGGCGCAACCATTGCAACCTATGTAGGGCAGAACTGGGGGGGAGGCAGGTTAGACAGGGTGAAAAAGGGCGTTTGGTATACACAGGCGATGATCTTAATCTGCAGCGCGGTACTGATGGTATTGATATTTTTCTTTGGAAAATACATGGTGCTTATGTTTGTTTCCCCTGCGGAGAAAGGTGTAATTGATGCTGCTGTGGTTTATTTCCTGGCGGTATTCTGGTGCTATCCGTTCCTTGGAAGCATCTTTTTGTACCGCAATGCACTGCAGGGAATGGGATACGGCCTGGTGCCTATGCTGGGCGGGGTGTTTGAACTGGCTGCGCGCGCCCTGGTTGTAGCAGCGGTTGCCGGAAAGACGAGCTTCTTCGGGGTCTGCCTTTCAGACCCGGCGGCCTGGCTTGCGGCACTAATCCCTTTGGTTCCGTATTATTTTTATAAAATAAATAAGGTGGAGAAATGGTAAAGATTGTTATTATTCACGACCATAGGCCGCGCATAGTAACTAAAGATTCTCCACTTTTTTGTTGAAATTTTATCTTTGGTTATATATAATAAAAATATTGACAGAATAGAAAAAATAGTAGTTCTGCAGGCAGGAGGGAATTATGGCCGGACAGTATGAAGGTATGGCAATAGGCGTATTCGAGCTCGACAGTGAGTGCGCATGTTTTGTAGCATTAGATGCGGCAGCAAAAGCTGCGGATGTAAAGATCCAGGCAGTAGAGAGAAATCGTCTGGGAGCGGGTGCATGTGTAAAGATGAGAGGCAATGTCTCCAACGTCAATGCAGCCATGGAAGTTGCGCTCAGAGCAGCGGAACCAATCTCCAAGATTGTATCCCATACGATAATAGCAGCACCGTTAGCTGAGACTGAACCAGCAATTACAATGACAATCAACAAGTAGGGAAGAGGTATATTTTTATGGCATATGGAGCATTCGGACTTGTAGAAGTCCTTGGGGAAGCAAACGCCGTACTGGTCACGGATCAGATGCTGAAAGCGGCAGAAGTAACCTATGAGACACAGGACACAAAATGCGGAGGACATGCCCTCATATTTATCAGTGGCAGTGTTTCTGCAGTAACTGCGGCAGTAGAGAGCGCAGCTGTAAATTCACCGTGTAAGATACTTAACTCAGCAGTAATATCCAATCCATCAGAGGAAATGATACATATTGTGGAGGAATTTAAGGCAAGATAGCCGAATGGGCCGAAGGAACGCAGGACAGAAGGGTGACAGGGGTGTTTCTGTGGGCATAAAGCGTGTGATTAGAAATTCTTACAGAAAAACAGAAGAATCTTATGGCCAAATCTTGATTCACAAAATAAAGATTTGAGACGGCTGAGCCGAGAAAGCATCAAGCTTTTTCCGTAAATCTGTCTATAGTCATAAGATTCTTCTGTCTTGCTGTAAGAGTTTCTTCACAAAGGGTCCGTCCATAGAAACACTCCTGTCTCCCTGTATCTTCCTGCTCCATGTTTCGATAGGCGGCCCATCTCCTTAAATTTCCGACAGTGGTTTAAATGTATACCCCATTTCCTCCCATTTTGTCAGCAGTTCATCGAGTATTTCGCCGTTTGTTTTTGAGGTACTGTGAAGCAGTACGATTGCACCGGGGTGGATCCTGCCAAGCAGTTTTTCGAAAGCCGTCTCTTTTGTGGGTTGGTCATTTTCATACCAGTCTACATAGGCCAGGCTCCAGAAAAAGGTTTTATACCCCATTTCTTTTGCCATCTTCAGGTTTGTTTCACTGTATTTTCCTTGCGGAGGACGATAGTATTTCGTCATGTCCTGACCGGTAATTTTCTTATATTCCTCTTCAACATCTCCCAGTTCTTTTTGGAAGGCTTCCTGGGTTGATATCTGTGACATATCGGGATGGTGATATGTATGGTTGCCCACCGTATGGCCCTCTTCCACCATCCTTTTAATCAGATCCGGATTGGACGATATGAAGGTGCCTACTACAAAGAATGTCGCAGGTACATTGTGTTTTTTCAGCGCATCTAGAATCGCAGGGGTGTTGCCATTTTCGAATCCCGCGTCAAAGGTCAGGTATATGACCTTTTCATCCGTATTTCCGGAATAGTATGCGTCAAATTGTTTCAGCTCTTCGGCGGTTGCATTAGCGACCGGCGGCTGGCCCTCGTCCTGGAAGCTTAATCCCCAGTTCCCTTCGGCGGAGGCGGAAACCGCATTCTTTTTTGCCGTTTCCGGAGATAAGCCTGCCGTGTCCTGTCCTGCCAG
>OLSM01002949.1_pt1 | contig 10129 bp, 22 predicted proteins | sample 1672721 | NCBI WGS metagenome assembly OLSM01 (sample SAMEA3136717, study PRJEB25190) | human gut metagenome | reverse complement strand
GGGAGGGACGGGCATGGGACTGAACCGGGAAGAGCTGCGGAAAAGCGCCAGGGAATGGGTTAAGGAGAGCATGCGGACGGGCAAGGACGCGGAGGGATTAGCTCGCTCCATGCAAAGCATTGTGCACAGAATCTCGTGGGTCAGGGACGATCAACTGCATCAGGGCGTGGAGACGATCATGGGCACGAAACTGAGCAAGGAACAGACGTTCTTCTGGATGGAGGAAATAGCGGGGTACCTGCTGGCGCTGGCGGAAATCATTCAGGATAGGCAAAAGGACAGGGGAAAAATTGCTGGCGCTGATGGTCAGCCGACCACTGGTTGACGCGAGCTATACAGGCATAGCAATTAGCTTTCAAAGACCATTGTTCAAGCGCGAGGAGCGAACGGAAAAGAGAACGGCAGCCAAGCAAACGGCGTAAGCGTGCTGCATAAGGTAGCACAAAGGAGGGAGAGCCATGAAGGAAAGAACCATCAGCGCGACCATCACGCTGCCGGCGGAGCAGCTGGCGGAGCTATTGGCGTCCCGGGTGGTGGATCGGCATGCGGCCATGGTGGAGAAGCACGGGGAGGCATGCACCAAGAGCCAGGCGGCGCGGATTATCAGTTGCAGCCCCACCACCATCACGGCCATGCTGGAGGATGGGCGGCTGAAAAGCGCCTGCGAGGGCACGCGGGTGGATGTGCGGTCCCTGGCGGACTACATCGAAAACCGGGGAGAAATGGATCACGCGGCCAGGATGCGCCGGAAGGGATACAAGCACTACGTATAGGAGGCAACCATGGAAAGCGGATATATCCGCCACCGGCGGGGCGCGAAATACAAAAGGCCGCTGCTGCGGGACCCCTGGGCGGTACGGGGCCGGGACGTACTGGTGATGTCGCTGCTGTGGGGGCTGGCCATGGGCGGCATGACGGCGGCGGCGCTGGGGGTGATATGAATGTGGCTGCGGGACGGGAACGTCTGGCACTGGGATACGGTGCCGGAGCTGGAGGTGCGGCCCTGCTTGATGGAGGGCGGGACTGCCTGGTGGGTATGCTGGTTTAATGGCGCGGCCTGCATGGCGGTGGATGCGTCAAAGTCGTCGAAAGCGGTAAAGCAGTCCGCGTATGAGTATTTTTCACGGAGGATTGACCTGTGATGGACATGCAAAAACAGGGCCGGTACTGCCGATACCACGAAGCGCCCCAGCGGCGCCCGGAGCGGAACAAGCTGGGGGCGTGGCTGAAAAGCCTGGCAAGCGGAGTATGGCCCCGGGAGCGGGAAGGGCGCAAGCGCATCCTGCCGGGGCAGGACAACAGGAACCTGGGCGCGGGGTGGCACGAGGCCAAGCGCCCATGAGGTGAGCACATGCGAAGCACGGATATTCACATTGAGTGGACAGACAGCCGGGACAGGACGGAAAACCTGTATCTCCCGTCCCAGGTGCCGGTGGAGGAAATGAGCATGACCCAGGCGCGGAGGGGGCTGTGTGCCCGGGCCATGGGGAGCACGACGGCCTGCCGGAGCGGCTGCGGGGCGATTTGCCGCTTTGGGCGGCGGGTCATGGAACTGGAGGACGCGGGAGCAACCGGGGAAGCGTCGCCGCGGGAACAGCGGAAGCAGCTGCCAGTACCGGAGCAAACGAAGCGGGCGGAACCACCAACCAGGCAGCAGGCCGCGCCTGTAAAGACGGCAAGGCGGGAACGGCCACGGGAAGAGAAGTGGCGCTATCAGGCGGGGATTGCGATCCGCCGGCAAGGGCGGGTGGACATGGCCCGGAGCCTGATGGCTGCCGGGATGGAGATGGACAAGGCCATCCGGGCGGCGGGGTATGCATCCAGGAACGCCTATCACCGGGCGGCGAGAAAAACAGACGAGGAGCGGGAACAGCATGGGCATGAAGCACATTTTGCGGGCACTGGATCAGGCGCTGGAAACGGCGGAGGTTGAAAGGAAATACCTGCGGGACGAGCTGGAAGCGGAGCGGGTGGAAAAGCAGCGCCTGGCGGCGGAGCTGGAGAAGCTGCGGGGTCAGGCGGAGGAACCCAGGGCGGAGCTGGACAAGCTGCTGGAAACCTTCCGGGAGCGGGAGAGGACCTGGGCCGGGGAGCGGAAGCTATGGGAGCTGCGCAGGGAAAAGGAGCGCATGCAGAGCACGGTGGACAGCCTGGAGAGTGAAAACGCGAAGCTGCGGGAGGCGCTGGAAAAATGGAAGAAATCACGCTGATCGGGAACCTGGGCAGCGACACGGATGTGCGCTACACCAACGGCGGGGAAAAGGTGGTGAGCTTTTCCCTGGCGGTACAGGCGGGGAAGAACGCCCAGGGGGAGGCCATGGCGCACTGGTACACCTGCGACGCCTGGGAGCGGCTGGCGGACATCTGCGAGCAGTACCTGCGCAAGGGGAGCAAGGTGTTTGTGCGGGGGTTGCCCCGGGCGGAAGCCTATCAGAGCAAGCGGGACGGGAAGCCCCGGGCGGCCCTGAAGGTGACGGTCCACAAGCTGGAGATGCTGGGAAGCAGACAGGAGGAACAGGCCCATGGAGCGGGAAGGGCAGACGGAGCGGGAAGCCCGGAGGGAGCCGGGAGCAGCGGATACACCCAGGTGGAGCCGGACGAGCTACCTTTTTGACGGCGGCGGCAAGGATGTGCCGCCCTGCGTGCCGGGATGCGCGGACAGGAGCGCGGAGTGCCACGGGAGCTGTGAAGCCTATCAGGCGTGGAGCCGCGCACGGCGGGAAAAGCAGGACGCCAGGTTTGCGGACCGGGACAGGCACGGGGAAGTAACGGCATACATCCGGGACAACTGGGCCAAGAGAAGCAAAAGGAGGGCGAAGCATGTCACAGAGTAACGCTTCGTCGAAGGTGCGGTGCCCCTTCTATTTTTTTCACCGGCTGCGGGAGCGGGAGATCCATTGCGAGGGGCATATGGCGGGCTGTACGCTGGTTAGCCAGTTTGGGCGGCTGGCGGACATGAAGGAACAGATGGAAAGCGTATGCCAGAAAAACTATGAAGCGTGCGCCATTTACCGCATGGTGATGGCGGAGAAATACGGAGGGGACGAAGCATGCAAGGCATGACCAGGCGGCGGGCGCTGGAGCACTGTCTGACGCTATTGGAGGCGCAGGCGCGGTGCTTTTCCACAAATTTCAGCCTGCTATGCGCCCGGGAGGGCTACGAACAGGCCCAGGGCGAGACGGTGGAGGCCATGGAGAGAGTACGGGAAATGATGCGCGAGGAACGGGAGCGGGAGGAAGCAGCGGCCCGGGAGCTGGCGGAAAAGAGGAAGGAACCATGAACAAAAAGCAATCCCTGCGGGCAATGCGGCGGAAAGCTGAACGGGAACAGAAGGCAGAGAAGCAGCGGCAGGCGGCGGCGATCCTGGCGACCAGGGACCTGGAAGAAAGGAAGCGGCTGCTGGCAAAGGCCATGGCGGACAGCGAGAAAGAAGCGAGAAACCAGGCGGTTGAGTACTGCTTCCACAGCATTTACGCGGCGGTGCTGCTGGCGGCGCAGGAGGTATACGGGTTTGGACACAAGCGCGCCTGGCGGCTGCTGAAACGGGCGGACGAGATCATATGCACGGTCCTGGACAGCGAGGAAATCATCCGGGAGGTCTGGGAGCGGATGGGGCTGGAGATCAACTTCCGGGAAGGAATCGACCGCATCCGGGAGGTGGAGGAAGCGTGAGCATGGAGCCATGGAAGCCGCTGAGCTTCAAGGAATTTGACGCCCTGGAGAAGGAGCCGCTGGACAGGAAGGTGGAGCGGGCGGTGGCGGTGATCCGGGAAGCGGTCAACCTGTCGAAGCATCAAATGGCGGTGGCCTTTTCCGGCGGGAAGGATTCCACGGTGCTGCTGCACCTGATTACGCGGCACTTCCCGGAACTGCGGCCCTGGGTGATCTTTGCGAATACAGGAATCGAGTACCCGGAAAGCCTGCGCTTTGCACGGCAGATGGGAAAGGAACTGGCGGGCGAGCGCTATGTGGAGGCGCTGCCGGACAAGCTGGAGGAGGACGGGCTGAAATACCAGGCGCAAAAAGAAGTGCTGGAATGGCTGGTGCAGGCGGGCCGGGTGAGCGAAGTGCTCAAGGAGGACGGCAAGCTGAAAAGCACCCGGACACTGGAGCTGGCGGCCACGCCGGAGATGTGGGAGGACTTCCGGCGGCGGAACCTGGTATGGCGCAAGGGCATGCGCAAGAGCTTCTGGTGGTGCTGCGATCAATACGGGTTCCCGCTGCTGGGGAAAAGCAAGAGCAAGCTGGACGCCCGACGGATCAATATTGACTGCTTTCTGCGCTTTTCCGCGTCAGAAAGCGAAAGCCCGGAGCTATTGGAGTATTACCGGCTGCTGCGGAATGTGAAGATCAGCCAGCACTGCTGCAAGGAGCTGAAAAAGGCGCCATCTGAGCGGGCGCAGGCGGAGCATGACGTGGACGTGATTTTCAAGGGATTGATGGGCACAGAGAGCCGGACACGGAAGATCAGCTTCATTACTCGCGGGTACATCATCCAAAGCCACCGGGAGCACCTGCCGTCCACGGATCCATTTTGGCACGTCTCCCCCATGGCCACCTGGACAGACGCGGACGTATGGGCGTACATCAAGGCGTATCAGGTGCCGTACAGTCCCCTGTACGACATGGGTTACAAAGACAGCCGCGGCACGGAGCACAGGATTGCCCGGAACGGGTGCATGGGATGCGCCACGGGCATTGCCTTTGCGGACAACAGCATCGCCATGCTGCGACGGACGCACCCCAAGGCATGGGAAGCGGTGATGCGGGCGGGCATGGCGGAACAGCTGCGGACGCTGCGGCAGTTCCGGGCGGACGGCTCCATGAGCCTGCTGGACCTGATGCCGGTGGAGGACGTGATGGAGATGCGGCCCTGCGCCTTTGACACCGTTTCCCGGTTGACCCTGGCGGACGACACCTTCCGGGAATATGACGCGGACGCATGGGAGGACGAAGCAGATGGATGACATCAAACTTGCCCTCTTGGGCGACAAGGCCGCGCAGGAGCGCCTGACGGAGCGCGGGGAGCTGCTGCCGTGTGCTCACTGCAAGGGAAATGGTAAGGTCTCATTCAAGGATTACCGATTTATCGGAAAAAACTTTAAGGGTGACCGAAAAATTGTGTATCGTGTACAAATCATCTGCAATAAATGCAGGAGCAGAGGAAAACCGATATTCACAGGGCCACTTGTAAATCCAAATCCTTACATCACAAAATGGGGAAACTGCTATGCGGATACTGATGTTTGCAATGCGGAAACAAACAAGTTTTCTGGTTATGTGAAAGCTGCTATCTCTGAATGGAATACCCGCGCGCCGATCCTGACGCCCAGGGACCTGGAAGAAAGGAAGCGGCTGCTGGGAAAGGCCATGGCGGAAGGTGAGGAAAATGCACGGAATCAGGAGATAGAATACAGCTTCCGGTGCATTTACGCGGCGGTGCTGCTGGCGGCGCAGGAGGTATACGGCTTTGGGCACAAGCGCGCCTGGCGGCTGCTGAAACGGGCGGACGAGATCATATGCACAGCCCTGGACAGCGAGGAAATCATCCGGGAAGTCTGGGAGCGGATGGGGCTGGAGATCAACTTCCGGGAGGGAATCGACCGCATCCGGGAGGTGGAGGAGGCGCAATAAAAAAGCCGGGCGCGAAGCCCGGGCGGAGAAGGGAGCGATCAGGTGTGAGGAACATATTGCTGCAATGCCTGCTCCACAATGGCGTTGAGGGTGGTATTGCGGGAGATGGCGCAGCGCACAGCGTCCTGATGCAACTGCGGGGAAATGCGCACGTTGAAGGAGCCTTTATAGGCTTTTTCCGGCTCCTGGCCGGTCTGCCGGCACAGGTCCAGGTAGTCATCCACGGCGGTATGAAAGTCCGCCACCAGCTCGGCGGCACTGCTTCCCTCATAAGAGATCAGCGCGCGGATGCCCTGCACCTTGCCATAGAAAAGTCCGTCCTCTTCCGAAAACTCCACGGAGCCCAGATAGCCCCTGTATGTCATGGTGTTATTCACAGCAATCCCTCCTGTTCCAGGGTTTCCAGAAGCTGCTTGACCTGGTAGGCAAGCAGTTCCTTGCGGGGGTGAGGCTTATGGAGCAGCAGCGGCGGGGAGCCTTCCCGGACAAAGGCTACCCGGGAACCGCTGGTGCGGCCCTTGTCAAAACGGGTATAGCCCAGGAAGCGAAGCAACGTTTCAGCTTCTTCAAAGGTGAAATCCCTGGGGCGCGTTTTTAGACGCTGAATCAGTTTTTCCTTTTGTCCCATGGCAATACCTCCTGGCAGAGATAGTATAGCACATACCAGGAGAAAATGCAACTAAAAATAGTTGCAAAGGGGCGGGCAGGGAAGATGATTCCAAGCGTACTTGGAAACATTGGGGCACAGAATGCAGGTTTGCGGGCTGCGGCAGAAAGGAAAACACATGGGAAAGAAAACGAAAATTGACTGGTGCGACAGTACATGGAACCCGGTCACGGGATGCCTGCATGGTTGTGCATACTGCTATGCGCGGAGGATTGCGGAGAGATTCCGGGCAAAGGAATTCAGCGGTGCGTATACGGTGAACGAAGAGGAAAATGTACCGCGCACAACTTATGAGCTAGAAGAGCCGGTGAAGCGTTGCTGCACTGATGCCAAGGGTTTGCATGTATATGAAAAAGCACCTTATCCTTTCGGATTTGTGCCAACATTCCACAGGTACAGGCTAGATGACCCTAAACATTGGACGAAGCCGAAGAACATATTTGTGTGCAGCATGGCGGACCTTTTCGGAGAATGGGTGCCGGATGAATGGATAAAAGAAGTATTGAAGGCGTGTGAGGCGGCGCCGTGGCATCGGTATCTTTTTCTTACAAAAAATGGGAAAAGATACAGGGAACTGTATGAAAAAGGAATCATGCCCATGGGGATGCATGCATGGAATAAATGGTTCGGATGCACAGTGGAGAGAGAAACAGATGATTTTTTCTTCAACAACCTATATGGGAACGGCATAGATCACCAAGGATTTCTAAGCATTGAACCAATGCTTTCGGATTTTGAACCCGGGGTAATAGATCAGGACGCCACAGGAATCAAATGGGTTATTGTGGGCGCGGAAACAGGAAACAGGAAAGGGAAAGTTGGTCCCCAAAGGGCCTGGGTTGAGCACATTGCGCAGACATGCAAAGCAAGCGGCATTCCGCTATTCATGAAGGACAGCCTGCGCGAGTTGATGGGCGACGACTTCCGGCAGGAATTTCCGTGGGAGGATGAATGAGGATGGAGATGCAGGCAGCCCGGGAGCGGGCACGCAGGGAGCTGGAGGTGACCCGGAACAACCTGGTGCGGGCGGAGCGGCGAAAAGCGCCGGAGAAGGACCTGGAGGCGCTGCGGAGCAAGGTGGACTTCTGGGAGACGGTGTGCGCGGAGATCGGCGCAGGGTCAGACGTGGAGGAGTAAAAGACTTGAAGGACAGGGAGCTGCTGGAAAGGCTGCGGAAGGTGGAAAGCATCCCGGTGAAGGTGTACGGCCAGGACGGGGAGACCATCTGCTTTGAGGTGCAGGTGGGGCTTGCCGGGGTGATGGTCCCCGGGAAGGGAAGCGTGGAAAGACGCGACTTGGAGGACAGGGAGGAAAGTGCATGGGAAAGCGGCTGACAACGGCACGCCAGTGGTGCGAAGCGAAAAAACACCTGGAAAACGAACTCGGTTACAGTCATATCTGGTGCAGGCTGAATGCCATTGAGAACATCCTGGGCGAGGAATACGACCTTTCCCGCCTCCGCGATCTGGTGCAGGCCGACAGGGACGGGCGGTGCGTGGTACTGTCTGAACCTATGGTTTCTATGGTTCAGCACCCAGGGGACACCGATGTCTATTGCCCAAATTGCGGTTATACCCTTTCTGGCGGATGGCCTTTATCTGACGCAGGTGATTACAGGAAACTGTGCCAGTGTCCGCATTGTGGACAGGCTATTGACGATACGAAATGTGAAGTTGTTTGCACCAAAGGAGGAAAGTGAGCCATGACCAGGGCAATGCAAGGCCCATGCGAGGAAATCGAGCAGACATGTCTTTTCCGGTGGGCTGCGCTGGAGAGCGGGGCGCACCCGGAGCTGGCGCTGCTCCATGCCATCCCCAACGGCGGGAAACGGAGCAAGAGCGAGGCGGCCCGGATGAAGGCGGCGGGGGTGAAGCCGGGGGTGCCGGACATGTTCCTGCCGGTGGCCCGGGAGGGGTGTCACGGGCTGTACATTGAATTGAAGCGCCGGGACGGCGGGCGTGTATCCCCGGAGCAAACAGCGTGGATGGACGCCCTGGCCCGGCAGGGATACAAAACGGCCCTGTGCCACGGCTGGGACGCGGCCCGGGAGGAAATACAAAGGTACTTGGGGGGGAAATGGGCATGAGATTAAGCAAGATCGGGAAAGTGGTGAAGGAGGCGCGGCAGTGCGTTCTCTGCAATACCCGGGAGCGGACAGGCCAGGAGGCGAACCTGATTCAGCAGTGGATCGGCGCGGGAGAGGCGATGTATCCGGTGGATGAAAACGTGCGGCTCACGGAGCAGGGCGCGGCGGCGCTCATGGAGATGGAAGGCAAGGAGGCCGAAGCGGTGGCCTGGCGCAGCGTGGGCGACGGGAGCGAGCTGGCGGAGATGCTGAAGGGAATTCCCGCGAGGATTGACAGCGCGGCGCTGGCATGGAAGGTATGCCTGAAGGTGGAGACCCACAGCGGCACGGTGCGGGTGAAGGAACTGGAGGACGGCTCCATGGCCTATGTATGGGAGCAGCTGCTGGAGCCATGCAAGCGCAAGGGCAAGCTGCTGCGCATGACCAGGGTGGACGGGAAGCAGGGCGTCTACGCGGTGTACGCCGGGGATGACCTGGCGGGCGTGGTCAGTGGCATCAGCCAGGAGGAGCGGGAGGAAATGCTGCGGACGCTGCGGGAAATCTGCTGAGTATCTACATATAAATAGAAACCTTTTATGCGGCGGCGGGGAGGCCGCAAAAAAGGCTTGTATGAGGTAGTAACAAATCGCACAGATGTATCCCTTGCACAGGGGGAGGCTCCGCGCCGGGGGCCTGCCCCCTTGAGCGGGAGGAAGCACGGAGGATGCCATGAGGAAGCGCGTGCCCAGGGAATACGAGGAGCTTTTCTGCGTGGGAGAGCTGACGGAGATGGAAAAGCGGCTGTATGGCGGAGATCCCTACCGGGAGCGGGTGGGAGGCATGCACTACTGCACCAAGACGGAGAAAGCCGGGGACACGCTGGTATTGACGGTGTATCCCATCCTGGGCAGGAGCGACCGGGCCAAGGCGGAAGCGGCAAGAAAGGCCATGAGCCGGGAGCGGCAGAACCGATACAACCGGGAGCGGGCACGGAGGCGGCTGGCGCTGCTCATGGACGCGAACTTCGGGAAGAACGACCTGCATGTGACGCTGACCTACCGGGGGACGCCGCCGGACTACGAGCAGGCGCGGAAGGATGTGCGGAACTACCTGCGGGCGGTGAAGCGCATGCGGGAGAAGGCAGGGCTGCCGGAGATGAAATACATATACGTGCTGGAGGAAGAAGGCGCGGACGGGGAGAAGCGGCGCATCCACGTTCACCTGATGATGACCGGGGGCATCAGCCGGGAAGCCCTGGAGGAAAAATGGGGCCGGGGGTATGCCAACTGCGACCGTTTGCAGCCGGAGGAAGGCAACGGGCTGATGGAGCTGGCGAGGTATTTCACCAAGCTGGAGCAGGAGAAGCACCGGCGGGCCTGGAGCGCGTCCAAGAATCTGCGGCAGCCCAGGACCACCGTCAGCCGCACTCGCATGAGCAACGCCAAGGTGCGCAGGCTGTGCCAGGAGATGCCGGGGAGCGCGGCGGAGATCATGGGGAAACTGTATCCGGGGTACAAGGTGGGCGCGGTGGAGCCGTACACGTCGGACTGGATACCGGGGGTCTATTTGCGGATACGGCTGCGGAGGCGATGCCCATGAGCGGGAAGAAGCATTGCAAGGGGGTGGACGTGGTCTGCCCTTTTTGGCGTTGCGAAACGCCGCTGACCATCACCTGCGAGGGGTGGATGGCGGGGTGCGATGTGCAGCTGCGGTTCAGCGGGCAGGGGGAGAAGCTGGCCTACATGCGCAGGCGGTGCAAGCG
>OLSM01002948.1_pt1 | contig 10129 bp, 5 predicted proteins | sample 1672721 | NCBI WGS metagenome assembly OLSM01 (sample SAMEA3136717, study PRJEB25190) | human gut metagenome | reverse complement strand
GATTGGCCACGCGTTTGATGTGATCAATGAGGACGACTACTTTGGCGAAAAAACATGGGAAAAAGCCGAAAGCCGTATGCAGCAGACCGCGATCCAAACGGCGCTTGACAAAGCAAAGTACCAGCCTTCCGACATTGACTGCGTGTTCGCGGGCGATTTGATGAACCAATGCGTCGGCTCAACATATGGCCTGCGCTCCTTTGGCATCCCGTTCGTGGGATTGTTCGGGGCCTGCTCCACCATGGCGGAAAGCCTGATGACTGCATCTGTTTTTCTTGACAGCGGCGCGGCGGGCCGGGCGGTCGCATGTACCTCGTCGCATTTCTGTACGGCTGAACGGCAGTTCCGCCTGCCGCTTGAATACGGCGGCCAGCGCACGCCGACCGCGCAATGGACCGCGACCGCCGCAGGTGCGGCTGTCCTTGAAAAAGGCGATACACCGCCGTTTATCCATGCGGCTACGATCGGCACCATTGAGGATCTCGGAATCACGGACGCCAACAACATGGGGGCGGCCATGGCTCCGGCTGCGGCCGCAACGATCAAGCGATTTTTCGACGATACCGGCACAAGACCAAATGATTACGACCTTGTAATCACCGGCGACCTTGGCAAAGTGGGCGGCACCATCCTGCGTGACCTGCTGCGGCGGGACGGCTATGACCTTGAACACTGCCAGACCGACTGCGGGCTGATGCTGTATGACCTTGAAAAACAGGATGTACACGCCGGTGCAAGCGGCTGTGGATGCAGTGCTTCCGTCATGTGCGGACATATCCTGCCGCTGATGCACACCGGCCAACTGCACGATATCCTGTTTATCGCAACCGGTGCGCTGATGAATACAACTGTGGTACAGCAGGGCGAGAGCATCGCATCGATTGCGCATCTCGTTTATCTTTCATCAAAAAAGAAGGGAGGGCTTGTTTCATGACCATTCTGATCGCGCTGCTCAAAGCGTTTCTTGTCGGGGGACTGATCTGCGCCATCGGCCAAATCTTCATCGATTATACAAAGCTGACGCCCGCGCGTATCCTGACCGGCTATGTCGTCGCAGGCGTGAGTCTCGGCGGCGTCGGGCCCGCGACGGCTGCGGGCTGAACGCTTCGATGTCTTTGTGCAGCGATCGCACCGCAAGCCAGACAAAGACCCACAGCAGGATCAGGAATCCATACTTGAGGATCGCAAATGTCAGTTCGGTCATAACGGAAAGTCGACTCCTGGCTCGGGGTCACTCCTGCTCTCGTGAGGAAGCCCAGAACAGGATGCGGGTGCGGCCGATGGTGATGGTATTGCCGTCCAGCAGCGTCGCGGCCGGCACCTGATGGCCTTCGACGTACGTGCCGTTGGTCGAGCCCAGATCGCGCGCGATGACGCCGTTGGGGGTCAGGTCAATTTCCAGGTGCTTGCGGGAGATGCCGGGATCGTCGATGACGATGTCGCAGCCGGAGCCGCGGCCGATCACCGTCTTGCTCTCGGTGAGCAGGTAGGGGTTGCCGTTGATGTCAAGCATCGGATGGTCCTCGGCCTGGTCGGTGGTGGTCACGGGGACCGCGTTGCCCTGCACGGATTCGGAGCTCAGGTTGAAGCTGCCCTTGGGCAGGTCGAGGTCCTCCTCGAAGATGACCATCACGGGGCCGACGAACGCATAATGCTGGCTCTTGGCGTATTGCGTGAGGTTGTCCGCCAGCTCGTTGGCGAGCACTTCGCTGCCCCACTGTTCGATGCGATCGAAGTCGGCCGTGCTGAGCTTGAAACGGTATTCGTTCGGGGCTACCGTGCGGTCGCGGCCGACCGGCATGGCTTCGGCGTCGATCTCGCGCTCCAGGGCGCTGGAAAGGTCGACAGGCTTCAGGTCTTTGGAGCCGAACTTGGAAAAGACTCCGTTGACCGCGCCTTCTACACTTTTCTCAAAACGGTCGAGAACGCTCATGGTGATCCCTTTCTATATCCTTACCCATCCTATACGTCAGTGGGGAAGTCAATTGTGATTTCTGAGGAAAAAGCCTGTTTGAGCGCAAAATTTCCACTTCTGACACGGTGTTGTGGGGCGTGAGACCTATTTGGACCGATGCCGTCCGCCTGATGCGCCAGCCCGCGGGGCGATCATGGGGGAGGCAAGGGGGAGGGCGGCCGGCGTGGTTTGCCCAGTGCGGTGGCTACCGTGGTGGGCATGAACGATATGACGACTCTTCATGATGCAATCGGCGATTTTCCCCGCCGCAAGGCGCAGACGTTGCGGTTCTCCTGCGGTGCCCCGCGTTCCGCGACCGCGATTGGCGACGGTTCCCGCGTGCTGTTCCTGCGTTCCGACGGCCCTGAGGACCTGGTGACCTCGCTGTGGCTGAGCGTGTTCGACGCGGACGGCACACATCGGGAGGTGCTGCTGGCCGACCCGCGTGTGCTGCTTGCGGACGCTGATGACGAGGACGTGCCTGCCGAGGAGAAGGCCCGTCGCGAGCGCGCCCGTGAAGGCGGCTCGGGCATTGTCTCGTATTCGGTGGATGCGGCTGGCCGCCGTGTGGTCTTCACGATCAACGGTCAGCTGTTTCTGACCGAGATCGCCGAAGACGGCAGCGGTCGCACCCGTATGCTGGCGGCGGATGGCATCGCCGCAGGAGAGGGTGCCACGCCGGTGCTTAATCCGCGCATATCGCCGGACGGCAGGCATGTGGCGTACACGACCGGCGAACATCTGATGCTGGTCGACATCGCGCCGCAGTGGCCGTCTGACGGTCGTCATGATGACGCCACCGACGACGACTGCGACGGCCAGCCGGCGCCGCACGCGCACGGCCACCGCTGCGGCGACGAGGAGTCGGGCGCCCCCTACGACCCCTCCGCCGACAAGCTCAGCACGCTGTGGAGCGTGTATCCGGACGATGACGCCGACGAGAACACGTGGAAGATCGGTCTGGCCGAATTCGTCGCCGGCGAGGAGATGGACCGTTACGACGGCTTCTGGTGGGGGCCGGACTCCCGTCACATCATCTTCGAGACGTTCAACGCGGCACCCGAGCCGATGTGGTACATCAGCGACCCGGCGAACCCGCAGACGCCGGCCTCCGGCCGTCGATACGCGCGTGCGCTCACCAGCAACGCCGATGTGCGCCTGACGCTGGCGGAGCTCGCGTACGACGGGCACGACGAGTATGCGGGACTGGGCATCCAGCAGATCTCCTGGAACCGCAAGGACTATGAATATGTCGCCGCGGTGCACTGGTCCGCCGGCCATGAGCCATTGCTGCTGGTGCAGAACCGCCGACAGACGCGTGACCAGGTGCTCTCGGTGCATCTCGGCTCCGAGGCCTCTGAGGGCTCGGCGCCGGTCGGCTCCACGACCGTGCTGGAGGAGCATGCCAACGACCAGTGGCTCGACATCATCCAGGGCACGCCGGCCTTCACGCCGGACGGACGCCTGGTCTGCGCGCTCAACGACATGGACGCCGACACCAACCGGCTGACGGTGGACGGCCGCCCGTTCACACCCGCCGGCTGGCAGGTGCGAGAGGTGCTCGACGTCACCGATGAGGACGTGCTGGCGGTCGTGCAGCGCACCCCGGAACTGGACGGATACGAGGCGCCCGACGGACTGAGCCCGTGGCGAGGCGACGCCGACGGCCATGACGCCCGCAGCTTCGACGTGGTGAGCTTCGATTATGATGGCAATGTGTTGCCGATGACCGCACGGCCCGGCTCCTGGTCGGCCAGCCGGCGCGGCGAGGGCCTGGTGATCTCCGGGCGCGACATGGACTCGGCGAAATCCGTGATGTCGCACTCCTTCACGATGCGCCCGGTCGACGGGGGAGCCGCGCCGGAAAACGATGGCGATGGCTCCGCCGCGATGAGCACGCTCGTCTGCCCGATCGACAACCATGCCGCCGAACCCGGTTTCGCGCCGAACGTGCGCTTCGCCCGGCTCGGCGAGCATCGCCTGTACACGGCCATCATCGCGCCGAGCGCCGATAGCCCGTACGCGAAGGCCGACAAGCTGCCGGTGCTGCTCAAGCCGTACGGCGGCCCCGGATTCCAGCAGGTCGTGTTCAACCAGGCGTACTACTGGGACGCGCAGTGGTGGGCCGACCAGGGCTTCCTGGTCGTCACCGCCGATGGCCGCGGCACCACAGGCCGCGGGCCGCGATGGGACCGTGAGATCTTCGAGAACATGAAGGACGTCACGCTTGCCGACCAGGTGGAGGCGGTGCATGCGTTGGCCCAGGCCGTCGAGGAGCTGAACCGCGGCGCCGCGCAGGACGGCGACGCGTCGCGCATCCCCGCCCCGGACCTCGACAAGGTGTGCATGATCGGCTGGTCGTACGGCGGTTTCCTGTCGGCGCTCGCGGTGTTGGACGCCCCGGACGTGGTCAAGGCGGCATGCGCCGGCGCCCCGCCCACCGATTGGACACTGTACGACACGCATTACACCGAGCGCTACCTCGGGCTCGACCCGGCGGCGTACGAGCGCAACAGCATCATCGCCGACGCGCCGAAGCTCGCCCGCCCGCTGATGCTGATTCATGGCTTCGCCGACGACAACGTGACCATCGCGCACAGCCTGCGCCTCAGTCAGGCGCTGATGGCCGCCGGCCGTCCGCACACCTTCCTGCCGCTGACCGGAATCACGCATATGACCAATGACCCGGTCGTCGCGGAGAACCTGCTGACGCTGCAGCGCGACTTCCTGCGCGATGCCCTCGACCTGTGACCGGTCGCCCGTTTCGGGGCGGAATGGAACGGCATTCCGCCCCGAAACGCGGCAAATGCGACATCGGCGGCGCTTGTGCACAGTATGTCCGATATCGCGTTCGACATATGGGCGGTTCGTGTCCACATATGGCCTCGGCGGTGCGCTGTGGGCGAATCCAGCTCTTACGGCTGGGGATATACTCTCACTGAGCATGATCGGGCGGAAGATACGAAACGAGGGGTTTGGTGCGTACGATTTGGCGAATATTCACGCGCGACCTCATGCGCATCCTGCGCAACCCGGTCGCGGTGGTGGTGACGCTGGGCGTGGCCATCATCCCCTCTCTGTATGCATGGTTCAACATCCTCGCCAACTGGGACCCGTATTCGTCGACCGGCAACCTCCAGGTCGCCGTCGCCAATGAAGACAAGGGCACTGCATCAGATCTGGTCGGGCGGCTCGACGCGGGCAAGCAGGTCGTCAGCCAGCTCAAGAAGAACGACCGGCTCGGCTGGACGTTCGTCAGCGCCGACAAGGCCGTGGAAGGCGTGCAGTCCGGCGAATACTACGCGGCGATCGTACTGCCGAAGGACTTCAGCGAAAGCCTGATCAATTCGATCACCGGCTCTTCCGACAAGCCGAACATCATCTACTACGTCAACGAGAAAAAGAACGCCATCGCGCCGAAAATCACCGATACGGGCGCCACGACCATCGACTCCCAGATCAATGCGACATTCGTCTCCACCGTCAGCAAGACACTCGTCCAAACGATGACGAAGGAGGGCGGCAAGCTCAGCCAGTCCGCCGACGGCACGCGCACCAGCGTCGTCAACGACCTCAACGGCCTCATCGAGCAGCTGAACGACATCGACTCATCGCTCGGGCGCATGGGCGGCACGTTCGACGATGCGGAAAAGGGCATCAAACAGGCCAAGTCCACCGTCGCCTCGCTGAAACGTCAGATCTCATCCGCGCAGAAAGCCGCGAAACAGTCACAGAGACTGCTCACGCAGGTGCAGGGCAGCGCCCAATCGTTCTCGTCGTCGCTTGCGGGCGCGTTCGACAACGGATCCGTGCAGCTGTCCGGCATCGGCGTCAGCGTGAACAACGCGGCGGGAGACGCGCTCAGCGCCTTCAACACCGCACAAGGCAGCATCGACGACATCACCAATGCTCTGCAGAAGCCGATCGACGGCGCGGCTACGCTGTCCAGCGACCTCAAGGACGCGATGAACAAGGCCGGCATCGGCCGCGACACCGCCATCGGCAAGCAGATTTGGCAGCAGATAGACGCGCTCGACAAGACCGTGAACACCCAGCAGGGCCAACTCGACGCCTTCCACAAGGACACGTCACAGTTCATCAGCTCCGGCAAGAGCGCGGCCACCAGCCTTTCGGACATCACCAGCACCGCCACCGGCAGCGGCATTGGCATACTCAACCGCGCACGCACGACGCTCACCGGAACCGTCACCCCGAACCTGACCGCGGGATTGAGCAACTTCGCCACGCTCAGCGGCACAATCGACGGCACGCTGTCATCGCTGTCATCCACGCTCGGCCAGTCCGACAGCCTGTTTGACGAGCTGTCCGACACGCTGAGCCAGGCGAAAACCACCGTGGCCGGCACGCAGAAATCGCTCGCCGACCTCACCGACAGCGTCAGCGGCGTGCGCACCGACATCGCCGCGCTCGGCAGTTCGGCCACATACCAGAAAATCAAGCAGGCCCTGAACATCGACGGCGACAGCTTCGGCGAATTCATGGGCACACCGGTCGAACTGTCCACCAAAAGCGTCTACCCGATGGACAACTACGGCTCCGCGGTCACCCCGTTCTACACGAACCTGGCGCTGTGGGTCGGCGGCTTCGTGCTCATCGCCATCTACAAGCTAGAGGTCGACCGCGAGCGGCTCGGCGACGTGACCGCGTCGCAGGCGTATCTCGGGCGGTGGCTGCTGTTCGTGGTCGTCGGATTCCTCCAGGCCCTGATCGTCATGATCGGCGATCTGGTGCTCGGCATCCAATGCCAGCGTCCGGTGCTGTTCGTCCTCGCCGGTCTGTTCTGCTCGTTCGTGTACATCAACATCATCTATGCGCTCGCGGTCGCGTTCCGGCATATCGGCAAGGCGGTCGCCGTGATACTGGTGATCGTCCAGATTCCGGGCGCGTCGGGCCTGTACCCGATTGAGATGATGCCGGACTTCTTCCGGGAGCTGCACCCGTGGCTGCCGTTCACGTACGGCATCAACGCGATGCGTGGCCCGATAGCGGGACTCTACGGCAACCATTACTGGATCGACATGCTGCATCTGTTCCTGTACCTGCCCGTCGCGCTGTTCATCGGGCTGGTCGTGCGCCGGTACGCGCTGAACCTGAACGCGCTGTTCGACCGGCGGCTGGCCGAAACCGACCTGATGATGACCGAGCACAACGCGATGGTCAACGAGTCGGTGAGCTTCTCTTCGATCCTGAACGAGTTCTCGAACACCGAAGAGCTTCGCAAGGTGATCCGCCGTCGCGCGAAACGGTTCTTCGGGCGCTATCCGCGGCTGATCCGCGCCGGGCTGGCCCTGCTGATCGTGCTGCCGTTCGTGTTCCTCATCCTGCTGTTCGTCATCCCAAACAAGGTGGCGATGCTGACGACGTGGATCCTGTCGATAATCATCATCGATGCCTTCCTGATCGTGGTCGAATACATGCGGGACCGGTACGCGCGGCAGCTGGGCGTCAGCGCCATGAGCGCGGACGCGTTCCGCGATGCCGTGCTGCGTGGATACACGCACCGGCACCTGACGTTCCGCACGTCCGGGAGGTCGCCGCGCAGGCATGCGGCCGTCTCCAAGGCGGCTCGGGACGACGGTGAAGCCGGGGCCGCCGGCGACGGTGACATCGGGGAGCTCGGTGAACTCGACGGCCTTGACTGGCCGGCGCAACCGATTTCAGGCAATGACGATGCCGAAGGCGGCAATAACGGCAATGAGGAGAGCGCCGGGGAGACCACCGAGCAGATACCGCCCGCAGGGCAGATGCCGTTCGCCGGGCAGGAGGACGAGACGCGATGAAAAACATCTGGAGGATCTTCACGCGCGACGTCTGCCACGCCACGCGCAACGTCATCGCGATCATCGTGGCCATGGGACTGATCATCGTGCCGGCGCTGTACGCCTGGTACAACATCGCCGCCAGCTGGGATCCGTACGGCAACACCAAATCGTTGAAAGTGGCCGTGGCGAACGTCGACAGCGGATACAAATCCGACCTGATCCCGGTGCGTGTCAACATCGGCGAGACCGTCGTCAGCTCGCTGCGCGCCAACCATGACCTCGACTGGCAGTTCGTCGACCGTGACACCGCGATCGACGGCGTGCATTCTGGCGAATACTACGCGGCGCTGATCATCCCCAAGCAGTTCAGCGCCGACATGATGACGCTGTTCTCGCCGGAAATGAAGCACGCCGAACTGGAGTACTACCTCAACGAGAAAATCAACCCGATCGCGCCGCACATCACTGATCAGGGCGCGTCCACGGTCGCCACGACCATCGACCAGACCTTCGCGAAGACCCTCGCGCAGGTCGCCCTCGACCTGGTATCCAGCCTGCTGAAATTCGCGCAAAGCCCGCAAATGAGCGAGTACGTATCCAACGCCACGAAACACATTTCGTCGATTTCGTCGCAGCTGAAGTCCGCCGCGTCACAGGCCGACTCCTACGCAAGCCTGATGGGCGCGACAGGCAAAATCATCAGCTCCACCGACCGTCTGCTCGGCTCGACCGGATCCAGCGCGTCGGACGCGAAGAAAGCGCTGAAACAGGGCACGGCCGGCGTGAAAAGCCTGGACGAGGCCCTAGCCGGCGTCTCGACGAGCATGAGCTCGTCGCTGTCCGACGCCGCGGGAGCCTACGACACGATCAGCAAGCAGGTGGACACCGCGTTCTCCGACATGGGCTCCCAATCCTCCCAGATTACCGACAAGCTCACCACGCTGCAGCGCAACATCCAATCGCAGGCCGACACATTCGGCACATACGCGGAGGCGCTGCGCTCGCTGGCCGACGCCGCGCACCTGCAGGCGGTCAAGGACGCGCTCAACAACGCGGCTCAGCAGGCGCAGAACACGCAGAACAGTCTGCAGAAGGTCGCCGACAGCATCGGCGACGCCTCCAAGAAAATCACCGACGGCACCGCCAGTGCGGACGACACGCGCAAATCCCTGAAGAAGCAGATAGCCGCCGCGAAGCAGTCGATCACCGACATGGCGAACACGTACGACACCACGATCAAGCCGCAGCTCGACGAGCTGGGCAAGTCGATGAGCGATGTCGTCAAGCAGTCGGGGAGCGTCATCGACGGACTGGCCGCCACCGCCACCAGCATGTCCGGCCTGTCCGGCGACATCACCGGCAGCCTGTCCGACGTGCAAGCCTCGTTGGGCGACGCGGCGACCACCCTGAACGCCTCGGCCGAGAAACTCGACTCGCTCAACAAGCAGCTGACGGCGGTCGTCGGAGGCAGCGGCATGCCCGATCTCTCGCAGATCACGTCAACCGACCCCGATTCGATCGCCACGCTGCTGTCCGCCCCGGTCTCGGTGAACCGCATCGCGCTGTACCCGGTCGCCAACTATGGTTCCGCCATGACGCCGTTCTATACCGTGCTGTCGATCTGGGTGGGCGCGATCATCCTCGTCGCCATGATGAAGGTGTCGGTGTCCGACCGCGAGAAGGCGAAGGTGCTCGGCCTCGGCGAAACGCTGCCGATGGGCGAGACGATGGGCGTGAAGGATGCCGTGATCGCCGGACGGACCGCAGGGCCGGGCGCGATGCTCGACGTGCTGCGCAAGCCACGCCCCGAGTCGCCCGGCAACGCGCGACGGTTCGGCCTGCACCCGTATCAGGAGTATTTCGGGCGATACGCCATTTTCGGCGCGATGGCGCTGCTGCAGGGCACGCTGGTATGCCTGGGCGACATGTTCTTCCTCGGCGTGCAGTGCGAGCATCCGCTGCAGTTCCTGATGGTCGGCTGGCTGTGCGCGCTGGTGTTCTCGCTGCTGATCTACACGCTGACCGTGTCGTTCGGCGACATCGGCAAGGCCATCGCCGTGGTGCTGCTGGTCATGCAGGTGGCCGGCTCGGGCGGTACCTTCCCGATCGAGACGTTGCCGCCGTTCTTCCAGACGATCTGCAAGTGGCTGTTGTTCCCGTACGGGGTCGATGCGATGCATTCGGCGATGGCGGGGTCGTTCGGCAACGAATACTGGGTGTCGATGGGCAAGCTGGCGCTGTTCATCCTGCCGGCGCTGCTACTCGGCCTGGTGCTGCGCAAGCCGGTGATGCGGTTGAATGATTGGATCATCCGCAATCTCGAATCCACCAAGGTCATGTGACGTGAGTCGGCGGGCGAGCGGTGGGCTGGCCGCGCGGGTGCGGCGGCCGG
>OLSM01002947.1_pt1 | contig 10131 bp, 11 predicted proteins | sample 1672721 | NCBI WGS metagenome assembly OLSM01 (sample SAMEA3136717, study PRJEB25190) | human gut metagenome | reverse complement strand
CCCCTGCCGCTTCCTGTGAGAAATATTTCACCGGAAGCGATTTTGTTTCGCTTGGCGTATTTCAGCAGCTTTCGACACAGTTTGGCGGGAAGCAGGATGGTCCGAATTTTTCCCTTTAAAAAAATTTCCGCCCGCCCTTGGCGCATTGCTTCCACCGTGAGGTACGGCACCTCGCTGACCCGCACCCCTGTGCTGCAAATGGTCTCCATGAGCAGGGAAAGCCGTTCCCGACCCAGTTCCTGCGCCGCAGACAGCAATCGGGTATATTCCTCGCGGGTCAGCTCACGAGACTTGTCTCGAAACAGACGCTTTTGCAGCCGCAAGGACTTGACCTTACAGGTATCCCAACCCATAACGCGAAATAACGCGTGGAGCGCGGCCAACATCGAATTCACGGTAACAGGCGCGTACCCACTGGACAACAGATATTCTTTCCAAGCGGCCGTTACTTCTTTCGTCACCGACCTACCATCCAACCAGGCTGCAAATGCGCGCACGTCTCGACTGTATTTTTCAATGGTTCCAGGGCTGCGCTCCTCTTCTTTTAACGCTTGAACAAATGTGGCAATGCGGTCTCCTGTCAGTGCGTATGGCTCCATTGCAATACACTCCTATCATACAATTTGTTACTATTGTATCACCGGCGATCGTCATTTGCGACCAGTGGCGGAATTGAGATGTGTTGCCAACCCGAGAATATGGTATACTATTTCTATGGGGTGATCGGATGCAGATCAGCAGGCTTTTTGCGATTGTCTATCTTCTCATAGACAAGAAACGTATGACCGCCAATGCATTGGCGGCCCATTTTGAGGTATCAAAACGAACCATATTGCGGGATGTCGAGACGCTGAGCATGGCGGGTGTTCCCATTTACACTGTCAAGGGAAAAGGCGGCGGGATTTCGCTGCTGGATCACTATGTCCTGGACAAAACCACGATTACAGAGGAAGAACAAAACCAGATTTTGATGGCGCTGCAAAGCCTGGGATCAACCCGGCATATTGATGCAAATCAGCTTCTATCCAAACTTGGCGCGCTGTTTCAGAAAACAGATACGACCTGGATTGAAGTGGATTTTTCCCGTTGGGGGAATATGACCCCGGACAAAGAAAAGTTCGAACTGCTCAAGAACGCGATTCTCAACAAGCAGCGCGTTTCGTTTACCTATCCAAGCGCCTCAGGGCAGATTACAGAGCGGACGGTCTGTCCCCTCAAATTGGTATTCAAGTCTACAGCGTGGTATGTACAAGCTTACTGCTTAAGCAAACAGGCGTATCGGACCTTTAAGGTCAGCAGAATGCTGCATAGTACGGTTTTAGCGGAAGGCTTTGCAGAGGGAGAGTTTTCCCCGCCGCCCCTGGAAGCGGCGCAGGATCCGACAGGTTCGCTGATTTCGTTAAAATTACAATTTTCACCTCGTGCCGCCTTTCGAGTTTACGATGAGTTTGACAGCAAATACGTCACTCGACAGGAGGACGGTTCCTTGACCGTTGCCATTCAATTGCCCAATGATGACTGGCTGTATCGTTTTTTGGTATCATTCGGAACGTCTGTTCGGGTGGTAGAGCCGCAAAGTGTCAAACAACACCTGTTGACCCAAATTAGAATGTTAGAAAAATTTTATTCAGAAGACATAACATGACGCACTGTTGTCACTTTATGTATGGTATGATGGGATCACAATAAGGAAAACCAACAGAAAGGAATGAAAGAAATGGAAGAAAAGTATTGCCAAAGCTGTGGGATGCCCATGGGCAGCACGGCGGAACTGTATGGAACGGAAGCGGATGGGAGCAGGAGTGAGGATTACTGCAAGTATTGCTATGAAAACGGGGCGTTTACAACCGATGGCTCTATGGATGAGATGATCGAATTCTGTGTCCCTCACATGACCTCTGGGAACTCCGGCATGACGGAGAATGACGCCCGCAACATGATGAAAGCGTTTTTTCCCACACTGAAACGTTGGAAGGCAGAGTAAGGGGCATTGGCGGCGGGATCAGAACCTGAGGGACGTTGATGTCCATCTCTACGAATGGCATCAGTTGTTGTTGAACTGGGGGCGGGCGAACCAAGATGGGGTCATACTGCAGATCGACAACCTCCAGTCAATTATGTTTGGGCAGTTCAGAAAAGCAAGGCATACTTGAAAGAGGATGCGCAGTCCCCCCCAGTGTAAACCATGAGACGGCATAAAAAAAGACGTGATGAAATCATTTGATTTCATCACGTCTTTTTTCTTTGATCTGGAAACGAAGATACCTTCACAGTTTTACTTGACAATTTGATAAGGTACCTGTATAATGCGAATATAAAAGGTACCTTCGAAGTTGCGCGGGGTAAGAAAGGATGATGCGATATGACCATAGCCCCCGATATTCAAAAATTACTACCGGCCGTCTTGATCAACGATCTTTACAGGATCATTGCGTCGGAAACCAAGTCCCTGGATGCCGCAATGATGGAATGCAAATTGGAGATCGGCAAGATGGGGGGGCGGCCAATACAGCAGATTGAGCTTTGGGGAAAGCGGTATATTGCATATGGGTTTCCGCCGGTTTCGTGTAAGCTCTTGGCGCTGGTCTTGCACGGCCAATACAAACTCTATTTTGTGGACGGTTGAGGGGGAATTATAATGGATGAAAAAAATCACGACTTATTGGAGCAGTTTATGCAAATGCATGGCCTTCTGGTAAGACGGTTTCATCGGCGCCACATGGCAAACGGACCAATGGGGACGCCCTACAGCGGACAGGGACGGGTGCTGAAATTTTTAAAACTGAAGCCGGAGTTTACACAAAAAGAACTGGCTGAGCTTATGGGGCTTCGCTCCCAATCTCTGGGTGAACTGCTGGCCAAACTTGAGAAAAACGGCTATGTTACCCGCGCGCCCTCGGAAACTGACAGGCGCGTGATTACGGTCCGCCTGACGGAAAAAGGGGTGGGCGCCTCGGAGGAAGATCTGCAGGATGAAGCCAATCTTTTTGACTGCCTATCCGAGGAAGAGCAGACGCAGCTCAGCGATTATCTTCGCCGTTTGATTCACACCATGGAGGAGCAGTCCATGGACCCGCCCAATCGTGGCAGAAGGCGTGAGCTTCGTGGACATCGGCGCGGCTTTGGCGATCCTCATTTCTAAGGTACATGACGGAATGATAAGGAGGGAGTGGCATGTCGTTAGGCGAATCACGGGAAAATTACTTAAAATCAATTCTTATTTTAAAGGATACAATGGGCGCCGTTCGCTCGGTGGATCTGTCGCATTTTATGGGCTTTTCAAAAGCAAGTATCAGCATTGCACTAAAAAAACTGTGTGAGGGAGGCTTTGTGAGGATGCAGGAAGACGGCGCCCTGGAGCTAACCGAAACTGGCCGAGCGGAGGCGGAAGCGATTTATGAACGGCACTGCTTCTTTGAACAAAAGCTCATGGAATTGGGTGTCTCAATGGAACGGGCGCATGCCGATGCATGTCGATTGGAACATGCCATTAGTGCGGAGAGCTTTGCCGTTGTGCGACGGCAAGGGGCGAAAGGGTCATGAAGAAGTCCTTTCCTCCAGGCTTTCTTAGGATCCGCCCCATCAAGATAACAAAAGCGGGTGATCGGCTGTCAAACCGATCGCCCGCTTACGCCGCCCCTGGTGCGCCAAAGCCGGGGGCGGCGTTTCTATTTCTGTGTAGTTGTGTCGAAGGAATTGGGTTCCCAAAGCTTACACGTTCATTGTTGCCAGCAACAAATTGGCGGCATTTTGTACATTTTCGTGCAGGGCCAGATATTTGGGGGAAGCGGTGCTCACTTTGCCGCTGCTAATATAGGAGATTCTCTCCACCGGACAAGTGGGATGATTCAATCGAACCGTGACGGAAAGGCTGGTAATGGCTTGTGGGGCCGCCTCGGGCGCGGCATTGACTACGGTACTGATCATGTCGGAAAAAGCTTTTCCTGACCCATCTCGAAAGATGCCGCCGTCAGCCTGAAATACATCTCCATTTTGTCGGATTTCCACCTCTTGAATTTCAGAGAAATCATGGATCACAATATCCCCCAAATACTGCACCAAAAACTTTCTGTTCGACTCATCAACTTTCAGCCTTCCAAAGGCTGTTGTCTCCACGAATGCGGCTTGCTGTAAGTAATCCTCAAATGTTTCTACGCCTTGCTGTTTCATTTCGCTCAATTTTTTTAAGCTTTTGTATCCCCGCCAAATGGCGTAAACGTCTACAACGAGCAGGAGCAGACCAAGAGGAAATGCGGCGAACGTACCGAAAAATGTGACCGGAAGAAGTGGGATGCCAAGCACAAGGCAAAGCGCGGCTGTGGTTGTTAATTCCTTTTTTGAGCCGCCCCAATTAATCGTTGTTGGATTGCTAGTTTCCATGTGTAATCCTCCTTTTAGATATAGTATACATAATTTGCGCGGTGCAATCAAGTAAATTTTAATTCTTCTTACAAAGCGCCGGTGGAAAAATGACCCATGCCATGGTTACGCAGCGTTCGGGATCTCTTGTTCAATAGGTCTGCCGCTATTACGCCTGCCGACATATCAGAAAAGCGTGCTGATTACACCTCGATCTGTGAAGGACAAGCCGGTTTACAGTCTGTTCGCACCGTGAGACTGCAGCTCGGGTTTTGGGGAAGTATCATCGATCTTTCGCAAATTTTGTCGATAATCGCTATTTTTTGCGAGGTAATTGTCATACGGCCTTACCAATGTATATTGGGAGGGTGGACCTATGACAGATACCGTAAAACAATTGAATTGGAATTTGCGTGAAGCGCTACGCTATTTTGGCATTAACAATTCTCGTCTTGGATATGGTGATACAATGACTGCAATGAAATTTGTTTGGGAAAACGAGGATAGGATGCGTAATCTTGAGCAATATGTATACCCGCTGGTTGCAGAGGCGAACGATCGCTCAGAGGCCGCTGTGAAATCAGCGATCCATAGGGCGGCCAAAGCCGCTTGGAAGAGGGCGTCCTCCCGGCTGAAACGCTTCGATCCGTCTCTAGTGAGTGCACCGACCAACTCAGAATTATTGGAAATTATTCTTCAGTATTTGGATGAAAATATGGAAAAATCAAGATAACAGGGACATTAAGCAGAGAAGTAATAGCATAACGCAAGTACTATCTTGAAAAACCCCTTCCTTATCGACTTAATATAAAAGTGCGGCCGCGCAAGTACTGCCGACCACACTCTTTTTATTCAGGAATTTAGTTGATTAGGTAAGTAAATGGTTAATGTTAGCCTGTATGCTTTTTGAGTTATTTTTGCAACATCAGTTTGTTGGTACATCTCTATAAAATCATCAAAAAAACACCGTGATTTCCTAAAAAAACACCGTGATTTCCTAAAAAATCACGGTGTTTTGGTGGAGATAAGCGGGATCGAACCGCTGACCTCTTGAATGCCATTCAAGCGCTCTCCCAGCTGAGCTATACCCCCGGTTCAATGTGTTCCGTTCCGAACGATGCTTATCTTACCAAATGGGAGAGCGTTTGTCAATACATTTTTTCAAGTTTTTTGCGGAAAATCAGAGAAGAGAGCGCTGGGTTGGGCGCGAAATTACATTCCCATGGAGTCCATAGCGTGGGTTACTTTGCGGGCGGTTTTGCGCGCCTGACGACGAATGGTTTTTTCTTCATTTTTCATCACGACACCCAAGGCGGCGCCGGCAGCTACGCCGAGGCCGAGTCCGTACCAAAACCGTTGATTCATCATTTAAGCGGAAGCCTCCTTTTTCCAAAATGCTGGCGCTGGAAAGCACCGATTTTATTGTGCCCGGGGTGCCGCAAAAATCCATTGCTAAAATATGTGTGCTGCGCTATAATCTTAACTATTATGAATGCAAAATCGCGCTTTGGCCGCGGTTTCAATTTACTGCAAAGGACTTCATGCGTTATGACTAAATTGTATCTAATTCGCCATGCGGAGGCGGAGGGAAACCTCTACCGCCGCATTCATGGGCAATATGACAGCCTGCTGACGGTAAACGGATATCGTCAGATTGAGGCGCTCAAAGAGCGGTTTGCCAATGTTCCCATTGACGCCGCCTATTCCAGCGATTTGTTCCGGGCCCGCACCACGCTGCAACTGGCCATCTGTGAACCCAAGGGGCTGCCGCTGCATACCCGCGCCGATCTGCGGGAAATTTCAGTGGGCGAGTGGGAAGATGAGACTTGGGGTGAAATGGATTTTTTGCATCACGAGGAAATGATGGAATTTACCCAAACTTCCCCCCATTTTAAGGCCAAGGATGGGGAGAGCTTTGAGGAGGTCCGCCAACGGGTGAGCAAGGCCATTTTAGATATCGCCCAAGCCCATTCCGACCAGACGGTTGCCGTGTGCAGCCACGGCACCGCCATGCGGAATACCTTGGCCCTGTTTAAGGGCCTGTCGGTTGCCGAAACCCGCACCATGGGCCACAGCGATAACACCGCGGTAACCCTTTTGGAGATTGAAAACGGTAAGGTGAATATTGTCTTTGCCGATGACAATTCCCATCTGTCTGAGAGCATTTCCACCTTGCAGCGGCAGGGATGGTGGAAGAACAAGAGCGGATCCTCCCCTGACGAGAATTTGTGGTATACGCCGCTGGATATCTCCCAGCCCCTGCACCAAGGGCTGTATCTGGCCTCCCGCCACGAGGCCTGGACCGACCTGGGACGCGACCCCCGTCTGTTCAATCCCCAGTGGTATCTGGAGGGAGCCCAGGCATGCAGAAACGCCGGCCCTCAATTTCTTCTCTGCGCCCAACGTAAGACCACCATCGTGGGACTGCTCCAGATGGATCCGGCGCAGAATCAGGAGGACAACGCGGGATATATCTCTTTCTTTTACATGCTGCCGGAACATCGCAACCGTGGTCTGGGGATTCAGATGATGGGTCAGGCGGTGAGTACATATCGCCCCATGGGCAGGGACAAGCTCCAGCTCTCCTGCGCCAACGATAACCCGGCGGCCAATCGGTTTTATGAGAAATTCGGTTTTCGGAAAAAGGAGAGCTGGGAAACCCCGTTTGGCACTGATATGAATTTGATGGAGAAGTACATCGGGTACGATTTGACGGGAGCCCCCTCATGAGACAGGATTTCCTGCCGGTGACCAAAGAGGACCTGGTGGACCGGGGATGGTACTACTACGATTTTCTCCTTATCACTGGGGATGCCTATGTGGATCACCCCTCTTTCGGCACTGCGGTGATCGCCCGGGTGCTGGAGGCGGAGGGGTACCGGGTGGCGGTGCTGGCCCAGCCGGACTGGAAAAAGGCAGAATCCTTTACCGCTCTGGGGCGGCCCCGATACGGGGTGCTGATTAACGGGGGAAACATTGACTCTATGGTGGCCCATTATACCGCCGCCAAGCGCCGCCGGCACGATGACGCCTACTCCCCTGGGCGAAAGGCGGGTCTGCGCCCGGATCGGGCCACCATTGTCTATGCCAACCGCATTCGTGAAGTTTACGGGGATATTCCCATCGTCATTGGGGGACTGGAGGCCTCCCTTCGGCGGTTTGCCCACTATGACTACTGGGATGACCAGGTGCGCCGTTCCATTCTTTTTGACGCCCAGGCGGACCTGCTTACCTACGGAATGGGGGAGCGGGCCACCCGGGAAATTGCCGCTCTGCTGGCGGCGGGGACCCCCATTGGGGAGATCACGGGGGTCCGTGGTACCTGCTTCGCGACGAAAGACCCGGAATTCTGTCGGTTCCCCGCGGTTTCCTGCGATTCTTTTGAGACGGTTTCGGCGGACAAAAAGGCCTACGCTGCCGCCAACCGCATTCAATACGACGAACACGACCCCATCCGTGGGCGGGCCATTCTTCAGCCCCATGGGGATCGGGTCCTGGTGGTCAATCCCCCCGCCATGCCTCTGAATACCCGGGAGCTGGACGAAGTGGCCGAGCTGCCCTACGTACGGGAACCCCACCCGGACTACGAGGCCATGGGCGGCGTGCCCGCCATTGAAGAGGTCCGCTTTTCGGTAACGCATAATCGGGGGTGTTTCGGGGCCTGCCGGTTCTGTTCCCTGGCCTTTCATCAGGGCCGAATGGTGACCTCCCGCAGTCATGAGAGCGTGATCCGGGAGGTCACCGCCCTCACCAAACATCCCGGCTTTAAGGGGTATATCCACGATGTGGGCGGTCCCACCGCCAACTTCCGGCGGCCCTCCTGTAAAAAGCAGGTAAAGGCCGGACTGTGCAAGAACCGGGACTGTCTGGCCCCCGTCCCCTGCCCCAATTTGGATGCCGACCACACCGATTACCTGACCCTGCTGCGCAAGCTCCGGGCCATTCCCGGGATAAAAAAGATTTTTATCCGCTCAGGAATTCGCTTTGACTATCTGCTCCAGGACCCCAAGGGGGAATTTTTCGCGGAATTGGTGAAGTACCACATCAGTGGGCAGCTGAAAGTGGCCCCCGAGCACTGCGTGGACCACGTGCTGGACTACATGGGAAAGCCCCACATCAATATCTATGAGAAATTTAAGGACAAGTACCAGCGGCTGAACCAGAAATACGGGATGGAGCAGTATTTGGTGCCCTATCTCATGTCTTCCCATCCCGGGTGCCGGCTGGAGGACGCGGTGGGCATGGCCCAGTGGCTCCAAAAAACCGGCCGTCAACCGGAACAGGTGCAGGATTTCTACCCCACACCCGGCACCCTGTCCACCTGTATGTATTATACCGGCTTGGACCCCAAGACCATGAAACCGGTGTTTGTGCCCAAAACGCCCCAGGATAAGGCCCTGCAACGGGCCCTGCTCCAGTGGAAGCGGCCCGAGAAACGCCCCCTTGTGCTGGAAGCCATCCGGAAGACGGGCCGGGAAGATCTGATTGGCTACGGGCCTGATTGTCTGCTTCGTCCCAACCGTCCCACTGCCAAACGGGAGGAGTCCCCGCGAAAGGCCAAGCCGGGGCAGGCGAAAGCCGCCGCCGGACAGGGCGGGCGTCGGCCGCCTGGGGGGAAAAATGGGGCCGCCTCTCCCGGAAAGAGGCCCAAGAATAAGCAGCGGGGGCCACAAAAGCCCTCCCGCTGGCGCTGACGGAAAGGAGTCTCGGAGCATGCTGGAATTACCAGAGGTCAAAACCATGGCGGAGCAGCTGCAACAACATGTTGCAGGGAGCCGGGTCACCAAGGTCCTGCCGCCCACCAAGCCCCACAAATTCTGCTGGTTTCAGGGGGACCCCGCCTCCTATGACCAGGCGCTGGCTGGGCGAGCAATTGTTGCGGCGGAGGGGTTTGGCATCTATGTGGAGCTGATGTTTGACAACGGATCGCGGCTCTGCTTTAACGATGGCGTTCATGCCCGACTGGTGGAAGGGCAGGAGATTCCCAAACAGTATCAGCTGCTGCTGGAACTGGAGGGCGGCAGGGCCTTGGCGTTTACCGTGGCCATGTATGGGGGCATTTTGCTCCACCAGGGCGATCTCGTCGACGAGTACTATCAAAAAAGCAGAGGGGCCGTTCCGATTACCTCATCGGCATTCAGGTCATATTTTCAAGAGCTGTTGGCAAAGAGCAAGCCCAGTCTGAGTATGAAGGCCCTCCTGGCCACCGGGCAGCGCATTCCCGGCCTGGGAAACGGCGTACTGCAGGACGTTCTGTTCGCCGCGGGCCTCCATCCCAAACGCAAATGTGGCAGCCTGTCGGCAAGGGAGGCCGACCGCCTGCTGGAGGAGATCCCCCGCGTCCTGGAAGAGATGATGCGGGGCGGCGGGCGCAATACCGAAAAAGACCTGTTCAACCGCCCGGGGGGCTATGAGGTGAAAATGGGAAAAGCCGCCCTGGCTTCCGGCTGTCCCACTTGCGGCGGTCCTGTCACCAAAGAAACTTATCTGGGCGGCGCGGTCTATTTTTGCCCGGCCTGTCAGCCCCTGGAGAAGGGCTGAGGAGGGCGGGCGGCAACCATGAAGTCTGTAAATCGTCGGGAGGAGCCTATGCGGAAACTCTTGTTTGTCTGCCACGGCAATATTTGCCGCAGCCCAATGGCTGAATTTGTATTTCAGGATATGGCTGCACGGCGTGGACTCTCCGACCGGATATACGCAGCTTCCGCCGCGACCAGCCGCGAGGAGATCGGCAATCCGGTGTATCCGTCGGCGCGGCGCGTGCTGGCCGGA
>OLSM01002943.1_pt1 | contig 10144 bp, 8 predicted proteins | sample 1672721 | NCBI WGS metagenome assembly OLSM01 (sample SAMEA3136717, study PRJEB25190) | human gut metagenome | reverse complement strand
ACATGCGCTCATAGGCTGCCTGTTCCCTTTCCAGCTGTTGCTGTGTGTGCTGGCGCTCCTGCAATAACGAATCCATAATTTGATCAATTCTACGTTTCGCCTGCTGCAGCGATTTTTCCGATTCCCGGATTTTGGACTGCACGAACATATCCGTAAAAATATTATCAAAAAGATAATCCATTGCAACCGTTCCATCAGAAAGCTTCACGGTATTTATCTGAAATCCCTGAACATCCTGCACCTCCTTCTGAAACTTATACAAATTGATTTTCAGCAGTGCGATTTTTTTCTGTGCCTTGTCAACTGCGGAATGCTTCATAGCAGTAGAGAGAATCCCGCCGCCTGCGATATCCATAAAGCCCCAGGAGGATGCACTGTCCAGGCTACGAAGCGCATTTTTCAGCTGATCCAGCACAAGATAGCCGGCCTCTAGTGCTTCCTGAATTTCCTTTAACCGCTGTGTATGCGCATCTACAAGCTGCTTCTGCTCACGCAGCGCTTCTCCGTAGGGAGAATGCTGTATCGCTTCCGCAAGCTCACATTCCGCAAGCTGCTTTCGAACCAGCTCCTCCTGTACGATATTCAGCTCACAGGCATCCATATCCTGCCGCAGTGCCTTAGCATTTTCCTGAAGCTGCCGCACATGAAGTGCAGCCTGCAACGCCTCCTGTTCTTCCTTCACCAGGCGCTCCTCCTTATCCTTTGCAAAAAATGCAAGGATGGAGGCAACGGATGCGGTATTCAGCTTTTCCACATCACGGGTTTCCTTTTTCAGCTGTTTCTCGGCCTGCCGTAAAGCACTCTCCACCTCATGAAGACGCTCGATGCATTCCTCCAGATACAGCTTATCCGATTCAATTTTCTGAAGCTGATGCCGCAGCTCAACGATATCTTTTTTCATATGCTTGCTCTCCCATCTCTTATTTTTATCATAGCACAGCAAACGACGGCAGACAAGAGAAGCATCTTCCTGAATAGCCGTCTGCATAGTTTTTGAATCTGATAAGCATGCGACAAATGTAGTTCACCACAGATTATTGTCAAGGGTGCCATGTGAAGATGGAAACAACAGACCATGTACCGTTGTGAGTTATTTGACTATCCCCGGTATTGCTTTACTCCATTCAATAAGCTTGGAGATAAAGGAGTGACGATACTTCATGGCTGAATGCAGGCAGGTGAAAGAAAGGGCACAGCATGCTTCTATCCGGTAACGCTGCCTGCCGCAGCAAAACAGCATATCGTAAGAAAAGGTCATTTCCATTCACAACGGGAAAAAGGACATAGAATACATGCCGCTCTATGTCCTGAATCACTTTATGATAGCCGTTGAGAACTTTTATATAATATGGTTCCTCTGATATGATTTTTCACCTGTGGTTAGTTTTTCAAGGCCTGAATCGGTGCAGGAATTCTTCCCTTTCTATGTATCATAACCGAACAGTCTGTCTGATTGATGTTCATCACAGGACCGTTTCCCAGCAAGCCGCCAAACTCCAGCTCTTCTCCAACCTTCTTGCCGATTGCAGGAATGGCGCGAACCGCAGTCGTTTTGGAATTGACCATACCGATGGCAGCCTCATCCGCAATGATACCGGAAATAACCTCCGGCGTTGTTTCACCCGGAATGACAACCATATCCAGACCAACCGAGCATACTGCTGTCATAGCCTCCAGCTTTTCCAGACACAGGGTACCCGCTCTGGTTGCCGCAATCATTCCGGCATCCTCACTCACCGGTATAAAGGCACCGGAAAGTCCGCCGACCGTGCTGCTCGCCATGACACCGCCCTTTTTCACTGCATCGTTCAGCATTGCCAGGCAGGCAGTCGTTCCATAAGCACCACAGCTTTCCAGACCCATTTCCTCTAAAATATAGGCAACGGAATCCCCGATGGCAGGAGTAGGTGCCAGTGACAGATCGACAATTCCAAATGGAACACCGAGACGTTTTGACGCTTCTCCTGCTACAAGCTGACCGACACGTGTCACCTTAAATGCAGTCTTTTTGATTGTCTCGCAAAGCTCCTCAAATCCTTTGCCGCGCACCTTTTCCAACGCTTTCTTTACAACTCCCGGTCCGCTGACACCTACATTAATAATCGTATCTGCCTCAGTCACACCGAGGAATGCACCTGCCATAAACGGGTTATCATCCGGTGCATTGCAAAGAATAACAAGCTTTGCACAACCAAGAGAATCTCTGTCTTTCGTTGCCTCTGCCGCTTCTTTCACAATCTGTCCACACAGACGGACTGCATCCATATTGATACCTGTCTTTGTTGATCCCACATTGACGGAACTACAGATTCTCTCTGTCTCGGCCAGTGCCTGCGGGATTGAACGGATCAGATTCTCTTCACTTGGTGTCATTCCTTTCGACACAAGCGCGGAGTATCCGCCAATGAAGTTTACACCTACTTTTTCCGCTGCGCGGTCAAGTGTACGTGCGATTGTCACATAATCTTCCGGAGTCTTACACGCTGCTGCTCCAACAAGCGATACAGGTGTAATTGAAATTCTCTTATTTACGATCGGAATTCCGAATTCTTTCTCAATGTCTTTTCCTGTAGATACAAGATCTTTTGCAACTGTTGTAATCTTCTCATAAATCTTACGGTTCAGTTCATTCAGATCAGAATCCACACAGTCCAACAGACTGATTCCAAGAGTGATCGTGCGAACATCAAGGTTCTCGCTTTCGATCATCTTATTGGTTTCTGATACTTCATACATATTAATCATAGTCTTATCCTCACCTTATCTCCGACTTCTTACAGACGGTGCATTTTCTCAAAAATCTCTTCTCTCTGACAATGAATTGTTACACCGATCTCTTTGCCAAGTACATCCATCTCATCACAAACTTCTTTGAAATCTTTCTTCAGATTCGCAACATCTACGATCATCATCATGTTGAAATATCCCTGAACAATTGTCTGTGAAATATCAAGAATATTGATTTCATTTTCTGCAAGATATGTACATACTTTTGCAATAATTCCTACTGTGTCTTTTCCAAGTACTGTGACAATACATTTCTTCATTCTTTCTGTACCTCCGCTTTGATTCACTCAATTTTATACATTAATAATATCCGAAACCGATTCCCGGCTTGCAACGAACATATTCAGGTCTTCCCCTTTATATTCATTATCTGCAAGCGTAACTTCCAACTTCACTGTCTCATAAGCAAGTCTTGCGTAATTGTTCTCCTTGCTCAGATGACCAAGCATGATGTGTTTCAGATTATCATGTAGTATATCACAAAGAAGCTGTCCTGACAATTCATTTGATAAATGACCGCGATCGCCAAGAATTCTCTGCTTCAAATAATATGGATATCCTCCGACTTCCAGCATATGGATATCATGGTTTGCTTCCAGAAGAATCGCATCCAGATTTTTCAGATTCTTCACTGTATAATCATCATATTTTCCAAGATCTGTTGCAACTGCTACGGACTTCCCACCTTGTTCAATACGATATCCGGACGGTTCATTTGCATCATGGGAAATAGCAAATGGGTGTACGTCCAGTTCACCAAGCCGAAATGGATGATCTGTCTTAATCGGATGTAAAAGTCCTTCCGGCATCTTTCCAAGACTGGAAGACTCTTTGATTCCTGCAATCGTTCCCGGAGTCGCATAAATTGGTATCTCGTACTTTCTGCTGAACACACCAAGTCCCTTAATATGATCCGAATGTTCATGTGTGATCAGAATTCCATCGAGTTCGTCCCCTTTAATCTCCAACTTATTCAGACCTTCTTCAATTCGTTTCTTACTAATCCCCGTATCAATCAGAAGATGGGAATTATCACTTCCTACATAGATACAGTTTCCACTACTGCCGCTTGCAATACTGCACATTCTCATTTGTTCAATCTATCTCCTATTTGTCTCTTTGTTGCTTCAAAGTCTCCACTATTATCAATTACAACTGTGCATGCCTTTCGAAATACTTCTTCTACCGGTTGTGAAGCAATCATTCTGGTGATCTTTTCATCCGTATAATGTCTGGAACTTTTCAGTCGTTCTCTCCGAACCGCTTCATCTGTGTAAATATACCATAATTCATCACAAAGTTCCTTTCCTACTTCCGGAAGAAGTGCTGCTTCTACAATATAATAAGAACAACACTCTTCTTTTTTCTTCAAGATATCTTTCCGAACCCATTCCAGCACTTCCGGATGTACAATATCATTCAATCTTTGTAATTTCTTCTCATCTGCAAATACGCAGCTTCCAAGTTTCATGCGATCCAGTTCACCATCTGCTCCGACAATCTGTTCACCAAATTCTTGTACAATTCTCGAAAATGCCTGCGTCCCTTTCTTCTGGATCTGCTTTGCAACTTCATCCATCTGGCAGACTACCGCACCGTATTCCTGTTCAAGAAATTTTAAAACTTCACTTTTTCCGGAGCCAACTCCACCCGTGATTCCAATTACTTTCATCTTATTTTGCCTCATACCAGTTCTTCCCTGTATGCATATCTACACTAAGCGGAACTAACAATTCTGCTGCGTGTTCCATCTTATCCTGAAGGATCTGCTGCACTTCTTCTAATTCTGTTTCATCTGCTTCGATCAAAAGTTCATCATGCACCTGAAGGATCATCCGTGATTTCAGATTTCTCTTCTTCAGTTCTTCATTTACATGAATCATTGCTATTTTAATAATATCTGCAGCAGTTCCCTGGATCGGTGCGTTCATTGCCACACGCTCTCCAAAACTTCTCTGCATAAAATTGCTGGATTTTAATTCCGGCATCGGTCTTCTTCTTCCATATAAAGTCTCTGCATATCCTTTTTCTTTCGCATCGCTCACACATTTATCAAGAAATGTCTTAATTCCCGGGTAGGATTCAAAATAATGCTCGATATACTGTGCCGCCTCTTTTCTCGAAATACTCAGATCCTGGCTCAGTCCAAAAGAACTGATTCCATACACAATGCCGAAATTAACTGCTTTTGCATTTCTTCTCTGCAGATCTGTCACTTCATCAAATGGTACATGGAATACCTGGGAAGCTGTCATTCGGTGAATATCTCTCGCTTCACGATATGCCTGGATCAGCTGTTCATCACCGGAACAATGCGCCAGAATACGAAGCTCGATCTGAGAATAATCCGCATCCACAAAGACACAGCCTTCTTTTGGTACAAATACTTTACGGATCAGACGTCCAAGCTCCATACGAACCGGTATATTCTGCAGATTCGGTTCTGTACTGCTGATACGTCCGGTTGCTGTGATCGTCTGATTGAATTTACTGTGGATTCTTCCATCCATTCCTATATAATTTGCAAGTCCGTCTGCATATGTTGACTTCAGTTTTGCAAGCTGACGATACTCCAGAATCTTTGCTACGATCGGATATTCCGGTGCAAGTTTATCTAACACATCCGCTGCTGTAGAATACCCGGTCTTTGTCTTCTTTGCATGAGGCATTTCCAGTTTTTCAAAAAGAATCACGCCAAGTTGTTTTGGAGAATTGATATTAAACTCTTCCCCTGCCATTTCATAAATCTCTTTTTCCAGCTCAACGATTCTTGCTCCAAGCTCTTCTCCGTAACGCTTCAGCTCTTCACCTTCAACCTTAACACCGGCCTGTTCCATATCATACAATGTAAATACTAATGGCATTTCAATTTCATTAAACAAACGGAACATTCCATTCTCTTCCAGTTTCTTCTCAAGAACCAGAACACAGGCATAAGCTGTATATGCTTCATAACATGATTTTGTACCCTCATCAAGTTTTTCATCAATTAAAAGATTCAAATGTTCTCTTGCCACATCTTCTGCATTGTAATCATTTTTCAGAGGATTCAGAAGATATGCTGCTACGATTGCATCAAACCCGTTCTCACTTGTAAGTTCCGGCAGCCATTCCAGATATTCTTTCAATCCACACATTGAAAAACGTTTCACACCCTTTGCAAGGTGAGACAACTTTCCTGTCAGATATTCAAAATCAGCATCCATATCACAAGGAATCGTAACAATCTTTTCTGCTTCATAGCAAAGAGAAATCCTTCCGTATCCTGAAGCATGTGCAAACAATGGGAGAACATTTCCAGCATCTTTGGAAAATGCCACACCAACGGTCTCTGCTTTCTCCGCCTCTTTAAAGACTTTCTCAATTTCTTCTTTTCCTGTTACCTCACGAAAATATTTTTCCACATCATTCACTGACGCTTCTACATCAAATCTTCCAAGCAGATTTTTAAACTCCAGTCTTTGGAATAATTCATGAGCTTCTTTTGTATAAGGATTCTCATGTCTGGCATTTTCAAGTTCAAAGGTAATATCTGCGTCCAGTTTAATCGTCGCAAGTGTCTTACTAAGCTGTGCCTGCTCCCAGAATTCTTTCAGATTCTTGCTTGCTCTTGGCGGTTTCAGCTCATCAACATGCTCGTATGCATTTTCAATCGTCTGGTACTGCTGAATGATCTTTGTCGCTGTCTTTTCGCCAACTCCCGGAACACCAGGAATATTATCAGCAGTATCACCCATCAAAGCCTTTACATCAATAAATTCCTTCGGTGTTACTCCATAGCGTTCCTGCACATCTGCCGCATAATAATCTTCTACTTCCGTCTTCCCCTGCTTCGTCTTTGGAATGCGGATCTTAATATGCTCTGTCGCAAGCTGAAGCGTATCACGGTCTCCGGAAATGATAGAAACATCCATTCCTTTCTCCTCACAACGATGAGACAAGGTTCCCAAAAGATCATCCGCCTCAAGTCCGGCCTTTTCAATCACTTCTATATGCATCGCACGCAGAACGTCCTTGATCACAGGCACCTGCTGACGCAGTTCCTCTGCCATCGGCTTTCTCGTGCCCTTATAATCTGCAAACATCTCATGGCGAAATGTCGGCGCATGCACATCAAATGTAACCGTCAGATATTCCGGCTTCTCTTCATCTAATATCTTAAACATAATATTCAGGAATCCATAAACTGCGTTTGTATGCAGTCCTTCCGAATTCGTCAGATCCGGAACTCCATAAAACGCCCGGTTCAATATACTGTGTCCATCGATCAGTACAATTTTATCTCTCATCAGATTCTCTCCTATTATCTCTTGCTTTTTGTTGCATTTAATTTTAACCATTATTAAAGTATACACTAATTAACTTCTTTTTTAAAGGTTCATTTTATGGTATCATTATTTAGGGCTTTTGACTCCAATATCTTGTAAACAATATTTTCAAAAATACTATCAGGAGAATTATTATGGATGGAATTATATTTGATGTAGATGGAACACTTTGGGATTCTGTTGAAGTTGTAGCCGATTCCTGGAATCTTGCAATAAAAGAGAACTCTGATCTTGAGCCAAACTTAAACCGTGAAATTCTTCAGGGACTGTTTGGAAAGACAATGGACGAAATTGCTGCCGGAGTTTTTCCCGATCTCGACCCAGACTCTCGAAGAAAACTGATGGATATCTGTTTTGATTATGAAAACCGCTATCTTGAAACACATCCCGGTGTTTACTACGAAGGCGTTATGGACACACTCAAGGAGCTGGCTCTGGAATATCCTCTTTTTATTGTAAGCAATTGCCAGTGCGGATACATTGAAGTTATGATGAAAGGCGCAGGCATGGAGCCATATATCAAAGATTTCCTTTGTTTTGGCCAGACGCAGACTTCCAAAGACCAGACGATTCTGAAATTAATGGAGAAAAATAACCTGACAAACCCTGTCTATGTCGGAGATACCCAGGGCGATGCTGATTCCTGCAAAAAAGCCGGTATCCCTTTTATCTTTGCTGAATATGGACTTGGAGATGTTAAGGAAGATTATCCGACGATACATTCGTTTTCAGAATTAAAAAACATTTTAAGAGAGCTTGATTAACATCTCTGTTTATTTAAAACAAACTGACAAACCACACGAAACATTTTCTATCCATTAAGAATTTCATTCTGTTTCTGTTGTGATCTGTCAGTTTTTTATTGCTCACGACTTTTTTCATAATCCCGGATCTTACGCATCAATCCACGATAAATCTTATCCTGAAGCAGTTCCCGATGTTCATACGATACCGGATATTCATTCATAAAATCGGGATGTTCTTTTATATAGCAATCCCTTTCTTCTTTCGTCGCATTCAACAGATATTTTTCATAATAATCCATATCATCCATTTTTTCTTTATTCATCACTTTCTCCCATTCCCCTTAGTTCTTATGCTGTCTCATTTCTCGCACATTTCTTCGTGTTTTTATCAATTATAGTCGTAGTACGACTATATTTCAATAGTCGTGTCAGGACTTTTATATAATAATCCAAAAATACAAAAGAGATCAGATTATTGTTCACTGGATACTGTGAACAATAGCTTGTTTCCGGTTAAGTTCGCACACCGGCTTTAAGGTACGAGGATGGGATTATGAAATTCGAAAACATACGAAATTTGCGAGAAGATAATGATAAAACGCAGAAAGAAGTTGCTGCATATCTCAACATCAAACAGACTACATATTCTAAATATGAACTTGGAAAAATCAACGTTCCTATTGATGTCTTCATCAAACTTGCTGATTATTATACAGTCTCAATTGATTATCTCGTTGGTCGTGGAAAAAAGTGAAATTACAAAGAACAAAGAATGTGCATTGCACATTCTTGCGCCTGCGGCGTTGCTAAGCGCCAGTGGCGCTTGTTTAGCAAGGACCGAAGTGGAAACGTAGACCGCTTGCGACATCTACATTGTACGCCGCAGTGCGCATCCTTAGCGGAGCGTTTTTTATATATTAGGAAAGCACTTTCCTAATATATAAAAAATCTCTGGACATCTTGCAAACATTGAATTTGTAAGATATTCAGAGATTAAGTTCGATGCCGCTGGCCGGACTCGAACCGGCACGGCTACTAACCGCTTGATTTTGAGTCAAGTGCGTCTGCCAATTCCGCCACAGCGGCTTATTCTGTCGGACAAGAAAATTTTCCTGTCCGAATCAGCTTTTTTATGTTACCATATCTGGTCACATTTTTCAACTATTTTTTTATGATTTTATTTGTTTTTTATTTGCAAAGTTTCTTTCCAACCTCAAAACAATCAAATGTTGCAAAATAGTCTTTCGGTGTCTCTGCACGGCGAATCATCTGTACACTTCCATCTTCTTTCAGGAGCAGCTCTGCTGATTTTAATTTACCATTATAGTTATATCCCATAGAGAAACCATGTGCACCCGTATCATGGATTACAAGGTAATCTCCCATATCAACTTCCGGAAGCATTCTGTCAATTGCAAACTTATCATTATTTTCACACAGAGAACCTGTTACATCATATTTGTGATCGCACGGTGCATCTTCTTTTCCAAGAACAGTAATGTGATGATATGCTCCGTACATTGCCGGGCGCATCAGGTTAACAGCACATGCATCTACTCCGATGTAGTTCTTATAAGTATTCTTCTCATGGATTGCTTTTGTTACAAGGCAGCCATAAGGTCCCATCATAAAACGGCCAAGCTCTGTGTAGATTGCAACATCTCCCATTCCTGCCGGAACAAGAATTTCCTCATAAACTTTCCTTACGCCTTCGCCGATGACCGCAATGTCATTGGGCTCCTGATCGGGACGGTAGGGAACGCCGATTCCTCCGGAAAGATTGATGAACCGGATATCCGCGCCGGTGGCTTTCTTCAAACGCACCGCCAGCTCAAACAGCACCTTGGCCAGCAGCGGATAATACTCGTTGGTCACTGTGTTGCTGGCAAGGAAGGCATGGATTCCAAAATATTTGGCTCCCTTTGCCTTCAGAATTTTATAGGCCTCTGTAATCTGCTCTTCCGTCATTCCATATTTGGCATCCCCGGGGTTGTCCATAATGTCATTGGAAATTTTAAACAGTCCGCCCGGATTGAACCGGCAGCAGATGGTTTCCGGAATTTTCCCTAAGGCCCGCTCCACAAACTCGATATGTGTAAAATCATCCAGGTTAATGATGGCTCCCAGCTCTCCTGCCAGCTCAAATTCTTCCTGAGGCGTATCATTGGAGGAGAACATAATCTCATGTCCGGTAAAGCCGCAGGCATCGGACATCAGAAGCTCCGTTTTAGAAGAGCAATCCGTACCGCAGCCCATTTCCTTTAAAATGTTCAGAATAAACGG
>OLSM01002942.1_pt1 | contig 10147 bp, 14 predicted proteins | sample 1672721 | NCBI WGS metagenome assembly OLSM01 (sample SAMEA3136717, study PRJEB25190) | human gut metagenome | reverse complement strand
GGCCGCTGCGCCCGGTTTCTATGGTGCGTCCGATATGTTTCTCCAGCTGGGCTATGTAGCCGTACATGGAGGGGAATTCCGCCATCTCGCCGACATCGGCGTACAGGATCCGGTCCACCCGGATCCCACGCTCCAGCATCATCAGAAGCATTGCGACTGAGTCCTTGCCGCCGGAGCAGTTGACGATATTCATCCCGCCGGTCGGCTCTTTTTCTCTTTTGCGGTGGCCGTCCGGACACCGGGGCCGTTTTTCGTGTTCGCGGTGATCAGCTGGCCTTCTTGGATCAGCTTATCCACCAGTTCCGATACGAATTTGTAGGCTTTGTTCCGATGGCCGTCTCTGTCGCAGATACGTTTGACACTGAACTGGTCGGCAATTCCCATTGTGAAACCGCCGACAAGATACAGATTGCTCCGCTTAGTCTTGCAGCGTTCCAGAACCGCCTTGACGATTTCATCACGTTTGGATTCCAGATGCTTTTGGTACTCCTCATCGGTCATTTCATAATAAATTGCCATGCGGTCGGTGGCCCGACAGTGGAAGGTAGCCGCCTTGTCCAACAGTGACTCAATCGCCGGAATTTCATCTTCCGAAACCACGCCGCTGAAGTTCATGGGATGCAGATACAGATCCTGCAGTCCTTTCGTAACGGTGTCGCAGACGCCGTCGCGCTCATTAACGTGGAGCGTCCAGCCGGCTCCTTGAAAAAGCCTGCGAGTATCCTCAACGAAGGCTTTTTTGTCTTCATCTGCCAGCCAGCCATCATATCCATGGTAGGCGCTGTCAATGCGGAAATAGACTTCTCTGTAAGCCATAGTAAAATCCTCCTTGGCAGATTAACCGCCGGTCGTTTCTTTTTCTTCTTGTCGGATGATAACACGAGCCGGCGCAACCACATACTTCACCTTCACATGTGCGTAATCCCACTCGTACTCCACCGTTACCGGCGAATCGCTTGGCGTGGGTATGGGTAGGCTGAAGAAAGGGTCTCTCCAGTCCAGAGGGATGAGTTCCTGGACATGGTTATGCAGAAGCTCCTGTATACCCTCCATTGAATCCGAGACCCCACAGGCGCAGACTCCGGCGCCGCCTTCCGAGGTGTAGGAGCAAGCCAACTGGTAAAAAGTCCTGCGATCCTTGCCGTTGCCGCCGAAGACCTTAATAGGCTCGGCGTAGTCTTTGGTCAGGTCGATAGCATGGCCGCAGTGGACGCAGTAGGAGGGTATCGACATCCTGCCGCAAACCGGACAATGCTCCTCGTGATCGTAGTGATAAAGCTCAATTCGGTCGCCCTGCCCCTGCTCATCATCAAACCAGCCAACTCCGCAAACGCATTCGTTAGCGTTGATGACGCTGACGTAGTAACCATACTCCTTGAGTTCATAGAGCAAAAAATCGGCCAGCTCCTTCTGAAAGATGTGCCCGCGCTTTTTCCAGACGACCAGAATGCGATTCCCCTGGTAGTCGGAACCCCATTCGTAGTGCAAATTACTCATACAAACCTCCGATCAGTTCTGCTTGGCCATGCCCGTCAGCACCTTCAGCAGCCGCTTGTGATTGCGGTGGAACTGGGGCAGAAAGGGCTGTTCAAGATCGAAGTTCAGGTACTTGTAGTAGATGACGGGCTCTAAAACGCTGCATTCGTCACGGTCGCGCAGACAGTGCAGGAGTTTCCCAAGCTCCGGAGCATAGTCGAACTCCGCCCGCACAAATTCCCGATCCTCTTTACTGAAATTCTCATGAATCCAGTCGTTGACAGAAATTAGCTCACCGCTGTAGTGATGGTCATTCTGCAAACAACGGGTATAGATAAACGCTTGGTTATTTTCGCTTGATCCGACGGAGAACGGATACAGCCGGCAGGTTCTGGTCTTTGCCGGTTGGATGGTGCAAAGGTTCTCCTGAAGAAAAACGCAGGCGTGCTCAGGGCCGACCGTCTTTAAGGTAAAGATGGGGTAGCCCACCGCCGTCAGCGGCACCATATCTGTGTAGGTGACCAGAATCTCTTCAATGGTCTGTATGGAATTCCCGATACCTCGGAAGTATCTGGCCAGCCGGAAGGCGTCCAGACTCTCCAAGAGAACGGAGTTCTCGACGTTGCGGCAGCAGTTCCCACATCGCTTGCAGCTGAACGGAATCTTTTGGGACAGCTTCACAAGCTGATGGCCAAACATTTCCGGCTCCATTTTTCTGTTCATAGCATGATTATTCCTTTCCACTTTCTGACCTCACGTTCGCTCACAGACCCAGCGCAGTTTGGGACCCTCCGGATATTTCTCCGGATGTCTTGCGCGGGAAGGGCTGTCCCAGCCTTTGGCGGATGAGGTCATGCCATCAAGCTGGAATCCGACTGCACGCAGGCTGCCGCCAGGCTCGTCAGGCAGCGTATAGGTCAGAAATCTTGTGTAGCCCATGTCCCGGCCAGCACGGATCACCAGGCCGTAGAGGCGGCTGCACGCGTCTGCATACCGGGCGTCCACACAGCAACGGCTGATCTCCAGCGTGCGGCCATCCATCTGATGTCGCGCTTTGGGCGTGCTGGCAATCGCCACACCGACGGGCTCCGGCTCACCGTCTACCCGAAGACAGATCGAGAACTTGTGGAATTTGGGCCCGGCGTTATGACGGTGGCGGCGGTCTACATAGGCACTCGCTTCCTTGAGTGTGATGGGACAGGCCTTGAGTTCTGTCACCAAACTGCAGTTTTCGCCATCCACCTGATAAAACCGCCAGCCCAATTCCGCTTCCGCCAACACGAAGTCTCCGAATTTGCGCTTCACCGGGAGAGTCTCTTCCCGGCACTTGTCCTTCAGCTTCATAGACTGCCTCGGCGGCTGCGCAAACAGCTCCCGGATCGGTAAGTGCATTACCGGACGAGACTCGACCACCTTATTGAGCAGAAGCTGATCCAAGTCGTTAAAATGAAACGCTTTCATCCGCAGCGGCATATAGCCCTCGGCGGCGCCTATAACGGTGAAGAATTCGTCATCCCCATAAACATGAGGCGTCTTGAACCAGGCGCCATTGATGCAAGCTGAGATGAGATGATAGCCCACGGCGACCTCCTTTCAAAAAAGAGCGCGGCACCCCAAAAAAGGGCACCGCGCTTTGTCACATGATTCATCCCACATAAGATGGGACGAAGGGCTCATTCAGCGTTACGCTGTAGTTGGAATTTCTTGTTTCAAACCGAATCAACCCGCGGTCGATCTGGTTAATTTTCTGGACGGTAGAGGTCGTGAGCCGCCCTTGGTCGGTAATCACCACAGCCCGGCACCCAACCGCCAGAGGAAAAACAATCTTTCCAGTGATGTAGCAGGCCTTTTTTGTTTTTTCATTGGGGAGCATAACTGTTTCATTCATGAAACTCACCTCCGTATACTAAAGCGGTCTGCATCGCCTGGTAAAGTTGTCTGCAAAACCGCAATTCCTCTTGATCCGTGGTGCGGATCTGCAAATCCAGATACCGGCGGCAGATGCCGGCCGCATCCTTTTGTCCATGCCGCATACAGCAGTCTCTCCACATCTTGGCGCCGTCAGCGTATCCTTGGACGCCGTCAGCCAGTGGGGCGTTCATGCCCATTCAATGGAACAGAGCAGACTGCGCAGCTTGCCGCGCATCCGATACAGCCGACTGTTCACACCGCCATATCCAATGCCGCAGCGTTCGGCCATTTCCTTGTAGGTAAAGCCGGCCTGCTTCAGCACAAATACCTGGGCCTGCTTTTCCGTCAGGGCGGAGATCATTTGCGCATAGAGAAGACGCTCGCTGACATCATCTTCCACATCAGAGCTGCGGGAAAGACGGTCGAGTTGACTGTAGCCCTCCCTGGCGGGAAAGTCCGCATCGAGGCTGACCACTTCCATCACCGCACAGCGCCGTGCGTATTTCCGTTTTTCTGCGCGGACGGCGTCGTCCATCTTATTCCGGGCGATTGTGGAAAACCGGTAGCGATGGAGTTCCGGCCGCTCATCATACAGACGCGCCGCCGTTTTCAGGGCGTCGAAGACGACATCGTAAAAGGGATATTCCGGATACTGGTTGTGATCCAAATATTCGCCTACCAAATGATAATTTTCTGCCACCAGTTCCCACTGGGCAGAGGTCAGCTCTCGTTTCATAAAAAATCCTCCTTTGACTATAAAAGCAGCGGGATGGAATACCATCCCGCTGCTTCATTCTAAAATGTGGTATTTTTACTGCCGGAACGACATCCCGCAGTTGGAGCAGACAGCCATGATATGTCCGTTGTAGCCGCTCTTCATCGCGGTTGCGGTCCCTTCGCAGATGGGGCAAGTGAAAGCACCCTGCCCGCGCGATTTGCAGGCTTCAACCGCGGCATTCACAAAGGCTTTTTCCTGCTCTCTGGTGGGCCTGAGCCCAACTTTTTTCTCTTCCATGATGATCCCTCCGATTAGTTGAAATCGGACAGCATGGTGGCCGCCATTCGCACACAGTTAATGCTCTCCTCCGGCAAGTCTTCATCAGAAGCCAGAAGGAACACTGCGCCGCAGGACTCCTCGCCATTGCGGATAGGAACCATGAGCCGAATCGGATTTGTTCCCTGCTTTCTGACCGGGAGGACCGGATCGCCCTTCTCCGCGCGCGCATATTCTTTGCCGGCGCGGATCAACTCTTCCAGTTCTGCGGAAATAGGAGCCCCGACCAAGCCCCTGTACCCACGCCCTGCCTCCAGCACATGGTCCTGATCACAGACGATGATAGACAGCTGGAACGCATTGAAAGCAGCCTTGATGCAAGCTTCTGCCAAGGCCATATTGCCTTCCAGCGCGGAATACTTGCGGAAGGTGATGCCCTCGGAACTGGTGAAGATCTCCAACGGATCGCCTTCACGGATGCGGAGGGTCCTCCGCAATTCTTTGGGGATAACGACTCTTCCGAGGTCATCGACGCGCCTCACAATACCTGTCGCTTTCATTTTTCCATCCTTTCTGCGGTGATTGCCGCCTTTATATGACCGGCTTTCCGCCGGGTTAAACACCTTTCTCAAGCTCGGCCAGCCGTGCGGACAGAGCCTGGACCTGCTTGCGAAGAGCACCGTTCTCCTTGAGCGCCGCTACGGCCATATTTCTGGCCTTGTCGTAAAACGCCTGGTTCTGATATCCGTACCGAACAGGGCTGCCGGGAATGCCCTTGATAGGGGCAACCTTGGCGCTGCAGAGCACTTTAATGGCGAATTTGGGGGTCATTTTACTCATTCTGATCTCCTCCTTATTTATCCGGCGCCGACTTCATCAAGCGATTCAATCGCCTCGAATATGCGGCTGCGGTCTGTCCCCTCAAGCACGAAGGGCATGACCACATCGCAGATATGATCCTTGGCCGCTTGCTCCGTTTTACACTCATTCTCTTTCATCTCCCAGGGCAGGCATGGCTCGTAGAATAGATAGCATCCGCAATCGCCATCGTTGCCATAGGAGAGGAGGTTCAGAGGGTCGGAATCGCCGATGATGTCCGCGAACCCGAACTGCACATTCTGAAGCTCTATAAGCGCATGAAGGCGGCCGGAGTTGTCCATACCGGGCCAACCATCAATATCCTCCGAGGAGGTGGTCGGCTCCTTTCTGCTCAGGGCTTCCAGCAGCCTCTCAGCGTCCAGAAATTCTGCGACCTTGTCCATAGAAAACCCCAGGCCGCGAATCATCCAGTAGCTCATAGACATAGAGATTTGTCCTTTCCTCTTTATGAATAAAACAGCGCCAGAGCAGCCGGAAAGTTTCATCCGGCTGCTCTGGCACATAAACTTTGCCCGGTTAGGGCAGGCCTTTTTAGAACGGCAGGTCTCCGTCGTCCTCGATTTCCGCAAAGTCGCCGGGGTTGCCGACGCCTACGCCGACACCGACAGGTACGCGGGAACCGGACTGAGCATCCTCCGCATCTTCATCCGGAAGCTGCAGCCCGGTGTCGTCGAATTCCTCCGACTCCGCAATGCGCTTCTGCAGGTACTTCGGCAGGGTGTCGAAGACCGGGTAGGTATCCGGATCACTCAGATCGAAGATGATCGGCTCCACCTGCGGTGCCGTCTTCCCCTTGGGGAAGGGCAGCACCGTCTGCACATTGGCGTAAACACCGCCCTTTTCACTGGGCTTATGGATGAGCTGCACCTGACAGCCCACGCCCAGGATATTGGCGAGGTTAAATCCCTTCAGCTCATCCGGAGTGAACTCCCTGCCGCGCCACGAGACGAGGATCTTGCGCAGGTTGCTCTTTTCATCCAGGGAGTTGGTCAGGTCCACATAGACCGTCCGCTGCCACGTTTTCTCGCCCACAGTGACCGTTTCACCGATCACATCCCAGACGATCCGGATCTTGTGGTAGGTGCTGTCGAACTGCTTGCTGTACTGGCGGCCCAGATCAATGAGCTGGGAGCAGACGGCTTCGTAGATACCGGCGTCCAGAGGGGGGATTCTCTCAGAGTTCTCTTTTGCGATCAACGACATAATTTTTTCCTCGCTTTCAAAATTTGTTAGGGGTCACATTCTTACATATCTCGAAATCAGCCTGGTCAGGTTGATTGGGAGCTTACTCAGGTCGGTAACGTCCAAAAACCCGTCGCCATAGATGCGCTGGATATTGGGCTTGTCGCTGCCGATTGCCGCGGCGAAAAAGGTGATGCCGCGGTTGGAGTATTCTTTCTTGATGCCTCTCAGATCCGCCTCGGCTTCTGTTCCGTAGTAGCCGGCGGAGGCAGGCTGGCCATCTGAAATCAGGATCAGAATTTTGGTCTCCTCTGGCCGCCGGACCAGACGCTCCGCCACGAAGCGCAGTGCGGCGCCGTCCCGGTTTCCGTACCGGGAGGAGATGTCCATGAGGCGGAATTTGTCCTTCTGGTCGTAGCTGTCAAATTCGGCATAGGCAAACAGATCCACATCATCATCTATGGTGTCGGTGTGGCCGTAAATCATGATCGGAATGCCCAGGGCATGACAAAAATCGTAGAGGACGATGCTGGTGGCGCGGGCGGTGGTCGCCCGGTCACAGCCGCCCATGCTGCCCGATTCATCGTTTAGCAGAGCGATTGCCAGATTCATTTCCTCCTTAGGCAGCTTGTTGGAATAGAAAAAGCGCCCGTCATCCCGGTACAGTTTCCGGGTCTCCAGGTGCCTTCCCATAAATTGGCCGGTCAGCTTACCGCCGGACTGCTCATCCATCAAGTGCTGCGCGACCTGTTGCTGCAGCCGCTTAGACAGCTGAATCAGCGGGGGCGCCACTTCCTGATACTGCTTCTCCAGGTCGTGGTCCACCTCGGTCATGCGGTTGATGATGAGCTTGACGCCCCTGTGTGCGTTGCCCAGGCGGACCTTATCGGCCTCCATTTGCAATTCGTCAGAGAGATCCTCTTCCAGCTGGTGCTGTACGCGCTCTTCCGCGAGCGTATTGAGCATCCGGCTGATATCCTCCGCGGCACGGCTGTAGCCGACGCTGTTGTAGGTGTTGTTCTGCACCACGCCGCCGTCTCCATCATCGGCAATCTCCTCGGTTTTGGTCAACGCGATTCGATCACTCTCCTCTGCCATGACCTCCTGGATTTCTCCACGCTCCTCCTTGATGCTGCTGGGGTCGGGGGTGATCTTGTTGGCGCCAGGCGCGGGCCTGCCGCCTCCGGAGGGGCTGGGAGAGCCTTTGACAATCTGCTTATCCAGCTCCTTATCGAGCAGGCCCAGAATTTCATCAGCCGATTTTCCAGTGCGCTTCATCTCGTCGCGGACCCAGTCCATCATGGCCTTCACATATTTCCACAGCTTCAGCAGGAGACGGTTGGCGCCGTCGAAGCGGTCCTTTGTGTCCGCCACGATTGCCTCGTCGATGATGGGGGCGCATTGATCTACCACATCCAGGTATTCACCCTTGTAGCCGCCCAGGTTATTGATGTCACCCATGCGGCAATACTGCAGGATGAGGTTGACCGCAATCGCATAAGGGTGGCTGCCGTGGTCGATCTGCTTTTGGATCGGTGGCGCCATCTCAGCAAATTGGATGTTGACGAGCTGTATGCCCGCCCGGAACACCCCGGGAAAAGCCTCACACATTTTCGCTTCGATGTAGTTGTCTTCCAAAATATTGTTTAGCTCAGTGGCTGCTTTCAAGGTGACCTTGATGGCGACTTCATCCTTGACATCCAAAAGCTTTTGCAGCTCCTGCAGCGCCAGCTCATCACTGAAGTCCAAATCCTCCGGGAACTGGGGGTACATCCTGCCTGCCAGTAGCGCGTCGACATAGATCCGAAGCTGCGTAAAGTCAGAGAACAGAACATGACCGATCTCATGCCCGGTGATTCCGAACAGGGACTCCGCCTTCAGTTTCTTTGTGGGAAGGCTCCGGGTCACAAAATTCCCGCTGTTGACAATGATTTTCTTGTTGTCGGTGTGAGCTACTTCAGCTGTTGCGGACGCGTCCCAGTAGACCTTCACCCGGATGGGGCGCCGGAACCGCCGGGAGGCCACTTCTGCCAAGTCTGTCAGATAGCCGGCGAACATCGGAGAGCCGAAAAGCTCCTCATCGGAGATTTTCAGCTTCTCATTTTCGATCTTCCGCCGCATCTCAGTAGGCGATACTCTCATTCTTTTTGTTTTCACCCTTTCCTTTGTTGAATTCCATGTCCTGCCGGTATAGCTCAGCAACGGCAACACCGAAGTATTCCGCTGTGGAGAACACAAACCAGGCAGGGGGCAACCGTCTGCCCTGCTCATAGTTGGCATAGGTGGAGCGGCAAACGCCCAGCCGTTCAGCCAGCCGCTTTTGGGAGAGCCTGGGCTGGCGCTGCAACCGCAGCCGGCGCAGATTCCTGGAGAAATAGCATTCGCTGCCCGTGACATGGACAAAATCATTCTTCATGGACAGCGCTCCTTCCCATTTAGGCGAACCGCGTCTCCAGGCAGGTGCGGGAGATCTCATCCCGGTTGTCCGGATTGCTGGAGACGGAAGACAGCACTGTTTTTGCCGCGGCGGACATGATGTTGCCGCAGATCATGAAGGACTGCACCCAGGAGATCAATTCACGCATGCCACAGCTGCCGTCGGTGATGGCCTCTGCGCGGCACTTCATTTGAATATCGCCCATAGCCTCCGCCATGAGGGCAAGCGCACCCATGTCAGTGCAGCCGGTAATACCGGAAACGCGGCGCACCAGGATGTCCTTTTCCGGCTCATCCATATCGATAATCAGATCCATACGGGAGAGCACAGACTGGTTCATGGGCCGGCAGGCGACATAGTCGGTATTCGTTGTGATGATCACGATAGAGTCGGGATGCCGCTGGATGATCTCCCCTGTGGGCAGCATGATGGCCTTGCTGTTGTCCAGAAGGCCGTTCAAACCGACCAGCACGCCTTGGTTGGCGATGATCGAAGGCTCCTGCAGCTCAATGACGTAGCCTTTGCGAAGCGCCTGGATGAAGGGTGTGTCAACATACCGGAAGCCTGTCTCTTTCTTCTCGCCTGCGACAAGCGCGGCCTCGGCAGCTGCGTGCTCGCCGACCTTGGAGATCAGCATCTGATAGGCGTCCTCTTCCGTGACATCATCCAGATATTCGCCCGTCAGCATTGCGTAGGCCGTACTGGGATCCATGCGGATATCGTCCAAGGAGGGGAGCTGAGGCAGCACCGCCTGTCCCTGCGCGCCGTTCGTCGCTGGCACAAATTGGCCGACAAAATCAAACTTATCAAAATCGGCGGCACAGGTGAGAAACATGTAGGGAAGCCCCAATCCCGCAGCCACCGCCCGGGCGCCTTCCGTCTTTCCCGTTCCGGCCGGGCCGATACCTAGAACAATGGTGTTGTTCTGAATCGCATCCACATAGCGCTTCTGCCCCAGCGTCTTAGGACGAAGAGGTTTTCCCTTGGCGGTGATGCAGATACAATCTCCCGCCAAAGCCGCCAGTTTATCCTCGGTGCCCTCTGCCACCATAGAGATGACATAGCGGACATTCTGATCGTTCAAAGCCTCTCCCTTTTCCAATATGGCGAGGAGGCCTTCCACCGCGCGACGTGCCTTATCCACCTGTTCTTCCTCACCGGCAATCTTGACTTCTGTTCCCCGGCAGAGGATGGTAACTCCATATTCCTTTTCTACTATTTTTATGTTCTCATCAAAGTTTCCGAAGAGCGCAACGGCATGTTCCATC
>OLSM01002941.1_pt1 | contig 10151 bp, 7 predicted proteins | sample 1672721 | NCBI WGS metagenome assembly OLSM01 (sample SAMEA3136717, study PRJEB25190) | human gut metagenome | reverse complement strand
GCCACGCGGGTCAGGCGCGGCGGGCGGCGCGTGGACACGAACAGCGGCTGCACCTCGACCAGCGGGTTGTACGGCGCCAGGCCGAACCACTTGACCGGGGAACCGGCCACGCGGCGGATCGCGTACTTGATCTGCAGCGAGAGGGCGCCACGGCCGGAGACCTTCGACTCGGGCATCAGCGCCTTGTGGATCACCACGTAGCGGATGGTGCCGATGCCGGGATCGGCGTCAAGCTTCGGGTAGATCGACTGCTGGTTCGGCAGCTCGCCGGTCTTCTCCAGATCGTGCATGATCTGATGCAGGTAGGCCGGGATGGACTGCGAGACCTTGAAGCCGAGGCGGATGCGCACACGGAACAGGTAGTCGGTACCGAAGCTCTCGACCGAATACTCACGGGTGAACGGCTCGTCGGTGGTCTCGACGGCCACCGCCCACCATGCGCGGGCGCGCTTGGGGTGGTCGGCGAAGAACAGGACCTGGATCGCCAGGAACACGATGGTGAACACAACGGCGCCGAACTTGTTGCTGCGGTGCCACAGGTAGATGCCCAGCAGGATCGTGGTGGTGATCATCGTGATGGTCAGTGCCAAGCCGTAGGCCGCCGAGATATGTTCCGAATCGCGGAACAGCAGCAGCACGGCCAGCGTGGCCACGCACAGCACCACGTTGACGACCGGAATGTACAGCTGGCCGCGGGTACGGGCAGGGTAACAGACCTGCAGATGCGGCATCCAGTTGAGGCCGGTGGCCTCGGAGACCATGGTGAACGCGCCCGTAATCAGCGCCTGGGAGGCGATGATGCCGGCGGTGACCGACAGCACGACGGCCACATAGCGCACGTTCGGATCCATCATCTGGAAGAACGGGTTGATCCCCTCGGCGTCGGCCAGTTCGGGGTTGTTCTGGTTGCGCAGCATCCACGCGCCCTGGCCGAAGTAGTTGAGCACCAGCGCCACCTTGATGAACGGCCAGGTGAAGTAGATGTTGCCGCGGCCCACGTGGCCCATATCCGAGTACAGCGCCTCGGCGCCGGTGGTCGAAAGGAACACGGTGCCCATCAGCGCCAGACCGGTGGCGTTATTCGGACTGAACAGGAACTTGATGCCGTAGTACGGGTTGAGTGCGGCGAGCACGGACCAGTCGTTGCCGATGGCTACCACGCCGACGATCGCCAGGAACGCGAACCAGACCATCACCACCGAGCCGAAGACCTTGCCGATCGATTCGGTGCCGCGCGACTGCACGGCGAACAGGATCATGATGATCACCGCGGTGATCATCATCGTCAGATCCTTGTTCTCGGTGAACAGATGCTCCAACGCCGGCAGCGTCTTCAGGCCTTCGACGGCGGACGAGATCGACACGGCCGGCGTCAGCACCGAGTCCGCCAGGAAGGCCGCGCCGCCGAGCATGGCCGGTATGACGAGCCATGCGCCGTATTTGCGAATCAACGAGTACAGAGCAAAGATGATTCTGCAGAAACGGACATCCAAACATCCCAATTCACATCACACATGACCGATTCTCCGGAATCGGACACACAGAACACTTTTTTCGGAACTCAGACGTCCGATTCGGCAGAATCGGACACATGTGCACAAGTCGGATGATGAGCACGACCATCGACGGGCGTCCGCTGGTTGTGGACACCGCTGAAATCGATGAGATCCACACCGGGCACACGCATGAAGACACGCAGCATCAACGCGTGGTATCGCCTGGCACCAGCGTCATGGGAATAAGCACGTTCGGCTCGAACGGCTTGGGGATGTCCCTGCGTGAAGCGTTAGCCGCGGCCACTTCCTCATTGGCAATAGCCTGCACGATATGGTCGGCCGTCGACTGTGCGCTCGCCGAGAAATCCTGCGCGACCGCGGTCAGCTTCATGCCGGCCAAATCAGTCAAATACGTACCATCGTAGGCAACGATCTGCAGCTCGTCAGGAATGGAAATTCCGCGGCTCAACGCTTCGCGCACGCAGAACGACGCGCCAATATCGGAACTGACCACGGCATCGACGCCGTCGGTCGTCACCTTGTCGAGCGCATTGCTGACCGCACGATGATAGCCGGCAAAATCCATCACTTCGCCAGCTTCAACGTACTCGTATTTCACGCCTGCGGAGGTCAATTCCTGTTCCAACGTGAGGTAATAGCGCACCGTCGGGAACGTGGTCTTTCCCAAATCGAACGGTCCTTCCTCGACTTCTCCGCGCGCAGCCAAATCGAAGAATTGATCTCGCGGACCGCCAATCATCACCACATGTTTGGTACCATTGCGGATCAGCATCTGCGCAATCAATCGCCCACCCTGCTCGTGGTCGGATCCGATCGACGAAATACCGTCTCCAAGCACACGGTCGAACGCGACGATCGGGCGATGAATCGACGTCCAATAATCGCCGGGATGCGAAGTGTGCGCACACATGACGATGCCGTCCATCATGTGCCGACGCAACATGTCGACATACTGGATTTCGCCGTCCGCCTCATCTGCGGTAGAGCACAACATAGTGCGTAATCCTTGCGCGGCGAGCGCATGCTGCAGATGTGCGGTAAACGTTGCAAAGAACGGGTGGCGGATGGTGGGCACGATGACGCCGACCAGATTCGTACGATCATGATACAGATTGCGGGCAAGCTCGTTCGGCACATAATTGAGCAGTTGCATGGCTTTGCGCACACGTTCGCGCATGTCATCAGACACGTACCCGTTGCCGTTCACCACCAGCGAGACGGTGCTCAGAGACACCCCGGCCTTCTTCGCCACATCGCGCATGCCGACCATGATCGCACCTTCCCCGTTATCACTGTTCTATCGTTGTATGCTCACGTGCTTACCACGAAATATTACATTCATTTACATTCTCTCGAACCTGTTCGACAGTCCGGCAACGAAATACAGCTTCTTAGTGTCGACTCCTGCGGAGGCGAAGGCCTTCAGCAGCGGCTTGGTCTGGTCGAATGCAATCACCAGCGTTGCATCCGGACTGGTGGCCTTGATGGCGGTGGCGCTCAGATTTCTTTCACGTTACTCAGCGACCGTCCGTGTAACGTGAAAATTACGCCGGATTGGCAAGCAGCGCAATGCCGAAACCGGCGGCCACGCAAATGAGAGGCACCGCGACGGTTGCTATTCCATAGCCCAGAGCCAGCGTAAAACGACGCTGGCGAATCAATGAAACCACTTCGTTGAGCGCCGTGGAGAATGTTGAGAAACCACCGAGAAATCCGACAACGAACATCATGACCGTGTCCATATCCACCGATTGCGAATAGTAGGACATCATGGCGATGCCCGCGCATAGCGAGGCGACGCCGTTGATGACGAGCGTGGATAGCGGGAAGTTGCGATTCGTTCTTCGATTCTCGCGGTTCCAGCCTTGTTGAATTGACACGTCGAGCACGTAACGGGCCATGGCTCCCAGACCGCCGAACAGACAGATCATCCACATCATCAGCGCACCTCCCCGGTAGTCGGGTCGGCGACAAGCGAAATCTCCGCAGTGATCGGTTTGGGCTCGAAGCTGGGTGGAAGCGGGTTGGCCGGCTGCTGGATTGGCTGCGACTGCTGCTGGGGCTGCTGGATTGGTTGCGACTGCTGAATCGGCTCGGGCAGCTGCCCCAAGTCTGAAGTATCCGGCTCGCGCAACAACGGCTGCGATGACTGTGTCAGCTGAGGAACGACCAGCGGAGGAATCTGCGGAACGCGGCCTGTCTGCATAGGCTGGCTGGCGGTCGGCGGCACGGTTGATGTTTCGACTCGCGGAACCTGTCCCGTCTGTGCAATCTGCTGGGCCGTCTGCGCGGCTTCCATTGCGGCCTGCGCGGCAGAACGCGCCACGTCGGCCACTTTCACATGGCGTACGCCCTGCGTGTCCGATTCGGCGGAATCGGACACGGAAACAGCTGAAAACGCACCCCGAACCCGCTTTCGAGTACTCCGTGACAGCAGTGCCTGCATCAGAACCACGCCGGCGGCGGCAGTGAGCAAACCGCCTGCAAAATTTCCCGCAAGATAGCCAAGCGCACTGGCGATATGCCGCTCGTGCAGACCTTCCATCGTTTCCAGCATCACGCCGGACATCGTCGAAAGCCCGCCGAGCAAGCCGAGCCCAACGCCACGGCTGACAACCTGCCGCACCCGGCGACGCAGCCACGAAGCGGTCGCCATGAATTCGGTCAGCATCGCGAACAGGAAGCAGGCGACCATATTCGACACAAACGTGCCCACAACGAATGGCGTCCCGCTGACCGACGGCAGGAGCATATCCAACGCATGCCGACAGCCGACTCCAACAAATCCACCGACGAACACCACAACATACATCAGTCCGTCGGCGAGCGGATTGAACCGCGCCTGCATACGTTTCATCGGCGCCAGGGGAATCGTAGGCGGATCCATGGTGTTAGCGGCGGGCGCGGTTGCACCAGCATGCATCACCTCAACAGTGTCGATTGCCTGCGTGATGGGATGTGAGTCCTCACCCGCAGTCACCACGTCTCCCGGCGATTGTTCTTGCGATTCCATTGCGCTCCCCCTGTACTGGCCTTCCGCGGACAGCGTTGTTCCGCCCATAGGCCGTGCAACAACGAGCTGGGCCGCGGTTGCCGCCTTCCTAACGCATATGAGTTTACACGGAGCGCCAACGTATGCACCCTGGATGTCCGATTCCGCAGATTCGTACATCCAGAGTCCAGCCGAATTCAGCCAGGCTCAGTCAAGCCGGGCATCACACAGCCGCCGCATCGCAGGTCGCACCTCGCGCTCCTCCTCGCCACTGAACAGCACCACCAGATAGTCGCCGGCACGCAGCCGTGTATCGCCGCGCGGCACGATCTCGCTTTCGCCGCGACGCAGGCCGATGATCAGGCACCCAGACGGCCAACGCACGTCACACACCCGCTTGCCGTCCGCAATCGCTCCCATTTCCAATGGCAGTTCCATAATGCCGCTGCCCACATGGCTTGCGATCGCCATCTGCATGCCTTGCGCGCGCACGTACCGCTCCAGCAACTCCCCATAAATCGGTTTGGTGCGCAGCAAATCGGACACCAACAGCGCGACGAAAGCGACGGCCGCGACCGGCAGCATGTGCGTCAACGTTCCAGACATCTCCACAGCCAACAGAATCGACGTGATCGGCGTTTTCACGGACGCGGCGAGCGTGCCCGTCATCACGCACACCGCAAACACCGCCACTGCGTCGGATGGCAGATCACCGAATCGATGCAACACTTCACCGCAGATGCCGCCGGCCAACGAACCGACCGCAAGAATCGGCATGAAAATACCGCCAGGCGCGCCTGAGCCGAAACTCGTGGATGTGAACAGCATCTTCGCCACGAACAGCAGACACAGCATTCCCAAGCCGACGCGCGCATGTTCGGCGGTATCAATCAGATTCGAGCCGCCGCCGAGCACATCGGGCAACCAGATGCCGACAGGCAACGCGATCGCAATCGCAATCATCGGGCGGCTCCATGCCGGCAGTTTGCCGTACAGCGTCTGGAAGCCAAGCAACGAGCGGTTCATCAGCGAACCAACCAAACCGGCCACCAATCCCAACGGAATCAGCCACACATACTCTTCCAACGACAGCTGACCGATATCACCGAAATCCAAAACCGGACGCAGACCGAAACAGTATTTTGAGACGAAATCGGCGGTCAGCGATGCGGCGGTGGCGCCCATCAGAATCGCAGGGGAAAAACTCCGATGCACCCCTTCCAAAGCGAACATCATGCCGGACAGCGGCGCGCTGAACGCGGCGGACAAGCCGGCCGCGGCACCGGCGGTGACCAGATAATGCTCCTGCATGTCCTCACGGCGGCGGCCGCGCAAACGGTGGGACACACACTGCGCGCCCGACGCACCAATCTGAATGGACGGCCCCTCACGGCCGAGCGACAGACCAAACAACGCGCCCAACAGTCCACCGACGAAACGGACTGGCAGAATCGTCTGCCAACGCATCTTCAAGCCGCATATCACCACGCCGTTGGTCTGCGGGATGCCGCTGCCACCAGCCATCGGCTCCTTGCCGACCATCCACGCGATTGCTAGCGCGGCCGCCACCGCGGCAACCGCCCACGGCGCAATCAGCCACGGGGTCTCGCGAATCCGCGCATATATCCAACGGGACGCATCCGTGCCGTATTCGATGCCGAGACGGTATACGACAACCAGCAATCCTGAAACCAGACCAATGACTATGCCGGCCGCCGCCATCTTCCACTTCAAGTGGTCGAATCGCGGAATCAGCCGGCGGATATCATGTGCCGCGTCGTTACCAGTCAAGCCGGGAAATTCGTTGCAGACGGTCAGTCGACCAGCGAATTGATCTGGATGACATGATCGCGCTGCGGACCGGTGCCGATCGCGGAGATACGGCAGCCGCTCAGCTCTTCCAAACGCTTGACGTAGGCCTGGCAGGTGGCGGGCAGCTCGTCGAAGGAGTGGCAGTCGGAGATGTCTTCGTCCCAGCCGGGCATGGTCTCGTAAATCGGCTTGGCGGCGGCGAAAGCGGCCTGATCGGTCGGCATATCGTCGTGACGTTCGCCGTCCACGTCGTAAGCCACGCAGATCGGAATCTCCTTCAGGCCGGCGAGCACGTCGAGCTTGGTGAGCACGATGTCGGTCAGGCCGTTGACCTGGGAGGCGTACCGGTTGACGACTGCATCGAACCAGCCACAGCGACGCGGGCGGCCGGTGGTCACGCCGAATTCGTGGCCCTGCTGACGCAGCCATTCGCCGGACTCGTCCAGCAGTTCGGTGGGGAATGGGCCTTCGCCCACGCGAGTGACGTAGGCCTTGGAGACGCCGACTACGCGGGTGATCTTGGTGGGGCCCACGCCGGTACCGGTGCAGGCGCCGCCGGCGGTCGGGTTGGAAGAGGTGACGAACGGGTAGGTGCCGTGGTCCACGTCAAGCATGGTGGCCTGAGCGCCTTCGAACAGTACGGTCTTGCCTTCGTCAAGCGCCTTGTTGAGAATCAGGCCGGTGTTGGCCACGTACGGCTTGAGGCGTTCGCCGAGCTTCAGCAGCTCCTCGGTGGTCTGGTCCACGTCAATCGGACGACGGTTGTAGAGCTTGACCAGCATCTGGTTCTTCTGGTGTAGGCTGGCCTCCACCTTGTCGTGCAGATGGTCGGCGTTGAACAGGTCATGCACGCGGATGCCGACACGGTTGATCTTGTCCGCGTAGGCCGGGCCGATGCCACGGCCGGTGGTGCCGATCTTGTGCTTGCCAAGGAAGCGTTCGGTCACCTTGTCGAGTGTGCGGTGGTAGGGCGCGATGATGTGTGCGGCCTCGCTCACCTTGAGGTGGGAGCAATCGATGCCGCGGGATTCCAGGCCGTCAATCTCCTCGAAGAGCACTTCCGGGTCCACGACCACGCCGTTGCCGATCACCGGGGTCAGGTTCGGGTTGATAATACCGGAAGGCAGCAGGTGCAGGGCGTACGACTCATCGCCGACCACCACGCTATGGCCCGCGTTGTTGCCGCCGTTGAAGCGCGCGACGTAATCGACCTTGGTGCCGATCAAATCGGTAGCCTTGCCTTTACCCTCGTCGCCCCACTGAGCACCAATAAGAACAATTCCAGGCATGATGCACCTCCGCATTCGCACGATTCCGCCGGAAACAGACTACCGTACACCCTCTACCCTGCGAAGTTTCGTCTCACGCAGGGCGAGGCTGGAGGTGCGACAACCCGGAATGGGTGACGAATTTCTACTCGTACGAGGCGATGCTGTGACCAATCGCACAGCGCACAGGTTGAAGAACGGAGCCTAGAGGGCATGCCTCGCGCGATAATGAAGCCATGACGATCGCAACACCGGAACGCTATGCCGAAATGCTCGAGGCCGCCCGCCGAGGCGGTTACGCCTATCCAGCCATCAACGTAACCAGCTCACAGACACTGAATGCTGCGTTGAAGGGCTTCGCAGACGCCGAGTCCGACGGCATCATCCAGATTTCCGTGGGAGGCGCGGCCTACGTCTCCGGCAGGGGGGTCAATGATCGCGTTACCGGCTCGCTGGCGCTGGCGGCTTTCGCACATGAAGTGGCTGCGAAATACCCGAACATCACCATCGCTCTGCACACCGATCACTGCGCCAAGCAGTATCTGGATGAGTGGGTGCGTCCTCTGCTCGCGCATGAGGCCGATCAGGTGGCACGAGGCCAGGAGCCTACATTCCAGTCGCATATGTGGGATGGCTCCACCGTGCCGCTCAAGGAAAATCTGGACATCGCCGAGGAACTGCTCGACAAGTCGCAGAAGGCGCACACCGTGCTCGAAATCGAAATCGGCGCGGTCGGCGGTGAGGAAGACGGTCACTCCGCCGAAATCAATGAAAAGCTGTATTCCACTCCGGAAGATGGCCTCGAAGTCGCCCGCCGACTGGGTTTGGGCGAACGTGGCCGGTACATGGCCGCTTTCACATTCGGCAATGTGCATGGTGCCTACAAGCCCGGCGTGGTCAAGCTGCGTCCGTCGCTACTCGGCGACATTCAGGCGCGTGTGGCGCGCGCGGTGGCCGAAGGCGAGTTGCCTAGCGCGGCCGGCATAGTCGATTTCCCCAACGGCAAGCCGTTTGAGCTGGTGTTCCACGGCGGCTCCGGTTCACGCCCGGAAGAAATCGCCGAAGCTGTAAGCTACGGCGTGATCAAGATGAACATCGACACCGATACCCAGTACGCCTTCACCCGTCCAATCGCCGACCACGTGTTCGAGAACTACGACAAGGTGCTGAAGATCGACGGCGAAGTGGGCGAGAAGAAGTTCTACGATCCGCGTTCTTGGGGCCGTAAGGCTGAGGATTCCATGTCCGCCCGCGTGGTCGAGGCTTGCCGGCAGCTGGGTTCCGCGGGCAAAGCGCTCAAATAGCGCGTAGTTTTGCGATCGTGCGCGACACTTTCCCGGAAATAATGAAAATCATTGAAAATCAATGGAGCGGACAACGGGAGTCGAACCCGCCTCTAAAGCTTGGGAAGCTTTCATTCTACCGATGAACTATGTCCGCATGCCTTACGGCTGCTGCACCTCACGTGACGAGCATGCTCAGCCAAACGAGGCACGAATAGTTATCCTAGCACGTCACCTGCCGACGCGCGTGGAGTAGGTGGGCGGAGCGATCGGCGTGCCGTTCATTTCGTTGGCCATCTGCATGAGACGCGCTATGCGCTCATCGGTCGGCGGGTGCGTGGAGAACAAGCGCGAGAAACCGACCGCGGAGAACGGGTTGGCGATCATCATTGCGGAGACGGACTGGGTGCCGGCGGTTTTGCGCATCGGCGCGGTCTGTGCGCCGTAGGAAATCTTGTTCAGCGCGGAAGCCAGGGCCTCGGGATCGCCGGTGAGCAAGCTGCCGTCTTCATCGGCGTCGTATTCGCGGGTGCGGGAGATGGCCATCTGGATCAAAGACGCGGCAATCGGCGCGAGAATCACGCTCAGCAATGCGCCGATCAGGCCGAGGCCACCGGAACTATCGCGGTCGTCTCGCGAGCCGCCACCGAAATACATCAGCGAATAGCCAAGGTAGGAGATGACAGTGGCCATGGCAGAGGCGATGGCGGAAGTCAGGATGTCGTGGTTGTACACGTGCATAAGTTCGTGGCCCAGCACACCACGCAGTTCACGGGCGTTGAGAATCTGCAGGATGCCTTGGGTGCAGCAGACAGCCGCGTGCCGTTCGTTGCGTCCGGTGGCGAAGGCGTTCGGGCTCATGGTGGGGGCGATGTAGATGCGCGGCATCGGCTTGCCGGCCTTGGCGCTCAGTTCACGCACGATCTGGTAGATTTCCGGGGCTTCCTGTTCGCTGACTTCCCGCGCACCCATGGAGGCGATGGCGAGTTTGTCGGAGAACCAGTAGGTGCCGAACGTGGTAATCAGGCCGATGACGATATAGATGCTCAGGGTTTGCCGACTGCCGCCCGTGGCCCACCAAATCAGCATGATGATGGCCCACATCAGGGCAAACAGCAGCGTTGTCTTCAGGCCGTTGAAATGGCCGTGCACCCGTACTTTGGCATCCATAATGCACACACTAAAATCGCAGGCTGAATGATTGCTGGATATGCGCCGCGAGAAATGTCCCATATTCGCCCGGCCCGTCCGGCCCCGAGCCCGGCCGCGTCCGCACGGG
>OLSM01002933.1_pt1 | contig 10169 bp, 9 predicted proteins | sample 1672721 | NCBI WGS metagenome assembly OLSM01 (sample SAMEA3136717, study PRJEB25190) | human gut metagenome | reverse complement strand
TTATGCGAACTTGTATGAGAGTCAGTTTGCTATTTCATAAGGGGGATGAATATGGAAAATAAGAATCTGGAAGAGACTGATGTAAATGAGAAGCAGGAAGTCGGAAATGGGAAGTCTGCTATGCCTATGAGAACCTGCCTGGTTATGATTCTGGCAGGGGTTTATGTGGCTTATCTGGGTGTTTCTCTTTGCCAGAATGTAATAAATGGTGCTGAGGGCAGCAGTCCTGGCTTTATGGTTGCGGGAGTGATTTTTATTGTGCTTGGCGTGGCTTTCGTGATCAATGGAATCCGCGGCAGCATAAAGGCTGGCAAGATTCAGAAGGAGTCGAATGCAGAAAGTGAAGCACAGGCTTCTGAGACAGAAATTTCAAGGACAGTTGAATCTAAAATGGAAAGTACTTCATCCTTGAATAAGAAAATGTCTATTGCTGACCGCGCTAATCTGGTTAGCCAGTTAGGGGATGCGACAGAGGATGAAGAATAGAGAGTATTGTTTTTTGAAAAGAAATTGATATATTAGATAGTGTTAATATATGTATGAAAAATGAGTGGTGTAGTTATTTCGAGAACGATGTACTAGTTTGCAGACCGGGCGGTTACTTTTGCGTTTTATGATTATAACAGCACGAAATTACGAATACAATACTAAATATAAAAAAATAAACAGACTTCTGAATGAGTGATAATCAATCAGAAGTCTGTTTTTTTGTTGAAATACACGCTCTAGCGCCGTTTCCTGCGCCTGCGTTTCCCGCTTGGGTTATGTAGAGTGGACCAGCAGAATGCCTGCACCAACAGGATTCCCGCTGTGACTCCGATGCTGTCGATTCCCACGTCCTTCACGGACGGACCTCTCCCATCCACAAAGGACTGATGGTACTCATCCCCGCAGGCAAAGCCTACGCAGATCAGCCCAGCCACCAGCATAAGGCCAAAGCCCCGCAGGCCGTATACATAAAACGGCAGTGATACCGCAACTGCCAGTATAAAGTATTCTGTCATATGCGCAATCTTCCTCACCGGATATTCAATCTCGTATGCCTTCTCATCGATCTCCCATTCCTCCATATTCTTCTCCAGAACTTCATTCCCGATTTCCACAATCTTATGGCTTACGGAATAACTCAGATTGCCCGAATCCGTTCCACTCTGTGCTGAAAAACTGAAGATCACATACATCATGATCAGTGCCGGTAAAAACGACAGCGGTTTTAATATCAATAAAATGCACCTTTTAAACATTACAAATCACATCCTCATATATGTAGTAAAAATCATTTTACTATCATACGCTGATATGGGAATAAAATCAACCTCTTGTGAACGTCTTTCATAATCCCGGATACCTAAAGGTAACCGTTCATGACTCTTCAGAGGTTATCGGCACCCTCCGCATGCACTGTCTATCCTGCAGGACACTCTTGTGACATATTCCTCCTCCGTTTTTTGTGTAAGCCCATCCAGCAGATAATCCTCATAACAGCCTCCGCATAAGGTAAGACCGGCCGACTCTGCATATGCCAGCATTCTTTCGTAAGCCTCATTAAGCGTCTGCCAGTGTCCCACATGATAAGCCGCCAGATACGTGCCCGCAGACCTTTTTACACACCCGGCGCCTGGGATGTCCCGCTCTGTGACCACGTATGCTTTTTCGTAGCTGTTGTATAACCCCTCTTTAATATAGTTGAATGGCTGCATATAACCAATTCCTTTTACTCCTTTGATGCCAAACGCTTCACACATATCCAGAAGCCTGCCAGTCTCCATGGCCCAGATCTTTTCATCTGCAGTATTCATCCTGACAAACACTTCATAAACTGCAGGCATCTCCAATAATTCCACCGCTTCTGTATCGATCGTTTCCGTTTCCTTAATCAGCTTCCGCTTCCCGATAATCCATTCTTTTGTCCTCTTCAGCCTTTTTTCCTTCTGCTCCACAATCTCCTGTTCTTTGTCCAGCAGCTCAAGCAGCGTCTCCGGGGATCTTCTGTCCAGGTATTCCCGGATCTCACTTAACGGCATATCCAGATCCTTTAGTGTGTGAATTACATCAAATACCTCAATCTGTGCCATCGAATAATACCGATACCCGTTATCCCCTTTTTTCTCCGGCCTGAAAAGACCAATCTCATCATAATGAAAGAGTGTATGCTTAGTAACTCCCACGATCTTGGCAAACTCCCCCGCCGTTAATATCCTGCTATTCTCCATGTTAATCCCCTCCTGCCCGCATTTACAGCTGTTTGTTTAAAATTTTAATATAATTTTAATTTCAGCTTGACTATCGTGTTACCCTATACTTTATCATAACATATGCTGAAAAAAATTCATAGAAAGGATGATTTATAATGTCATTATCAATTGCTAAAGACTTCCGTTTTTTTTCGCTGCTCAGATTCGCGCTCCCGACTATGATTATGATGGTTTTTACCTCTTTATATACGATAGTTGACGGGATATTTATTTCCCGATTTGTGGGAAGCAACGCACTGTCCTCTGCAAATATTGTGTTTCCTGTTATTAACCTGATTATCGCAGTGGGTGTCATGTTTGCCAGCGGCGGAAGCGCCCTCATTGCAAAAAAATTAGGGGAACACAAAGAAAAAGAGGCCAACCAGGACCTCTCATTGATTATTGCAGCTTCTTTATTCTTAAGTGTGGTTATTCTGGCCGCAGGCACCCTTTTTCTGGAGCCTGTGGTACGGCTGCTCGGTTCAACTGATATTCTGGTTGCAGACTGTAAAGGTTATCTCGGGGTGCTGCTGTTTTTTGCACCGGCCTGTATTCTGCAGCTGCTCTTCCAGACCTTCTTTGTCACCGCAGGCAGGCCTCATCTTGGATTGATTCTAACCATTATGGGGGGGATCGTAAATATGATACTGGATTATGTATTTATGGGGCCTCTGCAGATGGGAATCCAGGGAGCTGCACTGGCAACCGGCCTTGGGCAGGTCATCCCCGCTTTAGCCGGGCTGATATACTTTTTTTCCGGAAAAAATACACTGCGCATTGTAAAGCCGCGCTTCAGCCTCTCAACACTGCTGAAGAGCTGCGCCAACGGTTCCTCTGAAATGGTCACAAATGTATCCACCGCAGTAGTTACCTTCCTGTTCAATATCGTAATGCTGCGTCTGCTGGGTGAAGCAGGGGTTGCCGCGATCACGATCGTGCTTTACGGACAATTCCTGTTCAACGCGCTGTATTTTGGCTTTTCCATGGGGGTGGCGCCGGTAATCAGCTACAATTACGGAAGAAAAAATATTCCTCTCCTGCAGAGAATCTTCAAAATATGTATCGGTTTTGTTTCCATATCCTCGCTGATTGCAACTGCAATAGCGCTGGTATTGTCCCCCTATATCGTGGAAATATTTACGCCTGTCGGTACGCCGACCTATGAGCTTGCCAAAACAGGATTTTTTCTATTCTCATTCAACTTTATATTTGCAGGCATGAATATCTTTGCATCCGCCATGTTCACCGCATTTTCTGATGGGCCGGTATCTGCGGCAATTTCCTTTGCCCGAACCTTCGTCTTTATCGTTGCAAGTATTCTGTTGCTGCCCGAATTGCTGGGAGTTACCGGTGTATGGCTCTCTGTACCTGCTGCGGAATGTGTTACGCTTCTGCTTTCTTTCTTTTTCTTCTATACAAAGAGAAAAAAATATCAATATATCGGGAAAAAAGAAGTACCTGAACTTATAAAGGATTTTTAAGCAGTGGAGGCAGGAAGGGTTCTGTCCCTTACTCTGCCTCTTTGTAATACATGGTATACCGATTCCGCCCGTTTTTCTTAGATTCATACAGAGCGGCATCCGCATTCTTATAAAACATCTCAAAGTCCGCCCCCTGCAGTACAGCCACCCCTATGCTGGCTGTAATCTGCCAGCGGTCATTCCCAACCTGATGCATCCAGCAGAGATCTCGGGACAGCTCCGCGGCCTTTTCCACCGCCCATTCCTTCCCGGGTATGGATGCAAACACCACAAATTCATCTCCACCGAACCTGCCTGCAATATCATCTTCCCGGAAATGCTGCTGAATTGTACGTGCAAATGATACAATAACGGTATCTCCAAATGAATGCCCATATAAATCATTGGCCTGTTTGAAGCTATCTATATCAGTAATAAAAAACGCGTAAAGCTTCTCCGGATTCCGTTTCAGCGCCTCTTCAATCTGACGTTCTGTGGCCGTTTTTGTTAAGAGACCTGTCATCTCATCCGTCTGTGCGAGTTCATGCAGCCTGCGTTCCTGCTGCTTCTCGGCGTCTATATTCTGACGGTAAGTCAGCATGTGAATCGAACCGTCGCTCTCCCATTTCACAATTCGCGCTGTAATGCGCATCCAGTAATATCTGCCTTCTTCATTGAGAATCATAAAATCGTATCTAAGGGTATCCCGCCCGTCTTCATAAGCCCTGAGAACGCTTTCCGGTTTAAAAGTCTCTACGTATCCTTCCCGATATGCCTCATGAATCTGCCTTTCAGCTACAATCTGAAGAGCCTGGTCGTACGGTGTTCCTTTTGGAGCCCCCATTTTTTCGAAATACTGCGCCGTTGCCTGGTTGGCTGGACGGTTCTTTGTAATATCAAGCTCATATATTTTATCAAAAAGCTGTTCAGTAGCTTTCTCGAACATCGTATGCCGTTCCTGCTCTACCGACTCGGTCAGAGCAATAATCCTCCTGTTAAAACTTCGGATCACCTGCGTAATAATATAGAGAATTACCCCTATGATCACGGCTATTACCAGCATCGTTAAAGCAAGCTGCTTATTAAGCTTCGTAATATAGCTGCTTGTGTCGCGTTCCACTACCAAATGCCAGCCAAGTTCCGGCAGATATCTGGTAACTATATAGTCCGACCGGCCCTTTATGTTTTCTCCCACCCAGAAACTTTTGGCCATGCCCTCTTCTTTCCATCCAAGAATATCATTTTGAACCTGCCCGCCATATTGTCTGTACCGACCGATATCAAACAAGCTGACAGCCTCAAACCCTGTATAGTCCGTTGAAATCTCTATTGTGCCATTCTCATTAATCAGATAGGCATTTACACCGAATTCATCCTGGTATCCCTGCAGCAGATCCTGCAAGTAGCTGATACGCACCCCAACCCCGACCACACCGATCGTTCCGCCGCTGTCACTCTTAATCTTGCAGTTTACGAAAACAGTGATCTCATTGTCCGCGCCTATCACCTCATCGTTATCGACATTCATAGAATAATCCACCGTGCTGTCCAATATTTCAAAATACCAGTCATTTTCCGGATCCCCCTTTTCAAGCACCCGGTCAAGACCATTAAAATTATAATAACGCCCGCTCTCTGTGGAAACCAAAAATACCGAATCATAATTGTACTTATTCTGATAACCCCCAAGATACCGCCTGATGGTCTCTATGTATTCCTTATTCGCAAGATGTTCCGCCTCTGTCGCAAGAAACTCCTTCAACAGGCTGTCATTTGCCATGGTCAGAGAAATATTGACCGGCTTAGTAAATGCAGAATTCATCTGATAATATATCCCTTCCGACGTCAAAGTAGAAATCTGCTCAATATTCTCCAGAGAAGCACTATAATTGGCGCGGTAACTCAGTACTGCTGTCATCAGAAACCCTGCAATAATTACCATGCATATGAGTAAGTTCGTGCGCAGTAATATATTCTTTTTCATGCCGTTTCCGGCTTTTTCTGCATTTGCCTGCGTTTCTTGTGCCACTTCATTTTCCCTCCACCATGTTTTCTTACTATTATACACTTAAATCTGTTCAAACAAAAGTATTTGGAGAGGGATAATTCTTTTTTAAGGAACGCCGGAAAACCGGAAGCCTGACCCAATCCATTGCGAATTTCTCAGGTCTGTGTCTGCAATCCGGAACGGCTTGGGCGCCCGTAGGCGGCTGGAGGCTATTTTTCCATTTTGCGCCCCCACCCGTCGGCGAGCTGTTTTTCTTTCTTTTAAATACCGGCTTACAAAAAGCAACCTCCGATTTGTGCCACAATAAAACATATGAGTATCCCTGCACAAGTCGGTATTGCCAGTGCCGCCAGCGTCCACTTCCAGCTTCCTGTTTCTTTTTTAATAGTCAGCAGTGTTGTGGAACAGGGCCAGTGCATAAGGGAAAAAAGCATGGTGCAGACCGCAGTAAGCCAGGTCCATCCATGGCGCACAAACAGGGTTTTCATTTCTGCCAGGCTGTCAAATTCCACAAGGCTGCCCTGTGCCATATACGCCATGATTATAATGGGCACAACAATTTCATTTGCCGGGAGCCCCAGGATAAAAGCGATCAGTATGACCCCGTCCAGGCCCAGCATTCTGGCAAATGGGTCCAGCATAGATGCACAATAATTTAAAAGACTCGTATCCCCCACAGTAATATTGGCTGAGGCCCAGATAAACAGGCCGGCCGGCGCGGCCACTACTACCGCGCGGCCCAGCACAAACAGGGTTCTGTCAAAGATGGACCTGACAATCACTTTGCCCACCTGAGGCCTGCGGTATGGCGGCAGCTCCAGCGTAAAGGACGAGGGCACGCCTTTTAGCACAGTTTTTGATAAAATCCAGGATACGAAAAATGTCATGGCAACCCCAAGCAGGATAAACATAGTGAGTAAAAACGCCGATAATAATGACGCACCTGCTCCTCCGGAAATACCTGCAAAAAACATGGTTATAATTGCAATCAATGTAGGAAATCTCCCATTGCAGGGCACGAAGCTATTAGTCAGTATCGCAATCATCCGTTCCCGGGGCGAGTCTATGATCCTGCATCCCACTACCCCTGCGGCATTGCATCCAAAGCCCATGCACATGGTCAGTGCCTGTTTTCCACACGCGCAACATTTTTTGAAGGGTTTATCCAGATTATATGCAATTCTAGGCAGATAACCTGCGTCCTCCAACAGCGTAAACAGCGGAAAAAATATTGCCATTGGCGGAAGCATCACAGAGATAACCCATGCCAGCACTCTGTAAACCCCCAGAACCAATATGCCATGCAGCCAGGCGGGCGCGCCTACAAAACCAAACAGTTCCGTCAGTCTGTCCTGTATCCAAAACAGTCCCTTTGCCAGCATTTCAGAGGGATAGTTTGCTCCCGTTATGGTCAGCCACAGAACTGCCATCAGCAGCGCTGCCATCAGCGGATACCCTGCCCGCCTGCTGGTGAGAATTCTGTCAATTTTCCGATCCCGGCTGTCGGCATGTTCTTTTGTAAACGTCACAGCCTTTTCGCTGATCCGTTCCGCAATATACATGACCGATGATACAATCTCTTCCTCCAGCCTTTTCTTATCCATATTTTGATTGTACAGTAATTTTTGTGCCTCCGGAATCGCTTCCTTCAGGCAGTGTTCCTGACAGATATTTCTCTGCAGATATCTGCGGATGCCTTCATCCAGCGTCTTATCATAATCCAGCAGCCGCAGGGACAGCCATCTGCTGTTCAGGCAGCCGCTGCAGGCGGCTGTCGAGGGCATCTGTACCCCCTCCAGCACCGCATCCACCGCGGGTTCAAGCAGAGAAATTGCTTTTTCCAACGTCTGGCAGTATGGAATAACATATCCATCTGCAGCTATGCAGCCCACAGAAGAAGCCTGAAGCTCCTGCCTGACGTTTTGGGCCTCCCGCATCATATTGTCCATGGTCTCCAGCAGCTGATCCCTGCCCTTTCCCTCCCTTGCCACCATACCGATAACCGGTACGCCCAGCTCCCGGGACAGGATATCCAGATTGACATAAATCCCCTTCTTTTCCGCCTCATCCAGGAGATTTACACAGACAATCACCTTTCTGGTGATTTCCAGAATCTGCAGGACGAGGTTCAGGTTCCTCTCCAGACAGACAGCATCGCAGACCACAACAACCGCATCTGCGTCCCCAAAACAGATGAAGTCCCGGGCGGCCTCTTCCTCTGCCGAATGGGCCAACAGCGAATACGTCCCCGGAATATCTACCATTTTATAAGAATATTCCTTAGTCTCACAATATCCCGAGGCGTTGGTAACCGTCTTACCAGGCCAGTTTCCCGTATGCTGGTGCAGGTTCGTCAAGCTGTTAAAGACCGTGCTCTTCCCCACATTCGGATTGCCCGCTATGGCAATCACTTTTTCGCGCCCCATATCAGGCACCTTCCAAAGTATGAACCAGGATATCCCCGCAGTCTTCCGAACGGATTGCAATCACTGCTCCGCGGATTAAAAATGCCCCCGGATCCCCTCCGGGGCTCTTTCCCACACATTCAACCTTCGTTCCTCTGACCAGACCGATATCCAAAAGACGTCTGTGGATACTTCCATCTGACCTCAGCTCTCTGACAACCGCCTTCTGCCCCGGCTGTATATCGTTTAAACAGATCTCCTTTTTCATAAGCGCCACCGCCTTGTCATAGAATTTAGGATAAGGAAACTTTCTTTCCTGATTCTATAATATTAAGTTTTCGGGATTCTGTGACACATTGGAAAAGAAATTTCGAATAGATATTAACTTTTTATCTTAATAGGAGAAATGATATAATGGACAATAGAAATAATTTTTATACCCAAAAAGGATATGAACTGCATAACACGGATGATCTGACCGCATCTATGGAAGATTATCTGGAGATGATCTGCCGTATGCTTAAAGGACAGGATATCGTAAGAATCCAGGCACTGTCTGAAAATCTGCATGTAAAACCCTCCTCTGCATCCAAGATGGTAAACGCGCTGAAGGAGCGGGGGTACATCTCTTTCCAGAAATACGGCTACCTAACCGCAACGCCCAAAGGGCTTGAGGTTGGAGAATATCTTCTTTACCGCCACGATATACTGCATAAATTCCTGTGCCTGCTGAATCATTCAGAAAACGAACTTGAACAGGTAGAGAAAATTGAACATTTTATCAACCGGGAAACAATCGAAAACCTTCATCTACTTTTGGAGCGTCTGAAATCCTCCACCTCTTTTTTCCAGTAAACGGCAAATTGCGTCTCGTCAATCCGCTCCACAAAATGCTGCTTATACTGCAGAAACTCTTCCAGATCCATTAATATGTGATAGAGCACCGCCCTGTTCTCAAACTCCTCTCTGCTGCCGGGGAGTTCCTGTGCCTTCATTTCCTCAGACAGCGCCGCCAGACGTGCCAGCTGCTTTTCCGGCCGGTTCATTTCCTTGACGAAATGTTTTAAATAGGAAATATAATCTGCCACAATAAAAGACTGCTTTGGAAGCGCCTTCAGCTTTTCCATCTCATGATGCAGATGTTGTAGCGCCCCACACTGTTTTTCCCGCATTTCAAAATAAGCGCTGTAATAACTGGTATGAGCTCTGAAGGTATTGTTTTGATACACATATGCCTGTTCTATAAAATCCTCTAGTTTCTGTTCTAAAAGTTCCAGCTTCTCCCAAACAGCCTCCCTTCTGTCCTGGCTATATAAAAATGCAGCCAGTTCCCCCAATATGTCGGAAAATTCCTGCTCTGTATAACGCATATTTTCTATGATTCTGTCCCTATGACCGCCATTATTCTGGAACAGATTGATAATTATAGCTATCGTGATTCCTAAGAACACGATCAGAAATTCATTTGCAATAAAAGCAATTGAAAAGTTGCGTGTAGTTAAAAAGTGCGTGCCTATAACCGCATTTACGGATGCAGATATCCTCCAGCCTACCCATTCGCTTATCAATACCAATAAAAATATGAAGATTCCAAATGCAGCGCCGTCGCTTTTGATGTGGCTGAATACTAACCATGCCAGGACCGCTGCCAGAAAAAATGTCAGAATACGGGCAGCTGAGAGCCTGAGTGTTTCCCATTTTGTAGTCAGTATCGTAAGCAGCGTTACCATCCCCGCCGATGCGGCAAATTCAAGATGCAAAAGGGAAGCCGCATACATGGCTGCGCCGCTTCCCACTGCAATTCTTACTGCTTCTACCAGGACTGCACCTGTTTCTTTCCTCTTTCCCGGTTTCATAGAGTCTCCCCTTTTTCAATTTCCTGTCAATGAACTGCCAGATCTTATGCAGGAGTTTTACTCTATATCATATCCTTTTTCATTTAACAGATCCAGTAGGATCCGTTTTCCAACAGCTCCCAGGTCTCCGGTGAAGATTGCATCGTAATCATCAGGTGCTCGGCCAAAGTCACAAAAATTCCGGTAAATGGTATCGCAGGCGGCAG
>OLSM01002926.1_pt1 | contig 10197 bp, 6 predicted proteins | sample 1672721 | NCBI WGS metagenome assembly OLSM01 (sample SAMEA3136717, study PRJEB25190) | human gut metagenome | reverse complement strand
CCGCTACGCCGCCCTCATTCAGGCGAAATCTCCCACAAATTGTAACGCACATCTTTCAGAAAGCATTTTTCAAACACGCTCTAACGGTAGTAAATTAAAATACGGATATAGAGATTTTGAGTGATTAGAAATTTCTCCTTAAAAATAGTTTTTTGAGAAATAATCAGGAATAACTGCAAATATAACAGTTGAACTTTTTTATTTCATGTATTATACTGAAATTCAGGCTTGCAAAAGTCAGAACAAAACAAGTAAAAACGCTTACCAATATTTTTAATATTTCTTTTAAAGAGCTTGAGGGACATTAAAGACAGATATAATGAGACATAATATCAGTACAGCATACTTTAAAATGGTTAAGAATGCGTAGGCACGATATACGAACTGGAGGTATATATTATGGCACAGCAGATTACAAAACAGACATTAATTGGCGAAATGCTTCAGATGGATATGGGAATTGCAGCAATCTTAATGGCAGCAGGAATGCACTGTGTAGGATGTCCATCTTCTGCAATGGAAAGCTTAGAAGAAGCTTGCATGGTACACGGAATGGACGCTGACCAGGTATTAAAACGCGTAAATGATTACCTTGCAAATAAGGATAAATAATTCCTGATTTGCCGCAGGCAAGAAACAGAACTCCGAAAGATAAATAAAGCATATTTGTGGCCTGGGAGCAAGGTTTGGATGCGAGCGTTAAAGCGAACATTCAAACCGCCGCGACGAAAGTCACAAATATGCTTTATTTATCTTTCGGAGTTCGTCTATTTATAAGTCATTCCAAACCTAAGCCAATTCCCCCAGCATCTCAACTGCATTCTCCTCCAGTATCGTCTCAAAATGCTCCCTAAAATACGCTGGTGTCGCATAAGAAGCAGAGATTCTCACGCCAAAATCAGCTGCGATATTGCAAGCACGGTGGAAAGTATCATTTTCGCTTTGTGTTTTGCGAAGAATCATATAATAATTATTGGAAAAAGAATCTTTGTACAAAGAACTTTCTCCCTCAAAAAATGGAGCGAGGAAAGCGCCAAGCTGTGCTGCCTGTGAGAAATTCTGGAAAGAATAGTACTGGCAGTCCTGTACAGAAGAACGGTTCTCCTTTTTCTTTCTCATGGCTTCCTTTTTAGCCTGAGCGATTGCCTGGGTAAATGGGGCAATCAGGTCTAATGCATCATCAATAGCAGAACGTTCTTTGGAAGAAGTGGAAGCATCAGAATCAGCATTGTCAAAATCAGAAGAAGGGCTGAATGGAAGAGGTTCATCGTCCATATCTATATCGTCCTCATCGTCGAGGAAATCCATTTCTTCAAAATCGGTATCATCTATGTCAGAAAAATCTTCGTCAAATGAGTCATCCACATTTATTTTAGAGAATCTTGAAAAGCGAGTGTCAAGTTCGTCAGGATCCTCCACTTTAGTAACGACTAAAACAAGGCAGTCATTAGATATTGGAATAGCCTCTATCATAAGTGGAATATTATCTGCTTCGAAACCGAGCTCAATAGATGCCTGCTGCATCATATCACGGAATAATTCTTTTGCTTTTTCAGAACCGTAGGCAAGTTCAGAAAGGTGAAGCTGTCTCTGGCTTAAATCTTCTTTACTTAAAGTGCAGCGTATTTGTGTGTCACTTAATTTCTCTAACTTCATGAAATCACTTCCTTTTTCAAAAAATAATCTGTCAGCGGGTACAAATAAATGAATCTTAATCACAAATCTACTTTTCTTTCATTTTTAGAATGTTTTTAGAATAGCTATTGCCGTGTATAAACAAATGGCAGCTGATTACAAATTATATAGTAGATTATATGTGGGCTGTGTAATAAGACAGCCGTTTATGTGCTGACAGATATCTGTGTGTGTATAGTATAAACATTATTCCCTAAACTGTAAAGTGTTAAAATGTGCCGCAGACAGCGGATTCTTGCACTTTAAGAAAAAGGAAAGAAAATTTTAGAGGAAAATATTGTAAAATAAAAACAAAAATGGTATAGTGTATCTGCGCCAGTATTTTCAGGCGAAGAAGAGACAGTATAATAAGGCGGCAGTAAGATACGAGTATTTTTGATAATGAATATTCACAGGAGGATTGGTATACTATAACTACATTTTTTATGTAATCGGCAGGTATTATAAATTTTAAAAGCAGATTTCGGATGAAGCCTATTCCCAGATAATATTGTGAACCATAGTCATTAGAGCAGGTTTGAAGAATCATTCCTGCAGTATACACACCTCGTGGCAAGAATGCCGGGGCATTCTTGAATTTGCAGAAAGCTTTTTTCAAACATACTCTGGAATAATTATTATAAAAGAATAAATAATACAGAAGAGGAAGGTTTTAATTTAGCAGATATTTGCTTTAGTTTAGGAGATATTTACTGCGGATTAAAAGAAGGAGAATGTAGAAACTGCATGATTCCCATAGCAATTTGAAAGGCAGCTTTTTCTTGTATTGTCTCTTCTGTAATCATGGCAGCTTCTGATGGATTGGAAAGAAAGCAGACTTCTGCGATAACAGTTGGAGTATTATTATCACGAAGGAGGTAATAGTCAGTGTTTGCTTTAATTTTGCGATGGTTTTGGATGCCGGTAAGGTTTTGCATCTGTGCCTGAATAAGAGAAGCCAGACGCTTGCTGTCAGGGTTTTGCGGATGATAGAATACCTGAGCTCCATGTGAGGAAGTATCAGGAAAGCTGTTTTGGTGTATACTTACTGCACAGTTTATTTGGCTTTCTTTGATAAGTGCTTTTCGTTTTTTTAAGTCGCTGGCTTTTTTATTAGAGGCATTCGAATCCGCTAAGCTACAATCACTATTTCGGGTCAGGATAACTTTTACACCATTTTGTTCAAGAACTGATTGACATTTTAAAGTGATGGCAAGGTTAATATCTTTTTCTTTTACACCGGAAGAACTGACCTTACCGGGATCATTTCCTCCGTGCCCGGCATCAAGAAGGACACAGAAGTTTTCTGCTGACTGGAACGTAGCGTAGGAAAGTGCCGCATGGCCGATAAAGAATGCCCCAGCACAGAAGCATAGTAAGAATACAGACAGAATGATGGGATGAGAGAGTAATTTCATAATGTTCATCCTTAATTTATCGTTTCTTTATTATGTATATGAAAGAGGTAAAAGCATCATAACCGATAAAAAGTGTCAAAATGCTGAAAAATGCCGATAAAAATGAGCCTATTTTTGACTTTATAGCCAAAACGTGATATGATGCAAGGGTCAATTAATCTGTTTTTTAGAAATTGACTTTATACATATTAAGTATGGGGACGCGGCCAGCCAGGCAGCGTTCGATTAATATATAAATATAATTACCAGAGGTGAACATTAGTGGAGACAGAATTATTAAATATAGAGAAAGTATCGCCAGAGGAAAAAGCAGCAGCACTGAAAAAAGCTGGAGAGATTATCCGGGAAGGAGGCTTGGTTGCCTTTCCGACAGAGACAGTCTATGGCTTAGGAGCAGATGCATTGAATGCGGAAGCGTCTGCGAAGATTTATGCGGCGAAAGGGAGACCGTCCGATAATCCTTTGATCGTGCATATTCATGATGTTGATCAAGTGTATGAGATTGCGTCAGAGGTACCGGAAGCGGCGAAGAAGGTCATGGAGAAGTTCTGGCCAGGTCCATTAACAGTTATTTTAAATAAAAAGAGCTGTGTTCCAGATGGAACAACGGGAGGGCTTAAGACTGTTGCGATTCGTATGCCATCCCATCCGCTTGCTCGTGATTTTATCCGGGAGAGTGGCCGAATGATTGCAGCACCGAGTGCGAATACTTCGGGAAGGCCAAGTCCAACATTGGCATCTCATGTGTATGAAGATATGCAGGGAAGAATTCCATTGATTCTTGATGGAGGGGCTGTTGGAATCGGAATTGAGTCCACGATTATTGATATGAGTACAGATACCCCGACTATTTTAAGACCGGGATATATTACAAAAGATATGTTAGAAGAAGTGCTGCCTAAAGTGAATATTGATCCGGCAGTTACCGGACGTACTATGAAGAAGAATGTGGTAGCGAAAGCGCCGGGAATGAAGTACCGTCATTATGCGCCAAAGGGACAGCTTACATTGGTAGAAGGCGATAGGGATAAGGTGATTGCCAGGATTAATGAACTTGTTAAGGAGAAAGAAGAAGAAGGACATAAGGTAGGAGTTATTGGAACAGATGAGACATTAGATTCCTATCATGCAGATATTTTAACTTCAACCGGATTAAAAATTTCTGATCTGGTATGGTCTGCATCGAAGAGTAATTACAATAATGACTTGCAGAACAACCAGAAGATTCATATTAATGCAACGGAGACAAGTGGCGATTTTACGGTATCGGCATCTGTAACCGACGATGCGGGACATGTATTTACATCGAATCAGGCGGTTGTACATGTAGTGAGGATTGAAGCCGACAGGAAGAGTATGGCATATATGGGCAGTGCAAAGCTTACAATTTATGGACTAGAGGAACTTGCGGCGGGAGGATTGAAGATCGCATCCTCCACAGATGAGATTAAAGAGGACAGCGGAAGCGGAAATTTTTATCTGTATGATACCCGTGGCGTCTTATCATTTGGAAGACCGACAAAGAACGTAGACGGAAGCTGGGAGTGTACGGCAACCTTTGATCCGGACCGTTCCGTTTTACGTTGGCTCTTTGGAGGTTTCCGTTCACAATCAACCAGTATAGGGGTCTATCGTGCAGGGGAGACAATTAGGAGAACAGATAAGAATGGAAGTACCTATGAATATGGATTTTCTGTAAATAAAATGGGTATCAGTTGGAATTAAAGGGAGAATCGCAATGGGAAAGAAAGGCTGGAAAAATAAGAGAATATGGTGTGTGGTGATCGCAGCAGCACTTTTATGTGTCGGAACAGGCGGTTATCTGTTTTTTCATGTGCAGGCACAGGGAATTTTGACAGGACTTGAAGAAAAAGTTTCCCAAAAAGTAAAGGACAGCAAAAAGTTTCAGATCGTAGAAGTTGTACCGGATGGTTCCGAAGGTGAGATCGGCTATTTAGTAAAAAATAAAGACACGGACATTACCGGTGACTATCTGAAAAAATACTTAGACACCTATCTTGCAGAAGATACGTCCAGACAGAATACGGCACAGGTGCGAAAAGATTATGTCAACTCATTGATGGGAAAATTAGAAGCCTTTGCCGGAGACGGAAAACCATTGCAAAAAGACGGAGATTATGAGGAGGCTTATTTTCCAAAAGATACAGAGGGTTGGAAAGTGATGGGGTTTCCAAAGGAGCAGTATGAGACCGTACAGCTTCACGGAAGTTATGAGGAGACACCGGCTTTAGACGGTTCTTATGAGCCAAATATCACAGGCTTTCAGTATGATAAAGACCATGGTGCCTATACCGTAACCTTTACAGAGACCATGCGTACCGATACCACCGATGCACTCTATACACAGGCATACCGTAACGTTGGAACCGATGAAAACGGGAATCCAATGATGGAGGCAGCAGAGGAGGATCCGACAGGAACCTTATACTATATTGAGTCCTTTCAGTATGTAGGTTCCGGAAGTGCAGGGGCTTGTTACACACCGGTATTAGATACGGAATTACCGTATTCCTATATAGGAACAAACGGCTCTTATCAGTTTGTAGAAGACGAAGCAAAAGAAGAATGTATCGTCCAGATAGGAAAAATCTATTACAAAGGCGGGTTCAGCAGTCAGGACTGGATGCGGACAAAGGTATTAGCATCTAAAGACAGTGACAGTTTAGAGATCGAAGTTGTTACAGTAGAAGAGAGTCAGTTAGCCCAGACCGATCTGTCTGCGGCAGATGTTATCTATCTCTGTGGAGATACCACAAAAGACGCAAAAGCCTACCAAAACCCGCAGGCAGTCTGGGATGCGGTTGCAAACAGTGTTTCGCTGCAAAAAGTTCCGTGCATGATCGATGCATCCAGCGGAGTATGGGAAAAGTGTGCCGCTTATCAGGAAGGCTATACGGGACAGAGTGATTTTATACATGAAAACGTCTATATCTTTGGAACGAAGGATGCAGCAGCAAGAGAGCCGTTTTTTGAGAATTTAGAAGGCGTGGTTTCTGATACTTCGGGATGTTCAGAGGTATCTGAATTGATCAAAAAAGAAAATATGATAAGAAGCGGCGAGGAAAAACTTTCGACAGATATTACCCGCCTGTTTCTGATGCAGTATATTATTGATTATAGTAATCAGCGCAGGATCCAGACCAAGGATCATTTCCGTGTCTTAGAGATCCAGCCGACGGATGCGGTAGCAGCCGATATGAAAGGTTTTCGTCTGACAAAAGAAAAGATAGCAGCGTGGGCAGGCATGTCGGCAGATGCCGCGGATATCACCATTGATTCAATGTCTACGGCAGAGTTCATAGGTAAGGTCGAGGATTTAAACAAAGACTACGATATGATTTATGTGGGAGCATGTATTGATTATCTGAATACAGAAGGAAGTGGAAGTTCCAGACATACAGCCTATAACGATACGCGGATGAATGGATTGATCTATACGCATACCGGAGACTATATCACAGGTAATCTCTGTATATCGGGCATGATGGATGTGGATTATGGTGGAGCATATTTGTTTCGGGATAACACACCCCGGCCATATGCAAGATACGCGGATGACAACTGGGGTCATGAGGGATTATTATTACACAACAATGGTGGTATCTATACGGCATTGCGGAATCGTACCAAGTTAGAAAATGATGTCTTAAGACAGTATTTTAAGAAACCATATACACAGACACAGTATGCCTATGGTATTGGAGCAAGTCCGAAGGAATTAACCGGGGATTTGCTGAGCTTCCGTTACAGCGGTAATGATATTACAAAGACAAAGCTGAAGGATTTATTAGAATATGTCAGTGCAAATTATCCGGTTGTAGTTTCGGATGCACTTTATCACACAGATAAATCCGTAAATCAGGAAGCCGTAGACAATACTTCATACCTCTATCAGTTTTTAGAGCAGATTAAGGGGAATCAGAATGTATTTACCGTGAGTCAGGCAGAAAATGTGGGAAGTGGGATTGGAGATTATCTGAATATTCCAAAACCGCAGATTTTATATTTTGATATCAGTGCACCGGAAACTCTAAGCTCATACGATGGAATCGGCACGGCAAGCGGACAGGTTTTTTCAGACGTTTCTAAGATGATCGTAGATACCTCGAATGCACAGTCAGAGGGAACTTATACCGTAAAAGTAGGATTTTACTTAGAGAGTCAGGTGGAGGCATCAGCGGCCTCCGTCTATCGTCCGGTATTCTGTCTGGATATGAATGCAGACGGTAAGTTTTCAAAAGCAGGTGCATCAGGTAGCGGAGAAGAGATGAGCTGTACCATCTATAATGCAGATACCGGTGAGGAGGCATCGAAGGACGGAGAGGGGAACTATCAGTTAAACAGCAGAGTGCGCTATCGGTTAGAGCGTCAGATTCCGGCAACCTACCGGGGTGTATTGTCCTGGCAGTTAGAACTGGTGCAGGTATCTAATCCGGGTGTCAGAACTTCAGATATCCAATACACAAAAGTGGATGGGATCGGAGATCAGGAAGTGGTCAATGTATTACAGATCACGAGCCAGAGTGCAAGCGGTGCGGATAACAACCGTATCAATCTGAAAAATGAGAGCCGTATTCAGGACTATCTGGATGAAGTATGCAATATGACAGGCTTAAAATTCAATATTGATACGATAGGCGGAAGAGATTATGGAAATAATGCTTCGAGTATCAGCACGGCAGAAGAGTTCTATAAGAAAAAACTGACCGGACTTGGAAAATCATTAGAAGATTATGATATGCTCATTATTGGATTTGCCAGTGAGTATTATGACTTATATAACAGTTCTAACAGAAAGAGTCAGTATGCGGTAGATGCTATTAATCTCTTTATTGATTCCGGTAAGAGTGTGTTGTTCTCAAATGATACTACGTCGTTTGTCAACGTATCACCGCATCATTCCTTTAAGGATGGACATCTGACATCCTTTAGTGATGACTGGAAGGTGCCGCGTCAGTGGGGTTACTATATGAACAATGCATTCCGGAACGTTATGGCAATGGACCGCTATGGGGTTTCAGCAGACACGGATACGACAGAGAGTGCACAGATGCAGGCACAGGGAAATCTGTTAAGACAGCAGCAGCATCTGACTGTTGATACACAGACACTTCATGCAACCGTAAATCAGGGATGGGTTTGTGAGTATTCAGCCGTAGGTATTGGAAAATATGAGGATGGCTATAAAAGAAAAAAGCTGGGGTATTTTTTAACGAGAAATATGAAAGAAGGAACTTTAAGTGAAAACAGGGATATTGCCTATGCACCAAAGACCTATAACAGCAGCACGAAACAGGCACAGGCATTAGGACAGACGCATGGATTTACCAATGCAGTGTTAAATCATTATCAGACTATCAACCAGAATTATCTGGGCGAATTTCATAAAGAGGGATCAAATCATGTACAGTATCTGAATCTGCGAAATGATTTACTTCCAAAGGTGGATAACAGCCAGAGTGATGACAGATTACGATTACAGTATCGTGATGGTAAGGTATGTGCAAAGGTTACCCGTGAAAATGACGGCCTGATTACACATTATCCATATGAGATTGGAACAGAGTTTCGGTCGGCAAAGACGAATTATCAATATTACCAGTTGAACATGGATCAGGATGCAGATGGAGACGGAAACGGAGATGTTGTCGTATGGTACTGTCTGTCCGGTGATGCCGACAACCCGGACTCCGAGCGTGGAAAAGTATATAAGAATTCAAAGAACGATGCCCGCAACAATTACTATATTTACAGTATCGGAAATGTGACCTATTCGGGAATGGGTAACTCGGAATTAGACCATTCAGGCGATGATTTAGAGACAAAGTTATTCATCAATACGGTAGTGGCAGCCTATAAGGCAGGAGTAGAAGCACCGGATCTTAAGATCTTAGAAGCGCCGGATAAAAATGCCGCTGAGAAAAAGTATGAATACATCACTTATGACAGTTCCCTTTCGGACAAACCGATCGAGGATGACATCGTATTCTACTTTACGGTGTCCGATCCGAACTTAGCATCTTCAGAAAAGCAGATGACGATGGAATTTTCCTATTACAATGGAAGTACGAATGTAGTGTTAGGGGCAGACCAGATCCAGGTTACCGATGTGACAACGAATACAGCCGCATCCGGTGCCTATACGGAAGGTCATATTTATAAAGCGGTACTGCATGGAGCATCTGAAAAATTAGCAGAAGCGGGAAATGAAAGTTTAGAGATCCGTGCAAAATTGAACTGCAGATTTAACTATTACGGAAAAGAAGAAAGCCATGATGATGTATCAACACTAAAGGTTTTAAAGACCACATTGTTTGATCTGAATTAGGCATATGAAACCAATTATTATGGAAGTATAAAATCTTTCTAAAAAAAACGTAGTATTGTTGACACTCTATCAGGCACGTTGTAACATATTATCTAATGGAACAGAGCGTGATACTGGCAAAGGAGAACAATATGTTTGGCTATATCAATATTAATAAGAGTCAGTTGTCAGAAGAAGAACGAAAGGCATATCAGGCATATTACTGTGGTCTGTGCCGGAAGTTAAAGACAAACTGCGGAGTCAAGGGACAGGCTCTGTTAACCTATGATATGACTTTTCTGATCGTACTCTTAACAGGGCTTTATGAGGTGGAAGATCACAGGAAAAAGTTTACCTGTGCGATCCATCCGACAAAGAAGCAGTTAGCGTATATCAATGAGATTACAGACTATGCTGCAGACATGAATGTGGTGCTTGCCTATGAGAACTTCGGAGATGACTGGAGAGATCATCATTCGATCCCGAAGAAGGCATACATGAAGGTTCTCGATAAGGATTATCAGAGGATATATCTGAAATACCCAAGACAGGTAGAGGCGATTCAGACATATATTGAGAACTTAGAAGAAGCAGAGGCGGCAAAGGAATACAATATTGATGAGGTTTTAGAATTGCTTGATATTAAAAATAAAAAAACTGCTTTTATTAGTGAATTATCAGGCAGACCGCATCATTACAATTGAAGATGGAATCATCATTGATGACATTAAAAGTAAATAAAAGCGTAATAATAGATTTTAGAGTTAACGTTATGAG
>OLSM01002922.1_pt1 | contig 10219 bp, 6 predicted proteins | sample 1672721 | NCBI WGS metagenome assembly OLSM01 (sample SAMEA3136717, study PRJEB25190) | human gut metagenome | reverse complement strand
ATCGAGGAGTTGCAGTTTATGGAACGTTATCTTCGCGAGGGGTGCTTGAACCATCTCAGCGATCTGCGCGGATTCGATGCCGTGCGCAACGACGAGGTTCGCCCCGGGTTCGTGCGCAACGTGGTAACAGTGCCCGACGGTGCTTCAAATCTATACCGTTGCGCGCACGGGGGCTATCTCATGCAGCTCGTCGACGTGGCGGCGTGCATGGCGGCCTGGTCGCTGGGTAAGCGCGTGGTCACCCAGCAGGTCAGTCTTAATTTCACGCGCAGCGTGAAGCTGGGCGGCTCGATCCGTATAGAGGCTTCCGTCGTCCATGCCGGTGCGACCTCTGTGCTGGTGGAAACGTCCATCAAAGACGAGGATGGTCGCACGTGCCTGTTGTCGACCGCGCTTTTGCATGTGACGGGCACGATCGATCCTGGCGATCCTCTGCCTGAGCCTCTCCTTGGGCGCAATTCCGGTGTCGTGTAGTCGCATCCTCGGCGATGGTAATTCGATTCCATGCACCTCTTCTTTGCGTAGATGGCGAGACATTTACCCAATATGGGCTTTTTGATGGGCTTCTTTCGCTGCTTTTCTCTTGTTTCGTCGACGTGATTCAGCGCATAGGCTACACTCTGCCTGATGTGAACCATCATGGACAGCGAAAGGGGCCGCATCATGGATTTCGATCTCGCACCTGAATACGAGAAGCTTATTGCGACGGTGCGCGAATTCGGCGAGCAGCATTTTACATGTGAGGCTGTTCGCCAGTGGCAACACGATGCCGGTTTGCCCGACGAGGTGGTGCGTGATTTCGTGAACCTCGATTTCAATGGCTTCGGCGTTATTCATCGTCGCGACCATGTGACGTACGACACTATGGCGCAGACGCTTGTTCTGGAGGAGCTCGCCCGTGTTTCGGGGGCGGCTCTGCCGTTCCCGAACGACTTTCTGAACCTTCAAATCATGGAGGAGTTCGCCGGGTCCGGGCAGTTTGAGTTCGTTCGAACGGGGTACCAGACCGAAGGGCGGTTGGCGTTCGCCCTTGCTATATCCGAGCCCGAGGGCGGTTCGGACACCATGAGTATGCGCACGTCTGCTCGCACCATCGACGGACGGCTGGTTCTCAACGGAACGAAGACATTCGTGAACAACGGGGAGTACGCGCCTTATTTGCTCGTTGCGGCCATCGATCGGGATGCGTCGACGGGAAAGCATCCGGCGCTGTCGTTTTGGCTCGTTCCTCATGATCTGCCCGGTATCAAGGTGTATCCGGTTCAGAAGATTGGCCAATCCATACTGCCGTTTTCCACCGTCGTGTTCGAGAACGTCCGCTTGGACGAGCCGTACCGTTTGCACGGAAAGCAGGCCGGGTTTCCGCAGCTGTTCCATCTATTCGAGATCGGCAGGCTGTTCTCGTGCGCCACGGCGCTCGGTCTGGCGCAAGCCGCCATGGAGGATGCGGTAGCCTATGCGCGCACGCGCACGGCCTTCGGAACCCAGATCGCGAATTTCCAGCAGATCGAGCAGATGCTCACGGACATGGAGGTCAAGCTAGACAACATGCGCAACTCCGTGTACAAGAACGCGTGGAAACTCGACCGCGGTTGCGGTGACCGCCTGGGCGTGGCTTTGATGAAGCGTTACGTGCCCGAAGCCGCCACGGAGGTTGCGAGCGACGCGATGCAGATATTCGGAGGTCGCGGGTACACGCGAAACGAGCGCGTCTCGTCCATATGGCAGGACTGCCGAGGCTTCCAGATGGCCGAGGGGACCGACCAGATCATGGTGTACGTCGCGGCACCGCTCATCATGGAGAAGTACGCGTAGGGCGCGTTCGCGAAGTCGTTCTTGGCCCCTGCGTCGCAAAACCGAAAAAGAGCCCTGCCGATCACAAGACCCGAAGTCGGCGGGGCTCTTTTTCGTTCGGTCGTCTATCGACTCGCTCTGCACTCATGCAAAGTACGAATGTTTACCCATATAGGTCAAACTGTTGGTCCCATTTTCGTAACCAAGGTCTTATCTTGTGACTCAAGGGTTCGTTCTCAGTGCGTTCATTACCAGATCTCGTTCGGCTGTGTGCACCTGCTTATCGTGGACGTCGCGGAAAGCGATGGCGGGGTGCGGATAGCCGAGCGAACCAAGAAGGAGGATTTCCCTTGAGTACTGCAACGCAAAAGGCCAAGATGAGCTCACGGCATGTGCTGCTCATCATCACCGGCATCATGCTCACCTTCGGGTGCTCGGCGCTCACGTTTTCGACGTGGACGAACTTCCAGCCGGTCGTGTCGGAGGCCATGGGCATGGTTACCTCCACTGGCGCGATCGATACGGCTCCCTTCGCGCTCTACATCACCGTTCTGTATCTGACGATGACCGTGGTGTCCCCGATGGCGGGCAAGCTTATTCAGAAGATGGACATTCGCATCATACTGAGCGTGTCTGCCGCGTTGGTGGGCATCGCGTTCATCCTTATGAGCATTTACACCGAGATCTGGCAGTTCTACATCTCTGGCGTGCTTCTGGGCTTGGGCGAAATCTCCATCCTGTGGCTCGCTATCCCTACGCTCATGAACCGCTGGTTCAAGAAGAGCGCCGGTTTCTTCATCGGTATCTGCATGGCTATGACGGGCGTCGGTGGCGCTATCTGGAACTCGTTGTTCACCGCGCTGAACTCTAGCGGCACGTCGTATCAGACCATCTATCTGATTTGGGGAATCGTGGCGCTGGCTACTTCGCTTCCGTTCACCTTGTTCTGCATCCGCTCTACGCCCGAGGAAGTGGGCCTGCAGCCCTACGGCGCCGAGATCGCCGAGGACGGCACGGTAGAGAAGGCGAAGGGCCTGTCTGCTTCCAAAGCCATGAAGAGCCCCGTGTTCTACGCTGTGTTCATCTATGCGGGCATCATCAACTTCCTGACCATCATCGCGCCGCAGTTCCCGTCCTACATGCGCTCGCTGGGTGCGGCGGGCACTGTTGCCTACGACGTGGCCGTGGTCGGCGGCGTCATGTCCGTTGCCGTCATGGTCGCCCAGGCGATCTCCAAGGTGGCCATGGGCGGTTTCGCTGACAAGAATGCCAAGGTCACGATGATCACCGCGTTCGTCGCGGGCGTTGCGGGCATCTTGCTGGTGTGGCTGGGGGTTCAGTCCGAGATCGCTCTGTACGCCGGTGCCTGCATCTACGGCTTCTTCTTTGCCAGCGCCGTGGTGCTGTGCCCCATCGTGGTGCGCCAGGTGTTCGGCACTCGCGAATACTCCGAGATCTACTCTCGCGTGTCCGTGTTCGTCAACCTCATGGGCGCTTTCGGTGCCACTATCTGGGCGTTCCTCGGTTCGAATTTCGGTTACGACAGCGTGTTCATCGTCGGTATCGTCGGCCAGGTGGTCGTGCTGCTGTGCGGTCTGTACGCCTTCGGCAAGCAGAAGAGCGTCCAGGCTCAGTGGACCGAATAACGGTTCTTGCAATAGCGTGACTCAAGTGCTTCGATCCCGCCTGTCAACAGGCGGGATCGTTTTTTCGGTGATATAATACCGCCAAGGGGTTTTCTTGAATCATGGATACGGGGCCTACTACGGGGAGGTGCGTTTTCGTGTGCGATTTGCTAGGTAGAGCTGTCGGCCGACGAACGGAGCGCGCATGAACCTTTCTCAGCTGTATTACTTCGCCAAGCTGTCCGAGATGCAGCATTACGCGAACGCTGCCAAAGAGCTTTACATCACCCAGCCTTCGCTTTCTCACGCTATTAAATCGCTCGAGGCCGAATTGGGGGCTCCCTTGTTCGAGAGGGAAGGGCGTCGCATGAAGCTCACGCCGCTCGGTCGCGCTTTTGCCGAACACGTCAAGCGCGGCTTGCGCGAGATCGACAAAGGGGTGGCTCTGGCGCAGGAGTACAACGGCAAGTTGAGCGGTACGGTGAACATCGGCGCCATTTACACGGTGCAGGGCGATTATTTACCCATGTTGTTGCGCGACTACCATGCCCAATACGGGCAAACGGTGAAGTTCAACCTGTTTCAGGGGTTTTCGACGCCGTTGGTGGAGGCGCTCGAACGCGACGAATACGACGTGGCGTTCACGGCCAAGGTTCCCAACAAGCCCGATCTATGCTTCGAGCACGTGGTGTCCCATCAGCTGGTTGCCTTCGTTGCACCGTCGAATCCTATCGCTCATCTGAAAAGCGTCTCGCTGGGGGATTTGCGCGGGCGCTTGGTGTACACCTATCGCCGCGGAACGCCCATAGGCGAGAACGTCAACGACGCGTTGGAGGAGTTCGGCGTGTCGGCCGTGCAGGAATATGAGGATGAGATCTCGTTGGGGGGCATGGTTCAGGCCGATCCGCGCGCCGTTGGCTTGGCTACGCTGTCTATCGGCCTGAAGTCGTTCAGCGATATCGTTATCATTCCCATAGAGGACATCCCGCAGGATTTTCACCGCATCTATATGGTGTATAAACGCGATGCGTTCAGAAGCCGCGCTGTAGAGAGCTTCATCGAGTTCACGTCGGACTACGTGCCCCCTAAGGGCGCGATTCCCAGTACGGGGACATTCTCGTAAGGGGGAGGCGGACGATGAGGGACGTGAGGGGCGCGCCATTTTGATCGGACGTGCGGTGGGTTCCGTCTTGCATGTCCTCGACGCCTACGTAGAAGACGAACCCGCGTTTGCACATGAACGTGCATTCCAGGCAGACGTCCTTGTCGCAATACACGTACGCGTCCTCGTCGGCCAAGGCGAACAGCAAAGGAGAGCGCTTCTTCGGCAGGACGTACTTCAGCTGCGAACCGGTGAACGTCTTCAAAGCTATCCACTGAATGCGGAAGCGGTCGTCGCTGATGCGCCACGAGCATTCCACGGCGTTGCTGTTGAATCCCCCGAGGATGCGGTAATCGAACTCGATGCCCTCGGGCAGCGCGAACTCCTCGCGGACGGCTTCGGGCTTGAACATGCAGATCCACAGCGTGTCGAGCCCGAGCGATGCGGCCGCCAGCATCATGTGGTCGGTGACGATCGAGGCGTCGATGTCGCCGATCTTCTTGCCGTCGTACTTGCGGGTCCAGACCTCGTTCGTGTCGGCGCAGACGATGATGGCGAGCGGAGCCCCGAAGTCACGCGTGCAGCGTGCCAGGCGCTCCATGCCTTCCGCCGATTCGACGACGACAAGGCGCTGCGGCTGGCGGTTGGCGCCCGTCGGGGCCACACGGCCCGCCTCGAGGATGGCTGCGATCTTTTCAGGTTCCACTTTCCGTTGCTGGTAGCTGCGGCAGGCATACCACTTTTTGGCCAAAGAGAGAAAATCCATAGTCTTGGTGTTCTGATGTGATGTGCGAAGATACGCAAAAAACACGCCCCGGCCAAATCCCCGGCGGCACAGTCTGTCAGTCGCGACTGACAAAGTGGCAGAAAACGGCGGCTGGCACACCGTTTGTTGGATACAGGGGTACCTGAAACAGATAAAAACAACACGATAACGCTATGAAAAACGGAAAAATCGGAGTGACTACGGAGAACATCTTCCCCGTGATCAAGAAATTCCTCTATTCGGAGCATGAAATCTTCCTGCGTGAGCTCATCTCGAACGCCGTCGATGCGACGCAGAAGCTCAAGACCCTCTCGTCGATGGGCGAGGTGAAGGGCGAGCTGGGCGACCTGACGATCCACGTTGCCGTGGACAAGGCGCAGAAGACGCTGACGGTGACCGACCGCGGCATCGGCATGACGGCCGAAGAGGTGGACAAGTACATCAACCAGATCGCCTTCTCGGGAGCCGAGGAGTTCATGGAGAAGTACAAGAACCAGGCAATCATCGGCCACTTCGGACTGGGCTTCTATTCGGCCTTCATGGTGGCCGACCGGGTGGAGATCTTCACCCGCTCGTGGCGCGAGGGCGCGAAGACCGTGCACTGGAGCTGCACCGGTTCGCCCGAGTTCGAGATGGAGGAGACCGGAGAAGAGCGCGACCGCGGCACGACGATCGTCCTGCACCTGTCGGAGGATGCCCTGGAGTATGCCGAGGAGTCGCGCATCGAGGAGCTGCTCAAGAAGTACTGCCGTTTCCTGCCCGTGCCCATCGCCTTCGGCAAGGTCAAGGAGTGGAAGGACGGCAAGTATGTCGATACCGATAAGGACAACATCATCAACAACGTCGATCCGCTCTGGACGCGCAAGCCGACCGAGATCACCGAGGAGCAGTACAAGGAGTTCTACCGCGAGCTCTACCCGATGAGCGACGATCCCCTCTTCTCGATCCACCTCAATATCGACTACCCGTTCCACCTGACCGGCATCCTCTACTTCCCGAAGATCCACAACAACTTCGAGATCCAGAAGAACCGCATCCAGCTCTACTCGAACCAGGTCTTCGTTACGGATCAGGTCGAGGGCATCGTGCCGGAGTACCTCACGCTGCTGCACGGCGTGATCGACTCCCCGGACATCCCGCTCAATGTCTCGCGAAGCTACCTGCAGAGCGACTCGAACGTCCGAAAGATCTCGAGCTACATCACGCGCAAGGTGGCCGACCGTCTGCAGGAGCTCTTCAATACCATGCGGTCCGACTACGAGTCGAAGTGGGACGATCTGAAGATCTTCATCCAGTACGGCATCCTGACCGACGAGAAGTTCGCCGAGAAGGCCCCGGACTTCATGCTCTGGAAGAACGTCGAAGGCAAGTACTTCACGCCCAAGGAGTATACCGAGAAGGTCAAGGAGGCGCAGACCGACAAGAACAAGACCGTCGTATTCCTCTACGTGGACGATCCCGAGGAGAAGTACACCTCGCTCGAAGCCGCGAAGGCCAAGGGTTACGACGTGCTGTGGATGGACGGACAGCTTGACAGCCACTACATCAACTGGTATGAGTCGAAGAACAAGGATACGCGCTTCGTGCGGGTGGACAGCGACGTCATCGACAAGCTGATCCAGAAGGAGGAGCAGATCAAGATGTCGCTCACCGAGGCCCAGCAGGAGCTGCTGACGCCGGTCTTCGAGAGCCAGATGCCCAAGGATGAGAAGATCGACTACCACATCTCGTTCGAGGCCATGTCGCCCGACGAGGCGCCGGTGGTCATCACGCAGAACGAGTTCATGCGCCGTATGAAGGAGATGGCTGCTATGGGCGGCGGAGGCATGAGCCAGTTCTACGGACAGATGCCCGACCACTTCACGATCGCCGTGAACGGCAACCACCCGATCGTCATCGACATCCTTTCGGACGTGGAGAAGGCCTACGGCGACAAGCTGAAGACCACGACCAAGAAGATCGATGCCGCGGTGGCCGAGGAGAAGCGCTTCGAGGAGACCGTCCGGAGCAAGAAGGAGGAGGAGCTCACGGCCGAGGAGAAGTCGATGCGCGAGGAGCTGTCGAAGAAGGTCGTGACGCTGCGCGACGAGCGCAACGAGCGGCTGCGCGAGATCGGTTCGGAAAACAAACTTGTCAAGCAGATCATCGATCTGGCATTGCTGACAAACGGCATGCTGAAGGGCAAGAACCTGACGGATTTCATCCAGCGGTCGATCTCGCTCATCGAGAAATAGCCGTTGTCCCTGTATCGAGGGGCCGGCACCCATGTGGGTGCCGGCCCTTTTTTTGTGTGATGTTGGCGCATTTGTAAAAGAAACGGGCGGATTTTGCGGTCCTCCTGCTCTGCTTTGCATGCCGGCTGTTGCCGGGGCTTCCGCCGGCCATTTTCCCCGTTCGGGAACGGGATTCTCTGGCCGGATCGGTCGTATCCGTACCGTTTTGCCGCATGGCATGTGTCCGGATGCGGGAGCGTGCGGGCCGGCGGGTGTAGGGAGGTGCGGAACGGCCGTGTGCGAAGGAACGGATTTTGCTTTTTGGGGCATCGTGCCGCCGTCGGGAGCGTGCGCGTGGAACCTCCGCGCGTTCCCCTTCCGTCCGCGGCTCCGTTAAAGTGTGCCTTAAACAGATGATCGAACGTTTCTTAGCCCGCTTTCGCGTCGGGGAGTACTTCTCCTCGCGCTATGTCCCCTCATGGTCGGTGCTGGCCCTCGACACGGTGGTGTCGGTCGGAGCCTCGTTCTTCGCACTGCTTGTGCTGCGCGCGTTGCTGCCCTCGCCGATGCTCACGGCACCGCGTGCCGTGGCGCTTCTTGCGGCTTCGGCGCTCTTCAGCCTTGTGTCGTTCGGGGTGTTCCGCACGTTCCGCTCGGTGATCCGCCATTCGACGCTGCGCGGGGTGTGGAAACTCGTTGCGGCCGTGTTGCTGAAGGACAGCCTGCTCTACCTTTTTGTCTCGCTGTTGCTGGGCGACGGCATCCTGCCTCCGAAGACCGCTGCCGCGGGTTTCCTGCTCGACGGATTGCTTACGCTTTTCCTGTTGCTGGCCGTGCGGCTCACGATGCTGGTCCTCTATGACCTTGTGCAGCGGCGGGCCGATGGCGGCGGCAATGCGCTTCGGACGCTTGTTTACGGCACCGGCGACAAGGAGATCGCCCTCGCGGTGCGCCTGCAGCATTCGCCCCACTACCGTATTGCGGGCTTTCTGACCTATGGGCGGCAGCTCAAGCGCTATACGATCGCCGAGCGGCCGGTCTGCTATTTCGAGGACCGGGCGAGCATCGCCTATCTGGTGGGCAAGCGGGGCATCGACGCCGTGTTGTTTTCGTCGCCGGCCGCGGCCCGCGACGAACGCGAACGGCTGGTGAAATACTGTACCGAGGCGGGGGTCCGCGTGCTTGTGGCTCCGCCGATCGACGAGGTGACCGACGGCCGGCTGATGAAGCAGGTCGTGCGCGAGATCCGCATCGAGGACCTGCTGGGCCGTCCCGAGATCCGCATCTCGCTCGACGAGATCCGCGAAGGGGTACGCGGACGGACGATTCTCGTCACGGGCGCTGCCGGCTCGATCGGTTCGGAGCTGTGCCGCCAGCTGGCCGGCTTCGGCGTGGGGCGGCTCGTGCTCTTCGACAATGCCGAGACCCCGATGCACAACATCCGCCTCGAACTCGAGGAGCGCCATCCCGACCTGACCTTCACCCCGGTGATCGGCGATGTCCGCATGCCCGAGCGGCTCAACCACGCATTTGCGACCTACCGTCCGCAGATCGTCTTCCACGCTGCGGCCTACAAGCACGTGCCGCTCATGGAGGAGAATCCCTGCGAGGCGGTGCTGGCCAACGTCGCCGGAACGCGCAATGTCGCCGACCTCTGCCTGCGTTACGGCGTGGAGAAGATGGTGATGATCTCGACCGACAAGGCCGTGAACCCGACCAATGTGATGGGGGCCTCGAAGCGCATGGCCGAGATCTATGTCCAGTCGCTCGGACAGGCCATCCGCCGCGGGCGGGTCGGCGGGTGTACGCAGTTCGTCACAACGCGCTTCGGCAACGTCCTGGGGTCGAACGGCTCGGTCATCCCCCGTTTCCGCGAACAGATCGAGCGGGGCGGCCCGGTGACGGTCACGCACCCCGCCATCACGCGCTTCTTCATGACCATTCCCGAGGCCTGCCGGCTGGTGATGGAGGCGGCGACGATCTCCTCGGGCAACGAGATCTTCGTCTTCGACATGGGCGAGTCGGTACGCATTGCCGACTTGGCGCGGCGGATGATCGAGCTGGCCGGATTCCGCCCCGGCGAGGAGATCCAGATCGCCTACACCGGCCTGCGGCCCGGGGAGAAGCTCTACGAGGAGGTGCTTTCGACGCGCGAGAACACCAAGCCCACGACCCACGAGAAGATCCGTGTGGCGTGCGTGCGCGAGTACGACTACTTCGAGGCCCGTGCTGCGGTCGAGGAGCTCGAGCGGCTGGCCCGCCGGGTCGATGTGGCCGCCACGGTGCGTCTGCTCAAACTCACGATTCCCGAATACAAGTCGCGCAACTCCGCCTTTGAAGAGTTCGACCGAACACCTGTCGCCGCGCAATGAAGATATCGGTCATCACCTGCCATTGTCCGCACAACTACGGAGCCGTGCTGCAGGCTGTCGGCCTGCAGCGCTGGCTGCTGGGCCGGGGTGTCGATGCCGAGGTGATCGACTACCGGCCCGACTACCTCGTCCGCTGCCAGCGCCTGGGCTATGTCGGCGATGCGCGCCTGGGGCGCAATCCGCTGCTGCGGCTGCTCTACCTGGCCGCATCGTTCCCCTTCCGGCTCCGGCGGCGGAGCGTCTTCGCCCAGTTTCTCCGGCGCGAGCTGCGCTGCACGCCGGAGTGCTATTCCGACTGCGATTCGCTGCGGCGCAACCCGCCCCGGGCCGACCGCTACATCTGCGGC
>OLSM01002920.1_pt1 | contig 10230 bp, 7 predicted proteins | sample 1672721 | NCBI WGS metagenome assembly OLSM01 (sample SAMEA3136717, study PRJEB25190) | human gut metagenome | reverse complement strand
AACAAGCCTATGATCCGGGAGGACTGCCCCGACGTGGTGTACAAGACCGAGCAGGCCAAGTTCCACGCCGTCATCGACGACATTGTGGAGCACCATGAAAAGGGCCAGCCGGTGCTGGTGGGCACCATCACCATTGAGAAGAGCGAGCTGCTCTCCAAGCTGCTGAAAGCCCGGGGCGTGAAGCACCAGGTGCTCAATGCCAAGTTCCATGAAAAGGAAGCCCAGATCGTGGCCCAGGCAGGCCGCAAGGGCGCCGTGACCATCGCCACCAACATGGCCGGCCGTGGTACCGATATCCTGCTGGGCGGCAACGCCGAGTTTATGGCCAAGGCCGAGATGCGGAAGATGGGCTATGAAGAGGAAATGCTGGCAGAGGCCTCTGCCTTCAGCCACACCGATAACGAGGAGATCCTCCAGGCCCGGAAGACCTTCTCTGAGCTGAATAAAAAGTACAAGGAAGAGATCGCCCCCGAGGCCGAGGAAGTCCGCCGGCTGGGCGGCCTGTATATCATCGGCACCGAGCGCCATGAGTCCCGCCGGATCGACAACCAGCTGCGGGGCCGTGCCGGCCGTCAGGGCGACCCCGGTAAGAGCCGGTTCTACATCTCCCTGGAGGACGACCTGATGCGCCTCTTTGGCGGCGAGCGGCTCCAGGCCATGATGGATAAGATGAAGATTGACGACGATACCCCCATTGAGGCTGGTATGGTGTCCAACTCCATTGAGAGCGCCCAGCGCAAGGTGGAGAGCCGCAACTTTGCCATCCGGAAGAACGTGCTCCAGTACGACGAAGTGATGAACAGCCAGCGGCAGATCATCTACAGTCAGCGTGACCAGGTCTTAAACGGGGAGAATATGAAGGAGTCCATCCTGAAGATGATCCACGAGGCTATCGAGGCCACGGTGAAGCAGTACCTGCCGGAAAATGTGCCCCACGACGACTGGGATCTCATGGGCCTGCGGGACCATTACCTGGGCTGGCTCATTGGGCCGGAGGACCTCCACTTCACCAGGGGCGAACTGGAGGATTTGGAGCCGGAGAACGTGGTCACCCAGTTGAAGAACAAGGCGGATGAGCTCTACCAGAAGAAGGAGCAGGAGTTCACCTCCCCCATCATGCGGGAAGTGGAACGGGTTGTGCTGCTGCGCAACGTGGACCAGGAGTGGATGGACCACATCGACGCCATGGAACAGCTGCAAGACGGTATCCGCCTGCGTGCCTATGCCCATCAGGACCCGGTGGTGGAGTACCGCTTGGAAGGCTTTGATATGTTCGACAGCATGATCGCGGCCATCCGGGAGAACACCGCCAAAATGATGCTTACCGTACGGCTGCGCAAGAAGGAGGAAGCCCCCCAGCGGGAACAGGTGGCCAAGGAAACCGGGACCTCCTCTGCGGCAACGGCCTCTGCCGGGGATAAGACCGTGCAGAAGCAGCCGGTGCACAAGCAGAAAAAGCCCGGCCGGAACGACCCCTGCCCCTGCGGCAGCGGCCTGAAATACAAGAAATGCTGCGGCCGCAACGAATGAGCCGCCAAGGAGGGCTTTGCGTGAAAAATGGATGGAAACGGGCCGCTTTGGGGGTGGCCTCAGCGGCGATGGCGCTGGCCTTGGCCGGATGTACGTTGCCCTTGCCCACAAGCGGCTTTGCCGACTACGATGTGTCGGGCTATTTCCAGGCGTTGCTGGACAGCTCCTATAAGGGGAACAACACCGCCTATGTCAACGTGACTGCTGTGTCGGAGGAGGAAGCCCAGAAGAACAACACCACCACCGTGCAGAACGCTGCCATCAATTTCTGCAACACCTATGGGGTGCTTCCCAACGATGAACAGCTTTCCCAGCTGGAAGAGGTGATGCGCCAGGCGTTGGTCCAGGCGGATTACACCGTGAAGGACGAGGAAAAGGTGGAAAGCGGCTACACTTTGGAAGTGGAAGTGGACCCCATTGTGAACTTCAGCGATCTGGAAGATGAGATCGAGAAGCTGCGGGAAGAGGCGGAAGAGGAGGCCACCCAGGCCCACACCCAGTACTCCAGCTCCCGGGATGAAGACGAAGACACCGACAGTGATGGCTACGGTTACGGTGACGAAGATAGCGACTACGGCTACGGCGATGAGGACAGTGACAGCTCGGACGACGGCTACGGCTATGACGACGAGGACAGCGACAGCTCCGAGGACGGCTATGATTACGGCATCGATGACAGTGAGAGCAGCACCAGTTCCGATGGGAATGTGGTGGATGCCAATGCCATCTTTGTGGACAAGGTGGTAGCCCTGTGCCAGGGGCAGCTTTCCGACCTGCGTTTTAGCGGGGAAACGGTGACGGTGACCTTGGAGATCCGCCAGACGGACGAGGGGGAGCTGCAGCTGGACACCAACCAGCTGGATACCATCGACCGGACTGTGCTGCAATTCCAGAAATCCAACTGAGGGCTGCCTGGCACCAGGCGCCCTGGTAAGGGGGCGGTGGGAGCCGCCCTCTTTTCAAAAGGTATTCTCCGGCGGAGGGAGCTCCCCTGCCGGCCCAAGAGAACAATCCAGGAAAAGGAGAAACACCTGTTATGATGGAAGAAGAAAAGCTTGCCACAAAAGAACTGTACGACTTGTCCCACACCGCTGCCGCGCCCCTGTTGGCCGGCACCACCTACCCCTGGGAAGCCCTGCCCAAGATCGGCGGGTTTATCCGGGAGCTGGGGGCCACCCTCTCCCTGGAGGAGTACGACCATCCCCAGGAAGATGTGTGGATCCACAAGACTGCCAAGATCTACCCCAACAACTATATCGCCGGGCCCTGCATCATTGGCCCGGAAACCGAAGTGCGCCCCGGTGCCTTTATCCGGGGCAATGCCCTGGTGGGGGCCCACTGCGTGGTGGGGAACTCCACCGAGCTGAAAAATGTCATCCTCTTTGACAATGTCCAGGTGCCCCATTACAACTATGTGGGGGATTCCATTTTGGGCTATAAGTCCCACATGGGCGCTGGGGCTGTCACTTCCAACGTGAAGCAGGACAAGTCCCCTGTGGCGGTGAAGATCGGCTTCCGCAGCCTGGAAACGGGCTTGAAGAAATTCGGCGCCATGCTGGGCGACCAGGTGGAAGTGGGCTGCAACAGTGTGCTGAACCCCGGCACCGTGGTGGGGAGAGGCTCCCATGTGTACCCGCTGTCCATGATGCGTGGGTTCCTGCCCAGCGGCATGATCCACAAAAACACGGGGGAAACCGTCCCGCTGCAGGGGTGGGACTGAGCCCTTTGGGAATGACCTTGTGGGAAAGGGGGAAAAGCCTTGGAATTCATCGTGGAATTTCTGCAATCGGGGGTGTTGCCCACCGTGCTGCTGATTGTGCGGATCTTGGTGCCGCTGCTGGCGCTGTACGTGGTGTGGCGGTGCTACACCTCCTTTAAAAAGGGCCAGCGCCGCCGGGACCCGGTGATCATGCTGGTGGATGAGGCCTCGGGCGCCCGGTTCCCAGTGCTGTACTGGGAAAACTCCATTGGCCGCAGCAAAAGCTGCGATATCTACCTGCCGGACGCCACCGCCTCCCGGGACCATGCGGTGCTGCTGCGCCGGGACGAGGGCTGGTTCATCTGTGACACCGGTTCCAAGTCTGGGGTGTATGTCAACGGCAGGAAGATCGATGGGCGGAAACTGTTGAACATTGGGGACAAGGTGACCATGGGCTCCACCACGTTGGTCCTGCGGAATACCGACGAGCGCCCCTTGGAGCGCCGCCGGGCCTTTACCGGGTTTTCCCGGGAGGCGGCATCCCCCATCAAACTGATGCTCACCGCCACCTTCACTTTGTTGTTGGTGGCCCTGCAAGGGGCGTTCCTGGGTGGGGAGTTCCACCCGGAACAGCTGATCCCCTTTGGGGCGGTGCTCATCATGGGCTGGGGGCTGTATATCTTCTCCATCGGCGTGATGCACCGGGTCAGCTTTGAAGTGGAAACGGTGGCTTACCTGCTTTCGGGTATTGGCGTTCAGCTGCTGGCTGCCTTTGACATCGAGGGCATCACCACCCAGCTGGCCGCCATGCTCATGGGCATTTTCCTGTTCTGCTTTATGATCTGGTTCATGAACGACATGGACCGGGTGGCCAAGTGCCGGTTGTGGATTGGCGCGGGCGCTTTGGGCCTTTTGGTGCTGACGCTGCTCATTGGCACCGGCGCTTACGGCTCGAAAAACTGGATCCACCTGGGGCCGCTGAGCGTGCAGCCCTCGGAGTTTGTGAAGATCGCCTTCATCTTTGTGGGCACCTCCACCTTGGACCGGTTGCAGACCAAAAAGAACATCGGTGAATTCCTGATCTTCACCGGCGCCTGTGTGGGGTTGCTTGCTTTGATGCCTGACTTCGGCATGGCGCTGATCCTGTTCGCCACCTTCCTGATTATCGCCTTCATGCGTTCCGGCAGCATCCGCACCATTGCCCTGGTGGTGGCGGGGGCCGTTCTGGCAGGGCTGCTGGTGCTCAGCGTGAAGCCCTACATCCTGGACCGCTTTGCCGGCTGGGGCCATGTGTGGGAGCACATCAACGACGACCTGGGCTATCAGCAGACCAGGGTGCTCACCTATATTGCCAGCGGCGGTCTGTTTGGCGTGGGGCTGGGCAACAGTTACCTGGCGGGCGTGTTTGCCGCCGACAGCGACTTGGTTTTCGGCCTGCTCTGCGAGGAGCAGGGGTTGCTGCTGGGGCTGGTGGTGCTCTTTGCCTTTGTGCTGTTCATCTTCTATGCCCGCAGCGACGTGACCCGCAGCCGTTCCACCTTCTTCTCCATTGCGGCCTGCGCTGCCGCAGGAATGCTGTTGTTCCAAACGGCCTTAAACGTTTACGGCGCCACGGACGTGCTGCCGCTCACCGGCGTGACCCTGCCCTTTATCAGTTCCGGCGGTTCCAGCTTGCTGTCCGTGTGGGGCATGATGGCCTTCTTAAAGGCTTCCGACGAGCGCACCTATGCCGCCCGCCGGGCCAGCCGCCGGAGCTTGCGGGAAAACACACCTCCGCCCGCTCCCAGAAGCCGGAGCAACCCATCCCAAATGCCGGCAAGAGCACCGGCTTCCGCACCTTCCCGGGGCAGGGCCCAAGGGGCTCCCCGGGGAGGCTCCCGGATGCGCCAGCCGGCAGGACGCCATTCCAGAAAGGGGGCATGACCCATGCGCACAACCGGATTCCGCTCCATGGTGCTGTACCTGCTGCTTGCAGCCTTTTTAGGCGGGCTGGGGTACTTCCTGTTCAACTTTGTCGTCAACGGGAGCCAGTGGGCCATGCAGCCCTATAACGGCCACGTGTATTCGGAAAATTCCACGGTCAAGCTGGGGGACATCACCGACCGGGACGGCAACTTGTTAGCTACAACGGAGGACGGCGTCCGCATTTACAGCGGGGATGAAACCGTCCGCCGGGCGTTGCTCCACACGGTGGGGGATCCTTATGGGTATATCTCCACCAGCGTCCAGTACACCATGCGTGCCAAGCTGTCCGGGTACAACATTGTCACCGGCCTGAACGACACCATTTTTAACCGCATGGGCAGCGACATTGCCCTGACCATCGACCAGGATGCCTGTGTGGCAGCCTACAATGCCCTGGGGGGCAAAAACGGCGGGGTGATTGTCTGCAACTATGAAACAGGGGAAGTGCTGGTGAAGGTCAGCACTCCCACCTTTGACCCCAACGCCGTTCCCGAGGACATTGAAACCAACGACGCCTACAAGGGGGCCTACCTGGACAACACCCTGTCCGGCAGCTTTACCCCCGGTTCTATCTTTAAGATCGTCACCGCAGCGGCAGCCATGGAGAAGTACCCTGACACCTGGAGCTCCCTCACCTATGACTGCCAGGGTTCTGTAGAGTTGGCGGGCAGCGACATCACCTGTTTGAACGGCCACGCCCACGGTACCCAGGACATGACTGCTGCCTTGGGGAATTCCTGCAACGTGTACTTTGCCCAGCTGGCCAATGACCTGGGAGCGGAGGCTCTCCAGAAAAAGGCGGAAGAAATGGGCTTTAACACCCAGCTGGATTTCGGCACCATCCCTATCCAAGAGAGCACCATCGAGCTGTCCGGCACCAACCAGAACCAGCTGGGTTGGGCAGGTGTGGGCCAGTATACCGTGCTCACCAACCCCTACCACATGATGGTGCTCATGGGGGCTATCGCCAAGGGGGGCACCTACACCGAGCCTGTGCTGCTGGAAGGCAGCACCGACCTGTTGGGCCAGCTTTCCACCAGCAGCCGGCAGCTGCTCAGTTCCACCGAAGCCCAGAACCTGAAAGCCCTGCTCCGCAACAATGTGGAGTACTATTACGGGGATTGGCTGTTCCCAGAGGGATGGAACGTCTGCGCCAAAACCGGTACCGGCGAGGTGGGCGAGGGCAAAGGCCCCAACTGCTGGATGGTGGGCTTCTGCGATTCCCCTTCCAACCCCTACGCATTTGCGGTGGTGGTGGAGGACGGTTCCGGCGGCATTGAGAGCGCTGGTTCCTTGGTCAGTGCTGTGTTGTCCGCCCTGGCCTCTTGAGTACGGGGGACACACCTGAGCCCAGAAACCCTTTTGAACGCTGCGGGTTTCCCTTTTCCAAAACTCGCAGCCTCTCTGTATGAAAATGAAAACGCCCTGCTTGGATGGTTTCCAGGCGGGGCGTTTTTGCTGGTAAAAATGGGAATACCCTGCCGGAAGATCTCCGGGCAGGGCATTCTATATGAGGGGAGGGTTGAATCCTAGTAAGCAATGTTATATGGGCAGCAGGAACAGCAGTGTCCCGCCCAAGGCCCAGCTGAGCAGATTGGCCAGCGCAGCACAGCCCACAGCCCGGCGTTTCCGGTGCTCCTTCAGCAGCAGGGCAAAGGCCAGCATCTCTACCAGCAGCACACCGATTTCCAGGGGGGTGTAGAGGAACATCCCCAGCACCAGGGTGTTGTAGGCGCTGGCAGCCACCGGGACCAGCAGGTGGACGCACACATTCACCGCCCCTTGGGTGACCAGGTTTGCCAGGAGGAACACCAGCCAGCTGCGGCGCTGCCGGTAGCCAAAGAGCCAAAAGAGCGCCCCCTCCAGCAGCAGGGTCAATGCCACCCGCAAAAAGACCAGCAGGGGAATGCGCCACCAGGGCTGCCCGTAAAGGAGCTGGCGCCCCGCTACATCCAGGGTGACCAGGTTGTTGCTGTAGGTAAAGCCCTTTGGCTCCACTGCCAGAGAGAAACTCTCCCCGCCGGTTTTCACAAAAAGGGTGGCGGTTTGCAGCGGCGTCCCTTCCGGGGCCCAGGGGCTCCAAATGTGGGGGTAAAAACGATAGTAGCTTTCCCACAGCATGGGTTCCGGCTGGAGCACAAAGGGCTCCAGGGATGCGTCATCCTCCAGGACCAGGGTCAGTTCCAAGTCTTTGGGTGGGTGTGTCACCAAAATGGTCAAATAGGGCGGCTCCAAGCCGTTGGCCGAGGCCGTCACCGGCAGTCCCAGGCAGAAAGCCAGGGCAAGCAAAAGCCCCCAAACCTTCTTTTTCACAAAATCACCCCCGCTTCAGATGGGCAGGTAGGTGAGCATGGCCCCACCCAGCAACCAGCTGAACAGGTTGGCCACAATGGCGTAGATGGTGGCGGAAAGCTTTTCCTTTTCCCGCAGCAGTTTGCGGAAGGCAACAATCTCCACTGCCATGACCACCAGTTCCATGGGCACATACAGCAGCCAATAGGCAATGCCAGTGGAATACAGATTGCCAAAGGGGCCCACGCCCCACAGCAGCAGCGCGTTGACCGCCCCTTGGGTGACCAGGTTTACCAGGAGGAACACCAGCCAGCTGCGGCGTTCCCGGTAGCCAAAGAGCAGGAAAACGGCCCCTTCCAGCAACAGGGTCAGCCCCACCCGCAAAAAGACCAACAGCGGCTGCCGCCACCAGGGGGCGCCAGGGGTCAAGGTCTGGGTGGACAGGTCCAGCACGCACAGGTTGTTATAGTAGGTGCCGGTGCCCTGGATGAGGGCCTGTTTGTCCACAGGGATGGAAAATGCTTCCCCGTTGGTTTCTGCCCGCAGGGAAATGGCCAATCCCTCCGGGGAGGTTTCCCCGTCCCAAAGGTCGGGGAAAGAGGCCGGCCGGAACAGGTAATACCCCTCCCAGGCCAGGCGGGTGCCTTCTGCCTTCACAGGCTGGGCTTCATCCTCCAAGGTGAATACCAGGGAGAGCTGCAGGTCTTTCGGCGGGTTTAAAACCAGCACCGAGAGCCGGGGCGGCTCGGCGGCATTGGCCAGGGCGGTCACCGGGAGGGCCAGGCAAAAAAGCAGGGCCAAAACAACTGACAAAACACGTTTTTTCATAAAGACTCCCCCTTTTCAAGCAGGTGAAAAAGGTTTGCGTTTTTCCCAAAAATAGTATACCATAGAAAACAGAATTTGTCTTGTGACAGTGTTGTAATCTGGAATGACAATCTTGCAACCATTGGGGGAAGAGTTATGAATTTGGAAAAGCTGTCACCCGCTTTTCAGGACTACCTGTGGGGTGGGACCAAGCTGCGGGATCTCTATGGCAAGCACTGCGATTTGGACAAGGTGGCGGAGAGCTGGGAGCTTTCCACCCACCCAGCCGGGGAGAGCAAAATCCAGGGGGGCCAGTATGACGGCCTGACCCTGGGCCAATACTTACAGAAAGTGGGAAAAGCCGCCTTGGGCAGGAACGCGGCGGCCTTTGAAAATTTCCCTGTGCTCATCAAGCTGATTGGCGCCAAAGAGGCCCTGTCCATCCAGGTGCATCCCAGCGATGCCTATGCCCTCCAGGTGGAGCACGAATACGGCAAAACCGAAATGTGGGTGGTGATGGACTGTGACCCCGGAGCCACCTTGTACTTTGGGGTAAACCGGCCAGTGAGCCGGGAGGAGTTCCAGCAGCGCATCCAGGAGGGCACGGTGACCCAGGTGCTGGACCAAGTGGAAGTCCATCCGGGGGACGTGTTTTTCATCCAGGCGGGGACCATCCATGCCATTGGAGCGGGGATTCTCATCTGCGAGATCCAGCAGAATTCCAACTGCACCTACCGGGTGTACGACTACGACCGCCGGGGCGCCGACGGAAGGCCCCGGGAGCTGCACATCCAAAAGGCCCTGGACGTGTGCCGCCTGACCCCTGAAGAGGGGGGAAGCTCCACTGGCCCGGTCTATCCTCTGGCCGGTGGGACGGCCCAAGACTTGGGCGCCTGTGCTTACTTTGCCACCCAGCGGCTCCAGGTGGAGCGCGCCCTGACCCTGGAGGTGGGGGAAGACAGCTTTGTTTCCCTGTTGGCCACCCAGGGCAGCGGTGTGGTCTGCGGCCCGGAAAATTCCCTGGCTTTTGGCCCCGGGGACAGCCTGTTCCTTCCGGCGGGGGCGGGAAGGGTGCGCATTGCCGGGGAGGCCACCCTGATAAAAACCGCCGTGCCCCAAAGGGCGGAGGATGCCCCTGAAACTCTTTAAAACCACGTTCTTTGTGATAACGTACTATTTTGATTGGGAGGACATTGCTATGAAAATCATCTTGATGGGCGAACCCATGGGCCTGTTTATGGCCAACGAATCCGGCGCCCTGTGCGAAGTGAACACCTTCACCGCCTCCATTGCCGGGGCGGAGTACAACATGGCAGTGGGCCTGGCCCGGCTGGGCCACACCCCGGCTTACTGCACCCGCTTGGGATTTGACCCCCTGGGGGAGCGAATCTTAAACGGCCTGCGGCAAAACCACATTGCCACCGACCTGGTGATGCAGACCGAATCCGCCCAGACCGGCTTTATGATGAAAGCCTTCACCCAGAAGGGCGACCCGGACATCGCCTATTACCGGAAGGGGTCTGCCGCGTCCCAGATCACCACCCACGACATCGACGGTCTGGACCTGTACGGCTGTGAGCGGCTCCACGTGACCGGGATCTTCCCCGCCGTGTCGGAGAGCGCCCTGGCTGCCACCAAGCGGCTGATGCGCCGGGCCGAAGCCCTGGAGCTGCCCATCTCCTTTGACCCCAACCTGCGCCCCCAGCTGTGGGAAAGCGAGAAGAAGATGGTCACCACCCTGAACAGCTTGGCCCAAGGGGTGGAAACCATCCTGCCCGGCGTTGCTGAGGGGAAGATCCTCACCGGACGGGACACCCCCGAAGGCATCGCGGAGTTCTACCACCAGATGGGTGTGAAAAACGTCATTGTCAAAGTGGGCAAGGACGGCGCCTACTTCTCTGAAAAAGGCGGCAAGGCGGGCTACTCCCCGGCCTTTC
>OLSM01002910.1_pt1 | contig 10283 bp, 13 predicted proteins | sample 1672721 | NCBI WGS metagenome assembly OLSM01 (sample SAMEA3136717, study PRJEB25190) | human gut metagenome | reverse complement strand
CAGCTCTCCCCCGGCGCAGCTCTCGATGGCGTGACCGAGGGTGTGGCCGAAGTTCAGCACCCGGCGCAGCCCCCGCTCGGTGGGATCCTGCTCCACCACCCGCGCCTTGATGCGCAGAGAGCGGGCGATGATCTCCGGCAGGGCGGCGGTCAGGTCAGAAGCCGTCTCGATCAGGGTCAGGAGCGATGCGTCGCAGGTCATGGCCATTTTCACGCTCTCGGCCAGTCCCTCGGCTGTCTGCCGCGGGGAAAGCGTCCGGAGGACGTCCGTGTCGATGAGCACGGCGCGGGGCTGGTGGAACGCGCCCACCGCGTTCTTCACGCCGTCCAGATCGATGGCGGTCTTGCCGCCCACGGAGGAATCCACCTGCGCCAGCAGCGTGGTGGGGATGTTGTAAAAATCAACGCCGCGCATGTAGGTGGCGGCGGCAAATCCCGCCAGATCGCCCACCATGCCGCCGCCCACGGCGGCCACGCAGTCGCCGCGATCCATGTGTAGGCGCAGCATCTCCCGCAGAAGCAGGTGATAGCTGTCCATGCTCTTGCTGCCCTCCCCTGCTGGCAGGGTGCAGATGCGGGACTGGCGGCACCGGCTCGCTATGGCCTGTGCGTATTCCTGCGGCACGCCGCTGTCCGTCACCACCAGCACGCGGCGGTCAAGGGACAGGTGCTCCCCGGCGCGAGCCAACGCGCCGGGCTCCAGCAGGATGGGGTAGCTCTGCGCTCCCAGTGAAACGGAAATGACCATGGTCTGTTCTCCCTCAGATGGTATTGGCGTAGTAGGAGCCAACCAGCCGGAGCTTGGCGCAGGTGGCGGACAGCTCCTGCAGCATCTCCCGGCCGTTGGTGTTGTTGACGCAGCCCTCGGCCTCTACGTAGAAGTAATACTTCCACGAAAGCCCCCTCATGGGGCGGCTGCGCAGGGTGCGCATGTTGTAGCCGTGGGCGCCGATGATGTTCAGCGTCTGCGCCAGCGAGCCGGCGTCGTTCTGCACGGTGAACACCAGCACGAAGTTCTCGTCCTCCCGCTTTTTCGTCGTCTCCGGCTGGCTGCGGGTGCGGGACAGGGCGGCGAAGCGGGTGGTATTCGTCCGCACCGTGTTGATGCCCCGCTCCAGCACCCGCAGGCCGAATACCTCCGCCGCCTCCTCCGACGCGATGGCGGCCAGCGCGGGGTCGTTGACGTCGCGCACATGCGCCGCCGCCAATGCCGTGTTGGAGTACGTCTCCGTGGCGTAGCCATGGCGCTTGATGTAGTCGTCGCACTGGCGCAGCGCCTGGGGATGGCTGACCACGGTCTTCACCGTGTCAACGGCGGCGCCCTCCACACCCAGCAGGCTGTGGTCGATCTCCAGATCCAGCACCTGGTTGATGTACAACTCGCCGGAGAACAGCAGATCCATCACCGCGCCCACCTCGCCGGCATAGCTGTTTTCCATCGGCAGCACGGCGCTGTCCGCCTCGCCCTGCTCCACGGCTCTGTGGGCGGCGGCGAAATCGGGGTAGGCGATCAGCTGCGCCTCCGGGAACATGCGGCGCGCCGCGATGTAGCCGTAGGCGCCCTCCACCCCGCTGTACGCCACCTTCATGCCGTTGAGCAGCCGGCTCTGGTAGGCGCAGGACAGGTCGAGAACGCTCCGCAGGAACTGCACATAGTACCCGTCCACCGCCGAATCCTTGATGAACCGGCGGTCGCGGTCGATCAGCTCCCGCTCCCGCTCCGCGTCCCGGATGGACAGCCCCCTGTCCTTCTTGAAGGCCGCCACCTGCCGGCTCATCTCCATACGCTCCTGAAACAGCTGCGCCATCTGCTCGTCAATGCTGTTGATATTTTCCCTGATCTTGTCCAGCTCGCTCATCGTCGTAAAACCTTTCCAAACATAAAAAATCGGCCTTCCTGCATGGAAGGCCGTTGTACACGCAAATTTATCGGTTTTCACCGCGCGTCAATGACAGACTTCCAGAGGCATCTCCTTACCGGTAAAGGCAAAAAAGCCGAAAAAGTGCAGCATGCCAAACAGCACGCTGCACGCAAAGTCAAAAATAGCGCTGGTGGAGGCAGAATGGGCGCACTTCACCACGGCACGGTCGGAACACGCAGCGCGACGGGTCATGGCAGCACACCTCCTGCTAAGATATGCACTGATTGTATGCCTTTTTTTCGTTCCCGTCAAGGGGACAGCCGCACTTTTCGCTTATGCACAAAAATCCGGCACACAGCGGCAGCCGGTTTGTGCTTACGCTACCATCGCTTGACAAGGGCAGACACGGTTTTGACGGGCAGAAATGCGCCCATACTGCGTCAAGCCCCTTGACAATACGGCAAGTATTCTCTGCGGGTCTTTCCTTGCCTGGACACATTTCTGCTCCGGCAAAACTGCTCTGCACCTGCCGGCGATGGATTTTCGAGTGATTTTTGGTTTTTGAGACGCAGCTGGGCTGGCGCCCAGCAAGGTGAAAAGGGCAAAAAGCGCCGGAAAGACATGCTGGCAGGCGTGTTTGCCCTTGCCAAGCGATGGTACTATGAGTGGTAAAATCACTCAGGGATTATGCGACTTGCTAAAATCAAATCCCTTCGGCTTTCCAGGTGCGTTCTTCATGTATATGGTGTAAATAAAAAACGGAATAATATAGATAAAAAAGTAGCCTCCCATAAAAACATATCCAAAGACTTCTAAGACGCGATTATTCCAACTCAGAAAACAAATGACCCCCGCAACGGCTAAAACTGTTAAATTGACCTTCCGCGCAATTTGGCAAAACCGCATATGCCGCGGTGCATAGCAAGGAATCATCTCGCGATAGGGAAGTAATATGCGGAGACGCCGGCTACGCCAATTAAGCGCATAATAACTTCTCTCTTCTCGATGAGTTTTTTTGAACAAGAACGCGTCTTCAATAACACAGCGAAGCAGCAAACTATTGTAGAATACAGCTAAAATAAACAGCAAAAAAGCTTCCTTAATCATCTAAATACCCTCTTGAAAAAACTCTTCGCCGCAGAGTACATGGAACCTATGCCAAACGAAAAAAGTTGAAACATTTTGCCCCAGCATGCCAAAGAACAAAAGCACCAAAGCAAGGAAAAGAATATACTTCCTCATTAGCATGAGCCCACCTTTCCCTTATACACCGGCTGCAGCTAATTCTGGCATTATCATTAGGTGTACGCCACCACCTGCGTGCCGCTGCTGTTGACCAGCCCGGTCACATCGCCCTGCGCGTTCTTCAGATAGAAATACTCCGCGCCATCGTAGGTGACGGACATGGGGCCGATCTCGTCGTAGGTAAAATGCAGAGTTGCGCTGCTGTTAGGCTCAACAATTCTGACCTGCGTCAGCGTGTCACCGAGGTAGGAGTAGCTTGTCCGCGTAGTCTCGCCCGCATAGACGGCCTCGCCGCCGGAATAGCTGGCGTGATAGACGCCGCTGTCCTTGTCGATTCGGTGCCCGCCGGGGTCATAGCGGAAACGGATCATTTCCGTGTCGCCGGAAGCATCGGGACGAGACATCTGCTTCAGCTGGCGGCCGTGCTGCCAAGTATTGGACCATGTCCCGTCGTTGGTCAGGTTACCGATGGCATCGGTGGTCAATGCCTGTCCGTCGTAGCTGGTCAGCAGATCCTTCCAAGAGCTGTCCTATCCAGCCGTACTGTTATGGAGCGATTACTCTAGGTACTGCATGGGGCGCGCGACTTGCACCCTCAATACAGCGGGACAAAAGCCCAGGCCTAATAGCACGACCAGACCTGGGCTAATCAGGGTTAGTTTTGACCGGTATGCTTCAAAATGTTTTAGGGCCTATTTTTCTTGATGATTATCAACTCGGCCGAAGCTTCTTCTAAAGAATTATATTCGTCCAAGTGGATGTGGCCATATTCTGGCACCGCTTCCTGCGACAACTCTAATAAATGCCTTGCTAACGATATTAATCCTTCTCGATTAGCCTCAAGCCACACACTGTTTTCGTTTATTGAACACCGTATTGAAAAACCATCTTCCCAAACAAAATGGAATCCTTCTGCGTCGTACAGCGGCACACTAATGTCCATTTAAAATTACCTCCCTAATCAAAAATAAAGATGTGAGATCTTCCCGTAATTCCAAACTTCCCGGGTTTGAGTGGATTGGGCGCAAGTGTTTCAAAGTTCAGATGTGGCGCGCCAGCATGGTTATTGACTTTTGCTAAATCGGATGCTGTCATTCTTACTTGGCGTAAGTTGTCCGCGGAAACAAAGCAACCAGGTGATGGCTCAGAGTAGCCTTTTCCCAAGAAATCATCTGCCAGGTCAAGCGCACGTGAAGTCTCCAATTTTGTGCCATTCTGGGGTAGGATCTTTCCCTTCCCGCATACATTATGCACGAGAACGGGTATGTCCCCCACAAAATACGTGTGGAAATCCGAAACCTCAAAGTTAAAAACCTGAACAGGTGTCTCCAGGATTTCATGCTGCACTTGCTCAACAACGACATAGTCCCCGTTGACAGTAACGAGAATGTCCCCGGCACGCAGCTGAATTGCCTCAGTCCAGCCTTTCACAGGAGAGTAGAATGGGTGCTCCGGCGTACAATCGATGGTTTCTCCCTCGATGGTTACATGTACAATCAGAGCAAGACCTCAGTCAATTTCACAGCCAACGGGGAAAAGTATTCCTCCATGTCATAGCCCATGTTTATCAACTCTCTTCGCCCGGATAGGTATTCTTGCACGTCATCCTCCGAATTCAACAATCTGTACTGATTGAGTTTGCGAAGGACTGGACGGAAGATATCCTTAACAACACACACATTCATGGTTAAATCCTCATACAGGCAAGAAGTAGACATATCAACATCGGCGTAATCGTAACCAAGGATTCTGATGATTGGCAGCTCTGCTGAAGATAAGATGATCGAACTTGAACTTTCTACTTGCAGACAATATGTTGAAATGTTCATGAATTGGCAGTGCCGTTTGTATCTTTGCAGGTAATCTACATCCGGAATAACCCACGGCCTAGAATCTGAATATCCAAACCATCGGCTCTCTGCTTCAGCGGTTAACTCAATAGACACGTCATCCGATAAACCGTCCAAAGGCCATGTTATATTACGGCCTATGCCAAAATATGGATCCATCGTAGAGCGGTTGAGTTGGTTTTCATTAGACTTGATTATAAACCCATTTTTGAGCATATCACTATCCTCTCGGTACCTTAAAGATCGGAATATGATTTACAGAGCCTATATGTGCGTGAGAGGCTTGACTAATCACTCCGCGTCCCGGATGCCCAAGATCTATTCTGGGGTTTCCTGGCAAATTGTACTCCTGAGCCCATTTGACAAGTGTTTCTGCGTCATCCATTGGAATTCCCTTTTTATTGGATTTTGCCAACTGGATATCGTAGACATACCCGTGGTAGCGGAAGGGGTTGAGTTTGCCAAGTGTGTCCGCCATGGTGCCGGTGGTGGTCAGCGGATTACCCCATGCGTCATAGGTGTACGCCACCACCTGCGTGCCGCAACTCTAACTGAGGTGTACCATGCAGAGTTTACACGGCACACCTCAGTAGATAGAATTGATAGTCGCTACTAGGCGTCCAATTTCTTTAATGCGGATTTGGCATACTTGCGCCACCCCGGGTGCTTCGAATTTTGAAAACGTTCAAAGTATGGACGCAAGTCTCCTCGCTTAAAGTCGCCCAGGGCGGCGATTGCCTGTAATCTTACGCCTTCATCTTCCAGCAAATTAATTAGCACGGGGATTGCGACTTCTGCTTTTAATTTTCCAACAAGCAAAATGACCATCTGTCTGTCTTGCCCGTATGAGGCATTAGCTATGATTTTTAAATAGTCGGCGATGTGCTTTTTTGACCGAATCTGATATAGGCAATCCCCAATTGCCCATCTGTCAACATTGAGATCATCAGAGCAGTAATCTTCCAAGAGCATAGGTACTACTTCCTCTAATCCTCTATGATGAAACCACTTTAACAGATATTGTTTTTCCCTTTTTAGCCTCGCCTTTTTATAATATTTAATTACAATCGGGAGAATGCTATCTTTGTGCTTTGGCACGAAGCCTTCCGCCTGATTTAAAACTTGAAAGCGAAACCCTAAATCCAATAGTTCCTGCTTGAACGCAAGAAGGACACTGTTTGGGTCACCTTCCAGCTTCTTTTCTTCATCCTTATATTGCTCTAATAAGTGCTTTACCAAAGACGGATTGCTGTTAATATCATAGCTGCTCACGATGCCACTCCTTCTAATTCAAAGGGAATACTTGCAATAAACCGCTATCTACAGCTCGCTGTAATGGGCTAGTTAAACGAGCGTTGGTATATAAATGCATTTCAAGGCCTTTACTTTGCGAATACAGGGCGAAATCTCTCAATTGGTTTGTATATGATGGTGTTCCAGAATAATTCTTCACCTCAGATAAAACGGTTTCCGTTAATCCATCCGGGATTCGATATGCAGCTGCGTTTGTAAGCGAAGGGATATGCATCGTGTTCTTTGTGATCCCAGAAGCCACTTCCCCTGCTTTGCCTTTTGATGCAATATCCTGCATTTTGCTTGCGGCTACTTGTGAAGACAGAGCTAATCTATTCGGCACCTGCGACAGATTGTTGGCAATATACGTTCCACCAGCACCAAAGCCGCCTGAACCAATCGTTGCTATTAGGGTACTCCCGCCCTTTACAACTGCGCCTGTTGAAGCTGTTAAGCTTCCTGCTAACGCTGCGCCAGTGGCCATACCCGCTCCTGCACCAATCAACGCACCTGCAACGGCGCCAATGCCAATTCCTTTCCATACATTGGCACCGCGTTTTGCTGCAATTATACCGCCAGCAATTGCACCAACTACAGCGCCGAGGGCTGCTGTAATCGCAAAGAATGGCAGGTTTCCTGTTGAATCTGATAAAACGATGGGATTGTTTCCGCAATATGCAAACATATTCCCGCTGAGAACGCCCTGCCCTGTAAGAGCATAGCTATCCGCATTGATAAACCGTCCGGTTTCGGGATTATAGTATCTGCTCTGGAGGTAGTACAGCCCCGTCTCCGTGTCATACACATACCCGCGGTAGCGGAAGGGATTGAGATTGCCCAGTGTGTCGGCCATGGTGCCGGTGGTGGTCAGAGGATTGCCCCATGCGTCGTAGACGTAGCTGGTGGTGGGGTATGGCGCAGAGTATCTGCGCCATACCCCACCGCTAAATTTCAACCCATCCTTGGATACGAAAGGAAGCTTGCTGAGTCAGGCCAGTCCCCCATTGCATACAAGCCGGTGTTGATAGAGTATCTGGGGCAAGTATCCGCTCCAAAGCGCCCTAAAAAACAGGAAACGCTTCGCCGTTTACCGTGAGCTGATATGTTTCGTCTAAATCGCATATGTATGCGTAATATGTATACATTGAAAAAGTCTCGTCAGCGAGCGCATAGGAATCTCCAATCGTATAGAAATAGGAATTTCGGTTATCCTCTATTTCAACGTCTTGCCCCTTTCCATCTGTAATTGAGATATAATAGTCATCGGTTTTCCTATATCGATAAATACGAATGACTACAGACCCCTGTGTAATGACAATCGGTTTTGTTTGAATACCCGAAACCGGATGCCATACATCACCATCTCGCGCTATAAAATCATAGGCATAGGAGTTCCCACCTTGCTCTGCAACAACATAGGCACTCTGCTCTCCCTCCAGTACAAGGAGGATCTCCCCTTGATTTTTGTAGCGAAAGGCTTCTTCCGGAGATGCATACTCCCGTGTTCTGACCTCTCTCGGAATAAGAAGAAAAACAATCCCCAGCAGTACGACAAATGCAAATGACCCGACCCGGAACCAACGCTTCCCCCAAACAGGATGTCTCCTTAGAAGCAGCCACAGCGCAAGGAGGAGTACTCCAAATAGCAAACTCAGAAATAGTCCGTAAAGCATTTTAACTCCTACTCTCCCTCTCAGGATCATAATAACGGCTGGCTACATAATAGATCCCGGTTTCGGCATCATAGACATACCCGCGGTAGCGGAAGGGGTTCAGCTTGCCCAGTGTGTCGACCATGGCGCCGGTGGTGGTCAGCGGATTACCCCACGCATCGTAGGTGTACGCCACCACCTGCGTGCCGCTGCTGGCCACCAGCCCGGTCACGTCGCCCTGTGCATCATGAAATGTACACAGTCTCCCCATTGATCGTCACGGCATAGTTGGCGCCGTATTGTGGTATATACGCCGCAAATATGCTGTCTGTTGTATATCCATCGCCGGCTTGCAGCAGTTGAAACGCGCTACCATTTGAATCGGACAGCACTGGCGGCGTACCCATATAGATAACCAGCAGATAGTATTCAGCGGTGTCCTTGTACTGGAGCAGCTGTATGGCAGCATCCGTGCCGGAATAAAATTCGCGAATATGGGTGGCACTCTCACCGCTTAGCTTCCATCCGTCCTGCGCTTTGGGAAAGATCCGCTCCTGATACTCCCCTGTTTCGCCGGAAATCAGCAGTCCGGTATCTGCTCCGTCAATGATAAACGAAACTTGGTCGATGCCTACATACTGCGCAGCTGATTCGGGAGACGCGAAGGTCACAAACGCATTCTCCACAGGTATCTCACACAGGGCAATATCAGCCAAGACAAGCAGGGCGGCCGCGATAATATACAGCGTTTTCCGGCGGAGTTTTTTCCTGAAAAGGAGGAAAAAGGCACCTGCGATGCAGATACTGACAAGTATTCTGAAAATCTGATATAGTGACATATTTCACCTCTTATCCTATGGGGACAAATTGACCTACCACTTGAGAGGAAAGTTCAACACCCTTTACCCCGAAAGCGAGAATGGCAAGTGCTGACCACCCATCAATGCTTATAGTGGAAGGGGTTCAGCTTGCCCCGTGTGTCGGCCATGGCGCCGGTGGTGGTCAGAGGACTGCCCCACGCATCGTAGGTGTACGCCACCACCTGTGTGCCGCTGCTGTCATAGACGTAGCTGTGACCGAACTCCTCCTTGAACAGCTGAATCCCATCAAAGTATACCTCATTTACGTTGTAGCTGTAAAGTAGGGAAATAGTTCTGAGAAACCTGCTTGTCCTTTTCGGCGGCGCCAACAAGTTTAAGGCAAGAATCGTTGAGCGCAGGAGCGCGGTAATAGTTCGAGCTGGAGCCGTCAGCGGAAGTGCATGCGCTGTTCTTGTTCCATCCCAAGGAGGAATTGTAGCTGAAATCCCCGTTATCGACCAGATTATATCGGCTGGCGTTGGCGGATGCCTCCAACTGCACGCAGTCAAAGTAAGCCGTGCCGGAGGTGCCATTCCGCATTCCCGCTGTAAGGTCGGAGATGTCGCTTCCGGTAGTGTTCGTGTATGTGACCTCCACGCGAGTCCAATCTGTGTTGGTCGTAATAGGTGCACTGCTGGCGATAACATTCCCAGAGGACATCAGGACAAGCTGAGCGCCCAGTCCACCTCCGCTCATACCGGTAGTCTTCACATAAGCGGAGAGCGTGTAGCTGCTGTTGGCGGGACAATAGGCCGCCTGCGTAGAATCCACGCGGATAGTGCCGCTGCTGGAGGTGCGGGAAATGGCCAGTGACTTGGAACCGATGTACCCCGTAGACGTATAGGACCACGAGCCGGTGGAGGCATTTCCGCTGCCTGCTGTCCAGAAGCCTGTCTGTTCAAAACTGCTGTTGCGAACCCAGTTGGCAACAGTATTCTGCAATTTGGAAGAAAGTGCCAGCTGGCTGGCCTTTGTCACATCATTGTTGCTCTTATACTTGTAAAACTGAGCCTTGCCTTGACCATCTTGGATGGAGACCGTGCTGCCGTAGTTGTTGAACTGCTTGACCTCTTGATTGTTATTGCTGTCGGTAAAGATGGTCTGCTTGGCGTAACGGATCCATTCATTCCCATATATGAAACAAGATCTTCCGCATTACAGGGACATGCAACTTTTGCCGAAGATGTTGGTCCATACACTACACCTGTGGTTTTTTCACCGCCCGTAGCCGTATCCTTTGACTGCCCACAGTCCGTGAGCAGCAGGAGCATCCCCATCATCAGGGTCATGATCTTCTTTTTCATGCGCGTTTCTCCTTTCTGTGTTTTGGGTAGCACAAACAACTACCACACAACCATCCGTAAGTCAACGGAAAGATCTACAATGACCTATTACGGTGGGAGGCCCTCTGGCACAAGCCGTTCCCATGCTCATATCATGCCTCCCATATTCATGTGAGGTGCTTCCTCCCGCGCCATGTTCTGCCGCTGGACATCCAGATCATAGGCCGTACAGTAGCAGT
>OLSM01002906.1_pt1 | contig 10288 bp, 6 predicted proteins | sample 1672721 | NCBI WGS metagenome assembly OLSM01 (sample SAMEA3136717, study PRJEB25190) | human gut metagenome | reverse complement strand
ATCTCGCCGACGAGGATGATGTCGGGGTCCTCGCGCAACACGGCGCGCAGGGCGTTGCTGTAGCTTTCGGTGTCCTGGCCGATCTCACGCTGCGAGATGACGGACAGGTCGGGCGTGTACACGTACTCGATGGGGTCTTCCATGGTGATGATGTTCTCGGCGCGCGTGTGGTTGATGCTGTCGATGAGCGCCGCCAGCGTGGTGGACTTGCCGCTGCCGGTTTCGCCCGTCACCACCACGATGCCGCGCTGGATGCGCGGGAAGTCCATGACCGCAGGCGGCAAGCCCAACGTCTCCAGCGCGGGGATGCGATCGGACAGCAGTCGCAAAGCCGCACTCACATGGCCTTGCTGGCGGAACAGGTTGATGCGCACGCGCACGCCCCCGATGGTCTCGGCGCGATCCAGCTCGCCGATGCGCTTGATGCGGTCGAAATCGTCTCCGGCCAAACGGCGGGCCAGCTGCTCGCAATCGTCGTGTGACAGCGGCGCGTCGCCGTCCACGCCCGCGTTCTCAAGACGCCCGGCCAGGCGGAACTTCACGGGCAGACCGCACACCAGGTGCACGTCGGAAGCGCCTGCCTGGCGCGCCATGTCTATGATGTGCTCAACGTTCATGCGTGGTCCTTCTCTTTCGGTTTACCGCTATCGCCGCGCTTTTGGCATCCGCCTTCCTCTTCCTTACTCCAGCGCGGTGATGGTTTTCCGGGCTTCCTCGACGGTGGTCACGCCAGTCAGCACCAGCTCGCGGCAGCTGTCCTCCATCGTCTTGAACGAGCCCGTGCGCTCGATGGCGTCCTTCAGCTCCTCGCGCGTAGCGCCGCCCGTGATGCGGCTGCGCAGCGCGCGGTCGATCACCAGGATCTCGAACACGCCCGTGCGCCCGCGATACCCCGTGCCGAAGCACATCGGGCAGCCCGATCCGCGGTAGAACCTCACGCCGGGATCGTATCGCAGGCCGATAGCCTCGAACTCCTCGGGGCTGGGCCGATACTCCTCGCGGCAATGGGGGCACACCTTGCGCACGAGGCGCTGCGAGATGACGCCGCGCACGCCGCTGGCGATGAGGTACGGCTCCACGCCGATGTCGATGAGACGGTCGATGGTGGACGCCGCGTCGTAGGTGTGCACGGTGGACAGCACTAGGTGGCCGGTGATAGCGGCGCGCATGGCGATCTCGGCCGTCTCGCCGTCGCGGATCTCGCCCACCGCCACGATGTCGGGGTCCTGACGCAGGATGGCGCGCAGGCCGCTGGCGAAGGTCATGCCCGTTTTCTCGTTGATCTGCACCTGGTTCACGCCGTCGATGTTGTATTCCACAGGGTCTTCCAGCGTGACGAGGTTCACCGAATCGGTGTTCAGCTGGCGGATCATCGTGTACATGGTGGAGCTTTTGCCCGAGCCGGTGGGGCCCACGATCAGCACCATGCCGTTGTTCGAGCCGATGAGCCGCTGGTACTTCTCCAGGTTGTCGCCCTCCAGGCCGATGCCCGCCGGGTCGAACAGCGCCTCGCTCTTGTCCAGCAGGCGGATGACCACCGTCTCGCCGTGGATGGTGGGCAGCGTGTTGATGCGCAGGTCGATGTCCTGCTTCTTCAAGCGGATGTTCGCGCGGCCGTCCTGGGGGACGCGGCGCTCTGAGGTGTTCATGCCGCCCATGATCTTCAAACGCGAGATGACCGAAGCCTGCAGCTCCTTCGGCACCGTGAGGATCGTGCGCAGCACGCCGTCGATACGCATGCGCACATGCAGGTCGATCTCGCGCGGCTCCAGGTGGATATCGCTGGCGCGCTCGGTGGCGGCTCGCTCGATAATGCTGTTCACGAGACGCACCGTGGGAGCCGATTGCGCGTCGGCGTCGTCGCCCAGCATGGAGGTTTGGAACGATCCGGTCGAGGCGTCGTCGGCGCCTGTCGTGCGGGCGTCGCGCTTCATCTCCTCGATGGCGCGGGCGGCACCCTCGTTGCCGTACAGCGTCATGATGGCGCGCATCAGCGAATCATGCGTGGTCACCATAGGGATGACGCGCTTCCGAGTGGCGTTCTTCACCGCTTCGATTGCCATGAAGTTCAGCGGGTCGCTCATGGCCAGGCACACCTCGTCGGGCGAAGTGCGCACGGGCACCACGTTGTACTGGCGTGCGACGTTCTTGCTGATCACACGGCTTAGCTCGGGGTCGAGGTCGATCGCCGAAAGGTCGACGAACTCCACGCCCAGCTGCATCTGCAGCGCCTCGATGAGACCCGCTTCCGTGATGACGCCTTCGGCGATGAGCTCGTCGCCCAGGCGGCGTTTCGTCTCTTTCTGCTGTTTGAGCGCGTGTCCCAGCTGGTCCTCGGTGATGAGGCCCGCGTCTATCAGCACGTCTCCCAACCGTTTGTACGCCATTTACGATCCTATCCTCTTCACGGTCATGGCGGTTTCGGCCGCCACGTCCTCGCCTGATGCGATGGTGATGCGGAAACTCCAGGTCTCGTTGTCCGCGTTGTATGAAAGCTCTGCCAGCTTGGGCGCGAGGCCGTCGCGTGCCGGCACGATTTGCGACTGCTCTCCGGCCGCGTTCAGCCAGATGCCGTCTTCGATGCCGTCTTCGCCGGCATCGCGCGATTGCAGCACCGCCGGCTCGTGACGCGTGGGGCTGGTGAAGTACAGCGGATTCCCGTCGGTTTGCGCGCCGCTGTTCTCCACGTCGCGCGCGTACGTCAGCTCGTCGCTCACCACCTCCACCGCCTGCTGCAGCAGCGCGTCGGCCTGCGCCTGCCGGGTGATGGAAGCGTACGAGTTTATGGCCACCTGCAGCCCGACGCCCACGGCGATGCACAGAAGGCCGATGAACACGATGCTGGCCAGCTGCTCCGCGATCATGAACCCCCGCGTGTCGAGCAGGCGGGATCGAAGCGACGCTTTGTCGAAGAGGGGTGTCATGATATCAATCCTCTCCGTAATATGCATACTCGCCCGACTGGTACACGCTCACCTTGATGCGTGTCGCTTCCTCAGAGCCGGGAATCGTCACGAAGACTTCTTGAAGGGGAACAGACGAATCGTATAAAGAAGCCTCCGCGGCGTACGAGGCGTTCAGCACCTGCTGGCTTCGGGCCGAAGCAGTTGCCGACACCGTCACCATGGTGGCGAGCATCGTGGCGCCCAGCGCCGCGATGAACACTGCCGCCAGCACCTCCACCATCGTGTCGCCGTGGCAATCTTGCAGTTTCTCGCGCAGCGCGCGCGTCGTTTTGCCGATCATCACGCCGCCTCCGTCTTCTTCACGGTGGTGTTGTCGCCGTACTCGATCACCGTCACGCGGCCTTGGTTATCGAACGTGGGCGTGCATTGGATGGAGATGGTGGTGTTGTAGGGGGAATCCGCCGCGAAAGCGGAATCGAGCGACAACTCCACGGTGATGTTGAGGTCGGGATCCACCGTGATGCAGCCGTACACCGGGGCGAGATCCCCCGCCTCACTTGGAGGGTCGATGCGCAACCGGTTGGATGCGGAGCCGCCCAGCACGTAATCCTTCCCCTCCGCGCGGGCGGCGAGGATGTCCTTCGTGCGCTGTTCGGTCCAGAAATTCTGGCCGATCATCGAGCATAAACTATCCGTATCGACACTCATCTCGCCGGCAGAATCGTAAGCGATTCTAACGACTACCGATCTCTCCCCCCAGACAGCATCCTCGCCGCCCAGCTGCTGGGCCATCAGCTTCGCTGCCGACTGCATCGCGTACTCTTTCTGCTGCAAGTCCACATGCGTCTGCGCCGCCTTGGCCTGCACCGAGGCAGCCGTCATCACCACCGACCCGATGATGCCGCAAATAAGAAAGAACACCAGCGCAATGACGATAGAGGCCCCGGAAGTGTCACGAAGTATCCTCACGCGCTTCATAGGGAACCACCAACTTCCGCCTCGATGGGAACCCATGCGCTGCCACCCAAAGAGTACTGAACAGGCTGCGTGACCGTGTTGTAGTGCGCCGAACACGCACCGCTTTGACCGCCGATCACCGAACCGGCGGAAAGCCGGGTAAGCACCTGCTGGTTCTCCGGAAACGAGAACGACACTGTTTTCACCGTGCAGTAACTCTCGTTGAGAGACCACCCGGCACTACCGACAACGCCGCCCAAGCAAACGACCGAGGAGGGCTTCACTTTGTTTTCAATGTTGAAGACGACGTCGGTCACCGAACATGATGATAGGTTCACCTGGCTTGTTCGAGCAACGATCAAACCCGCCGACAATCCATCGACCGTCCCGGTATCCCTCCAAGAGACTCGGACATCGACATCGAAAACCTTGCACTTTTCGATGTCGCACTCTTCCGCATACCCTATGAGCGGTGACACTGCATGGGTTCCGTAGGAAAGCCTGTCCACGACAGCAGTCGCGTTCTCGCTAGCACCCTCAAGCGTACAGTTCACAATCTTGGACTTCGCAGCATTGCCCACCAGAAAACCGAAGTTCGAGTTCGTACCGACGGCGGCATACGAATTGCCGTCAACGACAAGCCTCACGTTCTTTATAACCGCAGACGAAGTTCCATCACTGAGAACCCAAGGGAAGAGACCCTGCCCCTGCCCAACACCCTCGTACTCTTTCGCTGAGTTCAGCACGGAAAAGCCGCTAGTATCGCCAAGGCTGGCATACGTCGCTCGTCCGAAATTGAAGATACGGTAGCTTCCGCCATCGTAAGCCCCTGTGAATATGTTGTTGAACTTGTACCCGTCAACGATGTTCTTCATATCGAGATCATGTTCTTGAATAAAGGCATCTCCCATGTACGCATACTGTACGCCGTTGACATTGTTAAACCATTTCAATGAACCAGGAAACTGCATAGCATGGCGCACGCTCCAGGGCGAAGCATCTTCTCCCCAGGTTTTCGCAACATCGCCATCAAGCGTCACGGCGCGGGCAAAATTGAAGTTGACCTGGTAGGTTGCGGTCAACCCGTTCGGCTGGGACTTGTTCACGAACACTTCCACCGGTGTAGATTGATTCTTCAGCGCAACATCTCCCGACGCAACGATGCGATATGCAGAATACGTCGTCCCAGACAAAGAAACCGTTATAGCTTCTTCATCCTTGATTTTGTACTGGCTGCCTTTGCCTTGTGTGATGGCTGACTTCTCAGTGCCCTCCCCAACGAGGATGAAGTACCCCCAGTCGTCGATGGCGTTGTCTGTGCGAAGCTCATTAACGAACGAGCCTTCGTCGGTTCCGTAATAGCCGTACCAGCTGGTCGCAGCACCGTTGGCATCAAGCTCGATATACGCCAAACCGAGGCTCACCTTCGGTTTGCGTATCTCGTCGAACTTGGCCACGAACGTCGTTCCCATGAATGCCAGCTGGCCGTCGTACTTTCCGACCGTATCGCCCGGCACGCAGACAAGCGACCCCGATCCGGCATCGCGAACATCAACCGTTTCCCAACCCACGAAACGATAGGTGAACTCGTCTGTCTCGGGTTTCGCAGGAGGGTCGACCTCACCCAGAACAACTTCCGACTCGATCGACGAATACGGAACATACTGAACCGCATAATCGGGTTTTCCAACACCCTGCTCGGTGTAGTAGAGCAGCGCCCGGTAGAAGCGGTAGTCTTCTTGGGTGGTTATCTTGAAGTCGTACGTACTTCCTTGGCGGCACGAGAACTCCAACCCCTTGTAGTTCTTCAGAAGTGCGGGCGGCATAACGGCAAGATCATCAAAAGAGGGACCGCGATACAGCCAAAGCGAGACGTTGGTCAAGCGCGTGCTGAGCACGCCGCTTAGGTACCCGCTGCCGTTGCCGTTATCGTAAGATCTGATGTTCGCGAAACCAACCCCGGGGGCGATGGAGTAGTACACCCGCACCGGCACGGTGCCGGCGGTGCTCAGGTATTCGTCGCCCTGGGAAAACCCGGCGACCGTGGTTTTGGACACCGCCCATGACACGTCGGACGACGAGGCGCCGAACTCGCCTTCGAACGCGGCGCGTGCCGTGACCGACGGGGTATCCGCGGTGCGCGAGCCGGTCTCCCGGGCGCTGCCGCTCAGATAGGCAGCCTTCAACGGATTCTCAACCGAAGCCGGTTCAGGAACCGCCAGCTTGTTGAAGTACGCCTGGACTTCGGATGCCTTCGGAGCCGTGCGCACGTACACCGTTGCATTGCCGTCCTCGTCGGCCAAGCCGTGGTTCTTATGGTTCTCGGCCTCGGCGTAGAACTTCTGCACATCGAGGCGCAGGGATATGACGTTGTTCGCATCGGTATCGGTTCCGGCAAGGGTACCCGAAGCATCGCCCGTTTCATTCGTTCCGTACCAGGTGAAGCAGTCGTTCAGAAAACGGTAGTCGTAGTTGACCCCCTTCTGGTTGAACACGCCCCATTCCCACTTGCCATCGTTCAAGTAGCCCACGCGCATGCATTCACCGGTGTCGGCTCGCTTGATCCACAGCTCCCAAATCTGGTACGCATGATTGTTGTACGCGCCCACAGTTCCCTCGAGCCGGTACGTGGCGTCGTCACGCACGGACGACGAGGCTATCCAGCCTCCCGCGTACGACTGGTAGCCGGCCTGCGGGTTCTCCTGCTTCAACTGCGTGTTCGCGTTGGAAACGCGGAAGTGATTATCCTTATCCTCATAGAAGGGGATGACCGTCAACCCGTCCTTCACCACGCCGTCGCCGTTGCCGGAGCCCGCCCCAATGGAAGGATGCGCGCTGTCCGCAACCGTCGACCGCACCTGCGGATCGGTGTAAGCTTCGTTCTTCTCGCCGGCCACGACGGCGGAGTACGGGTTGGTTATCAGCATCGTCAGCTTGCCCGCAGGGTTCGGCCACTCCACATGGGCGGCAGCCGTGCCCGGCACGCAGCTGCGCGAGGTGTCTTTCGTCTCCACCGACACCGTCAGGGCGTCGCCCGCCACGCACGCGTCGAACACCTGCTTGAGCGCCGCCTCCTGGGAGCCGCCGGTCGTCGGCTTGCCATCGTTCTCCCTCGTCACCAGCTGCGAAAGGGCATTGAGGTCGATGGCCCACACATTGCCCTTCACGTTCGCGTCGTCGCGCGTCTGCTGCTTGATGGCTGCGGCGAAGTTGGTGAAGCCAACCGGATCCGAACCGTCATCGGCCGTGGACAACGACACCATGGTCGTTCCGTTGCTCAACCCGGAAATCGCGAACGCCACGTTCTTGCTGGTGTTCTCGATGGTCACCGTGGACGTGGTGGAGCCCGCGCTTCCGTCCGCGGCGATGTTGGGATCTTGCACCATCAAGCAGCCCGTTGCTTCGTCCACCCAGATCACCGGATTCGCGAGCGCTTTCTCGGGCGTGGCGCCGGCAGGGGTGCCGCCATAGTAGCCGATCATGGGGTCGTGACCCATGCGCGCCGCCTGATCGGTGGAGGCGCCCTCGGTTTCGTAATACGTCTTCGCGGCGTTCGTGGAGGCAGGGGTCGATCCGAAGAAGCCGGACCTTCCGTCGGCGTAGAACACGCCGATCACCTGCGCCGTGTCGGCATCGAACTCGATGATATAGTCGGCGTCGCGCACAGCCTCCTCCACAGCGAGCGCCGGGACGATACCCTGCTCGCGGGCGGTGTCCGCCGTCATGTAACGTTTGGAAGACTCCGCAGCAGAAGCGGAGGGAGGAGCAACCTCGTCGGACCCGAGTGTTTCACGTGAAACATGTTCCGTTTCGCCCTGCGAGCGGGATGAGCCCTCGGATGTTTCACGTGAAACATCCGCCGAGCGCGCGGCGGGGAAGCAGACGCGATACGAGTCGCCGTCCTTCACGGAATCCACCCACGTGCCCGACACTTTCTTGGCCGTCATCTGGGCTTGGGCGGCGTTCGCGATGGCTTGGGCGGCGTTGTTCAGCTCCAACATGCGCATGTTGTTCTGCGCCGACACAATGGAAGGGAAGGCGATGGCAGCAAGGATGAGTATGATGGCAACGCTCATCAGAAGTTCGGCGAGCGTAAAGCCCTCCGTATGCCGTCCCCTCTTGGCCATGTCTATGCCGTTTCCTCCTCCTATCAGGCAATAGAACGTCCCTCGTTGTGGTTTTGTATCATAGCACGTACATTGTCGAGGAATGCCGAAACGCGCGCCCGCCGATGAAAACGTCTACGTTGGATACTCCGCGGAACACGGAAACAAGCGCGTTCCACGTGAAACAGTCGGACACCCGAGCTCGCAGTCGAGCCGGAACACGTTGCCAGACGCGGCTCGGCACACACGAAAAACGCCCGCGGCAGATGCGCGGGCGTTTCGGTGTTCGAGCGGATGCGGACAAACGGTTATTTGCCGTCGCCGAAGATAAGCTCGCGTTCCTCACCCACCAGGGCGGCGCGCGCCTGATCGCGCAGGTTGTTCACGCCGATGAAGAACTGGCGCATCATCACCACCATGAGGTAGCGGCCCCGCGAAGTAAGCGTCAGCTCGTCGGCGTTGTCGCGGTCGAACGCGCCCGAGGCCTTCATGAACGCCATCTCCACCGGCAGACCGCGCTCCACGGACACGCCGAAATCCTTCTTGAACTGGCGCTTGTCCAGGCGCAATCCGAACAGCTGCATCATGAAGCGGTAGCGCATCCGGTCGTGCTTGCTGAACGTGGCCTTGCCCATCAGCGACATGCGGTCGTGCTCGATGGCGTCGTTGTAGTCGTTCACCGAGAACGTGTTCACGTACAGGTTGTTGCCCAAATACGTGATGCCGCCGCTGCCGATGGCGGGGTATTCCTCGTAATCCACCACGTACTCGTCGATCATCGCGCCCTCGCCCGCCGCGCCCGTGCCGCGCTTGTTGAACGTCCAGGCGCTTCCGTGCTCGAACAGCGGGTTCTCGCCGCCGGCCAGCACTTCGGAGATGATCTCGTAGAAGCGCTGCTCGCGCGCGTAATCAACCTTGCCCACGGTGCGCGCCAGCGAGCGCGCCACGCTGGGGCTGGCCATCAGCGGGTAGAACGTGGTCTGGCTCGTGCCGCTTTCCACCACGCGCTCGATATCGCTGAACAGCACGTCCTCGGTCTGCGCCGGGAAGTTGAAGATCATGTCCACGTTGAGCGACGTGAAGTAGGGGCTGGCCTCGCCGATGCGCTCGAGGATCTCCTCGCCGCTGCCGTACTTGTCGTAGCGATCCATCTGCTTCAGCAGGTCGTTGTCGAAGCTCTGCACGCCAACGCTCAAACGCTGCACGCGACCCTGCAGCTTGTCCAGGTAGCTGGGTATCAGGTGGTTCGGATTCGTCTCGCTGGACACCTCGCCGATGCTGAACGTGTCGCGCGCCATATCGATGGTTTCGCACAGCTCGTCGATCATGATGGTGGGCGTGCCGCCGCCCACGTACAGGCTTTCGAAGTCGTAGCCGAGGTCCTTCAACATGAGCATTTCCTTGCGCATGTTGGCGAAGTAGGGCCGCGCGCGATCCTCCGCGAACGGGAAGCGGTTGAACGAGCAATAGGGGCACAGCCGCTCGCAGAACGGCACGTGCATGTACAGCATGTACTTCTGGCCGGGCTTCGGCCCGGGCACGCGTCGCTCTTGCGTCGGTTCGAGGCGCAGGTAATTCTTCGTGCATTCGCGAACAACGGACGTGAGCAAGCGTTCTGAAAGCATTTAGTTCTCCCAAGCGGCACGACCGGCCGCAGCACGTTTGCCGATGTCGCTGCGGTACTGCTTGCCTTCGAAGTTGATAAGATCGCACGCTTCGTACGCCTTCTCGCGCGCGTCGTCGAACGAGTCGCCCAGCGCCACCACGTTCAGCACGCGGCCGCCCGCAGTGACCAGCTCGTCGTCGAAATTCTTAGCGGTGCCGGCATGGAACACCGTGACGCCCTCGATCTGCTCGGCCTCGTCGATTCCGAGGATGACCTTGCCCTTCTCGTACGATCCGGGATAGCCTTCGCTGGCCAGCACCACGCACACGGCCCACTGCTCGGACCAGCGCAGGTCGATGTCGTCGGGGCGCCCTTCGGCCACGGCCAGCATGATATCCGCCAGGTCGGACTCGAGACGCGGCAGTACCACCTGCGTCTCAGGGTCGCCGAAGCGAGCGTTGAACTCGATGATCTTCGGACCTTCGGGCGTCAGCATGAAGCCGCCGTACAGCACGCCGCGGTAATCGTTGTCGAACTCGCGCGCGGTGGCAACCGCTGCGCGCTCCATGATGTCGTGCATGGCCGCCAGCTCGTCCGGCGTCACAATGGGCACCGGCGAGTACGCGCCCATGCCGCCCGTGTTCGGACCGCGATCGCCGTCGAACGCGCGCTTGTGGTCCTGGGCGGTGGCCATGCAGTGCGCCTTGCCGTCG
>OLSM01002905.1_pt1 | contig 10289 bp, 7 predicted proteins | sample 1672721 | NCBI WGS metagenome assembly OLSM01 (sample SAMEA3136717, study PRJEB25190) | human gut metagenome | reverse complement strand
CACGCCCGGCCACGCCGTCCACCCGGCCGATCCCGTGGCCGCGCTCGCGGCGCTCGAGGGCCACGAGTTCTACTACGAGTACCTGGAGCCCACCGACAAGCTGGGCGCCGACGTGCCCAACCCCAAGAGCCACATCTGCTACGGCTTTGCCACGCACGTGGTCATCCTGGACGACGAGGGCAAGGTCTCCGAGGTCTACGCCGCGCACGACTCCGGCCGCGTCATCAACCCCATCGCCATCCAGGGCCAGATCGAGGGCGGCGTGCTCATGGGCATGGGCTACGCTCTCACCGAGGACTGGCCGCTCAAGGACGGCGTGCCGCAGGTCAAGTACGGCACCCTGGGCCTGTTCCGTGCCACCGACATCCCGCAGATCCACGCCATCTACGTCGAGAAGGACGAGCAGCTGCCTGTGGCCTACGGCGGCAAGGGCATCGGAGAGATCGCGACGATTCCGACCGCCCCGGCCGTGCAGAACGCCTACCACGCGTGGGACGGCAAGCTCCGCCGCAGCCTGCCCCTGTCCGACACCTACTACAGCCACCGCGTCCACCGCGACTAGCTGCCAATGAGAAAAAGGGACAGTCCCTTTATCTCATTCTCATCGACTTTTGGGCCCGCCTTGGTCTTCTCGACAAGGCGGGCCTTTTCTGTTGGCGGAGGCCAGCTACCGTTCACCGTGCCACTGGCCGAATAAGCGTTGCTCCAAGGCGAGAATAACGCAGGTCAGAGGCCAAATTGCGTGTCGGAAACACCCCAAACAACGTGTATTGACAAAAAAATAGTCAACCTATCAAGAAGTTTGATTAATGCAACTGCAAAATTTCGTAAATGGGCTGGTTTCCTTCACAGGTTATCCTCAATACGTACGGTTAGACGTGCGGACGACGCACGGTCAGCTGAGAGGAGAGGGGGATGACGTGGCAGAACTGCTGAGGATGGAGAACATCAGCAAGCGCTTCGGTCCCAAGTACGCCAACCGGGACGTGAACCTCATGGTTAACGAGGGAGAGGTCCACACCCTGCTGGGCGAGAACGGCGCTGGCAAGTCCACGCTCATGAACGTCCTCGTGGGTCTCTACCAGCCCACGGACGGCAAGATTTTCTACCGCGGCAAAGAGGTGAGGATCAAGAGCCCCGCCGACGCGGTGGCCCTGGGCATCGGCATGGTGCACCAGCACTTCATGCTGATCGAGGCCATGACCGGCCTCGAGAACATCGTCCTTGGAACCAAGGGCGCGAGCGCCAAGCTCGACCGCGCCGGAGACAAGAAGAAGATCGAGGAGCTCGCAGACCGCTACGGCCTCGAGGTGGACCTTGACGAGAAGGTCTCCGAGATGTCCATCGGCATGCAGCAGCGCGTGGAGATCCTGAAGGTCCTCTACCGCGGCGCGGAGCTCCTCATCCTGGACGAGCCCACGGCCGTCCTGACCGACATCGAGGTCGAGGGCCTGTTCGACATCATCGACTCCCTCACCGCCGAGGGCAAGTCGGTCATCTTCATCTCGCACAAGATGCGCGAGGTCATGCGCGTCTCCGACAAGGTGACCATCCTGCGTGACGGCGAGTCCGTCCAGACGCTGGACGCCAAGGGCACCACCGGCCAGCACCTGGCCGACCTCATGATCGGCCGCGAGTTCCACGAGAGCCACTACGAGAAGGTCACCGATCCGGGCGAGGTCGTCATGCGCCTGGAGAACGTGAGCCTGCACCCCGAGCTCAAGCACGGCGGCCTCAAGAACGTCAGCCTGGAGCTGCACCGCGGCGAGATCGTGGGCATCGCCGGCATCGACGGCAACGGCCAGTCCCAGCTCGCCCAGGTGGTCACGGGCCTCGTCGCGCCCGAGTCCGGCAAGATGTACAACGCCGAGGGCGAGATCGCCCTCTACAGCCCGCAGGCCTTCATTGACGCCGGCCTGGGCAACATTCCCGAGGACCGCAACGCCATGGGCCTCGTCGGTGGCATGTCCATCGCCGAGAACCTCGTGCTCAAGAAGACCGACACCGACCGCTTCTCCATTGGCCACGGCGCCTGGCTCAAGTCCGACGCCATCCACGAGTTTGCCGAGGAGATGCGCGAGAAGAACGACATCCGCTGTACCTCCGTCGACCAGACGGCCCGCAGCCTCTCCGGCGGCAACCAGCAGAAGGTCATCCTGGCCCGCGAGCTCGACGGCGAGCCGCCCATGCTCGTGGCGGTCTATCCCACCCGCGGCCTGGACATCGGCGCCACCAACTTCGTGCACGACACCATGATCGCCCAGCGCGACCGCGGATGCGCCATCCTGCTCATCTCCGCGGACTTCGACGAGGTCCTGAAGATCTCCGACCGCATCGTCGTCCTCTTCGAGGGCGAGGTCATGGGTACCTATTCCGGCAAGGACGCCCCGGTCAAGGAGATCTCCCTGGCCATGGCGGGAAAGTAGGGAGGCGAACATGGCTAAGAAGCTTGACTCCAAGGGGGCGGCAAGGGGCATGGCCCGCGAGCGCACGCTCACCATCCTCGTGCCCATCATCTCCGTCCTTCTCGCCCTGGTTGTCGGCGGCATCGTCATCGCGTGCCTGGGCAAGAACCCCATCCAGGGCTACGCGCTGCTGTTCTCCGGCTCCCTGGGAACCCCGCAGAAGTTCGCGAGCTCGCTGGTCTCGGCCTGCCCGCTCATCTTCACGGCGCTCGCGGCCGCCTTTGCGTACCGCTGCGGCGTCTTCAACCTCGGTGGCGAGGGCCAGTTCATCATGGGCGCCGTCTCCGCCATCGTGTTCCTGCTGGTGACGGGCATCGAGGGCGTCCTGGGCACCGTGCTGGCCATCCTGGTCGGCACCGTGGTGGGAGCCCTGTGGGCCGCCCTCCCCGGCATCATGAAGATCACCCGCGGCCTCAACGAGATGATCACCTCGATCATGCTCAACTACGTGGCCACGCTCTTCATGGGCTTCATCTACACCAACGCCTTCCGTGACGGCGGAAACCCGCAGACCCCGTCCGTGGCCGACTCCGTGATGCTGGCCAAGATTCCCGGCTTCCGCATCCACACTGGCGTCATCCTGGCCATCGTCCTGGGCCTCGTCGTCGCCTACGTCATCTCCAAGACGTCCTTTGGCTTCAAGATCCGCGCCGTGGGCCTGAACCCGCTGGCCTCCAAGGTCAACGGCTTCAACGTCAAGTTCCTCGTCATGGCCGCCTTCGTCATCTCCGGCGCCATCGCCGGCATGGGCGGCGCCGTGGAGCTCCTTGGCAAGCAGTACCGCCTCATGAGCGGCTTCGGCTCCGGCTTCGGCTTCGACGGCGTGGCCATCGCGCTCATCGCCCAGCTGAACCCGCTGGCCTCCCTGATCGTCGCCATCTTCTTTGGCGCGCTGACCACCGGCGCCTCCTCCATGCAGGTCGGCATCATGGTCCCCACCGCCATCGTCGAGATTATCCGCGCCCTCATCATCATCTTCTCGGTTGCCGGCGTGGCCCTCATCAAGCTCCCCAAGATCCAGGCGCTCATCCAGCAGATGGGCTCCGGCAAGGCTAAGAAGGAAGAGGTGAACGCGTAATGGATGCCATCATCGCGTCATTGCCCACCCTCGTGGCGGCAACCGTCCGCATGGCCGTGCCCCTGCTCCTGGTGGGCATCGCCGAGCTCTTCTCCGAGCGCGCGGGCCTCGTTAACATCGGCCTGGACGGCCTGATGTCCATCGGCGCCCTCTCCGGCTTCCTGGCCGGCTACTTCACCGGCAGCCCCATCGTGGGCCTGGTGGTCGGCGCCGCGGCGGGCGTGCTCATCAACATGATCTACGCCTACTGCACGGTCACCCTCTGCGTCGACCAGGTGGTAACCGGCATGGCCATCAACATCCTGGCGCCGGCCATCGCAACCTTCGCGTACAAGACGGCCTTCGGCGACTCCTCCACCCTGGTCCAGGGCGTGCAGATGGGCGCCATCGCCATCCCCGTGCTGTGCGACATTCCCGTCATCGGCCCGGCGCTCTTCAACCAGACGCCGCTCGCCTACGCGGCCTACCTGATGGTTCCCCTGACGGCCATGTACTTCAACCAGTTCCGCAGCGGCCTGTCCTACCGCTCCGTCGGCGAGAACCCCCAGGCCGCCGAGACCCTCGGCATCAACGTCATCGGCACCAAGTACCTGGCCTGCGTCATCTGCGGCGCGCTTTCCGGCCTCGGCGGCGCGTTCCTCACGCTGTGCTACACCTCCACGTACGCCGACGGCATCGTGGCCGGCCGTGGCTTCATCGCCCTTTCCGCCGTCATCTTCGGCCGCTGGTCTCCGCTCGGCGTCCTGGCTGCCTGCGGCCTCTTCGGCTTCTGCGACGCCCTGCAGATCGTCCTGCAGGTCAACGTCCAGGGTGCCCCCTACCAGTTCTTCCAGATGATCCCGTACGTGGTCACCCTCGTCGCGCTCATCATCCTGGGCTCCAAGGGCGGCTCGCCGAAGGCTAACGGCCAGCCCTACTATCGCGAGTCTCGCTAGGCCCCGTGGCACCCAATCTGCGGGCTGGATTGGCTGCCCGTTCCAACAGCTCTTGCACGTCCTGGGCGTCGAGAGGCTCCGCGCGAACTTCTCGGCGCCCACCTTCTGCGCAACGGGAGCAACACCCGTTGCCAAAAATCGGTAATCGCGCGCGTAGCGCGTAGGGGAGGAAGGGCCCCTCGGGGCCCAAGAGAAAGGAAGTCAATATGCTCGACAGAAGGCAGTTCCTCGGCGCCATGGGCGCCAGCGTCCTCGGCCTCGGCCTGGTTGGCTGCGGTGGCTCCGACGGTGGCTCCACCGACGGCGGCTCCGCCTCCGGCAAGAAGAAGGTCGCCATGGTCACCGACGGCCAGATCAACGACGGCGGCTGGGACGCGTCCTGCTACAAGGCCATGACCGACGCCGCCGACGAGGCCGGCTGGGACACCGCCTACTCCGAGTCCGTCGCCCAGTCCGATTGGGCCACCACCATGGAGAACTACATCGACCAGGGCTACGACATGGTCTTCCTGCCCGGCAACCAGTACACCGACGTGGTCAAGCAGGTCGGCAAGGACTTCCCCGACGCCCACCTGTGCATCCTGAACTCCGCCGTTGAGCAGGAGAACGTGGTCTCTCTCGTCCCCAACACGGACCAGATCGGCCAGCTCGCCGGCGCCCTCGCCGGTCTCATCACCAAGACCAACTCCGTCGGCTTCATCGGCGCCGTCGAGCTTGACACCACCAAGTCCAAGCTCGAGAACTTCGAGAAGGCCGCCAAGAAGGTCAACCCCGACGTCCAGGTGACCAGCGCCTACGCCGGTTCCTTCACCGACGCCGCCAAGGGCAAGGAGCTCGCCACCACCTTCGTGAACTCCAACAACGTCGACGTCATGTTCGGCGACGCTTCCATCGTCGACACCGGCGCCCGCGAGGCTCTGGCCACCTACGGCGACCGCTATGACATCGGCCAGCCGGGCGACCTCGGCAGCGCCGACGACAAGCTCATCGCCTGCTCCGTCGTGACCGACAACAAGGCCATGATCCTGTCCGCCATGAAGGACGTCGAGGCCGGCTCCTTCGGCAACAAGATTATCAAGGGCGACCTCGACAACGGCGGCGTTGCCGTGGGCACCTTCTCCAACATCGTCGACCAGGACACCCAGGCCAAGTACCAGGAGATCGTCTCCCAGATCAAGGCCGGCACCTTCCTGTAAGGTCTTCTCGCCTGTTTTGCCGGGCCCCTTGAGCCGCACGCTCGAGGGGCCCTTTCTGTTGCCGCAGCATGCATGCGAATCTGGTCGGTGGCGACCGGCGCATCGTCCACTTTCGCATGCAAACGGCGGCGGGTTGCCGGGGCGTTTCGCTGGCGAGAAGGACGTGTCTCGTTGGTTAACAGCAGGAAACAACGCTTGTTGCGTCTTGCGGACAACGCGCGCAGCCTGTAGGATGGTCCTCATCGGCAGCCACAGGGGCTGCGGATGGACCGCGGGGCACGGCGCCCCAGGGCGGTCGCGCACAACCGAATCGCTGGGCTTCATTCCCGCAAGGGTCGCGTGTCCCGTGGTAGCACGCGCAGAAGCCACCAAACAGCCCGAGCTTCCGGAGGCCTCCCCCTCCGGCGCTCGGGCTGCTTTTTTGTGATGAGGGGAGCGCGCCCGCCGGCCCGTGACGGCAGGAAGAGAGGGGAAGGCATGAGCAAGGAAACGCTGACCATCCAGTACGAGGCGGGCGAGCCAGTCCACCTCAAGGACCTGAGCGAGAAGGACGAGCGGCTGCTCCGCCGCGTCATAGAGATCTGCCGCGAGGCCAAGGAGGCCGGCAACTACCCCTTCGGCTGCCTTCTGGCCGACAAGGATGGCAACATCCTCATGGAGCAGGGTAACTGCGAGAACGAGCACAAGGGCGACTGCACCGGCCACGCGGAGACCGAGCTCATGAGGCGCGCCTCCCAGGTCTATACCAAGGAGGAGATGTGGGACCTCACCATGTACAACTGCGGTGAGCCCTGCGCCATGTGCTCGGGTGCCATCTACTGGGGCAACCTCGGCCGCCTGGTCTACATCGGCCGCGAGAGCACCCTCAAGAAGTACACCGGCGACGACATCCGCAACCCCACGCTGGCCCTCCCGTGCCGCGCGATCTTTGCCTGCGGGCAGAAGCCGGACATGGAGCTCGTCGGTCCGGTGCCGGAGCTCGAGGAGGAGTACATGAAGCTCCACGAGGGCTTCTGGCACCCCAGCGAGGAGTAAGCAAGGTCACAGCGGGACGCCGCCCGCTCAAGCGACGCCCCGAGACGTTCCATCGGTTCAACCACCCAAAGAAAGCGAGAAGCACATGAACAACGCCATGACCAGGAGGAGCTTTGTCTCCATGTCCGCCGCCATGATGGCCCTGGGCCTTGCCGGCTGCGGCAGCTCCGCCTCCTCTGACTCCTCCTCCGATGGCGCCGCCTCTGGCGAGTCCACCAAGAAGAAGGTCGCCATCATCCTCGACGGTCCCGCCAACGACGGCGGCTGGAACGCCAGCTGCTACCAGGCCATGCTCGACGCCGCCGACGAGCTGGGCTGGGAGACCGCCTACTCCGAGTCCGTCGAGCAGGCCAACTGGGCCACGACCATGGAGAACTACCTCGACCAGGGCTTCGACCTGCTCTTCATGCCGGGCAACGAGTTCACCGACGTGAGCAAGCAGGTTGGCGCTGATTACCCTGACGCCCACATCTGCCTGCTCAACTCCGAGGTCTCCGCGAGCAACATCGTGGGTCTTGTCCCCGACACCAAGCAGATCGGCCTTCTCGCCGGCGCGCTTGCGGGCATCCTCAGCAAGACCGGCCACATCGGCTTCATTGGCGGCGTGGAGCTCGACACCACCAAGAACAAGCTCGACTACTACACCAAGGCCGCCCAGAAGGTGAACCCGGACATCCAGGTCTTCAGCGCCTACGCCAACTCCTTCATGGACGCTGGCAAGGGCAAGGAGATCGCCGCCTCCATGCTGACCACCAACAGCGTCGACGTCATGTTCGGCGACGCCTCCGGCATCGACACGGGCGCCCGCGAGACCATGAGCGCCTACGAGGACGTCTTTGACATCGGTCAGCCGGGCGACCTGGGCGGCGCCGACGACCCGCTCATCGCCAACTCCGTGGTCACCGACAACAAGACCATGCTCAAGCAGGCCATGAAGGACGTTGAGGACGGCGTCTTCGGCGACAAGGTCATCTACGGCAACCTCGACAACGGCGGCGTCTCCGTCGGCACCTTCTCCAACATCGTCACCGCCGACCAGCAGAAGCAGTACCTGGACTACGTCGAGCAGATCAAGGACGGCTCCTTCCTGTAGGCGCCCCTCGCCAGACACCCCCGCGGCTTGCATGTGATTGTGGACGCTCGGCTTCGGCTGGGCGTCCACTTTTGCATGCAAACCGCGGGGCGAGCGGCGAGAAGGGCCGGCGAGCGGGGGCGTCCGTTGTAGTTTTTGATGCATAACACCAGCTCAGAACCATTACGTGCTCAATAAGAAAAAATTACCGCCTGGTGGCACAAAACGTCCATTTGCGAACATGAAGTGCTTTAACGGGGTCAAATCTCGCTCGCTCGAACTACAATCAGACGTGACCGATCGCCCCTCCTGCGATGGGCGATAGGGCTTGATCTTCGCTTTAGAGAAGGGATCGACCATGCTCAACAGAAGGCAGTTCATCGGCACTATGGGCGCAACGGCACTGGGACTCGGCCTCGTCGGCTGCGGCGGGAGCGGATCTTCCGACTCCGGCTCCGGCACCACGGGCGGCTCCGACGGAGCCAAGAGGAAGGTCGCCATCTTCCTCGACGGCCCCATCAACGACGGCGGCTGGGGCGCCTCCTGCTACAAGGCCATGACCGACGCCGCCGACGAGCTGGGCTGGGACACCGCCTACTCCGAGTCCGTGGCCACGGCCGACTGGGCCACCACCATGGAGAACTACATCGACCAGGGCTACGACCTCATCTTTGCCCCGGGCAACCAGTACACCGACGCCGTCAAGCAGGTGGCCAAGGACTACCCCGACGCCCACTTCTGCATCCTGAACGACACGGTCAAGGACACCAACATCGAGTCCCTCATGCCCAACACCCAGCAGATCGGCCTTCTCGCCGGCGCCCTGGCGGGCATCCTCTCCAAGACCAACAACATCGGCTTCATCGGCGGAGTCGAGCTCGACACCACCAAGGACAAGCTCGAGAACTACACCAAGGCCGCCCAGAAGATCAACCCGGCCATCCAGGTCGCCAGCGCCTACGCCGGCTCCTTCTCCGACGCCGGCAAGGGCAAGGAGATCGCCAACTCCATGGTGACCACCAACGACGTCGACGTCATGTTCGGCGACGCCTCCATCGTCGACACCGGCGCCCGCGAGGCGCTCTCGGCCTACAGCGACCGCTATGACATCGGCCAGCCGGCCGACCTCGGCAGCGCCGACGACAAGCTCATCGCCAACTCCGTGGTCACCGACAACAAGACCATGCTCAAGGAGTCCATGCAGGACGTCGAGTCCGGCAGCTTCGGCGATAAGGTCATCTACGGCGACCTCTCCAACGGCGGCGTCTCCACGGGCACCTTCTCCAGCATCGTCACCGACGACCAGCAGAAGCAGTACCTCGAGTACGTCGAGCAGATCAAGGCCGGCACCTTCCTGTAGGCGGTCAACTGGGCGTCATCGCATAGACCTCCCCGGCGAGAAGGGCGCAGCGGCCGCGGGGCCCGCGCCCTTCTCGCCTTTTTTGTGGCGGAGTAAGGTCGGCGCACCGCCGTGCCAACGTTGTTTCTTGGAATGAATAACGCGCAGGTCAAAAGGGTTGTTTCTTCAAAGCTATAGCGCACGCACAGAGGGAGATTTCGTCCGTTCGCGGAATGGCCGCGCTCGGCCGCGGACGGGTCGATAATACTTTCTTCTCATAGGTGATAATCCTCTATCGAAGGGGAGCAACTTATGGAAAAGCTCAAGGAGGTCGGCCGTCCCATCAAGCGCGTGGACGCCGCCGACAAGGTCACGGGCCGCGCCAAGTTCACGGACGACCTGTGTCCCAAGCCGTGCCTGGAGGCAAAGATTCTGCACTCCACCATCGGCAACGGACGCGTCGTCTCCATGGACACGAGCGAGGCGCTCAAGGTGCCGGGCGTCGTGGCCGTCTTCACGTGCTTCGACGTGCCTGACATCGTCTACCCGGTGGGCGGCCACCCCTGGTACGCGGACCGCGACGCCTCGCACCGAGACATCGCCGACCGCAAGCTCCTGGACGACCGCGTGCGCATCTACGGCGACAACATCGGCGTCGTGGTGGCCGAGGACACCGTGGCATGCGACCGCGCCCTCAAGCTCATCAAGGTGGAGTACGAGGAGTGGCCCGTGGTCTACGACCCCAAGGAGTCCCTGGCCCTTGGTGCCGCCGAAGGCGGCGCGGAGCACCCCGTGCAGGACCGCAAGCCCGACAACCTGGTGGCCCACACCCTCGCGGTGACCTCCGACGACAAGCTGGCCGCCCTCGGCTACTCCTCCGTGGAGGACGCCATCAACGACCCGGCCTACCACCACGTGAGCCTCCACATGGAGAGCCGCGAGCAGTCCCAGGTGCACATCGAGACCTGCACCTCCTACTGCTACATGGAGAACAACAAGATCGTGTGCGTCTCGTCCACGCAGATCCCGCACGTCGTGCGCCGCGTCATCGGCCAGGCGCTGGGCATCCCCTGGGGAGACGTGCGCGTCATCAAGCCCTACATCGGCGGCGGCTTCGGCACCAAGCAGGACGTGCACTACGAGCCGCTCAACGCCTGGGTCTGCAAGAT
>OLSM01002900.1_pt1 | contig 10298 bp, 6 predicted proteins | sample 1672721 | NCBI WGS metagenome assembly OLSM01 (sample SAMEA3136717, study PRJEB25190) | human gut metagenome | reverse complement strand
GACACAATCTCATTCTCCGAGTAAAAAGCCCGCATCGCAAACTCCAGAATATACGGATGCTTCTCAAGTATAACTGCTTTTCCAGTGCCCGCATAGCGCAGCAGTTCAAAAAAATCGGTCAGTTCCAGAAAAGTCGTGTCCGCAATCTGCTCCTTCATAATATCAATCAGACAATGATAGACATACAGATACAGTTCCTTCTTGTTATGAAAATAATAAAAAAGCAGCCCCTTCGAAATCCCGGCCTTAACTGCAATCAAATCCGTAGATGCCCTTTTATACTCATTCTTCCCAAACACTTCCATGGCTGCGTTAATAACTCGCTGCTGCTTCTCCTCGGAAAGTGCCAAAAACTTCTCATTCATACTGTCCCTCCTCCGCTCTTCAGTCATTTTAACTAATCAAAATTACTTTGACTAAACCGGTCAGTCCTTTCTTACAGAATACATGATTGACTATTTTTTTCAACCCCCAAAACCATACAAATGTATACTGTCCCCCTTCCGGCGTCAAAGAGTATGCTTATTCTCAAAAAAAACCACACCGGTGTCTTTCGATCCGATGTGGTTTTATCCAGTGAAACTTTACTCCTACTCATATGAATACATATTTTGCCAGTCTCTCCATAGCCTCTTCCACCAGAACCTTTGGAAGTGCCAGATTGACGCGGATAGAATATTTCCCATAGAACGGCCTTCCATCCTGCCATAAGACGCCGACTTCAACTCCCGCCCTTAAAAGATCATCCAGTGATTGTTCATGCTTTTTGCACCACGCTTCACAATCCAAAAACAGCATGTAAGTTCCCTCTGGTTTTGCCAAGGATACCCCTTCAAAATGATTGGTAATAAACTCGTATGCATAGTCGGCGTTTTCCCCCAGCACTGTCCTGAGTTCATCCACCCACTCTCTGCCCTCCTCTTTGTAAGCGCCGATCAGAGCATGCATGGACAGAACGTTGCAGGAATTATAGTGGGAAGCTGATGCATATTTTGCAATGCGGTCGCGCAGGTACGGCGCATAAATCACATGATATGAACCAATCAGTCCGGCCAGGTTAAATGTCTTGGATGGCGCATAGACGGCAATAGTCCGCTCCCTGGCATCCTCAGATACAGACTGCAGCGGGATATGAGTGTGCCCCGGCAGTGTCAGGTCTGCCCATATTTCATCCGATATCACAACACAGTCATATTTTTGAAATAAAACCATGGCCTGTTCAAGCTCTTCCCTATCCCAGACTCTGCCCGTAGGATTATGCGGGGAACAGAAGATTACGCAGTGAATGTGGTTATCACGAAGCTTTCTTTCCATGTCTTCCAGATCCATGCGCCATGCGCCGCCGTTGCTGCGCACTAATTCACTCAGAACGAGTTTTCGTCCTATACTTTCCACGGTTTTTGTAAATCCAATGTAGGCAGGGGCATGCATAAGCACTGTTTCTCCCGGAGCGGTAAACGCCTGGAGCGCGGATGATACACAGCCCAGAACCCCATTTTCATAGCCTATGTCCTCCCGCGTCATGCCCGTTACCCCGAAACGGTCTTTCTGCCAGTTAATAATACTGTCATAATATACATCCGGCATATCAAAATATCCGAAATGATGATGCTTCAGCCTGGCCTCCATTGCTTCAAGGATCGTCGGAAGCGTAGGGAAATTCATATCTGCAACCCACATCGGAATCCGTGTAAATCCTTTCTTGACCTCCACGCCCTCCATTGGGATAGTGTCCACTGCCAGCGCATCGTGTCCTGCCCGTTCCATGATTGTTGTAAAATCATATTTCATAACTTTGGTTTATCCTTTCCTCAATCGTTTTCCTGATTTTATTAAACTGTTTCTATTCTATACCGCATATTTCCGCCCGTCAAGACACCCTGCCCGTTTCCAAAAGCTGTATCCCTGCCGGTCTGCAGCAGTTCAGGCAGGTCTGAACTGTTACACCGATCTGTCCGGTCAGGCATGATAACCTCTACTGCCTATTGCTTTTCCTTATTTATTCAGATATAATATGAACTAGTATAATATGAACTAGCCTTATGGACTTATTGAAATGTTCTGTATTGCCAGCTGTCCTTAAGAAGTAATGATCACGAAACGATTTTCATATAATAAAGGAGATAAAATCATGGAACTGGAAAGAGATCCGGCTGTTAAAGAGCCCTCCGCTGTATTATCGGAAGATATTGCCGGCAAATATAATGCTTTTCTGGAAAACATCGGCTCCAGCGCATGCAGATTTATATTTGACAACGATCTGACTCTGCTGTATGCAAACAATAGTTTTTTCAAAAGCACAGGATATACAAAAAAAGAATTTCTGTCACACTTTACCAGTCTACGACTGTATCTTAAAAACCATATCACGGAATTCAAGAGCATTCAGAACGCTGCTGCTGATGCAGTCACCAAAAAGGAAACTGTTTTTACAGTGGATTTCACACTTCCGTTAAAACAAAACGGCGGCATCAAATGCCGCATGACAGGGAACCTAACAGGGGTGAGTGCCTCAGGCAGCCCTGTTTTTTCTGCCGTCCTGACAGATATCAGCGACCTGGCAGCTCAGAGTGAGGAAAAAGGAAAGTATTTTGAATGGATGATGGACAGCTATATGGGTAATATTTACATCAGTGATATAGAGACATATGAGCTTCTTTATCTGAATGCGGTCGCAGTTGAAACCCTAAAGACCCCAAAAGAAAAAGTAATCGGACATAAATGTTACGAAGTAATCCAGGGAAGGACTTCTCCATGTCCCTTCTGTACAAATAATAAGCTGCGAACAGATGAATTTTATGAATGGGAATTTCATAATCCAATTCTGGAACGTACTTTTATGATTAAAAACAGGCTTATTAACTGGAAAGGACATAAAGCACGCATTGAGCTTTCCCATGATATGTACAGTGCAGAGTATAAGCTGGCCAAAAAAGACCAGGAACGGGAAACGCTTCTCAGAACGATACCGGGAGGTTTCACCCGCCTGGACGCAAGGGATTTTAACACGGTTCTCTGGTACGGGGCAGAATTTTTAAAAATCATCGGATATACAAAAGAACAGTTTGAAACAGAACTTCATTCCCAGTGTTCTTACATACATCCCGGTGACAGGGACCGGCTGCACACCCTCTTGAAAAAGATGCAGCATACCGGCGGAAACATGATTACAGAGGCCCGTTTTATTACCCGCAGCGGTCAGACGAAGACGCAGACTCTGACACTGTACTACGCAGACGCTGAAAGCAGCTGGGACGGGATTCCTTCCTTTTACAGCGTATGTATCGATGTAACGGAAGAAAGAAGGGAACAGGAACGCCAGCGTAAAGCTCTGGAGGATGCATATCAGTCTGCCAAAGTAGCCAATTCTGCGAAGACCAACTTCTTATCCACTATGTCACACGACATACGGACTCCGATGAATGCTGTCATGGGGATGGCTGCCATTGCCCAGGCCAACCTCGACGAGCGGGATAAGGTCCGTGACTGTCTGAATAAGATCAATGTATCCAGCCGTCATCTGCTAAACCTTATCAATGAAGTGCTGGACATGTCTAAAATCGAGAGCGGAAATATCGATCTGCAGCCGGAAGAGGTGACTCTCCCGGATCTGATTCAGAATGTTTCCGATATTTGCAGGCCTCTCATTACAGAAAAAAAACTGAACTTTAAGATCAGTGTCAGCGATGTCCGGCACGAAAAGATTACTACAGATGGAGACCGGCTGCAGCAGGTTCTCATGAACCTCCTCTCTAACGCCATAAAGTACACGCCGGACGAGGGCACTGTCAGTCTGCAGATTAAAGAAATCCCGTCTGTGTCAGATAAAAAAGGACAATTTGAATTCATCGTAACAGACAATGGCATCGGAATGTCAGAAGATTTCATTCCGTTCATTTTTGAGCCGTTTTCCCGGGCCGAAGATTCCCGTATCAGCAAGATCCAGGGAACCGGCCTTGGACTTGCTATTACGGAAAATATTGTGCGCATGATGAATGGATCTATCGAAGCAGCAAGCCAGATAGGAAAAGGAAGCCAGTTCACCGTTACGCTGCAGTTTGATCTGATTGATGAAGATATCCCCCGTGACAGTGAACTGGAAGGGCTGCCAGTCCTTGTCGTAGATGACGATGAAATCGTATGCGAAAGTGCCGCTGCGCTTTTAAATGAGCTGGGCATGCGGGGCTCCTGGGTGCTCTCCGGAGCAGAGGCCATCCGCCGCACCTCAGATGCACACCGCAGCGGGGATGACTTTTTTGCAGTTATCCTAGACTGGAAAATGCCGGAGATGGATGGATTAGAAACCTTAAAAGCGATCCGAAGCAATCTGGGGGAAGACGTACCTGTTATCATTATCTCCGCCTATGATTATTCTGATATCGAAGCAGAATTTTTGAGCGCAGGCGCGGATGCCTTTATTACAAAACCGCTGTTCAAATCCAAAATGCTGCATGTCCTGCAGACATTTTTAAACAGCGGCAGGCTGGAAACGGCTGCTTCCCAGGCAGAGATCGTTCATCCGGAGCTTGCCGGAAAACGTGTGCTGCTCGTGGAGGACAATGCCTTGAACCGTGAAATTGCCACTGAACTGCTCCAGATGCAGGAACTATTAATAGACACTGCTGAAAACGGGCGGAGAGCTCTTGATATGTTCGAGGCCTCGGAGCCCGGATACTATTCTGCAATCCTGATGGATATCCAGATGCCTGTCATGAACGGTTATGATTCCACAAAAGCAATTCGAGGCCTTGCGCGGGAAGATGCCAAGAATATTCCTATTCTTGCACTGACCGCCAACGCTTTTACCTCTGATATCGGAAAGGCATACAGCGCCGGGATGGATGACCATATTGCAAAACCCATTGACGTAACCCTGTTAATAGAAACTTTGCAGAGATACCTCTGCCTGTGATTTTATGTGCAAATCCTACCGCGGTATGATATGATAAAAAAAAGATCGTATTATATTCAGGAAAGGGATGACACAATGTCTAATTATAACAGCCAGGAACAAACAATCTACCGTAACCTTGCCGGTAAAATACAACTGGGTTTTTACGATGATGGTGCGCGCTTCCCATCTGCAAAAGAAATAGCCGAAATGTTTCAGGTGTCCTACTGCCCGGCCCAGAGAGCTCTCAAGATGCTGGAGGCTGAAGGACTTATTAAGTTGTGCCGGGGGAAGGCTACAATTGTACTGGCAAAGCCATTCCAGAATTATCTGGAGAGCGATATTTTTAAGCGGCGCAGCAAATCTCTACTGGATCTTGTCAAAGCCATAAAACTGCTCTCTCCCGCCATATGTTCCCACGGCGCAAGTCATATGGAAACGGGGGGTATTTTTGAACAGACTCACAGCCAAAGTCTGCCGTATCGAAACACGAATATGTGGATACAGTTTGAACAGTCGCTTTTTGCTCTGGGCAGCCATACAGCCCTCAGCCTGTACTACGATATCAGCGCGTTTGCCGGAAGTTCTTTTCTGGATATCCTCCGGCTGGTTTGCGGAGATCAAAAAGCTGGTATTCTTATACATAGCACGGCCGATGAATACCTGCGGTATATTCAAAATGATAAAAAATACGGATCTGCCATCACAACACGGCATCTTGATAAGCTTGCAGAAACTTTCTTTTGGATTATAGAAAACTATCTGGAGGATATGCCGCCCATTCCTGAAGACCTGAACCAGGAACTCTTTTACTGGGAACCGCAAAAGGGCCGAACCCGCTACTGTGATGTGGTGGCAATTGATTTGATCTGTAAAATCAACCAGGGCATTTACCCGGTGGGCACTTTGCTGCCGCATATTTCTGTTATTGCGGACACCTATCATATTTCAGAGATCACGGCCAGGCGTACGATTATGCTGATGAATAAGCTTGGGGTAGTGAAAACACTCAACGGAATCGGGACGCGGGTAATTTTTGCCGGTGATGCTTCGATTCCCCAAAAGCTCCAGGATCTGACTTTGGATGACAATATGATCATCTTCCTGGAAGCGCTGCAGTTTCTGGCCATTACGGGAGAGGCGGTTATGGCATACACTTTTCCGTATATTTCAGAACCACTTCTGGAAGACATTGTATATGCGGCATCAATCCCGGGGCATGAACGCTCCAGAGTCGCTACGGTGAGCGCCGTACTGCAGGCCATTGTCCGCAGCTGTCCACTGGCAGCAATACGCGAAATTTACAGCAAGCTCACACACCTGCTGTTAAAGGGCAGTATCCTACGCCTCGAGACTACCGGAAACGAATCCATTCCCGGATGGCCCGGGACCGTTGACTCTATTTTGAAAGGCTGCCAAACGCCTGATGGCACAGAACTGGCCGCCGCCTGCCGGCAGCTGTTCGTAAATAATTTTGTCTCAACCAAACAGACACTGCTGGATTTGGGAATTCATAAGGCTGAAAAAGTAACAGGATTTTAGAACAATAAACCTAAGGAATATAAGCGAGGCTGAAAGATGATTTTGAAATCACTTTTCAGCCCTTTTTATCCTCTTTTATTCACTTATTAATAAAAGCTCCTATTCATTCCAGGGCGGTTCTTCCTCCCCGGATTCAGAGTTTCCGGCAACGGTAATACTTCCGGGGGCCTTCATCGTGCGTACATTGATTCCATTTACCTCAATGTGGTCATCTACCGCGATAACCAGGCACTGCCTGCCATCGATCACTCTTGTTTCCACAAGATCCATCCGTTCCGGATTGACTTTGATGATAACATCCGGTGTTTCAATATTGAACTTTCTTGTCTCTGCAATATTTGCAGCAAGCAGGGAAGCCTTTTCTCCTGCCGTCTCCTCAAAGTTCTTATCGAATTCCTCCATCTTCTCGTTTGGCACTCCGCTCTTCTCAAATAACTTTTTTACATCGGTCTTGTCCAGCGCCAGCGGCTCCGGCTCTTCCTTATGTTCTTCAATCATATCGTTTAAAGTTTCATGGATGCTGCGGACAGTTTCGTAGTCGCCGTCTTCACCCAGCGTATCTTCGATCAGAAGCTGGAATGTCTCTTTCTGGGTGTCTGCGGACATAGGCATCTGTGCCCCCAGTACGCGGTCAATCATCTCTTCCTGCAGATCTTCTGACTTTTTCGTATAATACAGAACGCCATGGATATCCATATTACGATCTGTAAATGCTGGAAACAAAAAGCCCTTATCCGGCATGTCCACAATCCAGTCACGAATTCTGTCCTGAATCCGGTTGTCCTCCGCATTGTAGCAAAGGCCTGGCTTTGACAGGCTTACAGGACAAATGCTGCACAGGAGATATTCGTATACATTATCGGATGCGTCAAACATCTCCATATCATCGGATGATTTGCCTGGAATATCATACATTGCATGGATCAGGACAATATAATAATTCTCTTCATATATGTAACTGTCAATAATCTTATCATAGAATTCTTCTAGCAGCATATCATCTTCCAGCTTGCTGGCCCTGAGCTTCATCAAAAACTCCTGGGTCCCTCCGGGCATCTCTGCATCCAGCGGAAATTCCATGTTCAGCATATTGCGTCCCATTGCCCCTGATAATGTCTTTTTGAAAATATCAAAATATTTAAATGCTTCCTCCTCCGGCAGCGAGAGAAATGCATCTCTGGACTCCATTTTTTTATTCTTTTCATGGTCTACATAACATCCACAAATGCGGGTAATTGCACAGTTTGCAGGTGTAAACTGTTTTCTGATTTCAAGTACTTCTTTTTTATTCATTTATCTTCCCTCTTTCTTCTATTAACTTTGCATAGCCAATGTGTTTTGGTTCTGAACAGTAACTCTATTTTGTTACTATTCACGGCCTATGGACCGCGCATAGCAACGGCATCTGGCTCATTAAAAGTCGCCAGACGCGAGGAGCCAGATGCCCGGCCCCATCACTTTATTGGCTCGGATGCCGTGCAGCGTGGTGCACGGCCCCGTGAACAGTAACTCTATTTTACATCAAAACCTCTTTTCAGAAAAGCATTGATTTCTTTTTTTATCTGTGCTAGAGTATGTTTGTTATTACTATTCAGACCGTGCCATGCAACTCACTGAAAGCGACTCTAAGCGGACAGATGCCGGTTCTGCCATAGAACTTAACAATCGCCTGTTTCCTGCCGCCGGGTAGGAACCCTGAAGCATTCGTATGTCATACCATTAGGCCCTGGAAGGTATGAAACACGGATGTTTTTTTAATCTTTCTTATAAAATCAAGGACATACAGAAAATGCACGACATGATTGGATTAATTCTACGGAGGTTTATATGAAAACAGATTCTATTTTTCCGACTTTTATGAAATATGTCTCTGCCAATATTCTGGGAATGATAGGACTTTCCTGTTATATTCTGGCGGACACCTTTTTTATTGCCCGCGGAGTCGGGGCTGATGGGCTGACTGCTTTGAATCTTGCGATACCAGCCTACAGCTTCCTCAACGGACTGGGGCTGATGATCGGAATGGGAGGAGCCACCCGGTATTCGATAGCCGGAGGCAGCGGTGATACGCATTCACATAAAACCGTGTTCACTCAGGCCCTTTTATTTGTAACGGTACTGGCATCCCTGTTCTTTTTGGCAGGCCTGCTGTTTCCCTATCAGATCGCAGCCCTTCTGGGTGCAGATGAGTCCATTCTGCCGCTCACAGGGATATATCTGCGCATTCTTCTCATGTTTGCGCCCATGTTCATGCTGAACAATCTGCTGATCTGTTTTGTACGCAATGACAAAAAGCCACAGCTGTCCATGGCAGCCATGCTGGTAGGCAGCCTGTCCAATATTGTACTGGATTATGTCTTTATCTTTCCGCTCGGGCTGGGGATGGCAGGCGCTGCATTTGCCACAGGAGTTGCCCCTGTCGTCAGCATGCTGATCCTGTCCCGCCATTTCCGGCGGAAAGAAAACCAGTTCCATCTCTGCCGCATCAGACCTAGCTTGAAACGGATCAGGGATATATCTGCCCTGGGAGTCTCTGCCTTAATCGTGGAGGTCTCCTCGGGAATTGTGATGATTGTCTTTAACTTTCTGATTTTAAAAGACAGCGGAAATCTTGGGGTGGCGGCTTACGGAATCCTGGCCAACATAGCCCTGGTGTTGATCTCGATCTTCACCGGGATCTCCCAGGGTGTTCAACCCATTTTGAGCAGCTGTTTTGGGAAAAAAGAAACCAAAAATGTCAGGAACTTACTGCGCTATGCCCTGACTGCGTCCATCCTTTTTGCATGTATTTCCTATGGGGTCACCTATTTCTTCTCCGATGGGATCGTAGAGCTGTTCAATAAAGAGCGCAGCCCTGCTCTGCACGAAATCGCTGTGAACGGAATGCACATATACTTTACAGCCTTCCTATTCGCCGGTGCCAACATCATTTCGGCAGCATACTTCAGCGCTGTGGATAAACCAGGCCGTGCCTTCCTTATCTCCTGTCTGCGGGGTTTTCTCTTTGTCCTCCCACTGGCATTTATCCTGTCTGCACTGCTGGGGCTTAACGGAATCTGGCTTACCGTACCGGCGGCTGAATTCATGACTACCGCGGTGGTGCTTTTGCTATTTTGGACAAAGAAGTGAGGTCTGCGCCTGTATGAAGCGGGTGTCTGCGGGGCTGGGGAAATGATAGTTGGAGGTTCTGTGATACGCCGATTAATAGAACATCGACTATGCTAAATAACGGGTAAGTAATCTTCTATATTCCATTTGGATTCCATAATAGTTTTCCAGAGCAGGACTGCAGTTTTCTGCTACTTCGTCGACGATTTTGTCAAAGCTTTCTTGTATGACGGATATAATCACCGGATTTAGCTTTCCGCCCTTTGCCATTTCCCGAATAATTGAGAGAGTTCTTTCCTTAGAAAAGGCTTCTTTATAGCTGCGTGTCCCTAGAAGTGCACTGGCTATATCAGAGACAGCGACGATCTCCTCATCTAGCGTCATATCTTTTCCAGTGATTCCTTTTGGATAACCGCTGCCGTCTACTTTTTCATGATGCCGCAGAGCAATCCGGGTCACGTCGGAGTCAACACTTCCGCCCAGTATACGCTCTGTGATATCTACGTGTGTCCTCATGATATTCATCGCCTGCGTGCTGAGCTTTCCGGGGAATTCGAGTATCTCTACCGGAATCCCGATCTTCCCAAGATCATGGAGCATGGCGCCATATCGGATCCTCTCCGTTCGTTCCGGGGTTATACCCATATGCCTTGCAACCGAACAACTGATACTGGTAGTTGTAATGGTATGTGTTACCGTGTGCTGGCTGCGGAAATCAATTGCATAAATCAGCATTCCCAGGTACTGCCTGCACTCC
>OLSM01002899.1_pt1 | contig 10308 bp, 7 predicted proteins | sample 1672721 | NCBI WGS metagenome assembly OLSM01 (sample SAMEA3136717, study PRJEB25190) | human gut metagenome | reverse complement strand
GTAATATAATTAAAATTGTTTAGGAGGTTTTGAATATGGTAGAAAATGTTTTAAAATATAATTTTTGGATAAGTGATGGAGAGTATGATAAACTAATGAATCAATCCGATGAAGAACTAGAGAGTAAATTATTGGATTATTTATGTAAAATTTTGGGTGTAAAGGGAAAACTTGAGATTGCCGATATAGAAATTAGGGATTTTATTGACTCTAACGGAATGTATAAAAATACTGATGTTATGAGTGGAGCAGTTTCGGTTAAGGATCAATTGGGACGAAAGGCTTTCGTTAAGTTTAATTATAGAGAAAAGCGTACAAGCTTAGAAAGTGGATATATACTTAAACATTCTGTTATGGAAAATATAGAAGTAATCGTACCTTTGGAAAATTATGAATTTATATTTAATCAAGGACGTGTATATATTCATAATTTGTTAGATAATAAATGGGGAGTATATTTAATTGGCTCTCAAAAACAAATTATTCCTACTCAATATGATACTATCGAATTATTAGATCAATATGTTAATTGGAAAGATGATTTATATTTGGTTTCTAAAGATGGTAATAAAGGTTGTATTGGTTTTGGTATTAATAAAATTTGTTCAATCCCTATTATATATGAAGATGTTCAGTTAGAATTTTATGGAAAATTAAAATATTTCAAAGTGAAAAGGGATGGTAATTTCGGAATTTGTTTGTTTTTACCTTCTACTAAGACAAAATATGATGTGTCACGTGATGAGTCTTTTACTTATTCTTATATTGAAAAAAGTTTTATATCGCCATTCTTTCATATGGAAGTACTATTTGATGCTGAGGAAGATGTATATTTGAAGGTTAGTTTAAATGGTAAGTTTGGTGTTATTGATGCTTTTAGTAAAAGGCTTGTTGTTCCAACAGTATTTGATGAGATTACTTCTTTTAGTTATGATGGCAATATCAATTGTTATGGTCTCATTGATGGAGAAAGTGTTTTCTATAATGGGGTATACTTTTATAGAGAAAGTAGGTATAGAGCCTCAAATAGATGATGAATATAAAAGAGTTCGCAGTTTAACTTAAAAAAGAGAAGCAAATTAGTAATATCTGGCTTCTCTTTTTAAATCTCTTTCTTTAATAGAGGCACGTTTGTCATATAATTTTTTACCTTTACATAAACCAACAAGTACTTTGACATGATTTTTTTTGAAATATAATTTTAGTGGTATTAAAGTAAGGCCTTCGGCACTTACTTTTTCTTTGAGTTTGGTTATTTCTTTTTTATGAAGAAGGAGTTTTCTTGTTCTCCTTTCATCATGATTAAAGATATTTCCTTCTTCATATTTGGCAATATACATGTTGAGAATAAAAGCTTCTCTGTTTTTTATTGTAATAAAAGAATCTTTTAAATCGACACTTCCTTTTCGGACTGATTTAATTTCGGTTCCAACTAGTGAGATACCAGCTTCTAATTCTTCTAATACGGTGTAATCAAAATAGGCTTTTTTATTTTTTATCTCGATCATATTTATCACTCACTATTTCAAAGTCGATTTGAGCTGTTTCTTTAGAAGCATTTACAACACGTATTTTTAGTTTATCGCCAATACGATATGTTTTTTTGGTACTTTTACCAATTAAGGAAAGTAATTCTGGAACATACTCATAGTAGTCACCTGGAATATTGCTAATATGAACTAAGCCTTCAATTAGATTTGGAAGTTCTACAAAGAAACCAAATGATGTGACACTACTGATGATACCAACGTATTCTTCACCAATATGGCTTTCCATGTATTCAGCCATTTTCATATCATTTACATCTCGTTCCGCGTTAGTGGCAGCTACTTCACGTTCACTTGAATGTTCGGCAATTTCTACTAAAGAATTTTCTAAATAATTGATTGTGGACATACTGAAATCTTTTTCAATTAAATATTTTTTTAATAATCTGTGAACAGTTAAGTCTGGAAATCTTCTAATTGGGGAAGTAAAATGCGTATAGTTTTTACTAGCAAGTCCGAAGTGACCAATATTGGTTTTAGAATACTCCGCTTTTTTCATACTTCTTAAAAGAAGAGTAGAAAGGATGTAGAATTCTGGTTTATCTTTTAGTTCGTTTAATAATTTTTGCATTGTTTTTGGAGTAATTTCTTTGATACTTGTTTTAATACTGTAACCGAGTGCTTTGACTAGATTTAGGAAGTCTTCGATTTTTTCCGTGTTTGGTAGGTCATGGACACGATAAATAAATGGTAATTCCATATTACTGATGTGAGTTGCTACGGTTTCATTGGCAGCGATCATAAAATCTTCAATTAAAGATTCGCCACTTCGTTGTATTCTTTTTTTAATATCAATTGCTTTTCCTTGTTTATCTTGAATAATTTTTGCTTCTGGTATATCAAATTCAATGTAACCTCGTGATACTTTTTTCTTTCTTAGAATTTGAGCAAGTTCATGCATTTGTTTTAGGGTGTCAGCAAATTCTTCATATCCACTTGGAATGTGATCATTTTCTAATATTTTATTTACATTATCATAAGTCATTTTTTTTCTAGATTTGATATAACTAGGGAAAATATCATAATTAATTACATCGCCATTTTGATTGATATCCATTACACAACTCATAGTAAGTCTTATTACACCTTCATTTAATGAACAAATTCCATTTGATAATTTATGAGGTATCATCGGAATTACAGTGTCAGCTAGATAAGCAGATGTTCCACGGTTATAAGCATCATCGCCAAGGGCCGTATTTTCTTTGACATAATGAGATACATCTGCGATATGAACACCTAATGTATAAATGCCATTTTTCATAGTTAAACTGATTGCATCATCAATATCTTTGGTGTCCGCTCCGTCAATTGTAAATATCATTTCGTTGGTTAAATCTTTTCTATCAACTAAATCTTTTTCGTTTACTTCTTCTGGAATTTTGTCTAATTCCTTGATTGTTTCTGGACTGAAATCTTGATCAATGCCATATTTGTAGGCAATACTTAAAATATCTATTCCGGCATCATCTTTATGGCCAAGAATTTTTAGGCAGTCAGCTACATAAGTTTTATTATCAATTTTTTTGGTAAGTTTAGCTAGAACTTTGTGTCCTTCTACACAATTTTTGCATGTTTCTGGACTTAAAATGATTTTTAAGTTTACTTTATCATCATCAGGTTCTAATATTTTTTTCTTTCCTTGAACTTTTATTTCACCAACAATATTTTTTAAATCTCTTTTTACTACTTTTAAAACTTTACCAGCTGGTTCTAATCCTTTTTCAGTAATTTCTACTAAAACCGTATCATCATTAATAGCACCATTCATGTCTTCTTTTGCTATATAAATATCATCTTCTTTATCTAATATTAAAAAGCCAAATCCTTTTTTATTTACTGATAATTTTCCTATTTTTAATCCAGGACAGTTTTTCATAAGTAGATATTTATCTTTTTTTGTTTTAAACACTTGATATTCTTGAACTAATTCTTCAATATTTTTTTGTAATTCTTTTAATTCATCTACGGTTGTTAATCCTAATAAATCGTTGATTTCAATTAGTGTCCTGGCTTCATGAATATTTTTTAGAACTTCTAATATTTGTTCTTTCATATCTTTTTCCTTTCTCTTATCATAGGACGTTCCTCTTCTTTTTTCTTCTTCCATTCTAGATAGTAATTGATATAGCACTCGCCACATACAGATTTATAAGTGGTATCTTTTTCACCATCAATTGCTACTTGATCACCTTCAAAAGTAGGAACGCCTTTATAAAGTCTTAAATTTTGGGTTGCTTTTCTTTTTTTACATTCACATAATGTTTTTATCTCTTCAATGGAATCGGCAATGGCAAGTAATCTTGCTGAACCAGGAAAAGGTTTCATTGTAAAATCACAGCGTAAGCCAAAACATAAAATAGCAATATCCATTTTTTTAGAAATGTAGTATAACTCATTAATTTGTTCTTCTGTTAAGAATTGAGCTTCATCAATGATAATCGCATCAATTCTTTCTTGTTTTTTTAATATTTCTTTTATTAGTTGAAGAGGAGAGTCCGGGGTTACTTCTTCACTTTTTTCAGTTACAAGCAATTGATCTACTTTTCTTTCAAGACCAATTCTACTTACTAACTTATCACTTCCTTTGGTATCTGTTTGGGGTTTCCACACTAAGATGTTACCACCTAACTCTTCATAGTTATGAGCAACTTGCATTGCCATTGTGGATTTACCAGCATTCATTGCGCTGTATCTAAAATATAATTTTGCCATATTCTTCACTCCTTAATTTATGGTATATTTTTGTTCTTGGTTTTCATAATAGATGTTAATAACTTTCCTGTTATCCACATCATTTTCATTTAATAATCCTTCTTTGATTAAGTTATCTACGGTGATTGTGCAGCCATTTATTTTGCAGCTTTCTTTTAAGTTTTCATTTTTATTTAACTCTAAATAAACATTGGCAGCGGTAGCAATGATATTATCAACCGATTCTTCACTGGCACGTTCTTTACTTTCAAATATGTTTAAAATGTTAACTGTTAAGACAGTTGCAATGACGGTCATAATCGCAATGGTGGCTAAAAGCTCTATTAATGTAAATCCACGCTTATTCATATTATCACCACTTTCATTATAAACCATTTATGAAATTAAGAAAAGAAGATAAGTCAATTTTTTGTAAATAAAAAGGGCATTTGCCCATATTGTCGAAAATGTATGTCGAACTTTGTCAAACGCTTTTTCTTGCTTTTTTTTAGTAGTCTACGATAATAATAACTTGAACATTAGGCTCTAGTCTACTAATCTAGACAAATTTCTACTCTCTACCTCCCTTACGATAGGTTTTGGTTGACAATAGAGAGGAGTTGCGCTTAGTTAGCATGAAGAATTTAATTCTGAGGCTTATAAATTGGGTAAAACCAAAAAAGACATCGACGATCCTCATTGTTACAAACAACTCAGAAGTCAATGTCTATTCACAAAAAAATTGTAAGTAGGCATTTAGACCTAATGCTCTACTAATTTGATTATAAATGATTTTACAATTAAATTCAATATATTTTTAACAGTTACAAAACAACATAAGGGTCAGACATCGTACCAGAACCAGTTATTGTAACTTCAGGTGATATATTAATAGCTGGGCGCACACCATACGTGCTATACACGTAGTTGCGGTAGAGGGAGCCATCCGAATACACATAGAACACGAAAGCCCAACTGCTACTACTACCGACATAGAAGTAATACGGAGACATGAATAAAACAGGATTTGCTCCTGTTTTATTTTTGCTCTAACATTTTCTTTAAGAAAATACCGGTATAAGAGTTTGGATTTTTAGCTACTTGTTCAGGAGTGCCCGTAGCAATTACTTCTCCTCCTAAATTTCCGCCTTCTGGTCCTAAGTCAATGATATAATCTGCTACTTTAATTACATCTAGGTTGTGTTCAATTACAATTACCGTATCACCATTGTCGACAATTCTATTTAATATTTGAAGTAGTTTTTTAATATCTTCACTATGTAATCCAGTGGTTGGTTCATCTAGGATGAAAATACTTTTGCCAGTAGGTTTCTTTTGAAGTTCTTTCGCTAGTTTTACTCGGCCTGCTTCTCCACCAGATAAAGTAGGTGCTGGTTGACCAAGTTTGATATAAGATAATCCAACTTCATCCATTACTTTTAATTTGTTATATACTTTCGGAATATTTTCAAAGAATGGTAGGGCTTCAGATACACGCATATCTAGGACATCGGCAATATTTTTCCCTTTGAATTTAATGGCTAATGTTTCTTTGTTATAACGTTTTCCACCACAAACATCACATGGAACATAGACATCTGGTAAGAAATGCATTTCGATTTTCTTTACACCATCTCCCCAACATGCTTCACAACGTCCGCCTTTAACATTAAATGAAAATCTTCCTTTGTCATAACCATGCATTTTCGCTTCTTTGGTATTGGTAAATACATCTCTTATATCATCAAATACACCTACATAAGTAGCTGGGTTACTCCGTGGAGTTCTTCCAATTGCATCTTGGGTAATATGAACTACTTTATCAACATTTTCCATTCCTTTTATTTCTTTACAAGCTCCAGGGATTTGTTTGGAACCATTAATCCCTACAGCTAGAGTTTTGTAGAGAATTTCATTGATTAAAGAAGATTTTCCACTTCCAGAAACACCTGTTACACATACAAATTTATTTAATGGAATTTCAACATTAATGTTTTTTAAATTATGTTCACTTGCTTTAATAATTTTTAAAGATTTACCATTTCCTTTACGACGCTTTTTAGGAACTTCAATTTTTTCTTTACCAGATAGGTAACGACCTGTTAGGGAATTAGGATTAGCCATTACTTCTTCTGGTGTTCCGGCTGCTATAACGTTTCCGCCAAATTCACCAGCTCCTGGGCCAATATCCACTAAGTAATCGGCAGCAAGCATTGTATCGGTATCATGTTCGACTACAATTAGAGTATTTCCTAAATCACGCATTTCTTGCATGGCTTTAATTAGTTTTTCATTATCTTTTTGATGTAATCCAATGCTTGGTTCATCTAGGACATATAAAACACCAGATAATTTTGAACCAATTTGAGTAGCTAAGCGAATTCGTTGTGCTTCTCCACCAGATAGGGTACCAGCATTTCTTGATAGCGTTAAATAGCCAAGACCGACATTAATTAAGAAATCTAATCGATTTAGTATTTCTTTTGTTACTAGACCACTAATTTCTTGTTGTTCATTTGTTAATTTTAATTTGGCAATAAAATCTCTTAACTCTAAAATACTAAAATTTGTTATTTCATAAATATTCTTTTTGTTAATTTTAACAGATAATACCATGTCATTTAGTCTTGCTCCATGACATTTTGGACAAGGGGATTCTACCATGTACATTTCAATCCATTCTCTTCGCCAGTTACTTGTTGTTTCTAAGTGTAATCTTTCTAATTTGGTAATGATTCCTTCATAGTAATCTGATACATAACGAACATTACCATTTTTTGATACATATTTAAAATCAATTTTATCTTTGGAACCATAAAGAATAATATCTAGTTCTTTTCTGGTAAGATCTTTTAAAGGTTTATTTGGATCAATCTTATAATAATTGCAAACAGCGAGTAATTGAATGGTTTCTATATTTTGATCATTGCTAATGGTTTTAATTCCGCCTTCTAAAATACTTTTGGTTTTATCTGGCATTAACAGTGCTTCTCCAATTTTTAATTTGGTTCCAAGTCCTTTACACTCCGGACAAGCACCATAAGGAGCATTAAAAGAGAATAATCTTGGCTCTAGTTCGGGAAGAGAAAAATTACAGTGAGGACAAGCATAAGATTCACTCATTAAGATTTCTTCTTTACCAATTACATTGATTAATACTTTTCCTTCTGCTAATTTACAACTGGTTTCAATTGCTTCGAATATTCTACCACGTTCTTCTGGATCAAGAACAATTCGATCAATAACAACTTCAATATTGTCTTTGATGTTTTTTTCTAAAATAATTTCTTCATCAAGGCTACGCATTTCACCATTTACCCGTACTCTTGAATAGCCATTTTTTCTTAATTCATCGAATAAATCTTTATGGGTTCCTTTTTCACCGTGAACAACAGGGGCCATGATTTCAAGTTTGCTTCCTACTTCTAAATCCATAATGCGATTGGTCATTTCTTCAATCGATTGTCTAGTGATTGGAATGTTGTGTTTTGGGCAATAGGGAATACCAATTCTCGCATATAAGAGTCTTAAATAGTCATAGATTTCGGTGATGGTACCAACAGTACTTCGAGGATTTTTATTCGTTGTTTTTTGATCAATGGAAATACTTGGACTTAAGCCTTCAATTGAATCTACATCTGGTTTTTCACTAATACCAATAAATTGTCTAGCATAAGCACTTAGACTTTCGACATATCTTCTTTGTCCTTCTGCAAAGATGGTGTCAAAAGCAAGTGATGATTTACCACTTCCTGATACTCCAGTCATAACAATTAATTTGTTTTTAGGTAGTTCAATGTTAATGTTTTTTAAGTTATTTTCTCTTGCTCCTTTGACAATAATTTTATCCATAGTTAACACTCCTTTTATATTTATATTGGATCAAATTTCTTTTTTTATCACTTTGAACGTGCTTATTATACCATGCGAACAAACGTCAGTCAATCATTCAATTTGACAAATACTTACTTTTGTGGTATCATAGCAGCCAAAACCAAGAGATATATGGTTATAAGGGGGATTTTGTATGTATGAAGAAAAGACTAGAAAGATTCAAATTAATTGGAAATCATTGCTTATTAAACTTGCTATTTTGTTAGTTGTTATTTTTCTTGTTGTTTGGATTGTTTCTTTATTTAATCGTGATAAGGAAAATGCTTCTAATTTTGGTACTAATTTAGCTACGATGAGAGATGCTGCGACCGAATATTTTACGGGTTCTAGACTTCCTAGTGAGGCAAATGATTCCACTCGTATTACGCTTGGTGAAATGTTTGATCGTAATTTATTAGTGGAATTCCAAGATGAAAATGGTAATCCTTGTGATACTGAGGAAAGTTATGCAGAAGCAACTAAGATTGATGAAGAAAATTATCGAATTGAAGTAAGACTTGTTTGTGAGAATGATAGTGATACTATTATTAATACTGTAAAAAGACAAGTTACAGATAGTGATAATAATGTAACAGATGATGAGGAAAATGATCCTATTATTGATGATGATACGAATGATGATATTATAGATGATAATGAAGATTCATCTGATCAAATGAATCAAGGTTCTTCTAATAATCAGGGCTCTAATCAATCTGGTTCAAATAATAGTGGATCAAATTCTAATTCTAACAATAATTCAAATAATAATAACAGTAATAGTAGCAACAATAATAATGGTAATAATAATACAAATTCTAATACTTGTACTTATGGAAAGAAAGAATATGCTACTACATATCCGCTTGCTTATGTAGTAAGTGGCAATTGTGCTGTAAGTGCATCTAGTATTAGTGGTAGTCATGCTAATAGTGCGACGAAAGTAGGAAATGCTGAGTATACAAAATTAGTTAAGGAAACAGCTAATTTAGAAGCAAATACAGGTGCTAATTTAGTTGTTAGCAATCCACAGTATACAAAAATTTTAAATAAAGCTGGTACTGGTTATGTTGGTTATCAAATTTATTTTAGTGTAAAACAAAAAATTAATTCTTATGCTACGAAAACAATTTATTCTTATTATTTAGATCAAAATGGTAATCGTAGAGTCATTATTGATAATCGAAGTAGTTTAGATAATTCTAATAATAATGAAAATCAAATTCATGTAACAAGTGTTACAATTAATCGCTCTAGTTTAACTTTAGATGTTGGTGATACCTATACATTAAGTGCTACAGTTAAACCAACGAATGCTACTAATAAAACGGTTTCTTGGTCAAGTAGTAATACGAGTGTTGTTAGCGTTTCATCAAATGGTAAGGTAACTGCTAAAGGAGAGGGAAGCGCTACTATTACTGCTACAGCAGATGGTAAAAAAGATACAGTAACAGTAAAAGTAAATGATGATGGTTATATTGAATTTGAGGAATCTAAAGTAACTTTAGATGTTGGTGATACTTACCGAATTGATTATGATACTAATTTAAGTGGAAAAGTTAGTTGGAGTAGTAGTAATACAAAAGTAGCAACTGTTTCATCAAGTGGTAGAATTACAGCTAAAAAAGAAGGTAATGCTACTATCACAGCAACAATTAATGGTAAGAGTGATACCATTCGTGTAACTGTTGAAGAAGAAGGTTATTTAAAAATATTAGATGATGATTATTTAGTTGTATTTGTTGGTAATTCTTATACTTTAGATGTAGATACCAATTTAGATGATCTAACCTTTCAATCCAGTGATACTAGTATTGCAACGGTAAATAGTAATGGAACGATTCGTGTTAAAAAAGTTGGAGGCGTAACCATTACTGTTCGCTCCGGAAAGTATCAAGATACGATCCGTATTTATTGTCAAGAACTTTCCTTTTTCGATTAAAAAACTACGCTAATTAAACGTAGTTTTTTTTGAGCTGTGAACTTCAAGGAGGTTCGTATCTATCCAAAAAAATAAATTAACTTTTTACTTTATTTTCTTCTTGGCCCTCACCATTTCCATAGATACAGGCTTCGATCATACTAATTACTACATTGTTAAAAGAGGTGCCGTTTTCTTTTGCTATTTTCTCTACTTCTTTTAACAAATCATCTTTAATATATAAAGATTTGTAACTAGCTGGATCTTTTTGCC
>OLSM01002894.1_pt1 | contig 10322 bp, 12 predicted proteins | sample 1672721 | NCBI WGS metagenome assembly OLSM01 (sample SAMEA3136717, study PRJEB25190) | human gut metagenome | reverse complement strand
CTGTTTTATACACTCCTTCATCTGTTGTTGCTGTTTGACTGAAGTTCGGTGTGCCTTCATTTACTTCTACATTTCCAAGTATTGTATCTCCAGGACTTGAAGCTGTACTTGTATCAAAATAAACATAACACTTTGAACCTACTTGTAAATTTGCTATCGTATGATGACCATCAATTGTTTCTAAAACAGCATTCCCATCTTTTGTTCCATTCACATTGCAATAGCTTTGTTCCGTATTAATTGTATAACTACTGGCATCTGGCATAATCGTAACTTCTTCATACTCTCCACTATCATTCTGTTGATACATAGTAAGAATACTAAAATCATAAGGAACATAATTAATCGTTCCACTTGCTAAAGGGATACTTCTCGCAACTCGATACTTAGCAAATGTAATTCCTAGCACAATTGCCACTAGTATAACAACCAGAAAACACCCTGCGATGATAAATTTCTTTTTCTTACTTCGGTGTAAAACTTCAAATTCCATAATTTTCCACCCAATTCATACTTATCCACTCCTTTATTCTAGATAAATATATCATAGTTTAACCAAAAAGTCTACCATTTATAGAACTTTTTTAAAAAAATCTACTATAAATGTTAGTAACTTTAAAACGATAAGAAATTATAATAGAAATGTATATGTAGTAGGTGGTAGTATCATGAGGTTTAAGAGAGACGACGAAAACTACGTTTATAGTTTTGTGGGCAAAAATATTAAGAAGTATCGTAAAATGAAAGGCTTAACTCAAGATGCTCTCGCAGAATTAGTAAATTATTCTCCTTCTTTTATAGCTAACATAGAATCAAACACACACCAAACCTTTTCTCTAGGAGCGTTATGGCGAATTGCTACTGCTCTCGGTGTTAGTTTACATGACCTATGCTATGATCATGAAAGTTTAGGAAATGAAAATATAAAAAGCGAAAAATATATATGTAGGAATTGTCATAATGAACTAGATTTACCAATAGAAATTATTGAAGTATTTGATTTCATTTATAGTGTTGGTAAGTCAAAGGAATTATATCCAACATTTACTTGTCCTAAATGTGGAAAAAAGATGATTCCTAAAGAAAAATAATGTGAATAACAAAAAATAGCAAGGGAAATCCCGCATTTTAATTTTCAAAACTTTTTCAGGGCACCTGACACGATTTGACAAAATTCGACGCTTCCATGTGCTAAGATAAATATTAAATCTTAAAACGAAGGGAAGTGATTGTATTGAATATTAAGATTTTTAAAAATTTAACAGATGATATCTGCTTTAAACATCTATTCAAAGAAGAAGAATTCTTAAGTGATTTTCTAAATTCTTTCTTTGATTATATTGGTGTAAAGAAAAAAGTGGTTGGTCTTAAAGTAACAACAGAGAGTGAAATGCATGGAAGTAAAAGAAAAAATAAAGTATTCTATGGAGATTTAATGGTATATTTAGATACGGATGAAATCGTATCTTTGGAAATGTATAAACACTTTCGAGAAAGAGAATTTAAGAAAAGCCTATCTTATTTAGCGAGAGCATTTTCCGATCAATTAGAACAAGGGGAAGATTATTTACTGGCTAAAAAAGTAATTAGTATTAATTTAATGGAAGAAAATTATCATTTAAATAATTTTCAAATACTCAATAATTATGGATTTGTAAACAAGTTTAATTATGGAAGAATGAAAGATGAATATTTAGAGATGTACTTGATTAGACTTGATTTAGTAAAGGAAATGGTATACAATAAGATAGAAAGCAGATTTGAGAAATGGCTCAAATTTATAAAGGCAGGGAGTATAGAAGAAATGAAAGAAATAGCAGAGGGAGATGGAAATATGGAAAGAGCATTAGCATTTATGGAGAGATTTGTAAATGATGAAGAAGTTAGAGGAATCTATGATAAAATCAATGATGTAGAAAGAGATGCAAAAGAAAGAGGAATAGCTGAAGGTTTAGCTGAAGGATTAGTTGAAGGAATTAAAAAAACGGCAAAAAATCTTTTAAGAATGGATTTTAAAATAGAAGACATAATGGAAGCTACCGGATTAAGTAAAGAAGAAATTGAAGCATTAAAATAATGTTTCTTTTTTTATATCGCTGACAAGGAACGACAAATTTCACCCATTAAATGTGCTAGCATATAACCAAGTGATATTTATGGATAATAAAATTATTTATAATGAAATTGGGAAACTAGTAAAAAAGGAACGAAAAAAACAAGGATTAACGCAAGAACAGTTAGCGGATCTAACGAATTATTCCTTGTCCTTTATTGCTAACATCGAATCAAACACATATCAATCATTTTCGATCCATACCCTTTATAATTTAGCAAATGCTCTAAATATTTCAATTCATAATTTACTACCAGATAAAAAATCTTTTGAAAAAAAGAATTATCGGCTAATATGTAACAAATGCAAATACAATGTTAGTATCCCTGAAGAAATAGGAAAATTTTTAGAAGATGGGTTAAAAATAACAAATAAAAATACTTTTACTTGTCCTATTTGCGAAAAAAAAGAAGTGTGTTTACATCTTTAACACACTTTTTATAAATGGCATAACTTCACCATCTAATACTTTAAACGGATCACTTGATTCATATTTAGAACGATGATCCTTTACTAATTTATAAGGTTCTAAAATATAACTTCTAATTTGACTACCAAAATCAATACTACTAACTTCCCCATTTACTTCTTTTTTCATTTCTTCCTGCTTAGCTAATTCCTTTTGATAAAGCTTATTTTTTAATAGTTCCATAGCGGTTTCTTTATTACGCAATTGACTGCGTTCCGTTTGACAGGTAACAACTGTTTTTGTTGGCAAATGTGTAATTCTAACAGCTGAATTACTCGTATTAACCGATTGACCTCCAGCTCCACTTGAGTGATAAACATCAATCTTTAAATCTTCATCTTTAATTTCAATATCAATCTTAGTATCAAATTCTGGAGTAACAGTTACTGAAGCAAAAGAAGTATGTCTTCTTTTATTTGCATCAAAAGGACTAATTCGTACTAATCTGTGAACACCATTTTCAACTTTTAGATAACCATAGGCATAATCACCTTGAATATGTAAAGTAACACTTTTAATTCCCGCTTCTTCTCCATCTTGATAATCAATTATTTTTACTTGATAATTATTTTTTTCTAAAAATCTTTGATACATTCGAAGTAACATACTTGCCCAATCACAAGATTCAGTTCCCCCAGCTCCTGGATGGATTTCTAAATAACAATTAGAATGATCATACTCGCCATTTAACAAAGTATCAATTTCCAGTTCTTCTACTTCATCTCTAATACACTTAATATCATCATCAGATACTTCTTCGCCAATAGAAATAAGTTCTAATAAAAGATGAATTTTATCTAGCAAGTCATAATAAATTTTTAATTTTTTTTGAACTAATTTTAATTGTTGATAAGTCTTATTAGCAACTGTTACATCTTCCCAAAAATCACTCTGATTTACTTTTGATTCTAATTTCCTTTTTTCTTCTTCTAATTTTTCAGTGTCAAAGTGACCTCCCTAGATCTACTACTTTTTCCTCTAATTCTTTTAATACTAACTCAAATTCTTTATTTTCCATTATCTTCCACCTCCATGAAATAGCAATGTATCTCTTTCTAAATTGTCATCTTTAATTTGAGTCAAATAATTTGAATCCAAATTTGAATGAATAAAATGAAATAAAACTTCCAAAGCTTGATTTCTAACATCTTCAGGCACTCTTTTTTTAGTATGCATAATAATATAATTATAAATATCAAAAAGCATATCAAGATCAGCAGTGTCTAAATCATAAGTATTTTTTAAATAACTAAAATAATTATAATCTAATTTCTCTATAAATTCCAGAAAATAATTAAGTGAATTAGGCAATTTTTCTAATTTCAAGAAAAATTCTTCTGAACTACTAATATTTAAAATACTAACATCTGTATCATAGAATTTTTCTGTTTCCAAAGACATTTCACAAGGTGTTAATAAAGAATAATTAAAATAATGACGAAGTAATTCATTATCCCAAGTAGGATCAGCAATAAAAAGTCCATCAATATCATATTTTGAATCTACTAGCCTAACTAAAACCCGAGAATGATAAGCAATATTTCCTTTTTTTGCTTTTATTTGTTCTTTTGTAAGTCTTGCATAATCAAGAGTACTAACTTTCTCACTACCTTTATAATATTCTACATCTATATCAAACGCTTTAATTCCTACTTTATCTAATAATGCTACAAAAAGTAAAGCAAAACCTTTACAAACAATATAATTATTAAATAATATTTTATCTAATATTCTTGCCTCATCAGTATTTTGAGTATTTTCCAAATACCCTTTAAAATGAGTAACAATTTCATAAACACCCAAATATTTCTCATATGGACTCATATTAGATTCTCTAATATCTTTTACCATTAAATCTAAATAAGAATTAAGAAACATATACTTATCTAAACTCATAGAATTCACAATATATATTTTCTCATTCAAATTAACTAAACTTTGAAATTCTTTAAAAAACATCTCAGATGGCAATTCTCTAATATGAAACACAATCCCTCTATTTCGTAATACCTGAATAATTTGAATCATATTTTGAAAATCTCCATACTCAAAAAAGATACTAACATTAGAAGGCATATAAGTATCTAAATACGCTATCTCTTTCTTACTTAAAGAACTATAAAAATGAAAAGTACTATAAGTAAGTAAATCAGATAGCTTATATTGCCCGACTCTAATATCTTTAAAGAATGACAAATATTCCATTTCTCTACTACTATATTTTCCAACAACTTCCTTAGTATCAATCGTAAATAAACTTTCAGACTCATTTAAAATATCAAATACTTCTCTAGTTAAAACATAAGGATTTTCTTCGCTTCCTAAAGTAATAGAAGAAATATGAGTATTATTCTTTATAGCCTCTATTACTTCTTTTGTAATTAGTGATGTAGATAAAATTCTTAAATTAGGAAAAGAATAATTAGAAACAATAGATATTAAATCATTTATATTATAATTTACCGGTAAAAGAATTGTATTATTATCTTTATTATATGTTAATTCTAAAACACTTGGAAGGGCAACAATATTTAATTTATTACGTATACTATGAAGCACTTGTCTCACCCACTTATCTACCATCATTATAAAATAAGAAAAAAGAAAAATCAATTGCTTCTTCCTTTTCTTTACCTAATAAGTTTTAAAACTCTCTGCAAAGCTTGATAACGATAAGTATCTTTCCTCTCCTCATAACTTAATTGATTAAATGTTTTAGCATAGGAATCTAAAACAAATACTGTATAAAAATATGGTTTTTCAATAGGTTCTACAATCTTATCATTAATAAAGCCATAACTAATTCCCTCTTCTTGAAAATAACTACCATTTTCATACATACATGTAACAACTGCGCGATAATAAGCAAAACGATCATTCTGATTATTTAACTTTCTTAATAACTTATTTACACATTCATACTTAGGTAATTCTGGATTTTCCTTTCTTTCTTGATCAGCATATCTTGCCGTATAAACTCCAGGTTCATTATTCAAAGCTCGAACAAACAATCCTGAATCATCAATTATAACAGGGTATTGAATTTGATGAGCAATACAAAATTGATGAATTGCTTGTGCCTTAATCAAAGAATTTTCCTCAATTGTTTTCCCGGTCTCTTCAATTTCACCTAAATCCCATCCAATATCTTCTAATGTTAATACTTCTAAATCTAACTGATTATTTTTAATAATATCTAATAAATCTCTAATCTTATGTTTATTCGTTGTTCCAAATATCACTTTCATTTTCTTCACCATATAAAAAGTATAAACAAATATATAAACAATGTCAATTGCACTTTTCTAATTATCATCCAATGGATTAAAATTTTCAGACGCTAATGATTTAAGTGCATGTGACCACATTTTTGCAAGTTCAGTAATTGGAGTTTCTCCACCAAAAGGATTTCCACCTAAACTCTTTATATAATCGCTATTTTTATCAAACAAATCTCCAGGTACCATCTGTTTACTAGCAAATAAATCTAATATTACTTTTTTTATATTATCTTGATTCCATTTAATAGAATCACTTACTGCTTTATCATAAAAAGTTGGCAACATTAAAATCATAAATCGAAAACCGGCAATTTTAGAAAAAGGCCCATATTTTCTATCTCGATCAACAAATTTTGTACCAACTGCAGCCTCCCAACTACTTAGGTAAACAGAAAGCAATTTAAGCATTTGATCATCATCTAATTCTTTAGCTCCTAAATGCTTAACATCTGATTTATCTAAAATAGAAATGATTTGTTCCGCTTTAAGTCCTCCCGAATTTTTTTCGGCACCCATAATAATTCTTCCCTTTAAAGGAGAACAAGTTTCTCGATTGAGTAATTCCACTACTGGATGATAAAGTTTTTCTTTTTCAGATAGCATTCCTAATTGTTGACGAAACCACAATAGCAAATTAGAAGGAACTGATTTTTGCTTTTCATTCGTATTTTTAAATATTAACTGTCTTTCTCTAAGTGTAGGCGTCTCATACATTTCAAAAGAAATATCAAAATCTGTATAATCATCAATTTTAATATATTCAGGCAAAAACGAAAACAAACGATGTTGACCATCCATAGTATCAAAAGAATCTTTATACGAATCAAATTCCTCAAGCGTTTCCGGAAACTCCATATAATACATATTTCCATAGCCCGGAACGTCTTCTGATTTAACAACTAATCTATCTTTATTACAAGTACCAATTACAATAGAAGTAGACAAAGAGCCATCATTGTAAACAAAAGAAGAAATTTCTTCCAATCTTCTAGCATCAATAGGTCTTTGAGCATCTTGAGGATGATCAAATTCTTTTCTTGTTGCCAATTTAACTAAATCCCTAGCAGGTAAAACACCTGAATAATAAACATGTGAATTTTGTTTCACTTTTTGCAAATAAACCTTTTTCATAGTATCAACCTCCTAAACTAATTTTAGTAAAAATCGAATTTGATAATCTAAACTCGCATTTTTCTTATCATTACAACTTTTACACAACATTTGCAAATTATTAGCTAATTCATCACCAACATATTTAAAAGGAATAATATGATCAATCGGACTAGAAACATCAATGTTTTTTCCACAAATAGCACATTTACAATCTTGCTTCAAAAATAAAGATTTCCTGGTTATTTCATCAACTCTTTTTCTGAAAGTAGATTTTGTTAAAAATGCTTTTATTAAACATGACACCCATAAAGCCTCCTCCTCTGATAAAGGAAAAGAATATTGCTTCTCAAAAATTTGTTGAATAGTAAAAACTATGTTTGAAGTAAAAGCCAAGATATTTCGTAAACGTGCTTTAGCCGACACAGAAGAATTTAATTCGACAAATTGATGAAAAACGCCTAAAATTTGAGCTTGCCTAATAACCGAGCAAAACGACATTTCTTTTTCAACCATATTAACCTCCCTTTCTTGCCATAAATATAGCATTTTTAGATCTATTTGTCAAGATCTATATTTTAGATCTAAAGCAAAGATCTCTAAAAGTCGCAATATAAACAAAAAAACGCTATGTTTATTATCTTCATTAGCACATTTTTAAAATAATTCTAAATTTTTGATGTTCTTCCCATTTAATCATAAAATTACATATAAAAATAGAGTATACTTATAGTATACACTCTATTCTTTCTTTGCTTTATCATCTATTTTATTACTTATTTCTTTTAAAGTTTATACGCTTTTTCCATTGGGCTTATTGTTTTTACTTGATATTTTTTGCTTTATCAGTTGCTTTTTTATAGCTAATGGTTCCTGATCCAATAAGTATTTTTTTGCCAGCACTAGAAAGGATTGTATCTAATTGCCTACTATAATCTTCCATATACATTAGCTTATGCCTAATAGCTTGTATTTCAATTGATTTACTATCTTTCGGATCATAGTCTACCACAGTTGCGTATAAATCAAGGACTTATCTGTATAATACTTTTCAGATGACCTTATATCTTTAATTCTAGCAAGTAATTCTCTCCAACAATTACCTCCGCCATTACCTTTAAGTCTTTCATCATTCATGGTAAAGCCTTTAATCATATATTCCTTTAATCTTTCTGTTACCCATTTTCTAAAAATAGTAGCCACTTTAAATTTTATTCTACACCCTAAAGAAATAATCATATCTAGATTGTAATATTTAACTTTTCCTTCAACATTTCTGTTTTCTTCTTTTTGAACTGCCAAGAATTCCTTGACAGTTGAATCTTTAACTAACTATTTCTCCATCAAAAATATTTTTTATATGTAAACTAATATTTTGTTTAGTTGTATCATATAACTCAGCCATTTGTTGTTGTGATAACCATACAGTTTCTCCTTCAAGTTTTACATCTATCTTTGTTTTACCATCTTCTAATTGATATATAACTATATTATTCTTCATTAAACCATCCATTTTAAAGTTAAAAGGTGCCAACACATTAAATTCTTGTTCACGCCTTTATTTTACTACATATTTTTATATGTTTAGTGGACATTTCATAAAAATCCAACTCAATTTTAATTTTACTAATATTTAATTTTTCTTATGAGTTTTTTCCACAACTTTGTTTATATTTCTTTCCACTTCCACATGAAGTTAATTTTCTTATATTATCAACACTATCAATATTTACAATATTATTGATATTTCTAGATTTTTAGGACTAGGTAATTCCTATATTATCTGTATTATTAGTATCATTTTTATTATAAATATTTCTCTACTGTGGACAAATTGAGGACATTGTCCACATCCGTTCACTAATATAATCATAATATATTTTAATAAAATATAAAATGTATAATTTATTTGTTTTCTATTTCTTTAGTCTCATTTAACAGTTTATCAAAATCGGAAATGTAATTTTTATCTTGAATAACTTTATATTTTTCATATTCACTTTCAGCTTTGTTTACTGCTTGTTTGTGTGAAATCTTCCCTTTTCCTTCTAATACTTCATAATGAAATACTTTTAGAGCATTTTCAACCTCATTTTTCCAATCGCTCATATACATAGGAATATTTCTTTCTACATTATTTTCTGCAATATCTAGGAATAGATTTACTAAATTATTTAAGTCCTTGATTTCTTTTTCATTTAAATAATTTTTAGCAATAACTACATCCGATTTTAATATTTTACCATCTGGAGAATTTCCCCAATTAGTAAGCCCCATATTATCTTTTTTGGCATCAGCTCTATTATATACAATTTCAGCTGCTGTTTGACCTGTAATTGCAAAGTGAAATTTGTTTTGAATTGTTTTATAGAATGTTTGCGCTACATCACTATTTTTGTCATAGTCTATTGAACACTCAGCAAATATATCTGTAATCTTTTGATAAAACATTCTTTCACTTGTACGAATTAATTTTATTCTTTCAAGTAATCTCTTGAAATATTCTTGATCAGACCTTCTTGCTTTCATAAATCTTTCATCGTTTAAAGCAAAACCTTGAACCATATAATCTTTAATTATTTTATTTGCCCAAGTTCTAAATTTAATTGCTTTTTTAGAATTAACTCTGAATCCGATAGAAATAATCATATCAAGATTATAATATTTTGTGTTATAGGTTTGTTTGCCATCATTACCCACATGTGCAATTTTTGCACATGTGCTATCTTCACTTAATTCATCATCTTTATAAATATTATTAATATGCCTAACAATACCACTTCTATCAATATTAAAAAGTGTTGCTAATGCTTCTGTATTTAGCCAAACATCTTCGTTTTCAAGCAATACTTCGATCTTTACATTTCCTTCTTCATCATTATAAAATAAAATATTTTTTTCATTTCCTATTATTTTATCATTCATTTTCACACCTCCTTCATTAATGTTTAATAATTATTTTTCTAAACGTATTATACTATTTTTTATATTATTCTACTACAGGAATTGCATTTAATTTTTCATTCATATCAAGTAATTGTTCTTTTGTTAAAGTTACATTTGTTGCTCCAAGAAGTGATGTTAATCTAAGAACAGTGAAACTTCCTAACATTTTCATCATTGGCGCTATATCAAACTTTTCAGAATTTCCGCCCATCATACTACCCATAGCTGATACCATAACTTCTTTAAATACTGTAGCACCTTCTTCAGATTTAACTATATCTTCTATTTTGCTGTTTAAAGAGTAATATCCTTCTGGTGCAGTTACATCGAACCAGTTTAATATTGCTCCTTTTTCTTTTAATCTATATTCTTCGTTGAATACTTCTACTTTTCTTATGAAACT
>OLSM01002893.1_pt1 | contig 10326 bp, 5 predicted proteins | sample 1672721 | NCBI WGS metagenome assembly OLSM01 (sample SAMEA3136717, study PRJEB25190) | human gut metagenome | reverse complement strand
ATCGCCAATCACCCGATACCACACGGTATATGCTCCGGCATCGGTGCCGGTAGGGGTGTCCTGGCTGTATGTGCCGTTCTCGGTCAGGCTGTACTGCATGGTGCCGCCGCTGGTCACGCTGCCCGCGGTAATGAGCTCCTGCTCCTGTCCGGTATAGGTCAGATTTTCCTGCGCTGTGGGAGGCGTGATGAGGCCTGACCTGATGTCGGCCTTTTGTACCGTTACAACAATATCCTGGCTCATTTTCTTGTAGCCGTTGCAGGTGGCGGAAAAGCGGAAGATGTGCTTGCCTGCGGGCAGCTTTAGTGCAGAAAAATCAAATTGATTCTTTGTTGTCTCGCTGCCAACTGCTTTCTCGTTGCCGTCCTCCACCTTGTACCACTGGAAGGTTACAGCGCCAGTGCCCTTCACATTGACAATCAGCGTCCCCGTACCACCATAAGTCATGCTCATCTCGGTGGGATACTTCATGCTCTGGATGGGAAGCTGCGCCACGGTGACATTGGACGCCGTTTTTCTGGAAAACGAATATATTAAGGTAATGATACTCCCCGAACTGGGAGGCCGCGTGCAGATGGCCTATGACAAAATCAAGCAGCGCCATTTCGTATACTACAACCATGTGGTGAAGCCCGCGCTCGTCGGTCTCGCAGGCCCCTGGATTTCGGGCGGCATAGAGTTCAACTGGCCCCAGCACCACCGCCCCAGCACGTTCATGCCCGTCGACACCACAATCGAGGAGCATGCCGACGGCTCCGTCACGGTGTGGGTCAACGAAATGGAGCGCATGTTCCACCAGAAGGGTATGGCCGGCTTCACGCTGCGCCCAGGCTGCGCATACCTTGAAATCAAGGGAGTGCTCTACAACCGCACCGACCTGCCGCAGACGTTCCTCTGGTGGGCCAACCCCGCCGTGGCCGTCAACGACTACTACCAGAGCGTCTTCCCGCCCGACGTCAACGCCGTGTTCGACCACGGTAAACGTGCCGTAAGTTCCTTCCCCATCGCCACCGGCACATACTACAAGATGGACTACTCGGCCGGAATCGACATCTCCAACTACAAGAACATCAAGGTGCCCACCTCGTATATGGGAGTCAACTCTCGCTACGATTTCGAGGGCGGCTATGAGAACGATACCCAGGCCGGAATGCTCCACGTGGCCTCCCACCATGTGTCGCCCGGCAAGAAGCAGTGGACCTGGGGCAACGGCGACTTCGGCCGCGCCTGGGACCGCAACCTCACCGACGAAGACGGCCCCTACATCGAGCTGATGGCCGGCGTCTACACCGAAAACCAGCCCGACTTCACCTGGCTGATGCCCTACGAGGAGAAATCCTTCACGCAGTATTTCCTCCCCTACCGCGAGCTGGGCATCGTGAAGAACGCCAGCAAGGACTTCCTGATGAACATCGACCTCACCGCCGACGGCAAAATCACGCTGAAGGTATTCGCCACCTCGCGCAAGCAGGCAAAGATTACGCTCGCCGCCACTGACGGTGCCGTTCTCCTCAGCGAGACCGTCGAGGCATCCCCCGAGACCGTTATCGAGCGTACTGTCGAGGCAGGAGGCCACAGTCTGGCCGATATTAAGCTGACGATTGAAGCCGACGGCCGCACAGCTCTCACATGGGAGGCCGAGCCCGACGAAATCCGCCCGATTCCCGACGCCGCCGAGGCCGCTCTCGAGCCTCAGCAGATCAAGACCGTGGAGCAGCTCTACCTCACCGGACTTCATCTCGAGCAGTACCGCCACGCTACCTACAACCCCGTGGAATACTACGAGGAGGGTCTGCGCCGCGACCCCGACGATGTGCGCTGCAACAACGCCCTCGGCCTGTGGTACATCCGCAAAGGCCGCTTCGACCGCGCCGAGCGCTATCTCGCCAAGGGCGTGCGAATCCTCCAGAAGCGCAATCCCAACCCCTACCGATTTTCAATCTCGGCGTGGCCCTGCGTTATCAGGGCCGCTTCGACGAGGCTTACGCCCGCTTTTACAAGGCCACCTGGAATGGAGCCTGGCAGGAGGCCGGTTATTTCGAGTGTGCTCGCATCTCGCTGATGCAGGGGCGCCTCGACGACGCTCTCTACGAAATCGACCGCTGCCTGATTCGCAACACCCACAACCACAAGGCGCGCGCGCTCCGCGCAACCATCCTCCGCCATATGGGCCGCGGCGCTGAAGCCCTCCCCTTCATCGAGGAATCGCTTTCAATCGACCTCTTCAACTACGGCGCGCTCTACGAGAAATATCTCATCGCCGGCGACTCAGAAACGCTCAATACGCTCACGTCGCTGATGCGCGGAGAATGCCACAACTACGACGAGACAGCCCTCGACTACGTAGCCGCAGGCTGCCACGACGAGGCAGCCGCCCTCTGGGCGCTCGCCGAAAAGGAGGGTGCCATATCGCCGATGACCTACTATTACCTCGGCTGGAGCCGTCTCGCCGCAGGCGACAAGGCAGGCGCGAAAGCCGCATTCGAGAAGGCTGCCGCCACACCCGCCGACTGCTGTTTCCCCAACCGTCCTGAAGCCATTCTGGCTCTGCGCGCCGCCATGGAGGTAAACGAATCCGACGCCCTCGCGCCGCTGATGCTCGGCAACCTCTACTACGACAAGCGTCAGTACGACCTTGCCGTGGAGGCTTGGGAGCGCTCGGCGCGCCTCAACCCCGGCTCGCCGATGGTATGGCGCAACCTTGCACTGGCATATTTCAACAAACTCGACCGCCACGACCAGGCGCTCGAACTGATGAAGCGGGCCTTCTTGCTCGATACCACCGACTCGCGCATATTCATGGAGCTGATTCAGCTGCTTAAGCGCATGGATGCCGACGCCGAAGGCCATCTTGAGCTGATGAAACGCCACGCCGACCTCGTCGAGGTGCGCGACGACCTCGTGCTCGAGAAGGCTACCGCCCTCAACCTTACCGGCGCCTACGCCGATGCAGTCGACGTAATTGACAACCGCATCTTCCACCCCTGGGAAGGTGGCGAGGGAAAGGTCTCCGGCCAATATCAGTTCGCCCGCGTGGAGCTTGCAAAGCAGGCCCTTGCCAAGGGCGACAACGCCGAGGCAATCCGTCTGCTCGAGGAATGTCTGGTATATCCCCATAACCTCGGCGAGGGAAAACTCGAAGGCGCGCAGGACAACGATTTCCACTTCCTCCTGGGCGAGGCCTATGCCGCCGCAGGCGACGCCGAAAAAGCCCGCAGCCACTACGAGGCCGCCACGCTCGGCCCTGTGGAGCCTGCTCCAGCCCTCTACTATAATGATGCAAAGCCCGACAAGATTTTCTATCAGGGTATGGCGCTTCTGCGCCTCGGACGCACCGACGAAGCCCACGGCCGCTTCCACCGCCTGGTGAATTTCGGCGAAAAACATATCTTCGACGATACGAAAATGGATTATTTCGCCGTATCTTTGCCCGACCTCCTTATCTGGGAAGAAGACCTCAACGTGCTCAACCGCATCCACTGCAACTACATGATGGCTCTCGGCCACTACGGCCTCGGCGACATGGCCCACTGCCGCCGCTACATCGACCGCACCGCCGAGCTCGCTCCCGAGCACGCCGGAATCCGTGCCTTCGAATCGTTCATCAAACTTGAATCCGAGAAATGAAACATCTGCTCTCTCTTGTAATCGCAGCGTTTCTGCCCGGCCTCTTTCATGGGGCTGCGGCGGAAACGCTCGACCTTTCAGGCCGCTGGACCGTGGCTCTCGACTCGCTCGACCGCGGAATGGCCGAAGGATACACCTCCACCGATTTCGCCGACGCAATCAATCTTCCCGGCACCACCGATATGGCCGGCCTCGGCACTCCTAACACGCTCAAGCCGGAACTCACCAAGCCGCAGCTGCTGCGCCTCACGCGTCGCCACAGCTACATCGGTCCGGCGTGGTATACGCGCACGGTCCTCATCCCCGCTTCTATGGCCGGGCGTCCGCTCGATATAGAGCTGGAGCGCGTACTATGGTCGAGCGAGCTGTGGGTCGACGGCAAGAAGGTGAATGGCTTCAACGAAAGCCTCACCACGCCCCACCGCTTCACCATCCCCGAAGGACTCACCGCCGGGAGTCACCGCCTCACGCTGCGCATCGACAACCGCAAGCGCTACGACATCTCAGTCAAGGATCTGGCCCACGCCTATACCGACGACACCCAGACCAAATGGAACGGCGTGCTCGGCCGCATGGAGCTCTCGGCCCGCGAGGCCGCGACCATCACCGACCTCCAGGTCTACCCCGACATCGCGCGTCCGGCCGTAAAGGTGGTGGCCCAGGTTGTCAATAACAGCCGTCGCGACGTATCGAAGAAACTGAAGCTTGCCGTGATTGGCCCCGACAGCACAGTAGTAGCCTCAACCGAAAAGAAAGTGAAGCTTCGTCCCGGCTCCAACCGGATGGAGTTCGACCTGCCGATGCCGGCCGACACAAAACTATGGAGCGAGTTCAACCCGGCGCTTTATACCCTCAGTGCCTCCACCGGCGACGATTCAGCCGATGCGACTTTCGGCATGCGCGAGATAGCCTCCGAAGGGAAGCAGATCAAAGTCAACGGCCGTCCGGTGTTCCTGCGCGGCACTCTCGAATGCTGCGTGTTCCCGCTTACAGGCGTTCCGCCTACCGACGAGGCCGGGTGGGAGAAAGAGTTCACCACGGCCCGCGAGTGGGGTATGAACCATCTGCGTTTCCACTCCTGGTGTCCGCCCGAGGCCGCATTCCGCGTGGCCGACCGCATGGGTTTCTACCTCCAGGTGGAACTCCCCTTCTGGAGCGAATCGCTCGATCCGGAGGACACCGACGTGAAGAATTTCCTGCGTTCCGAGTCAGAGCGCATCCTCCGCGAATATGGCAACCACCCCTCGCTCTGCCTGCTCACCGTGGGCAACGAGATTCGCCACGACTTCAAGTGGCTCAACGAGCAGACTGCCTATATGAAAAGCCTCGACCCACGCCATATCTACGCCACGCCATCGTTTACCTTCGAGCCCGACCATGGCGTCCGCCCCGAGCCTGAAGACGACTTTCTGGTGACGCAGTGGACGGCCGACGGCTGGGTGCGCGGCCAGGGCGTGTTCGACGCCGAGCCGCCTGCCTTCGACCGCAACTACGCCAAGGCGATGGTGCACGTCGACAAGCCTCTCATTCAGCACGAATCCGGCCAGTACGCCGTATATCCGCGTATGTCGGAGACCGAAAAATATACCGGCACGCTCGACCCGCTAAACTTCAAGGCCATACGCCGCGACCTTGAGCGCAAGGGGCTGCTGCACCTCGCCGACACCTTTACGCTCGCCTCGGGCCGCTTCGCCGCCCTGCTTTATAAGGACGAGATTGAGCGCTCGATGAAGACTCCCGGATTCTCCGGCTACCAGCTTCTCGGCCTTCAGGACTTCCCCGGCCAGGGAACGGCGCTCGTGGGCCTCGTGGATGCCTTCTGGGATTCCAAAGGGCTGATTGAGCCTGCTCGCTTCAGTCAGTTCAACGGCGCCGTGGTGCCTCTGGCAAGCTTTCCCAAAGCCGTATACTCGGCCGGAGAGCCCTTTGAGGCCGACATCGACCTGATAAACTACTCGGCTTCCGACATTTCCGACGGCCGACTGTCGTGGACGCTCCGTGCCGCCGACGGCATAGCCGTGGCTTCCGGTACCCTTCCGCTTGCCAAGGCCGCTGTGGGAGAGCTTTCGCGCGCCGGACACCTCAGCGCCCACTTCGGCAATACTGCAAAACCTGAGAAATACACCCTGGAGGTAGCTCTCGAGGGGACTCCTTACGCCAACAGCTGGTCTGTATGGTATTATCCTGAGATTCAGGCTCCGGAATCGGCTTCGGTGGTTCAGACCGCTTCAGTGGCCGAGGCCGTCGCAGCCCTTGAGCAGGGGAAGAAGGTGCTCCTCTCGCCGCGGCCCGATTCCGTGGCCGGGCTGGAGTGCAAGTTCCTCCCCGTGTTCTGGAGCCCGGTGCACTTCCCGAAGCAGGCCGCCGGAATGGGCATCTACACCAATCCGGACCACCGGGCCCTGGCGTCGTTTCCCACCGACATGCACACCGACTGGCAGTGGTGGTATCTGCTCAAACGCGCACGCACGCTGCAGATCGACTCACTCGCTGCAGCCGACTCTCAGCGCCTTATGCCGATTGTCGGGATGGTCGACAACTTCGTCAACAACCGCAATCTCGGCCTTATAGCCGAGGCGCGCTGCGGCAACGGCACGCTGATAATCAGTTCAATCGACCTTCTATCGCCCGACACGGTGAAGCGGCCGGAAATCCTATGGATGCGCCGCAGTCTGCTCGACTACATGGATAGCCCCGCCTTCGCTCCAAAGGCCACTGTCGACCCCTGGAAGCTTGCTTCTCTCGCCATATCGGCCGAAGGCTCAAGAGCCACCGGCGCGATGTCGATCTACGAATAAGTTCTCATCTTAATAATAGTCAAGGCGATGTGTCTGAGACCTTCCGGTCAGCGACACATCGCCTTGATTTATGTACTTATGCGAATTTACGCTTTATAACAGGATTTCAGCGTTTGCGGGGCGCCACTGCGCGGCGCAGCAGGATTTCCGTGGGGAAGTGGTCGGAGTAGCCGTTGAGGAATACACCGGCCGAGAATGTGCGACGGGGGTAGCCTACGCGGTTCCCTTCCTTGTCTTTAAGGAATTCAAAATTGTGAACCATAGGCTGGAAGAAGTGCAGCTGCGATTCGCCGGCGTTGTCCTTCAGCAGCGTGCCGCTCACTATAATCTGGTCGAAGAGGTTCCACGACGAGTTGTAGGCCAGCGTGCCGATGCCGCGGTCGAGCATCTCCCAGAAGGGGTTGTAGAATCCATGAGGCTCTACGCCGGCAGGTTTCTTTTTGGCGCCGAGCACTTTGGCGCACGATTTATCCTGCGGGTCGTCGTTGAGGTCGCCCATGATGATTATGCCGTCGTTGGGACGAAGTTTCCAGATTGAGTCGGCAGTATGCTTACATAGGGCTGCTGCAGCCTCGCGCAGGGGCGACGACTGCTCCTGGCCGCCCAGACGCGAAGGCCAGTGGTTCACTATGATGTCGACCGTGTCGTTGCCCATGCGGCCGGTTACGCACATCTGGTCGCGGGTGCGGAATTCAGGTTTTCCCTCCACGCGGAGTGTGCTGTTGACCACGTTCATGAACTTGAAGTAGCGCGGATTGTAGAGCGCGCCCACGTCGACACCGCGGCGGTCGGGCGAGTCGTGGTGCACTATGGCGAGATTCCAGGGCGCGCGGCCCTCGGATTTCAGGCGCTCGTCGATGGCTTTCACGAGGTCTTCGAGCACGCTGCGGTTCTCGATTTCAGATACGCCGATAAATGCCGGCCCGTTGGGGGTGGTAGGTGTGTTGAAAGCCGTGATGGCGCGGGCGAGGTTGGAAATTTTCGACCAGTATTTGCGGCCGTTCCACTGGCGGGCGCCGTCGGGCGAGAACTCGGCGTCGTATTTGCCATTGTTGTTGATGGTGTCGAACAGGTTTTCAAGGTTGTAGAAAGCTACGCCGAACACCTGGAACTGGCGCTTGGCGCCGTCGGGGGTGGCGTTTTTCTGCGCGCTTGCTCCGAAGGCCATGGCCAGAGCCAGGACGGGAAGCAAAAGAATTCGTTTCATCGGTCTTTATGTTATGGTTTTATCAGATTACGCAGGTAAGTGCAGGCGATTCTCCGGTGGCACGACGCTCCCGGCTCGGGAATCTCTCCAAATTTACGACTTTTACATTTAAACAACGCCTCATGCGGTCAAAAATCTTCATTTTCTTCCACAACGAGCGAAATATCTCCGGCAAATCCGGCAAATTCCACAGGGCGGAAGCTGAACCGCCTTCCCCGGAACTCCATTTCCACCCCGCGGCGTCCCTCTCCAAGTGTCGGCCAGACAACGGCAGGCGGGAGCGGGATGTCGGCCAGCGAAAGTCCGGGAATGCGGGCAGCCTTGTAGAATGCCTCCTTGAGCGTCCAGGCTCGCAGAAGATGTTTTTCGTCGGTGCCCCACGCAAGTGATTGGGCCGGCGAAAGGAATTTCGCGGCCACGCGCCCGAGCTGGGCGCCTCGGCTGGAGGTCTCGCAGTCGATGCCGATATTGCGTCTGAGACGGTCTGCCGCCAGCACCACGAGCGTCTGGCAATGGGATACGGATATGCTTGCTCCGGAACCTGGGATAAACGGCGAACCGTCCGCGCGATGGCAGAACCCTTCGGCCACAATCGCCATCTTGGCGGCCTGCTCGATTTCATGGCGCGTGCCGGCAGCCGCAAAGCGGGCGGTGGCAGCGGCGTAGACCGCTATGCTTCCTTGTCTATAGATTTCCGATACCATCGGCATTTTCAGGGGGTGTGTTTAACGTGTAGGTCAGGCCGTCTGAAGGTCGGGCATTACCTTGACACGCACCGAGGCGATGCGGTGGTGCTCCACATGAAGAATCAGGAAGCGGCATCGGCCGTAGACCAGGGGCTCCTTCTCCTTGGGGAAATCCCCCTTTATGGCGAGCATCATTCCGGCAAGCGTCTCGCAGTCGCCGGCAACCTCGGCATAGTCGGCCTCGTCGAGCCCCGTCACGCGGAAAAAGTCGGTCAGGAGCGTTTTGCCCTCGAAGATATATGTATCGTCGGGAAGACGTTTGTAGGTCACTTCCTCTTCATCGTACTCGTCGTTGATGTCGCCCACAATCTCTTCGAGCACGTCCTCAAGCGTTACTACTCCCTGCGTGCCTCCGAATTCGTCGACCACAATCGCCATATGGATTTTCAGGCGACGGAAATCCTCCATGAGGTCGTCGATCATTCTCGACTCGGGCACAAAATACGGCTTGCGTACGAGCGTCTGCCACTGGAAAGCGCGGTCGGTCTCACCGTCGATACCCGTCGAGATGTGCGGCAGCAGGTCGCGCGAGTAGAGCACGCCGCGGATATCGTCCTGACTGTCGCCGTAGACGGGCATACGCGAGTAGCCCTTCTCCACCACTACCTGCATCACTTCGTCGAAACTCATGTCGTAGTCGAGACCGACCATGTCGACTCGGGGCGTCATGATTTCCGAGGCGGTGGTGTCGCCGAATTTCAGGATGCCCTCAAGCATCTCCTTGTCCTGCCCTGCCTTTACGTCGGTTATTTCGAGCGCCTGGCCGAGCTCATCCGTGGTTATGGTACGGCTCTGCTTCGTCACCACGCGGTTCACTATCTTGGTGGAATGCACAAGCAGCGACGACAGAGGGTAGAACAGCTTGACCATAAAGTCAATGCCACTTACAGCAAAGCGAGCCCAGCGCATGGGCGACGTATTGGCCACGAGTTTCGGCAGAATCTCGCCGAAAAGCAGAATCAGGAAAGTGAGTATTACCGTCTGGAGCAGGAAGTCGAGCCATCCCGGCATCTGCGCGAAGAAATCGCTCAAGGCGAAACTCATCAGCACGACTATGGTGACGTTCACCAGATTGTTGGCAATCAGAATAGTGGCGAGCAACCTCTCCGGAATCTGAAGCAGACCGGCTATCGCACGCGAGCGCGGCGACTCGTCGAGCTCCTCGGCCTGTTGCGGCGTCATTGAGAAAAACGCTATCTCCGAACCGCTTACAAAGCCTGAAATAAAAAGCGCCACCACAGCCAGACAGAGCGCCACAATCTGGGCCACACCGAAATCGGTATTGACCATTGCGGGCGCCGCCTGAACCAGCGGCATTACAGCGAGTCGGGAAAAATCAAGCCCGGAAAGGGCGGAATGGGTGTCGAAAGCGCTGAAGGCATCAAGCAAGCCTTCTATGGCTGGTAAAGGGTCAGTATCCAAAATATTTACGTAAATGTTTCTGTCTGCAAATATAAGAAATATTTCCCAATCCGCCACAAACGCTCTCCAGCCCCCGAAGCCCCCGAAGTTCAAGTATATCCACCTGCTGTCAAACTCGGGAATTGTCCGTTCCTGAAATTGGTTGACTCAGTTTTGTATGTTAACTGAATAGCATTTACTCTATCACTAGTAAGAGTTGACTAACCGGCATCTATCCCTGGAAAATGTTGACAGATTTGAGGAAGATTAACTGATGTGGTTTACACCGGTACTTATAGCGTCTGCTCAATGTGCGCCTTCAAATGTTTGAGTGTGCGGAATATATGATTTTGGGGATAACGATTTTCTTGAAAGTGTTTATGTTCACCTTGTACTCATGGCAAACGTACATTGACACTCTTCCATCCCCCCGATTAACCGACCGCGGGCTGTTGCCAGGTCCCTATCGGTCAATGGCACACCCCGTCGCACCTCAAGTCTCCTCCGGATGGCAGGCGCTCTGAGAAAAGCAGGCGAGAGCGGCCCT
>OLSM01002890.1_pt1 | contig 10338 bp, 6 predicted proteins | sample 1672721 | NCBI WGS metagenome assembly OLSM01 (sample SAMEA3136717, study PRJEB25190) | human gut metagenome | reverse complement strand
AAGGTGCATCGGTCGGTAGGCTACCGCTGACGGAACAGCGGGTTAAAGCTGATACTTAAAGTATCATTCCAACAATTATCTATGCGACTTCATGTCGCACCCACGGTGTATCAAGGTGATGGATGGCGACACATCTTTTCTGCGCATTCACGCCCGTTCCGAGCATACTTGTGGAGCCGAACAGCACGCGCACCGTCCCGGCGTTCATGGCATCTATCACCGCCTTACGAGCCTTATCCGTCTTACACTCCTGAATGAAGCGCACCTCACTTGCCGGTATGCCGTAATCCTCCACCAACTTGCGTTTTATCTCGCTGTACACGTTCCATCCTTCCCCCGGCTGATATGTCCCCAAGTCGGAGAACACGAACTGCGTACCCTTGTGCGCCTCGTACTTGTGGTAATACTCTGCAATCATCTTGGCACAATGGCTTGCCTTGTTGTCGGGATGGTCCTCGTAGTTCGGGTCTATCATGCGCATATCAAGAGCCATCTTTCTCGCGTAGTCGGTGGCGATGAGCATCTTCGCCTTTTCCTCCGTTTCCGACAGGGGTAACCTGCCAAGCAGAGTGGCATCGCCGGTTTTGGCAAACTGCATCAGCTTCTGTATGAAGTCCTCCTGCTCCGGTGTGGGCGGTATGTGGTGCAGTATCTCATTCTTGTTTGGTCTGTCCACACCTACATCCTCCGCCGTGCGGTAGTCGGTAATCTCGTTGTAGAAGGCGGCAAGCTCCGGCACCTTGATGAAATAGCGAAAACGCTCCTTCTGAACGATATTGTTCGTTACGTTGAACTCAAAATCGGTCGTCTTTTTGGCGAAGATGGCAGCCCAAGCATCGAAACAGCGGATGTCCTGCCGTTCCAGTTCGTTGGGGCGCAGGTATTTGAAGAGCAGGTACAGTTCCGTCAGACTGTTGGAAATGGTCGTGCCCGAAAGGAACGTAGCCCCCAAGTCCTTGCCCGTGCGTTCCTGTATGGTACGGATGGCAAAGAGCATATTCAGGGCCTTCTGGCTTCCTTCCGAGTTTCCCAATCCCGCCACACGGTCATGACGGGTGTTGAAAGTCAAGTTCTTGAACTGGTGACTCTCGTCAATGAAGATGTGGTCGATGCCCATCTGCTTGAAGTCCACCACATCATCCGTGCGGGACTTGATAGCGTGTTCCACCTTCTCCAGCTTCGCCACAAGGTTGTGCTTGCGCTTCTCCAGCCCTTTCAGCATCGCCCGCGACACGTTCTTGCCCTGCTGCCGCAAGACTTCGAGGTTTTCCTCCACCGTGTCAAGTTCCGCCTGCAGGATGCGCTGCTGCAACTCCGGTGACTGCGGTATCTTGCCGAACTGGTCGTGCGACATGATGACGCAATCGTAATCGTTATTTTTGATGTTGTTGAAAAAACGCACGCGGTTGGCGGTCGAGAAATCCTTTTCAGAAGCGTAGAGAATCCTCGCATTGGGATATGCCGCCTGATAGGTGGCGGCAATCTCCGCCACATTCGCTTTCAGCCCGATAATCATCGGCTTGTGCGCCAAGTTCAGACGCTTCATCTCATGTGCCGCTATGCACATTATCAGCGTCTTGCCGGTTCCCACCTCGTGGTCGCAGATCCCGCCGCCGTTCTGTTTCAGCATCCAGACGCAATCCTTCTGCGACGGGTAAACACTCTTGATTCCCCGGCTTGCCAGCCCTTTCAGGTTGAGGTCGGGAAAAGTCTGGTGCGAGCCGTCATACTTCGGGCGCACGAAACAGTTGAACTTGCGGTTATACATCGTCGTGAGCCGTTCCTTGAACTGCGGCGACTGTTCTTCCAGCCATTCGGAGAACCCGTTACGGATTTCGTCTATCTTCGCGTTGGCGAGCTGTATGCCCTCGCTGTCGCGTACCTTGATGTCGTTGCCGTTCTCGTCCTTGCCGATACTTTTCATCATGTCGGGGCAGGTGTTGTGCAGGGCGTGCTTCAACAGGTGCATACCGTCATAGTTCCGGTAATAGCCCTTTACTAAAAACTCGTCCGTGATCTTCATGGTGCGGTAGCCGCACGCCACGGAAAACTCGTCCATGCTTGCGGAGTAGGCTATTTTCACGTCCGTGTCGAAAAGGTGGCTCATGTAGGCGGCATACACGCCCGTGGGAATCCAGCGTTCCCCGAAGTTGAAGTCGAGGTCTTCAAAGGCTATGCGCTGCGGTTCGGCTTCCTTCAATGCCTCCCACGCCTGTTTCACCTCCGGCATCCGCTCACTTTCGGGATTGTCCTCCATCCAGCCCTCTATGCGTTCCGCCTTCTCTATCACGTTCCCCGCGATGAAGCGGTCTTTGATTTCGTAACCGGTTACGAGCGGGTTGTAGAAGATGCGCCCCTTGAGGGCACCAAGCAGTTCCTCTTCCGTAGTGTCGGTTATCTCCTGCATATAGCCGAGATTGACCGTGCCGAACTTGTTGAGCGATGCGGACAAGGCTTCTTCGGGAGAGCCTGCATTGACACGGCTCTCCACCGAGAAGGAAACGGGACGGTCGAAGATGTCCGCCTTGACAAACTTGCCGTCCTCCGCACGTTCCAGCGAAAGGATGTCGCGCCCTCCGGCATCCATCATCACCAGTTTCACGTTCTGTCTGGCGTTGAGGTTACCGTAACGCATGACAAACTCATCGTAGTAGGTGTTGAGATACCCGCGCTGCGGTTTGTGTTCCGTATGGTTCTCCGTCTCGTGGCTATACAGACGTTCGTAAGCGTCACGGAGCGATATATACAGCATCGCTTTCTCTTTTTGATAGCCACGGAGGTCGAGCGGTTGGAAGGTCGCACCGTAAGGCGTGAGGTCTTTCAGGTAACCGAGATTGCGTGAAGCATCCAGCACCATCGAGCCGTCACGGTGGTGTGGCTCCAGCAGGCCGTTGAACGGACGGGGAGAAAGGTCCATGACTTCCTCCTTCGGCTTTTCCGTTTCAAGTTCCGGGAACAGGGAAGTGGCAACCGTTTCGGAAGTAGGCACAACTTCTGCCGGTGTTTCAGGTTGCTTTATTTCTTCCGTTTGTTCCGGCTTTTTATCCATATTGTCCGAAGAAGGCGCAAAAGCAGGGTTCAACGTGTCTTTGATACCCATCTTTTTCAGTTGTTCCTGCCTGTGCCGTTCTGCCTCAAGCCGTAGGGCCTTGCGCCGTTCCGCTGTCAGGCTCATCATTGTCTCATAGAAGCCGTTGATGGGAGGATTGGTTTCCCAATCCAGAGTGGCGTAAATGTCGTCCGGGTCGTTTGGCTTTTCGGCATTTTCCGGCTTTTCTTCCTTATTACCGTTTATCGGCTTGGCGGCTTCAACGGGTGGAGTAACTTTGACTTGCGGTTTAGGCGTGGACGGCATAGGCTTCGGCTTGCTTTCCTTTTTCGCTGCCTTTTTCTTTTTTACCGGTTCCTCTATGGGCATACCCCAAAGGTCGAGCAGGGTAAGCTGCACGGCTGACGAATGATTGGGTTGGCGCGGCTCAATCTCCGGCTTTTCCTCTATGGGCTGTGCCTGCGGCTTCTCCACTCCCTTGACAGGCTCAATTACAGAAACGGGGGCTATTACAGAAGGTGATACCTTTTCTGTTTTCGGAGCAGGTTGCACTTCCGCAGCCGTGCTTTCCTCCTTTGTCGGATGCAGCCTGTGTCTCTCATACAGTTTCCTGTCAAGTTGTTGCAGTTCTATTTTCAGATGCTCCCGCAAGTCTTCCGCCAGTTGTGCGATGTCCCCACAGTGCAGGAGTTTATAGGCTGGTTTCCCGTACGGGTCGGTACTTCTGATCAAATCCGTGTGTGAAAGCGAACCGATGCTCCATACATACCCATTTACGGAAGTGCCGATAGGGGTCTGTTCGGTCTGCACGAAGAGTTTTTCGTTGTAATACAGTTCACCGTTCTTTCCGCTGTTCTTTTGCAGGATAATCAGGTCGCTGCCCACCTCCGTTCCCGCGTTATCCGTAAAGAGGTTGTTCGGCAGGCGGGCTACGCCCACCAGATTGGCATGGTTCATCATATACTCGCGTATGGGCGCGTTGGTCGGGGCATCCAGTACCCCCTGCGAGGTGATGAACGCCACGATTCCGCCTTCACGCACCGCGTCAAGGCTTTTCAGGAAAAAGTAATTGTGTATCGTCCGTGCCGCCGAGAGCCTTGCAGGATCCTTGCTGCCCGAAAAATCCGGGTCGAACACCGCCACATCGCCAAACGGTATATTGGAGACAGCCAAATCAAAATGGTTCATGAACGGCTTTTCTATCTTCTCGAAGCCCTGTACCCTTACTTTCTGTCCGGGATGCAGGTGCTTCAGTATCTTGCCCGTCATCAGGTCTTTCTCAAAAGCCATGATGTCCGCGTCCGGTCTGTTCTCCAGCACGGCGTCCACGAATGCACCGACACCTGCCGACGGCTCCAGCACCCGGTCGGGACGGATGCCGTGTTCATGCAGCACGTCCGCGATGGTCCCAGTTATCTCCGGCGGGGTATAGAAGGCGGTCAGCACGGACTGCTTCATGGCATCCATATACCGTTTGTACTCCGTCTCGTCTTTTGTGTTCTCCCGCAGCAACCTGTGCAGTTCCACGGTAGGGGCAAACAGTTCGAGGTCGGACTTCGCCCAGTGGACGGCATCCGTCAGTTCCCTTGCAGGGTTGAGTATGCTCTTCAGTCCCCCGAAACCGCAATAACGCTCTAACAAGAGCCGTTCGCGTGCGGTGGGTGTGCGCTGTTCCCTGTCAAGGAGGAATGCCGTCCGTATCGCCTCGATGTTGTCCCGCAGCCTCTGTTTGCGGTTAAACGCCATACTCTTCGATATAGAGGATGACGGCTCCCGTCAGCTCCGTGTAGAGCAGGTCATATTCGGGCGACAGGGCGAAATTGTCATCCGAGAGGTCATAGATGGAGAATACGTTTCCGACAAGTGGCAGCAGCTTCTGGGTAAAGGCTTCACATTTTTCTTCCGGTACTTCACCCGCAAATTCGTTCTCCACGACTTCGCGCAGGATGGCGTGCCTGGAGTAGCGAAGGCCCTCCGTCAGCACCTTCATCGCCAGTTCCTGCGCCCCGTCGACAGGATATCCTTCGAGCCTTGCCCGTTCATACGCTTCGGCGGCACGGTCGGTTCTTTCTCGGATGAAGGCTTCATCGGCTGCCTGTTCAAACTTGTTCGTGGTGAGGTAGTCCAGCAGGTACAGACCGTAATAGGAAAAGTCGGTCTGACCCTCGTTTTTCTTCTTGTTGTTCATTACTTTGGATTTAGCGGATTGATAATTAACGGGATAATCGGTTGGAAAAAGGAAGAAAAAGGCACTCGGTATCCCTCCGAGTGCCACCACTAAATCCAAAGTATGAGTGTAATCCGGTATCGAAGAACAATTCATTACTCTGAACCAGTGGCAAAGTTAAACATTTATTTTCTTCTTTTCGCAGAGGTCGCTTTACTTTTCCTTTCTGGGAACACGAAAACCGTGTTATAGTCCCCGTCAAAGGCGACTACGGCATCAAAACTCTTGCCCTGCTTGCTCTTGAATCCTTTGAGCAGTTTCGTGTGTCCGTCGGTGAGCAGGCTTTTGATTTCATCATCAGAGAGGGTGCGGTTTGCTTTCAGGCGGAACACGGGCAAACCGCACTCCGCGTTGTCGCAGCGGACGACCTTGCCGTAAAACTGCATCGTCCCCGCTCCGCACTTGGGACACTTGCAGCCGGAATCCCTGCGGGCGAACAGCTTGTCGCACGACAGCAGTTCGGAGGTAATTTCCCGTGTATATGCCTCAATCTTCCTGCGGAAGTCATCGGCGGGCAGTTCCCCACGCTCGATGCGTGCCAATTCCTTTTCCCATTCGCCCGTCATGGCGACATCGGCAATACGCATCGCCTTCACGACCGAGTAAAGGGCAAGCCCTTTTTCGGTGGGGACAAGCGACTTCTTGCAGCGTTCCATATAGCCGCGCTTGAAAAGCGTTTCGATGATGGACGCACGGGTGGCGGGCGTGCCGATGCCGCAATCCTTCATAGCCTGCCGCAATGCGTCGTCCTCTATCTCCTTGCCAGCCGTTTCCATCGCGGACAGCAGGGTGGCTTCGGTATGCAGCGGCTTGGGTTTGGTCTTTCCCTCCGTGATGGAGGCGGCTTTCAGTGCCAGCGTGTCGCCTTCCTGCCAACAGGGAATGGCGGCGGTTTCCTCTTGGCTGTTGTTCTCTTCTCCATTCTCCTTGCCATAGACGGCACGCCATCCGGCTTGCCTGATGATGCTGCCTTTTGCCACGAACTCCACTCCGGCACACTCTGCCGTGACGGTGGCAGTGTCCTTGACGCATTTTTCGGAGAAAGCCTCAAGCATGCGCCCGGCTATCATGTGATAGACGGTGCTGTCCTCTTTGGAGAGGAACAGCGGCTTCTCGCCCGTGACGAGCAGGGCATGGTGGTCTGTCACCTTGCCGCCGTCCAGGCTGCGGCGTGTCGGCACGGCTTTCGGCTGCAACTTGCCCTTCCATTCGGGCAGGCTGCCGATGAAGGCAAGCAGCTTGGGGATTTCCGCGAACACGTCTTCGGGAATGTAGCGGCTTCCGGTTCGCGGATAGGTGATGAGCTTCTTCTCGTAGAGCTTCTGCGCGATTTCAAGCGTCTGTTCCGCCGTGAAGCCATGCTTGGCGTTGGCTTCCTTCTGGAGCGTGGTCAGGTCGTACAGGAGCGGTGTTTCCTCCGTCTTCTCCTTGCGTTCGGCTTTCGTGACGGTGGCTGTGCCTGCCGACTTCACCTTATTATACAGTTCCGTCGCGGGCTCTTTCTCTTTCCATTTTTCGGAAGAGGAAAACTTCACAGTTCCTTCGTCGCAGCCGTCCGTTGCGATATGGAGCTGCCAGAAGGCTTCGGGCGTGAAGCGGCGGTTCTCCCAGTAGCGTGCGCACACCATCGCCAATGTAGGTGTCTGCACCCGCCCGACGGAGTAAGTGCCGTGTCCGGCGGCGATGGAGAGTGCCTGCGTGCCGTTGATGCCCACGAGCCAGTCCGATTCGCTCCGCGCTTTGGCGGCAAGATAGAGGTCGTCGTATTTGCCGCCCGCTTCAAGGTTGCGCAGTCCCTCGCGGATAGCCTTGTCGGTAAGCGAGCTTATCCAGAGGCGGACGAACGGGGTGGTGCATCCGGTATAATGGTAGAGGTAGCGGAAGATAAGCTCACCCTCGCGTCCGGCATCGGTCGCCACGATGATCTGTTCACTTTCCTTGAATAGCCGGGTGACGGTCTTGATCTGCGTCACCACGCCGCTGTCGGGCTTGTAGCCCTTCTCCGTCTTTACCTGACGGGGGACGAGCGTGAAGGTGTCGGGGATGACGGGCAGGTTGTCACGGACGAAGCCGCGTATGCCGTAGCCGTCGGGCATGGCAAGCTGTACGAGATGTCCGAACGCCCAAGTCACGGCGTAGCCGCCTCCCTCGAAATATCCTTCCTCTCTCTTTGTCGCGCCCACGATACGGGCGATCTCACGTGCCACAGACGGCTTTTCTGCAATGATTGTCTTCATATTTTTCTGTCGTTTTGAATTTTACAAATGTTACTTCGGATTTAGTGGCGGACACCGGATTACATCTTCATGCCCTTATTGTTTTTCTTTTGCGGCTTCTCCTGCTGCTGTTGCTGTGCGGTGTCCTTCGGGGCGGTCTGTCCCTTCCGCAACGGCTCCTTCAGGTTCTTGGTAGCCTCGTTGGTCTTGCCCTCGCTGTTCACCGCCACCTGCGTGCGGCTCTCGTTGGAAGGCGCGACCTTCTGCGCGTTGTCGGGGTTGGTGTCGTAGCGGTACGGGCGTCCCTTCTCCGGGTTGAACCTGATGTACATCGTGGCGTGGAAGCCCTGCTTGTCGGTCACGTTCTCCAGTTTCACGGCTTTGCCAGCCACGTAGTCGGCTTTCTGCTGCTCGGTGAAGTCCACGCCGCTCCATTTGCTGATGGGGCGGATGCTGCCGTCGGCGTTCGTCCACGTGTTGCGGCGTTGCTCCTTGTTCGTGTTGGCTGTATTTTCCGTACCCTGCGCCTGTCCCTGTGCGGGGTTGTTCTTGGCTTCCTGTGCTTGCGCGGCACGTGGCGACCTGCCGGTTCCCGGCACGAACTCCACGCCGCGCTGCTCCACGTTCACTTGCAGGGTGGTGACGAACTTCCTGCCGTCCTTGCGTTCGATGAGTTTGTCGCGCACAGGCAGCCCGGCACGCAGCATGTCCTGCTCCTGCTTGGTGATTTCCGTCTTGCCGATGCGCTCCGGTATGCGCACCTTGTTTGCCGGGACATCCGTGATTTCGTTCGTCTTGCGGTCGATGCTGACGAACGAGGGGATGATCTCGCCCGTTTCCCTGTCCACGAGGTCCACAACCCTGCCGAGGTTGCCCGTTTCGCGCAGGTTCTTCCGGTCGTCGTCGGAGAACTTGTGTTCCTTGTACTCGTCGAGTTTCTGCTCCTTGCGGATGAAGTGCGGCACAAGGCTGACGTTGCCCTCGCCGTCCTTCTTGAAGGAGAGGCGGGCATCCAGCTCGAAAGCCTCTCCGCCGAAATTGGGCGACACCCTCACCAAGTCGGACTTGCCGTAGTTGAGCATCCTGTCAAGGTCGCCCGACTTTTCAAGGTCGTCGCGCTTCACGCCCCATTTCTCCTCCAACTCCTTCCAGTTGATCTTGCTCTCGTCGATGGGTTGGTAGCCCCGGTTGCTCTGCGCCTGCTGCGGGTTTTCCTGATTCTGTTCGTTTTTCTGTTCCATTTCTTCCTGTTTTTTAGGTTCGTCATCTTGTTTCTGTTCCGGTTGTTCCTGCTTTTCGGCGGACTGCTCCTCCTGTACTTTCTTTTCGTAGCCGGAGGTGTCCACCTTGTGGGGCGCAAGCATCTCCTTGTTGCCCTCGGGGTCTTTCAGCAAGTCCTTGATAACTTCCAGCAGCTTGTCGGCTTGGTCCGCCGCGACACGGTAGAAACCGAAGCGGCTGGGTTCCTTGCACTGCCGGAAGAAGTTTTTGAAGAAGTTGTCCAGCACGTCTCCGTGCCTGTCGAATTGCAGGAAACTCTGCGCGTTCTCCGCCTTTGCGGGGGTACGCTTGGGTGAGCCGTCGGCGTTAAGCCCGGCTACCACGCTAATCTCGCCCGTCTTCTCGTCGCGGACTATCAGCACGTCTTTTTCTGTTGTTTTCTTTGCCATTTGAAAAATGTTTTAATGGGTTATTTATTAAAGAAATTATGGATACGCGCCTTGTAGAAGGCTATATCTTCCTTGCGGAAATCCTTTACGTGTTCGGAGAGGAATGTCAGTACGTCCTCCTCGCTGTAATAGGTCTTTTTGCCGAGCGTCTTGTACGGCAATGCACCGATGCTGCGGTAGCGCTGCAGGGTACGCTTGCTTATCTGGAGCAGCATGCAGAGGTCTTGGTTGTCGAACATCCTGATACTTTCCATCGGGTTTGGGGCTTTGCCGGACGGTCGCAGGGAGAGCAGCAGCTCGTCCTGACGGTCGAGCCGTTCCATCAGCTTCTGCATCCAGTCCTCAAAATTGTTTCGTGTAAGCAGTTCCATATCTTATGTCCTCCTTCCTTTGGGTTTGCCGCCGCCCGTGCGCAGCGTGTGGTTGCGTTTCAGTTCCGTCAGTGTCGCTGCATCTTCTGCCACGGTGCAGTCTGCGAGCAGGCGGTCTATTTCCGACCGGCGGTAGCGGCATTTGCCGCGCAGCACGATATAGCCGATGCGCTGTTCGCTGCGCATACGTTGGAGGGTACGGGTACTCACGTTCAGCAGGTGCGCCGCCTCGCGGGTGGTGAGCAGCATGTCGGAAGACTCTCCCTTCCTCTCACCGGAAACGGCACGCACATAGACCGCTATCTCGGCTATCTGTTCCGTCAGGGCGGTGAAGGCGGAACTTTCAATCGTTATCACTTTCATATTTTGTCCTTTCTTTTGTTTCTCTGCGGCAAAATTCGGCAATAAACAAAAGGGGCTTTAACAACTCATTACGTGACTCACGTAAGATTTTCTTTGAAAGTGACTCCGTAACCCGGACAACCGGCGCAACAAGCTGCCGTATAGCGGAAAACGGCACGCATTCAAGGCGGCTGCGTTACCTTTGCGGTAAATCATTAAATGTTTTGGTATATGGAAATCGTATCTATCGAGAAAAAGACCTTCGAGATGATGCTGGCGTCATTCAACGCCCTCTCGGAGAAAGTCGCCGCCCTCAGGCGCAAAAGCGACGGCGGGCGGCTGGAAAGGTGGCTCACGGGCGAGGAGGTCTGCGGGCAGTTGAGAATCAGCCCGCGCACGTTGCAGTCATTGCGTGACAGGCGGCTTATCGGCTACTCGCAGATAAACCGCAGGTTCTATTACA
>OLSM01002882.1_pt1 | contig 10365 bp, 9 predicted proteins | sample 1672721 | NCBI WGS metagenome assembly OLSM01 (sample SAMEA3136717, study PRJEB25190) | human gut metagenome | reverse complement strand
TCGGCACCTGGTAGGTGGTACCACCAACGCGGCGCGCCTTGACTTCCAGGGAAGGCATGATGTTGGAAAGCGCCTGGTTGAACACTTCCAGGGCCTCCTGGCCGGTCTTTTCGGCAACCTTGTCAAACGCCTCGTAGCACACGGCCTGCGCGCAGCCGCGCTTGCCGTCGTACATGATTTGGTTGATGAGTTTGGTTACGACAACCGTTCCGTATACAGGATCCGGAAGCACTTCGCGCTTCGGGATAAATCCACGTCTGGGCATTGTAGTCCCTCCTAAATCGAATGATAGACGTAAGCGACAAAGAAACGTTGGGCGTACCGGCCAAGGCGGGGATGTTGGCGCATCCGCGGCTTTCCGGCCGCTTTGCGGATGGGCGCGCGCTCCCACGTTCCAAATGGCGTGCGCGCAAGGCGGTTTGGCTTGGGCTGCCGGTAACTTTCAAAACCCTGTTATTTCTTGGGCCGCTTGGCGCCGTAGAGGGAGCGACCCTGCATGCGCTTGGCAACGCCCGCGGCATCCAACGTGCCACGAATGATGTGGTAACGCACGCCAGGCAGATCGCGCACCTTGCCGCCGCGGATCAGCACAACCGAGTGCTCCTGCAGGTTGTGGCCGATACCGGGGATGTAGCAGGTACCTTCGATGGAGTTCGTCAGACGGATTCTGGCAATTTTACGAAGGGCGGAATTCGGCTTCTTGGGCGTGGTCGTCTTCACGCTCAGGCACACGCCGCGCTTTTGCGGGCAGCCCTGCAGAATAGGCGAATTGGAATGCTCAACAACCTTTTCCCGTCCCTTACGGATCAACTGATTGATCGTGGGCATGGAAGCACCTCCTGGAAAATTATCCATAAATTTCCGCAACCCTCGGAAACTTACAGGCAGTAAAGTAGGGCGGTCACCGGGCGATACCGGCGGCGGCGGACGCAACCTCCACCCCGCACAAAAGCCCCAGTTCCTTCATGGTAGGAACCCGTACCACCGGCACGCCGGCGCTTTCCGCCGCCCGGACAATCCGCTGGTACAAAAAAGTGTCCGCATCGTTGGCCACATACACCTTGGCAAGGGTACCGGATTTCAGCCCGCGCAGCACCTGCTTGGTGCCAACCACGCGGCTGACGCTGTTTTTCAAATCCTCCATGATGCTTCGCGCCTCCTCCGGGCTGTGCCCTTTCCGCCTTTCCAAAGGCGGTATGGGCACACTTATCTAAGGTATGCCGTCAACTTTTTAATCATAGCATTCTTTTTCGTCGCTGTCAACAAATTTACGGCCTCAGATGACGAATTTTTTTGTTTATGGGAGACAAGCAAACGCGGCCATTTTTCTGATGTCAGGTCCTTTTGTTCCGTTTTTTTCCGTGTCTTCCGGCCAGGCACCTGTGCTTCCGCTTTTCCCCTGCATGAACGGCGCAGCGCCGGCGCATGCTGAACAAAAAAAGGAGGCGCGTCCCATGACTGTCCTTCGCCGTTTATCGGTTCTCTTGCTTGCTCTGTGCTGTTGTGCATGCTCCACCGGGGACGCCGCCGACGTTCCCCAGGCAACGCCCATCCCCACGCCGCAGGTATTGGAAGGCCTGCGCCGGAACGAGGAAGGAATTCCCCTGCTGGATGTTTACCTGCATGAGGAAGAAACCATTCGCTCCATGGATATTGAGCGCTATGTCTGCGGCGTACTGGCCGGGGAAATGCGCAACGATTGGCCCCTGGAAGCCTTGAAGGCCCAGGCCATCCTGGCCCGCACCTTTGTGCTGAAGTTCGTTTCCGAAAAGGAGAGCCGCTATGAGGGCGCGGATATCTCCACCGACATTACCGAGGCCCAGGCGTATAACGCCGCGGAGATCAACGAACGCATCGAACAGGCCGTGGCGGAAACCTGCGGCCAGGTACTGCTGACCGCTTCGGGGGAACTGCCCTATGCGTGGTTCCACGCCCATTCCGGTGGAAAGACCGCCCTGGCCCGGGAGGGGCTTGGCTGGAATGATCCCGAACCCACCTACACCCGCGTGACCGATGGCCTGGACAGTCCCGACGCACCCGCCGAGGCCGCTGCCTGGAACGCTGTTTTCCCGGTCAAGCAGTTTCTGCGCGCCTGCCGCGCCACCGGGGCCGATACGGAAACCGCGGAAGAAGTCACCATCGGTGAAAAGGGCGAGAGCGGACGGGCCGTTACCCTGCTGGTAGACGGCGTGTCCGTACCCGCAGCGGAGCTTCGCCTGGCCCTGGGCAGCACGGTCATGCGTTCCACCCTGCTCACCGAGCTGAGCAGCGACGGCGCCTATGTGCGCATGGCAGGTCGAGGCTATGGCCATGGCGTGGGGATGCCGCAATGGGGCGCCTACGCCTTGGCCGCAGACGGCATGGCCGGGGAGGAAATTGCCGTTTTCTATTTTGACGGCGTGCATGTGGCAAGGCTGTGGGACATGCCTGTTCCCGGCCAAACGGCTCTTCTGCCCCACGATTCTTTGTCCCTTGCGGGAAAATCCTTGCGCCTGCACCATCGCATGTGTATAATGTAAGAAGAGGTTTGTACATGTGCAGAGGAGGCGTATTCTTTCATGAAAAGGCGCATTGGCATTCTGACCAGCGGCGGCGACTGCCCCGGATTGAACGCGGCCATTCGTGGTGTCGCCCGGGCGGCCTATGAAATGTTTGACGCGGAGATTATCGGTATTCATGACGGCTATCGCGGCTTGATCCAGGGGGATTACCAGCTGATGGAGCGCTCCCAGTTTTCCGGCATACTGACCCTGGGCGGCACCATTCTGGGCACCAGCCGCCAGCCTTTCCGGAATATGAAGGTCATCGGCGATGATAACGTGGACAAGGTTGCCGCCATGAAGGCCAACTACAAGGCCATGAAGCTGGATTGCCTGGTCATCCTGGGCGGCAACGGCACCCACAAAACCGCCAATCTTCTTTCCCAGGAGGGGCTGAACGTCATCGGCCTGCCCAAAACCATTGACAATGATTTGTACGGCACCGATTTTACCTTTGGTTTCCACACCGCCGTGGATATTGCCACCGAAGTGATCGACCGCATCCATACCACCGCCTGCAGCCATGGCCGCTGCATGGTCATTGAGATCATGGGCAACAAGGCCGGCTGGTTAACGCTGTATTCCGGCATCGCCGGCGGCGCGGACGTGATCCTGATTCCCGAAATTCCCTACGAGATCGAGCGCGTGGCCAAGGTGGTGGAAACCCGGGCCAAGGCAGGCAAGAGCTTCTCCATCCTGGCCGTGGCTGAAGGCGCCATGGACAAGGAAGAAGCGAAAATGAAGAAAAAGGAACGGGAAGCCAAGCGCGCCGCTTCTCCCCAATCCATCAGCCAGCGGATTGCCGCCCAGCTTCAGGAGCTGGCGGGCGTGGAAGCGCGCGCTGTGATCCCCGGACACATTCAGCGTGGCGGAAGCCCCAGCGCCTATGACCGGGTGCTCTCCACGCAGTTTGGCGTACACGCTGCCGAGCTGATTCGCGACGGCATCTTCGGCGTTTCCGTGGCCCTGGTGGGAAACACCATTACCCATAATCCCCTCAGCGAAATTGCGGGTGTACCCAAGCTGGTCCCTCCGGATCACCAAATGATCCAGATTGCCCGGAACATTGGCATTTCCTTCGGCGCCAAGTAAGCCACCGGTACAGATTGCGCCATTGCAAGCGGCGTCCACGGGCGCCGCTTCCTTTGCGCATCGATGATAAAGCGCGCGCCGCATCCCGGCGCAAGGAGGAGCACTATGCCCATTACTTACGATGCGTCCACCCGGCGTTTCCACCTGACCGACGGTGAAACCTTCAGCCGCGTTCTGGCCGTTATGGAAGAGCCGGGCGGAAATCCCGGTTTACAGGAAATTTACCTGGGTGCGGCGCTGCCGGAAGCCGCGGTTTCCTGCGTACCGCAAGGGTTCCCCCCCAGCGCATCCTTTGACGGTTACCATCAGCTGGCTCCCTATGCCTACCCCACCGCGGGCCGGGGCGACTTCCGCCCCACCGCCTGCGCCGCCCGGGAGCCTGACGGCTCCTGCTGCCCGGTGCTGGCCTATGCCGGTCACGCCATCCATGCCGGAAAGCCCCTGCTGCCCGGTCTGCCTGCCGTCTATATTGAAGCGAAGGATGAGGCAACCACCCTTGAAATTTATCTGCGCGACGCCAAGACTGGCCTGGAGGTCACCCTGCGCTATACGGTTCTGGAGGCCTTCCACGCACAGGCCTGCTCCGTGCATTTCCACAATGCAGGCAGCGAAACGCTGCTGCTGGAGCGTGCCCTTTCCTGCGCGCTGAACCTGCACGGGGAATGGGAGCTGCTGCACCTGCACGGCGCCTGGAGCCGGGAGCGTCAGCCCGAACGGTTGGCCATCCCCCATGCCACCTTCACCCTGCGCTCCAACCGTGGCGCATCCGGCCACGAACACAATCCCTTCCTGGCCCTGCTCTCCCCCACAGCGGATGAGCGTCAGGGCGAGGTATGGGGCGTAAGCCTGGTATGGTCCGGTAGCTTTGTGATGGAAGTCAACAAGGATGCGCGGGATCATGTGCGCCTGGTGGCCGGTCTGGACCCCTGTGATTGGCGCCTGAAGCCCGGGGAAGATTTCCACACCCCCGAAACGGTGCTGGTGCGCTCCGATTGCGGCCTGAACGGCATGAGCCAGCGCTTCCATGCCCTGTACCGCCGCCGTCTGTGCCGCGGCCCCTGGCGGGATCGTATCCGCCCGCTGCTGGTGAACAACTGGGAAGCCACCTACTTTGACTTCAACGAAGAAAAGCTCCTGGACATCGCCCGCACTGCCGCAGAACTGGGGCTGGAGCTTTTCGTGCTGGATGACGGCTGGTTCGGCAAGCGCAACAGCGATAACTGCTCCCTGGGCGACTGGACCGTGAACACGGAAAAACTGCCCGGTGGCCTGGAAGGCTTTGCAGAAAAGCTGCACCGCCTGGGGTTGCGGTTTGGCCTGTGGTTGGAGCCGGAGATGATCTCCCCCGACAGCGACCTGTACCGTGCCCATCCCGACTGGTGCCTGCACGTACCCAACCGCTACCGCACGCAGCAGCGCAACCAGCTTATCCTGGACATGAGCCGCCAGGAGATACAGGATTACCTCATCGACACAATCAGCGGCCTGCTTCGCGGCGGTGCCATTGATTACATCAAGTGGGACATGAACCGCAACTTTGACGAAGTAGGTTCCGCGGCCCTGCCCCCGGAGGACATGAAATCCCTGCATGTGCGTTACATGCTGGGGCTGTACCGGGTGCTGGAAACGCTCACGTCCCGCTTCCCGGATGTACTCTTTGAAAGCTGCTCGGGGGGCGGCGGCCGGTTTGACCCCGGTATGCTGGCCTACATGCCCCAGACCTGGACCAGCGACGATACCGACGGCGTGGAGCGCGTGGGCATTCAATGGGGCACCAGCCTTGTCTATCCTGTCTCCGCCATCAGCGCCCATGTGAGCGCCGTGCCCAATCATCAGGTTGGACGGGTAACCACCATGAAATTCCGCGGCGATGTTGCCCTTGGGGGCAACATGGGCTATGAACTGAACCTGGCCATGCAAACGCCTGAAGACCTGGCGGTCATCCGCCAGCAGGTGGACACGGTGAAGCGTTTCCGCTCCCTGATTCAGCAGGGCCGCTTCACCCGGCTGCGCAGTCCCTTCACCAGCCGGGTGGCCGCCTGGCAGTTTGCCTCGGAGGATCAGGACGAAGTGCTGCTGTGCGTGTTCCAGCTGCGCGCTGCTCCCAATCAGGAAGACATTTACGTACGTGTGGACGACATCGACGATCAGGCCCTGTACGTGGACGACCAAGGCGTAACCTACGCCGGCGGTGTGCTGAAGCATCAGGGCTGGCGCGCCTGCTTTGGCGAAACCGGTCCGCGGGAAGATCACGACAGCCTGGTGCTGCATCTTCGCAGGGTATAAATGTCGCAATGATGAGGCCCCGGTCTCCAAAGGGAGGCCGGGGCCGCGGGAAAGCCAGGATGACTTTCGATGAATCTGCTGCATATTCAACGGGAACGCCGCATCTGTTTTTTGGCAGATGTGGCGCTTATTTCATGCGAAATGACTGCGGTGTTCTTTCTGGAGAAGCTATCTGTGAATGTACCTCCTTGATAAGCCGGTTTCGCCATTCCCCTGCACCATGCACAGGAACTGCCAGCCATGGCGCTCATAGAACCCCGTATGATCCGTAAGCAGATGTACCGGCGTAATGCCCTTTGATTTCAGGTCCTCCACAGCCATGGTCAACAAACGTCCCGCGATTCCTCTGCCGCGGTATTCCTCTTCCGTATAGACCGCGCAGATATTGGGCGCCAGATCCCTTCGGGAATGAAAATCATTTTCGATGACGCCAAGGCCGCCGATCATTTTTTCCCCGTCCAGGCAAAGGTACCAGCCATATTCGGTGTCTCCGTGAAGATAGGCCTTCATACATTGAAGATAAGCCTGCTTTGGCACGCCCCATTTGTCATGAAACCATGCCGCGGCCTGCTCCATCCATTCTGGTCTTTGCCGCAAAGTGACGCATGCATAACGCTCCATCCGCCTGTCCTCCGTGCCATCATTTTCAAGTCCCGCGGCATTCTGCCGCTCGCATGCAAGTGAGCGTCATGGACGCGGCGTTGCGTTGCCCATGCGGCACAGGGACCAGTTCAGCGTGGAGCCCCTCACCGCATCCGCCATGTGCCAAAGGTTGTCAATCACCCGAATTTCCACCTTGCGTCGCACAAGCTCATCAAGCAAATCCGTTACCTTGGTGCAGGAAATCGGGTGCTGCGCCACCTTTGCCACATAGTATCCGGCAACGTCATCCTGCAACGCAAAGTCCCGCGTGTCAAACTCGTATAAGTACAGCGTGGTTTGACGGATTCTGCGCAGCCACGCGCTTTCCACAATCACCGCATGCACGGCGTCCGGAGATGAGAAAAACCGTTGCCTGTCGCCGGCCATCGTCTGTATCCCAACATGGTACGTCACCCGCGGACAGTTTCGCGGCGTCAGGAAATTTGGCAAGCGTGCCTCGTCTATGGCCCAGACAAGGCCAACGGCGGGGTCCAGATCCTTGCGTGATGGCAGGCGTGGCTCAAACACGCGGATGTCCGGTTCCTCGCTGACATGGAACAGACGCATACGCAACCTCCCTGTAAAATGAAGAAAGGCCTCATTTTGATATCTTCTATATCAAAATGAGGTCTGCTGTGCGGGAAACAGGACTTGAACCTGCATGAAGAAAACCCTCACTAGAACCTGAATCTAGCGCGTCTGCCAATTCCGCCATTCCCGCAGATTGCGATATAAGATTTTCGACGCATTTCGGGAAATTCCTTCTTTCCCGGAAAAAAAAGTAAAAGAATTTGCGCTCCCAGGGAGAAGGAACGACCCTTGCCCCCACGAATATCTATACATCGGGGCTACGCTCCCCAAAGCTTTCAAATGTATGGAAAGGATTGTCAGCCATGGAATACCGTCAGGATGGAAGATTTGTGTTTTGCCCCACGGCCCGGGGTACCCTGGGCGTGGAGGTGGTCGCGCCGGGGATACTGCGCGTGTTTTTTGGCGAGGAAGCGCGGAACTACGTTTCCAAGGCCGTGGAAGCCGACCTGCACGAGGCCTGCCCCTTCATGGTAACCGGGGCGGGGGAGGGCTGCGCCGTCTCCACCCCCCTGCTGCGCCTGGAGATCGACCCCCAGGGCCATACGGATTTCTACGATGCCCAGGGCCGCGCCCTGAGCCTGAGCTACCGCGGGGAACGCGGAACCGTGGACCGCGGCCTGACCCCCGAGGCCCTGGAGCTGCTGGCCAAGGAAGGCCACCGTCCCCAGGACCAGTCCGGGCCCCTGCCCCTGGAGGAGCTGCGTACCCTACTCCCCGGGGACGCGGTGTACGGCCTGGGGGACAAGACCGGCTTTTTGAACAAGCGGGGCTATGCCTACGAAAACTGGAACACCGACGAGCCCGCCCCCCACGAGGAGAGCTTCAAGTCCCTGTACAAGGATTTCCCCGTGTTCTTCGTCTCCGGCGAGGACGCCGGGCACACCTACGGCATCTTTTTTGACAATACCTTCCGCACGTATTTCGATTTCGGCTTTGAAAGCCCGGCGTACCTCTCCTTCGGGGCCAAGGAAGGGTACCTGAACTATTACTTCCTGGCCGGGCCCACCCTGTCCCGGGCGGTGGAGCGGTACACCTGGCTCACCGGGCGCTGCCCCCTGCCCCAGCGCTGGACCCTGGGGTATCACCAGTGCCGGTGGGGCTACGCCTCCGCTCAAACCTTCCGGGACCTGGCCCGCACCTTCCGGGAGCTGGACATCCCGCTGGATGTGCTCCACCTGGATATTGACTACATGGACGGCTACCGGGTCTTTACCACCAATTCGGAGACCTTCCCGGACTTCCCCAGCCTCATCCGCGAGCTGGGGGACATGGGCGTCAAGGCCGTGACCATCATCGACCCCGGGGTCAAGGTGGACCCCAACTATCAGGTATACCGCCAGGGCCTGAAGGAGGATTACTTCTGCAAGACCCCCGAGCAGCTGGTCTATGTCAATGAGGTGTGGCCGGGGGACAGCGTCTACCCGGACTTCGGCGCGCCCCGGGTGCGCCGGTGGTGGGCCGGTTTGCAGCGCTTCCTGACGGAAAAGGGCGTCAGCGGCGTGTGGAACGACATGAACGAGCCCGCCAGCTTCCGCGGCCCCCTGCCCAATAACATCCTCATGACCGACGAGGACCGGGTCGCCACCCACGGGGAAATGCACAACGTCTACGGGCACAATATGTCCCGGGCCGCCTTTGCGGGCTGGAAGGAAGCCACCGGCCAGCGCCCCTTCGTCATTACCCGCGCCTGTTACAGCGGCTCCCAGAAATACGCCGTGGTGTGGACCGGGGACAACCAGAGCCTGTGGAACCACCTGCGCATGGCCATTCCCCAGCAGTGCAACCTGGGCCTGAGCGGCATGGCCTTTATGGGCACGGACATCGGCGGCTTTGGGGCGGACTGCACCCCGGAGCTCATGGCCCGTTGGGTGCAGGTGGGGTGCTTCTCCCCGCTGTTCCGCAGCCACAGTGCCCGGGGCACCCGCATGCAGGAACCCTGGCGCTTCGGCACGGAGGTCACGGACATCTTCCGCAAGTATGTGAAGCTCCGCTATGCCCTCCTGCCCTATTATTACGATCTGTTCCGCCAGTGCGAGCGCACGGGCCTGCCGCCCCTGCGTCCCCTGGTGCTCCACTATGAGCAGGACCCCAACGTCCGGGAGCTGAACGACGAGTTCCTCCTGGGGGAAAACCTGCTGGTGGCCCCGGTGGTGGAGCAGGGCGCGCGCCGGCGCATGGTGTACCTCCCCGCCGGGGAATGGTACGACTTCTGGACCGGGGAAAAGCACGCGGGCGGCTGGCTCATGCGGGAAGCGCCCCTCGATGTGTGCCCCATCTATGTCAAGGCCGGCACCATCCTGCCCCTGTACCCCGACCAGCGCTATACCGACGAGCTGGCGGACCCTGCCCTGATCCTGCGCTGCTACCCCGGGGAGGGCGCCTGGGAGCACTACCGGGACAACGGCCGGGACTACGCCTACCAGGACGGGGCCTATACCCTCTACCGCTTCACCCAGGACGCCGCGGGCCTGCACCAGGAGCTGGTGCGCAACGGCTACCGGACTTACCCGGAGATCCGCGTGGAACGGGTGGGGGAATAAGCGGGGGGCAATGTTCTGCTTCTGCATTTTCCCTTGACAGGATTCTTCCCCGTACAGTATAATTCCGTTTAAGGCCAGGGCGGCGAACCCTGGCGAAACATGGTCGGAGGTAAGGCATGAAGGGCGCGTTGTACTTTACGTTTACGAGCCGGAGCAGCTTTTTTAGCGGCTTCGGATTTTTCGCGAACGTATTACGCGCACAGAGCCCTGCGGCCTAAGGCCCCGTACCGTGTTTGTGGACGCGGAAACGGGTTGTTTTCGGGAGAGCTCTTTGCGGGCTCTCCCTTTTTTTCGGCCGTTTCCAGCAGGGAAAGGAGTTTGACAGGCAATGATTATTGTGTTGAAAAAAGGTGCCACCCAGCAGGATATTGACAAGCTGACCAACCTGGTCACCGCCCATGGGGTGCAGGTGAACCCGGTGATTGGTACCGAGCTGACCATTCTGGGCCTGGTGGGGGATACCTCCCAGGTGGACCCCAACCGCATTGAGAGCTTCCCCTGCGTGGAGCGCATCATGCACGTGGCCGAGCCCTTCAAAAAGGCCAACCGCATGTTCCACCCCGAGGATACCGTGGTGGACGTGGCCGGGGTGCCCGTGGGCGGCAAGCGCCTGGCGGTGATGGCCGGCCCCTGCTCCGTGGAGGGCAAGAACCTCATAGAGATCGCCCGCGCGG
>OLSM01002881.1_pt1 | contig 10365 bp, 8 predicted proteins | sample 1672721 | NCBI WGS metagenome assembly OLSM01 (sample SAMEA3136717, study PRJEB25190) | human gut metagenome | reverse complement strand
CTGGCGGTTGCCCTTGCCATGCTCCAAAGCCGTTCCATCTGCTTTTCCGGCACCTTGGAGCGGCGCGGCTTTCCCTGCCTGTACCGCGTCCACGAACCTCCGGCCTCCGATGCCTTGGGCTCGCTCATTCCCGTGTTCCAGGAGTTCGATTGGTTCGAAAAGCCCATGGAGGCGCGGCTGGTGGCGGGGGATCCGAAGGTCATCCAGGAGATTTTGGCGGCAAGCGCGCCCCGCAGCGAGGGGGAGCTTGTCAGCTCGCTTCTGCTGCGGGCCATGAAAAGGGCCGACTACCGGCCCGAGAACCAGGGCCATTACGGGCTTGCCAGCGAGGTGTACTGCCATTTCACGAGTCCCATCCGCCGCTACCCCGATTTGGTGGTGCACCGTATGCTGCGCGCCGCGCTCACGCGCCGTCCGGAGAAATTCGACCAGGAGATGGCGGCGCTTCCCTGGATCGGCGAGCACTCCTCGGCCATGGAACGGGTGGCCGAGGCGGCGGCCCGCGAGTCCCAGGAGCTGAAGATGGTCGAGTACCTGGCCGCATTCGTGGGCCAGTCCTTCTCGGCCGTGATCTCCGGCGTGGCGGCCTGGGGACTCTACGTGCGCCTCGATTGCACGGCCGAGGGCATCCTTCCCGTGCGGGCCTTGGGCGACGAGTACTTCGTCTTCGACCCGGTGCGCTACACGCTTGTGGGCGACGAGTCGGGGAAGGTCTACCGGCTGGGCCAGCGCGTCGCCGTCACGCTGAAGAGCGCTGACGCGACCACCGCCTCCCTGGAGTTCGTGCTGGCCGGAAGACGCTGAGGGATGGGGTTGTTGAGGGAGCTGCGAGGGGGAAGGGAAATCGAGTATGGTAAGCATTTACATCGCGCTGTATCTGTTTCTCGCTGGCACGGGGGCCGGCGCGTTTCTTATCGGTGCCATCGTCGATATGGTTCTGCGCTTTCGTCCTCGTGCAGCGGGAGGATGGTTTGCGCGTGTGAGCGCTGTTACCGATGCCGGTTTGATCCTCGGTCCGGTGCTTGTGGCGGTGAGCGCGCTTTTTCTTTTTCTCGACTTGGGTGTGCCCGATCGGGTGTTTCACCTCTTTCTTGCTTCGACCTCCAGTCTTCTTTCCATGGGTGCGTGGGCTATTCTGGTATTTTGCGTGATGGCGACGCTCGCATTGGTCCTGGGGTCACTTGCTGACGGCGAAGGGGATGGCTATGAATACGAGCTTGCTCCAGGGAAGGTTGTTCTGCGTGTGTGCGAGTTTGCCTGCAGTTTGGTGGCCATGGGAATGGCATTGTTCGTGGTGGTGTATTCTGGCATCTTTCTCGCCATGTATCCTTCGCTCCCCTTTCTTCACACAGGATGGGTTCCCGTGCTTTTCGTGGCTTCAGCGTTGGCGTGCGGGCTCGCGGCGCTCATAGTGACGGCGTTTTTCCGCTTGGCTTCGCCTGGCATGCAGCTGGCTACCAATGCGCTGCTGCCGCTCGATATGGTCTTCGTCATCGTCGAAGCGCTTGTTTTAGCGGGTTTTCTTGCCAGCTGCTTTGCCTCGGATGGGCCAGCGGGCACCTCGGCCCAGTCGCTAATGAGCGGGAGCATAGCACCGCTGTTTTGGGCTGGGGTAGTGATGATGGGGCTTGTTGCGCCTTTCTCCGTTGATGCTGTCTGTCGCCGTCTGCCCGCGCCGGTGGCTGTGGTGCTAGGGAGTGCTTGTGCGTTGGTGGGAGGTTTGTGCCTTCGAATGGCGCTGCTCATGGCTACCGAAAGATTTAATCTTGTCTTCATGAGCGCGCTGGGCTTCTGGAGCTAACGGGTGGCTTCCTCTTCGGTGCTATAGAAGCTGAGAGGGTGCTTTGCTGTCGTCGTCCTCTGTGATACTATGACGCAATCACTTAGAGAAGGACGATACCATGAGCATGGCGGAGACAGCATCGAATATATCAGCACAGGCGGAAGCCGATCCTATTAGCGACTTTCGCATTAACGAGAAGAGCGTCGTCCCTATCTGGATTCAAATTCGCAAGCGGTTGGTGTACTTGATATCGTCAGGCAAGTTCGAGCGAGGTGAGAGACTGCCATCGGTTCGAGAGCTATCAGTGCAGCTGGGAGTCAATTACAATACTGTGAACAAGGTGTACCAGGATCTTGAGCGCGATGGCTACATCTACACCCAACGTGGCCGCGGAACATACGTCTCCGACCTCAAGAACGCTCATCTTTCGGTTGTTGATGGCGACGTGGAAGCGCTCGCCGTTGATTTTGTCCAGCAGGCGCTCACGGCAGGGATGTCGGCGGAGGATATCCATGATCTTGTGTCCGAGCAGCTCATTCTGCTCGGTGGAGTAGCCTAGCACCAGTTCAAGGGGGAGAAGGGTGAGAAGTAAGGCGAAGCAGGCGCGAGAGGCCGAGCAGGTTCCTGCGCGCGTTAAGGCATTGACGGGGTCTATGGCGGCGCCGACGGCGAAAAAGACGTCGCGTAACAGCGTTTACCTGTTCGCTATAGCGCTCTTCTTGACTTCCGGCGGTCTGTTCGCGTTCCTTGTGTGGAACGCATCGCTGCCCGTGGCACTTTTGGGCGGCGTAGCAGTGGGCCTGGTGGCCTCGAGTACCGTTCGCATCGCTCCGCAGTGGGAGCGTGTCGTGGTTCTGCGCCTAGGGAAGTTCAATCGCATCGATGGACCAGGATTATATGTGGTTGTTCCTATTGTCGAATCAGTGGCTGCGCGAGTTGACCAGCGCATTATCACCACACCGTTTTCGGCCGAGGAGGCTGTGACGGCCGACCTTGTGCCGCTGGGCATCGATGCGGTGCTGTTCTGGATGGTTTGGGATCCCAAAGACGCCTGCGTGGAGGTGGAAGATTATTCATCAGCGGTATGGTGGGCTGCTCAAACCGCCCTGCGCGATGCGGTGGGTCGCATCAATCTCGCCGAGGTGGCGACGCGCCGCGAGCAATTGGACAACGAAGTGAAAGAGATTCTCGAGGAGAAAACGCGTGCGTGGGGCATCACGGTTGTTTCGGTGGAGATTCGCGATATCGCTGTTCCGTCAGAATTACAGGATGCTTTATCTAAAGAGGCCCAGGCTGAGCGAGAGCGTAACTCGCGTTTGCTTCTCGCCGAGGTGGAAAAGGACATCTCTGAGATGTTTGTAGAGGCGGCGGCTGTTTACGAGCGTAATGACAAGGCGCTTCAGTTGCGTACGATGAACCTTATTTACGAGTCGGTGAAAGAAAAGGGCGGCCTTGTTATCGCCCCAAGTGCCTTCGGCGAGGCTTTCAACAACATCGATGGTTTCTTGAAATAACTCACGGTTGTTCAGTTCCGATCTAATTTCGTCGGTGTCAGAGTTACGGACTGGATGCGTCCTGTGCGATGTTTGATTTACGGCGTGTGCAAACACCGCAGTTTCCCGCATTCAACTGCGAGAAGGCGCATCGTCTCGAAAAGAAATGCATTATTTCCTAAATAGGATAGTCTAAGTTATTGATTGTCATAGTTGAGTAGTGTACCCTGACAATAGGCATTTGAGGGTGCCAGGGGAATGTCCTCTGCAGAGGGCAGGGGAATCCCTTATATTTTGAGGGAGGTACACCATGAGCGAGAACGGCTTGAACGTCAGTCGCCGAGGGTTCGTGGCAGGAGCCGGCGCTGCGGCTCTCACTGCGGGACTGGCGGGATGTGCGTCGGGCACGGCAGAGAAGGAGGGGACTGATCTGGCGAGCACTTCGCCGGAGAAGACGGCTTACGATCCGAACGCGGGCGAATGGATTCCCACCACTTGCAACATGTGCTTCAACAACTGCTCGATCAAGGCGCATGTTATCGATGGCGTGATCGTGGAGTTGACGGGCAATCCGGATAGCCCTATCGGCTATGGCCACATTTGTGGAAAAGGCGCCGCAGGCATCATGCAGCAGTACGATCCGAACCGTATCACCAAACCCATGAAGCGCACGAATCCCGAAAAGGGGATCGACATCGATCCGGGTTGGGTCGAGATCAGCTGGGACGAAGCGTACGATCTTGTCGATGAGGCGTTCTCGAAGGCAGTTGCGGAATATCCCGGAGCTCTTGGGAGCATGTCCATGGTCGCTAGCCAAACGGGCAGCTTGGTCAAGGGCATGGCGCTCGGTGCGCTCTACGGCGCCTATGAGCCGGCTAATGCCATTGCCGATTTGTGCGGCACCGGTGTTCACCAGGTAAGCTACATCTATACGGGGGCGGGCAACGCGAAGCCCGATTACGAGTATTGCAACTACCTCATTCAGTTCGGCACCAATGCTGGCGTTGCCACGCGTCACGGCTTCAATATGACGGCCGAGCTTTTCTCCAAGCGTCGCGCGGAGGGGATGCGTCTCGTCAACTTCGATCCTCATATGTCGGCGGGCGCCGAAGCCGCTGACCTTTGGGTGCCGATACGTCCCAGCACCGACGCCGCTGCTGCGCTGGCAATGGCGAACGTCCTCGTGAACGAGCTGGGGATCTTCGATGCCGAGTATCTAACGAACCGCACGAACGGCCCGGCTCTCGTCAGCGATGAGACGCAGCGCATCTTGCGTCATCCCGAGTCGAACAAGGCGCTCTACATGGATGCGTCCGACAACACTGCCAAGCCCTACGACGAGTGCGTGCAGCCAGTGCTGGAAGGCACGTTTGAGGTTGATGGCGCTGCTTGCACAACGGCGTTTACCCTTTACAAGGCCCATATTTCGCGCTATACACCTGAATATCAAGAAGAGATCACTACGGTTCCCGCCGCTACTATTCGTCAGATCGCCAAAGAGTTTGGCGAGGCTGCCCATATCGGCGAGACCATCGAGGTCGGCGGGGTGACGATGCCTTACCGCCCTGTTTGCGTCGATCTGTTCTCCGGTCTGACGCGGCACAAGCATGCTTACCATGCCTGCTGGTCTGTCATCATGCTGAATGTTATCGTGGGTGCCGCGAACTCGGTGGGAGGCCTTATCGGATTCGATCCCGCCTGCAACGGCATTACCGATGACCCTGAGAACGTTGTTCAATTCCGTCCCTCAATTTGGGAGGAAGACGGCTTCATGAACGACGTTTCGCTGCTCATGGCCTATCCCGGCTCGTACTACGAGCGCGTGCGCAAGCCGATCGAGGAGTACAAGCCGACCGATATGAGTATGCTCGCCCTCCAGCCGCTCGGAGAGGACGCGCATTTCTTCAACCTGGCCCAGTGCGATCCCGATTTGTACGGCACTCAGCCTATCAAGGCCGCGCTTGTTTACGGCTGCAATCCCATCAAATGGTGGGGCAACCATGACGAGCAGATCGAAATGCTGAAGAATCTCGATTTCATCGTGGGCGTCGACCTGTTCCTCAACGAATCCTCCTACTTGTATGATGTGTTCCTTCCTGAGGCGAACTATCTCGAGCGAATCGATCCTTTGCCTCACATGTTCTTCAACCACCGGGTGATCTGCGGCTTGGATGTGCCGTGGGCATATCCGATCATGCAGCCGGTTGTCGAGCCGAAGGACGGCGTGAAGTCCATTTTCGAGATAATGGGCGATCTTGCCGACCGCAAGGGCATGACCGCGAATTACGTTGGGCTTATGAACATGGTGTACCGGGTTAAGGATGAATACTCTGTTCCCATGGATCAGCCTTTCGACCTCGAGGCGTTCGCGAATTCCGTTGCCAAGAGCCTCGTCGACGAGGAGCATGACTTCGAGTGGTTTAAAGAGCATGGCGTCTACACGCATCCGCGCGACGTTGATGAGGTGTACATTTGGGCTAACAATGCGCCCGGTAAAGTTCCGTTGTACTGGGATTTCATGTTTGAAGCGAAGGAGAAGATTGAAAAGACCGTTGAGGAGCTCGGTATCTATTGGGAAACTGATGACTATCAGCCGTTCCCGGATTGGAAGCCTTGCACGGAATGGGAGGTGACCGATCCCGATTTCACCTTGTTCCCCATTTACTACACCGATTCCATCAATGTCGACTCGTGGGGCCTCGGCAATCCCTATATCGACGAGGTTAACGAGTCCAACCCTTACGCTTACGCTGTGGAAATGAACGCTGCCGTGGCTTCGGAAAAGGGGCTTGCCGATGGCGATAAGATTCGTCTCGTCAGCCAGCACGATTCCTCCGTTGAGGGCATCCTCATGACTTCGGAGAAGATCCATCCCGAATGCATGGCCGTCATCTGCGGATCATGGGGCTCCCATTCGGAGTTTATTCCGAGCAGCAAGGGCAAGGGAACGCCTATCGCCCACCTCGCGCCAGGCCATGATCCCAAGCGTTTTGACTACATTTGCTCGGCGCTCGATCAGACGGTTCGCGTCAAAGTCGAGAAGATTTCCTAAGGAGGGATAAGCTATGACGTATGGAATGCTCATCGATCTTAAGAAGTGCATTGGCTGCCATGCCTGCGCCGTTGCGTGCAAAGAGGCCCATGGGACACCGCCCAAGGTAACGCGCGCCCATGTGGAGATCGAGTACGTCGGCAACTATCCCGACGTTCGCATGACGGCCTATCCCATGCTGTGCATGCATTGCGAGAACGCTCCGTGTGTTGAGGTGTGCCCAACGGGGGCCTCGTTCAAGCGCGAGGACGGCATTGTCGCGATCAACAAGGACGAGTGCATCGGCTGCAAGTCGTGCATGAGCGCTTGTCCTTACGGAGCTCGTTATTACCGCGAGGACGAGAACGGGTATTTTGGTGAAACGCTCAACGAGTACGAGGAGGTTATGTATCCCACGATGCCCAAGGGCACCGTTGACAAGTGCACGTTCTGCGCTGATCGCATCGATGCGGGCGACGGGCGCGTTCAGGCTTGTGTTGCCGCTTGTCCCGCTGGCGCTCGCGTATTCGGAGAACTTGACGATCTTCGCTCCCAGGCCGAGGCAGCCGAGGGCTTCCAGCTATTGCCCGAGGAGGGCACGAACCCGTCGGTGTGGTATCTGCCGAAGAAGGTGAATGCATAAGCAAGAGGGAGCACGTCTTAACTGACCTCTCCCAGATGGCGTCCGTTCTTTGCGGACGCCATCTTTTTTTCAGCGATCTGCAAATAAGGGGGGAGAGAATAGGGCGCCTGCCGCAGATGACCGCAGATTAACGGGTCGTCAAGGGGTCATCGTCGGATGGGCTCATCGCGAGGCGGCGACGGCTGCGGCACGGTATGGTGGATACACGCGCAAGACCCGATGAAGGGAGATTCACCATGAGTTTCATCGATAAGATGAAGGAAGCCGGCGAGGACATCAAGGAGGCGTTCCAGGACGGTGCCCACGATTTGGCCGATAAGGCGGGCGACCTGAAGGACGCCGCCGCCGAGAAGGCCGAGGAGGCCACTGAGGTCGCCAAGCAGAAGGCCGCCGACTTGAAGGATGCTGCCGCCGAGAAGGCCGGCGATCTGAAGGATGCCGCTGCCGATGCCGCCGCCAAGGCCAAGGACGCCGCCGCCGACGCCGCCGAAAAGGCCAGGGATGCGGCCGATACCGCCAAGGAGAAGGCTGCCGATGCCGCCGATGCCGCCAAGGACAAGGCTGACGACGCCAAGAAGGCCGCCGAGGACAAGTAACGCGCCGGACGCTCCGGGCCGCAGTGTTCGGGGCGCTTGGATGGAAAAGGGAAAGCCCGCTGCTTGGAAATCCCCGAGCAGCGGGCTTCTCTGTTCTGTTAGCATGATCTCTCGTGAAAAATCAGCGGTCGTGCTCGTCGGGGCGCGGCTCGTTTAAAGGAGACGTTATTGGAACGTGAGCGATTCGGCAGCCGTCTGGGGTTCATCCTCATCTCCGCTGGCTGCGCCATAGGCCTCGGCAACGTCTGGCGCTTCCCCTACATCACCGGCGAGTACGGAGGCGCGGCCTTCCTCGTCATGTACCTGGTCTTTCTGGTGGTCTTGGGCCTGCCCATCATGGTCATGGAGTTCGCTGTGGGCCGCGGTTCCCAGCGCTCCATCGCCCGCGCCTTCAACGTGCTGGAGCCGGCGGGCACTCACTGGCACAAGTACAAGTGGGTGGGCATCGCCGGGTGCTATCTGCTCATGATGTTCTACACCACGGTGGCCGGCTGGATGCTCGCCTACGTGCCGAAGTTCGCCTCCGGGCAGTTCGTGGGGGCCGACTCGCAGGCCACCTCGGCTGTCTTCGATGCCATGCTGGCCTCGCCGGTGGAATGCGTCTTCTGGATGGTAGTGGTGTGCGTCGTCTCCATCCTCATCTGCTCGCTGGGGGTGCAAAAGGGCGTGGAGCGCATCACCAAGGCCATGATGCTCGCCCTGCTCGCCATTTTGGGAGTGCTCGTGGTGCGCGCGCTCACCCTTCCGGGGGCGGCCGACGGCGTGGCCTTCTACCTGCTGCCGGACTTCTCGAAGATCTTCGGCAGCCCGGATATGTTCTTCGAGGCGGCCTACGCGGCCATGGGCCAGGCCTTCTTCACCCTGTCCATCGGCATGGGCTCCATGACCATTTTCGGCAGCTACATCGACAAGCACCGCTCGCTCATGGGCGAGGCGGCCACGATCGGCGTGCTCGACACCGGCGTTGCCCTGGCCACGGGGCTCATCATCTTCCCGGCCTGCTTCGCCTTCGGCGTGGCGCCGGACTCGGGCCCCGGGCTTGTGTTCATCACGCTGCCGAGCGTGTTCGAACAGATGTGGGGAGGACAGGTGTGGGGCACGCTGTTCTTCGTGTTCATGTCGTTCGCGGCGCTTTCCACGGTCATCGCCGTGTTCGAGGGCATTCTGAGGTTCTCGATGGACCAATGGGGATGGTCGCGCAAGCGGGCCGTCACGGTGAACCTCATTGCCATCCCGCTGCTGTCGCTGCCCTGTGCGCTCGGGTTCAACGTGCTTTCGGATGTGGTCATGCCGGGAGTGGGCGACATCCAGACGGTGGAGGACTTCCTTGTGTCCAGCAACATCATGCCCTTGGGTTCGCTGGTCTACGTGCTGTTCTGCGTGTCCCGGCGCGGCTGGGGCTGGAAGAACTTCCTTGCCGAGGCCAACGAGGGCGAAGGACTCAAGTTCCCCCGGTGGCTGCGCCCGTGGATGCGCTTCGGCGTGCCGGTGCTCGTGGTCATCATCCTCATCATGGGCTGGGTGCCCATCGTCAGCTCGTGGTTGTGATTTGTCGCCTGGCCGCCGTGCGCCTCGCCCGGCCCCCGATGGGGTAAACTGGGGAAAACGTCATTTTGATTTTTGAAGGAGTGCCCGATGGGCTTTTTCGATCGCATCAGCGAGGGGCTTTCCCGCTCGCGCGACAAGTTCAAGGAGTCGATGAACGTCCTTTTGGACCGTGGACCCGATTTGGACGAGGAGTTCTGGGAGGGCTTGGAAGAAACGCTCATCCTGTCGGATGTGGGCGGGGCGGCGGCCAGCGACATCGTGGAGAACCTGCGCGACCAAGCCACCCGTAAGGCGCTGCCCGACGCCTATGCGGTGCTCGACCTCTTGAACGACGAGATCGCCGGCGCCTTCACGGAGCCCGGGGCCGACATCTTCGGCGGCGATGAGGCTGTGGTGCTGTTCGTGGGCATCAACGGCACGGGCAAGACCACCACCGTGGGCAAGCTCGCCAAGGCGGAAACCGATGCGGGTCGCGCGGTCATCCTGGGCTCGGCCGACACCTTCCGCGCCGCCGCCATCGAGCAGCTTGAGGTGTGGGCGCGCCGCGCCGGGGTGGAGATGGTCACCCGCGAGCGCGGAGCCGATCCGGCGAGCGTGTGCTACGACACGCTGGAGCGCGCCGAAGCGACCGGTGCCGAGCTCGTGCTCATCGACACGGCCGGGCGCCTGCACACCTCCGCCGACCTCATGCGCGAGTTGGAGAAAGTAGTGAACGTGGTGCGCAAGCGCTCGAAGCTGCCGGTGTACACGGTGCTCGTCATCGACGCCACCACGGGTCAGAACGGCCTGCAGCAGGCCCGCGAGTTCAACCGCGCGCTGGATTTGGACGCCCTTATCGTCACGAAGCTCGATGGCACGGCCAAAGGCGGCATCGCGCTGGCCGTGAGCCACGAGTTGGGGCTGCCCATCGTGAAGATTGGCGTGGGCGAGGGCATCGACGACCTGCGCTTTCTGGTTGTATTCCCGGCGGGACTGTGCTATAATATACCATCAAATCATGGGGGCACAGGTGCTTTTTTCCTGTGCGCCTGAAAGCGAGGGAACGCTTATGAAGATCGTGGTATTGGCGGGCGGACTGTCCACCGAGAGGCAGGTGGCGCTGACCAGCGGCACCGGCGTATGCAAGGCGCTGCGCCAGCGGGGACACAAGGCCATTCTGGTGGATATGTTCCTGGGGCTGGAGAGCTACGACGGTGCGCTGGAGGATATCTTCGACGCGCCGGACGGCCTGTGCGGTCAGAGCCGGGTGGAGAGCGTGGAGCCGGATCTGG
>OLSM01002880.1_pt1 | contig 10370 bp, 9 predicted proteins | sample 1672721 | NCBI WGS metagenome assembly OLSM01 (sample SAMEA3136717, study PRJEB25190) | human gut metagenome | reverse complement strand
GCACCGCGCTCGCGCACCGTGCCCGCGATCTTCAGCACGTACTCGCGACCCAGGTGCTCGGCCTTCGCGAAGTCGTCGGCGCTCACGCAGTCGGGGTCGACGACCACCTGCGTGTAGCCCGCGCGGTCGCGCAGGTCGATGAAGATGAGCCCGCCGTGGTCGCGATTGTGCCACGCCCAGCCGCACAGCACGACCTCGCGGCCGACGTCGCCTTTGCGCAGCTCGCCGCACGTGGCGGTATGCATGCAGTATTCGTTCATGAAGTCCGTCATAGAGTTGGTTCCTTGCTCCTCAGCACCGCTATCTGCATCCGCCGCCCAACAGGTGCGCGGCAGACGTTACTCAAACTTAGTCATTGTACAGCATCGAGGGAGTGCGGGTCGAAACAGGTATCCGGTTTCATGCAAAATGCGCGCGAACGCCCCGCTAGAACTCGGCGTCCGTCAGCACGCAGTCCACTCCGTTGTCCAAGCACAACTGTTGCAGCTTGCGATCCAGCGTGAACAACGTGGCCGCATTGCGCCGCGCGAGCACGAAGTACAGCATGTCGTAAACGGGATGGCGCAAGCGCATCGCTTCTTTCGTGGCCTCGCAGCACTGGGTTTTATCAAGATCACAGAACTCGTCTACGAGAGCGATCGCTTTCTCGATGTTGGCGCATACCGTTTTCTCATCAAGAAGACCCGCTTTATGGTATTTCCAAAAAGCATTCGACACCTCAATGAGAAAGAGCTGAGAGCTGATTACCTCTTCTCCTTCAAGCATCAATTGCCTCAGAGCTCGACCGGCTTCGGTCTCCCTTACCATGTCAACCGCCGCAGAACAATCAAGGACTATCATGCTTCGACCGCCTTCTGCTTCTCGGCAGCAATCATCGCGTCGATAATCGCATCCCGCTCCTCGCGACCCTGGCGTATGAGTTCCACCGTGTCCGGAAAATCATCCGGAACGTCAAATTTCGGCAGCTTGTCGATCTCCGCGAACAGCTCCTTGCGCTTCTCGATGCGCACGGCTCGCTTCGCCTCGGTGTCGAAGTCGAAGTAACGCGGGCGCCGCTCCAGGCGGTGCAGGTCATGCCCGTCCCAATAATGCTGCGCGTCGGCGGCCTCCAGCATCTGCTCCACCGCCACGATGGTCTGCTGCGCGATGCTGCGATGCTGGCTGGCCGCATACGCCTTCAACTGCTCGTACAAATCGTCGGGAAAATCTCGCACCTGCAACGCCGGCATGAGGGCTCCTTTCATGAAACTGCGATATGCATGTAGTATACATGACCGAGCACTCAAACGCCACCGGCGCCCCACGCGACACCGATCAATGCCGTAAATAGGGGCAGCCGCCTTTTAAGACGTTTGCCTATCCCGCCCCTCGCGAACACGCCGCCCGCCCCGGCGGCGCGGGCGCGCCTCATATCAATCCCGACCCGAACAGCGCGAGGTCGAGCAGCTCCTGCTTCGAGTGGATGTCGAGCCTGCAGTAGATATTGTAGATGTGCGTTTTCGTCGTGGCTTTCGAGATGCAGAACGTCTCTTCGATATAACGTGCATCGCGTCCTTTTGCCAGCAGTTCGAATATCTCGGTCTGACGCGGGGAAAGATCGTACTTCTTGCAGATGTAGGCAACCTTGAACCGCCACGAGCCCACGCGCTCTTGGGATTTCCTCATTGTCAGAAGCCGGTCCCCTGTACTTAAGGGTATAGTTATAGGTTTGGACGATGGTTCTTCGAAACCGTGGTTTGCCGGGGGGATGTCGGCAAGAGGGATGTCGAAGCATGCCTTGCTGTCGTTTTCGAACAGATCCGATGTGGGATAGGCACCCTTGTTCATGAACGTTTGCGCGAAGATATTGAATACCACGACAAGGCTGCACGCGACCAGCAGTAGGGGGGAATCGAACCCATTCGCCGTCCCTGCCAACGAGATGGCTAGCCCTACACCAGCTCCCCCGCAAACGAACGCCTCTTCGCCCATGTACCATGCGGGATTGAGCTCCTCGAAGCGAATGAACTCGATGCTGGCATTGATAACGATGATGATCTGGATGGATACCACGAATAGCAAGAACATCAAGCAAAGGTACTTGGCTGGTGCCGGGGCGATGGACAATGGCAAGACACCGAGCGTTATCGTAAGCGCAAGATAGTCTTTCGAGTATCGTTCGATTAGATAATCGCCTTTACGGTGAAACGCCAACAAAACGAAACCGGCAGCTACAATGGGCAATACGAACACGGCGATCGATGCCGGTCCCACAGCCGGGTACACTTCGGTCATTGCCTGGCGCTGTGCGCCTATAAGCCCGAGGGCGAACCCGAAATCCAAGCCAATGGTCGTGTACGTCCATCGGTCTGCGTTCGCGGTCATCGCCCGTTTCCTCGACTCGGCTCCGCTAACGGACATGAGCTCTTCATGGGCTTTCGTCTTGTTTATTCGAAGGAGCGCCCACGAGAGCAGCGCCAAACAGCAATCGAGGGTAGCCACTTCGAGGCCATCCAGCGGCATCATCGAAACTAGCCCGGTTGCCGAGATGGCGCACGCAAAAGCCAGGGAGATGAGGGAGACCAGAAGGATGTGCGAGTACTCGCAAAGACGCAAGCACCAGCGAAAGCCCGTGCACACGATACCGATGGCGACGAGCGGCAATGAAACCATCGGGAAACCGAGCTCGAATAAAAGGGGTCCGATGCAGGTTCCGAGCACGGAGGCGGCGACGATGACCGGCTTCCCTTTTCTGGACGAGAAGAATGCGCAGCCTTTTTTCAAGACCAGCAGCATGATGAAGCAAAGAAAGACGAGAGCGACTTGGTGGGGTATCGCGATATCGAAAAGAAAGGTGTTGCCGAGGAATACCCGTGAGTCGAACAGCAGGAGAAACACGGCGAAGAGCATCAAAGACAGACTGATGAATCCTCCGAGGAACGAGAGGAGTCCTTCTTCCCTTTTCTGGATAGCGCCGATGATGGTAGCATGCTTTCTATCGCTGACCTTTGGATTCATCGTTCCCCTCCCCCCGATAAAAGAACTACTGCATGCTAAGAAGCTATCGTAAAAGCGCAACTGACGCATAAGGCATACGGTATGAAACTTGCCGTGCTCGGGCTTGTTGGCAAAGGCGTTCAACCCTTATGCCCGATTGAACAAACGCGCCAACGTGGCACGCTGTTAATTACATGCTTTGTTCAGATCTCATGATCGGGGGAGGGAGGTCGTATTGTGTGCATGCATTGCAGCCAAATGTGCGATAGATGCAAACCGCCGGAAATGAGGGCCTTGTCATGCGGGTCGTGCGGAAAGGCAACCGTCCTCTCTCGCGCTGATTGCCTCTGCGCTCTTGGATATTGGAGGAGTCCCGAGGGCAAGGCAGGCGAACGGGGAGAAGATGGCGACAAAAAAAGGCTTTCCTGCCCGCATTGCGGAGCTGACCTGAAAGGAGTCGTCAGGGCAACTATTCATCCTCTGACGTGCAAGTACAGCGGCATTGAATGTGCGTATCCCTGCCGTCGAAGGGAGCGCGGGCGCAGGGCGACGGATGATCCCTGCAAAAAACAGGTAGTGGCAAGAAGACCGGATGGAACAAGGGAAAGGAAAGGTCGATGATTAAAGAGAAGTATGGAGACTTCACATTGAGCTCGTACGATCCGGTGGTGCTGACGCTGCCGGAGTTCACCATATCGGACCAGGAGGTGGCGGCGGAAATGAAGCGGATCGCTTCGCGGCATTCTTCAAATATCACAGTCGGGCCGCATCCCGTTCATGCGGACGATATGGTCCTCATCAATATTGAGACCAGGGAGGGGGAGAGTCTTTTCCCCGGGTTGACCCACGATCATGTGGATGTGCAGCTTGGCGTAGGCTCGCTTCCCGAAGAGGTGGAGATAGCCCTTCTCGGACACGAAGTCGGCGATACCGTGGAGGCGACCTTCGGATACGTGGATTACTCGCAGGTCGCTTCCGACCGCGAGGCTCCGGTTGACGGAGGGTGTGGAGCGGGGGAAACCGGCGAGCCTGACGAGATGCTGCTAACGTCTCGTGTGGAAATACTCGCGCTACGCAGGTTCGTTACGCCCGATATCACCGACGCATGGGTCGAGCAGAACATCGCCCTGGCGAACACGGTGCGAGAGTTCGGGGAGAAGACCGCTGCAAGGTTGCTCAGGGAGCGTCGTCGCGACTACACGAAAAACGTCGAGCATCTGGTAATGGGAGAGCTTGCCAAGCGCCTTGTGGAAGAGATTCCCGAAGAAGTGGTGAAGGGTGTGGCGAAGCAGATGATTCGCGAGTTTGATAAGTTTGTGGAACAGTACGACCTGGATCGCGCGTCGTATCTGTCCATCGAGGGTATCGGCGATGTGGACTTCGCCGAGCAGATCGTTCGGGATGCCCGCGAAAGGGTGACGCAGGATATCTCGCTTGCCTCTTGGGCAGCCCATTATGGGATAGAGCTTGAGAGCTGCGATGTGGACTTCATGTTCGGCGAGCCGACGCCCGAAAGGACCTACGAAGCTCGTGTCGAAGCCGAGCAGTCGGGTCAGATCGAAGTTTTCGAAGACCTCGCGTTGCGTGCAAAAACTGCCGAGCATGTTACCCGCGGTGCCGTCTTCTTGAAGTCCGACGGACGGGTTGATGAGGATTTCAAACAGGACATCGACCTGAAATATCGCAAACAGCGAATGGTTCGCGCACATGCCACCTCCGATCCGATGCTGAAGCCCCCTATGGTCTCCTGTTGAGGGTTGGCATGGCCCTTGCGGTCGCGATCATGTTTCCACTCCTTCGAGCCGGAGCTTGCAAAGCTTCGGCTCCTTTTCTGCTTGCCCTCGTTCTCTAGGCAAAACACAGCGCTTCTTAAGCTCGGCAAGCCTCATACCGGCGGTTCGAGGCGCTGCTAAATACTACTTTTTACATGATCGTAAAGAACGCGCGCCGCGCCTATGGTTAAGCCATCGGCTCCAGACGAGAGGGCCGCAGGGAGGCAAGCGACTGCCCCCGAGGAAACGTTAGAGGAAGGTGTGATATGGAGAAGCAGTTTGACCACGAGTGGCAAACGCCGCAGCCTGATGGCTCGACTATCTTCAGGACCTGTGCCTGGTCCCCTCCGGGAGATCATCCGGTGGGGTGCGGCGTGGAGCTGCACGTCAAAGACGGCAAGCTCGTTCACGTTGAAGGCGACGAGACCCATCCCATCACGCAGGGTCGTCTCTGCCCTCGGTGCCTTGCGCTTAAGGATTACACGTACGACCCGCAGCGTATCATCTACCCGATGAAGCGCGACCCCTCAAAGCGCGGCATTTCCGATGCCTGGGAACAGATCACCTGGGACGAAGCCTACGAGATCATCCAGGATCGCGTTGCCGACATCGAACGGAAGTACGGTCGCGAGGCCATCATCGTGTACGGAGGCACCGGCCGCGAGGCTTGCATGTTCTACTATCCCATGGCCTTCTCGGTGCTCAATACCCCGAATCTCTGCTATGCGCAGTCCGGTTGGTCCTGCTACGGCCCCCGATCCTCTGTTGCCGATTACATCCTCGGCGCAGGCTACCCCGAGATCGACACCGGGTATTTTCCGGATCGTATGGACAATCCCGAGTACGAGCTGACCGAGGTCGCCGTGTGCTGGGGCAAGATGCCCCTCTGGTCGAATGGCGATGGCTTCTTCGGCCATTCGCTCATCGATATGATGAAGCGCGGCACGAAGATCATCTGCGTCGACCCGCGTGTCACCTGGCTCGGCTCCCGCAAGGGCAATATGACCCTGCAGCTCAAGCCCGGAACCGACGCATCGCTAGCCCTCGGCATCCTGAACGTCATCATCAACGAGGATCTGTACGACCACGACTTCGTCGAGAACTGGTGCTACGGATTCGAGGAGCTGGCCGAACGTGTGAACGAGTATCCCTTGGAGCTCGTGGAGAAGCAGACCTGGGTGCCGGCAGAGGAGATCCGCACTGCTGCCCGCATCATGGCGAATGCGCATCCGATGTGCATCCTGTGGGGCCTTGCCATCGACCAGAACAAGAACGGCGTGCAGGCTGGGCATGCCATCCTGTCGATCATGGCCATTACCGGCAACATCGACGTTCCTGGCGGCCTGACCGTAGGCGATCCGTCGGTTCGCCTCGGGCATTGGTGCACGGATTCGCGCCAGTACCTCTCCGACGAGATATGGGAGAAGCGCATCGGCGTTGACAAGTGGCCGGCATTTGCGGCAACCATGGCCTCGACCCATCCTGACGAGACGCTCGAGACGCTCGAGACGGGCGTCCCCTATGCTCCGAAGATGGCCTGGATCAATTCCTCCAACTTCGTCTCGGCTACCTGCTCCGACCAGAATCAGCGTTGGTACAAGGCCCTGCTTCCCATGGAGTTCACGGTTGCCACCGACCTGTACATGAACCCCACCATCGAGGGCTTGGCCGATCTGTTCCTTCCCATGAGCACGTTCGCCGAGCACGACGGCTTCGTCATCCCCTACTACATGTCCAACAACGTATGGCTTGGGTGCATGGCAAAGGCATTCAGCACCGGGGATACCAAGTCGGACCTGGAAATCTGCTATGAGGTGGGCCGCCGGGTCACGCCACATGCCAACTGGTCGAAGTACAACGATGTCACCGAATGGCTGGAAGAGCAGCTCGATGACGAGCCGCTGCTCCCCTTTACCTGGGAAGAGTTCAAGGAAATGGGCGTGTACTTCCCGCCGATGACCTATCGCAAGTACGAGAAGGGCATGCTCCGAAACGATGGCGAGCCCGGTTTCAACACAGTTTCCGGCAAGTTCGAGCTCTACTCGGTCCTGTACGACGCGTGGGGCGAGGATCCTATGCCGTACTACGAGGAGCCGACCTACTCCCAAGTCTCGAAACCGGAACTTGCCGAGGAGTACCCCCTGATGGCAACGTCGGGGGCCCGTGTGTCCGCGTTCTTCCATTCCGAGCAGCGCCAGATTGCCAAGCTGCGCGCTCTGAATCCCGACCCCGAGGTCGAGATCAATCCCGTGACCGCTGCGAAATACGGCATTGCAAACGGCGATTGGGTGCAGGTCTACAACATGTTCGGCAAGGGCAACTGGCGAGCCCGCGTAACCCCGACGATCGATGAGCGCACCATCCACTGCCAGCATGGCTGGTGGTTCCCGGAGGAGGAGGGGAGCGCTCCCAACCTCTATGGCGTATTCAAGTCGAACTTCAACCTGCTTATTCCCCACTTCAACGTCGGCAACCTCGGCTTCGGCTGTCCTGCCAAGGGCATTATGGCCAATATCCGCAAGGTTGACAGCAAAGAGGACCAGAACGAGGAGAACTTCCAGCAGATTCCTCCGGTCCTCATCGAAAACCACGGCCGCATTCTCTAGAAAGGGGCGAGGAAGATGGCTGACTACAGCAACTACGGTCTTCTGGTCGATTACAAGTACTGCGACAACTGCGGCTCCTGCGTGGTCGCTTGCCAAGAAGAAAAAGGGCTCGCGGCCGACCAGTACGGCATCAAGGTCTTCGAGAAGGGCCCCTGGAAGAAGGACGACGCCACGATGGAGGATGGCTGGGATTGGGACTACATCCCCGTGCCCACCGACCGCTGCGATATGTGCGCCGAGCGATTGGACGCTGGCAAGAAACCGATGTGCGTCAAGCATTGTCTGACCTTCTGCATGGACTACGGCCCGATCGAGGTGCTTGCCAAGAAAGCCGCTGATCTGGGCGAGAAGGTTGCTATCTACAAGGTTCGATAATGCCGAGCGGGTGCGTCGGCTCGGCGTACCCAAAACTAAGACCAAGGGGGTATCAGATGAACCGCGAGACCATTTTCAACATGCCGATGCAGGAGCGCATCGCCTACTTCAACGGCCGACTGGCGGACGGCGAGTCGTACGAGGACATCCTCGCCAGCTTGGATTTGACGAAGAAGGAGGCCGGTCAATCCGAGCCATATGGCTTGGGCCTGATCAAGCTCGGCAATGAGGTGAAGCCGAAACCCGGTCGCGGGGACAACGGCTTCGCTTGGTAGAAATTTGAAGTTCGAGGCTGGGCTGGTCTGTTGCCGGCCCAGCTCGGGAAAGGATGTGCTCATGTGCTTCAGACCTGCTTCGGCAGATACGGTGCCCGTCTGCCCGAATTGCGGCGAAAAGGTGCCCATTATGGGCGGCGTCGTCTTGAAGAGGTGTCCGCATTGCAAGGGCGACATGCCCGAGATGACGGCTGCGGGCGCTCCATCGGTGCCTGTTGCGGGCGCTCCGAGCGCTCCGAAGGTGCCGGGCGTGCCCAAGGCTCCGGGGGCACCGAAGTAACCTTTATCCATGAGAGGGGATACCATGGTAGAAAACAAAGAGGGAAAGCCAAGGGTGTCGAAGACGGCATGGGTGGTCATGCTCGGAGTTTTCCTTGCCGGGATCGTCATGGCCTTTGCCCAGTACAAGGTCACAGGAGTTTTGGCTTCGCCCGATCCTACTGCTCCGTCAATCGCCCGCGATTTGGTGCTCGATAACGCGACGGCCGGCTGGCTGTTGAGCTTATTCACCCTCGTCGGCATTTTCCTGGCTTTTCCCGCGGTTGCAATCATCAAGAAATGGGGAATTAAAGTTGGTGGCCTCGCGGCACTCGCATTCGCCATCGTGGGAGGCGTGGTCGGGCTTTTCGCCGACAACGCCGCCGCCATCATCATCGCACGCGTCATCGAGGGTTTCGGCCTCGGCTTCATCGGCGTCATCGCCCCTTCGGCGATCGCGATGTGGTTTCCGATCGAGAAGCGTGGCGCCCCTATGGGCATCTGGAGCTCATGGCAGATGTGGGGCATCTGCGGCTCGTTCTTCTTCGGAATTCCTATTACGAACGCCTTCGGTGATGCGTTTGGCTATGCGTGGAAGAACCTCTGGGTTGTCGGCCTTATCTTGCTCGTCGTGGCCATCGTCATCTATGCGGTGTTCGTCAAGGTTCCTCCGGAGGGGGAGAACCATGCGGATCTTAACGACGAGACTGCGGGCAAGGTGAGCATCTTCGCTGCATGCAAGTACAAGAATGCCTGGATCATGGCTTTGGCCGGTTTTGCGTTCGGCATCTCGAACTCGACCGTCATCGCGTGGATTTCGCCATTTTGGCAGGCGTCCGGGACAGCCGATGCCATCATGGCGAACAACATGACCGGCGCCATGTACCTCATCGAATGCATCGGTTGCATCGTGTTCGGCTTCGTCCTCAACGCCATTACCAAGCGCCGTCGTTTCATGGTCATCGATTCCTTGATATGGGCCGTGGCGTTCTTCCTTATCTTCCATGTCGCCGGGTTCCCCGGCGCCATCATTATGCTGATCGCTTATTCGGTTATCGAATCCGCATACTGTGCGGCAATGTGGACCCTTTGCCCGCAGGCGGTGCCGGATCCAAGGGCGGGCGCTTCGATGGTGGCCATGTTCACCGTGGCGGTCGACCTGGGCATGATGCTGGGATCGCCATTGGGCGGTTGGTTCATCGATATGTTCACGGGCGATTACGGTGCCCTTGCCTACATGGTTTGCGGTGCGCAGCTGGTGGCAACCATCTGTTATGCGCTCGTCAAGATGTACAACGCGAAGGGCGAGGCCCTGCGCATCTAGCATTCCGAGAATGCCAGTTGCTCGTTTGAGCGGAAGCGGCCTCTTCGAGGCCGTTTCCGCATTTCCGATCAACGGGCGAGCGCTTTGGGTTTTCTCGCGTTTGACTCATGCGTTGGTGTCCTCGTCGTCCGGAAAGCCCTTGTTAGCGGGGGTTTCCGCTCCTGTCCCGCTGACGGGAACTTAGCTGCCAGCTAATGTTTTGGCGGGGCGGTTTCGATACCCTTGTTCCGATGGATAAACCGGAGCAAGGAGGGACCATGAGGAAGAAGATCGGAACTTTGGCGGCGGCCTGCGCCCTGGCCGCATGCGTCGGGCTGTTCGGCTGTTCGTCGGGCGGCTCGGAGGCGCCGAGCGGCGAGAAGGCGGACGACGCCGCGCAGGCCGCGCAGAAGGAGCCCGAGCAGAAGGAGTCCAAGTACGCCGTGAGCATCGACGAGTGCACGGTGGTGCAGGACTACGCGGGCAAGGCGGCCATCGTGGTGACGTACACGCTCACCAACAACGCGGAGAAGGCCGTGCCGTTCTTCACGGCCGTGTCGGCCAAGGCGTTCCAGAACGGCGTTCGTGAGCGACATCGATTCCCAGAGCTCCATGAACGAGATCAAGCCGGGCGCCACCACCACCGTCCAGCAGGCCTACCTGCTTGACGACCAGTCGCAGGTGAGCGTGGAGTGCACCGAGCTCATCAGCCTGGACGACACCGTCCTCGCCGAGAAGACGTTCGACGTGGCGTAAGGCCGTGCCGGCCGCCGGAGCCGGGGCGGGCGCCCTCGCGGCGCCTTGC
>OLSM01002878.1_pt1 | contig 10376 bp, 8 predicted proteins | sample 1672721 | NCBI WGS metagenome assembly OLSM01 (sample SAMEA3136717, study PRJEB25190) | human gut metagenome | reverse complement strand
TACCTCCTGCACAAATGGGATTTCCAGATGATTTGCCAGCGTCAGTCCGCCGGAGCCAGTGATTACCGGACTGAGTGTCATCTCTCCCAGCTGTGCATGTGCTTTTTCCAGAAGATCTGCCAGTGTCTCCTGAATATTTGCAAAATGACGCTCGTAATCGGAAAACAGGATGTTGTCCTGTGAGTCGAGGATTGCAATTTTGACGGTGGTGGAACCGATATCAATTCCAAGTTTATGTAACTGCTTGTCACTCATAAATGTAACCTCCATGTGTAAGTAACTAAACTTATTATAAATAAGTATGATTTCAAAACAAAACCTAAAACATTATACGACAAGAATTGACAAAAGACAACGACTGAAAACATAAAGATTTTATAAAATGTTGGAAAGAACGTGCCGCTGCGTTGACAAGAGGGATTTGAAAACCGTATAATTGGTTGACAGAAAGGTCAGAAGTGACCGTAACCATACATACACTATTCTATGTAGACAGGAGACAGATTTATGAACTGGATGGATAAACTGGAACGCAAATGGGGACGACATGCGGTCGCCAATCTGAGCAGATATTTTGTACTTGCGCAGGTGATTGGATACGTGGTACAGCTGACGGCACCCGGACTCATGAGTTATATGAATTTTGATATGGGCAGTATTCTGCACGGACAGATCTGGAGAGTTGTGACATGGATTTTTACACCGACGGCATCGCTGGATGTTTTTGGAATCTTATTTCTGTTCTGTGTGCTTATGTGGGGCAGTTCGCTGGAATCCATGCTTGGAACATTCCGCATGAATGTATTTTTGTGGGGAAGTGTGATTTTGTGTGATATTGTGGGCGTGATCGTATATGTTGTTACGCGGATTCTGCTGGGATATGGTTTTTCTCCGTATCTGTCCACGTATTATATTCTGATGTCCATGCTGCTGGCGCTGGCCATGTGCATGCCGGAGGGAGAGGTACGCCTGTATTTTGTCCTTCCGATCAGGATGAAATGGATGTTAATTTTTGAACTGGTATATCTGGGATATCAGGTGGTTCGTATATTCTCGATCGGAATTGCAAGTTATGGAACCGGAATGGGAATTCTCGTGGGTGTTTTAAACTGCGTACAGATTGTGGTTCCGGTACTCAATATGTTCTGGTTTTTCCATGCAATGAAGACCCGTTTGTCCGGAAAACAAAAGAAACGCCAGAAAGAATTCCGGGCACAGTTCAGTCAGCCTCGTCCGGGGTCCGGCATTGCACGTCACAAATGTGCCATCTGTGGTAGAACCGAGCTGACAAATCCGGAATTACAGTTCCGTTATTGCAGCAAATGCGTGGGAAATCGTGAATACTGTCAGGATCATCTGTTTACCCACCAGCATGTAAAATAAAATTTAGTGAGTGGAAAAGAAAAAATCATGAAGAAAAAGTTTTTAAGTGTTTTGCTTATCGTTGCGGTTCTGATAGGAATGGCAGGTGTCAGCGGAACACAGACAGAATCAGGAGAACAGAAAGCAGACAAAGAACAAAAGCAGCAGGAAAACGAACAGACTGCGGAAACGAAAGTGGAAATTCCACCGGAAAATGAGGAAGAACAAAAGGGATGGATCGGTGTTATCTTAAACGGAGATGAGACAGAAGCCTATACACTGGCACATATTGACGGAATCCGGGCAGCAGCAGAAAATGTCAGTCTTCCGGAGCAGGATATCATCTGGAAAGAGCGTGTCGGTGCGAATGATGGCTGCAAAAGTGCGGTAAAGGATCTTATCAGACAGGGATGTGAGATTATTATTGCAAACAGCGCCATCTATGAAGAAGCAATAAAAAGTGAAGCAGAAAAGAATCCGGAAGTTGATTTTGTAGTTATCAACGATTCAAAGACACAGAGTACGGTAGCGGAAGACGGAACAGAACTCACAAATCTTTACAATGCACATATGGATACCTACGAAGCTTCTTATGTGGCAGGAGTCACGGCCGGAATGAAAATAGCAAAGCTGAAGGAAAAGAAAAAGATTCCCGCAAAGAGTTTTGACGAAAAGAAAAATGTAAAACTGGGATATGTGGCGGCAGAGGCAAACGATGATGCACATGCAGATATTAATGCCTATTACCTGGGAGTAAAGGCCGTCTGTAAAAAGGTTGTTTTACAGGTAGAATACATAGATGCCTGGAATAACAGTGATGCGGAGGCAACCGCAGCCGGAGATCTGATCCGGAGCGGGTGTGTGGTTCTTGCATCCAATACCGATCTGGATGCTGTTATGCAGATGGCTGAAAATGCAAAAGAAAGCGGAAAATGCGTATACGCGGTTGGAAGAAACTCTGATATGCGTCAGATGGCAGGAAAGGCCGCGCTGACTTCGGTTGTCAGTGTGTGGTCGGTTTATTATACAGAGCTGTTTGATGCAAAGCTGAATGGCCGCTATATGGAACAGAACTGGAATGGCGGATATGCACAGGGAGCGGTTACAATTTCTACACTGGGAAAAAGTGCATCATCCGGAACCGGTGACAGAGTGAAAAAAACGGAAGAAAAAATAAAAAACGGGAAGAAACAGATTGCATATTTTTCAACACGTGCGCTGGACGGAATTCTGGAATCCGAAAAAGGACAGGAGCAATAGCGTACACAGGCGCGTTCCGGTTGACAAATATCGGGAATATCCCTATAATTATTCTTATTTGAGGAGTGCTGGAGGAATAGACATATGGAAAATGAAGCGGTTTCCAAGAATTTTATTGAACAGATTATTGAAAAGGACCTGGCAGAGGGACATTGTGAAACGGTAAAAACCCGTTTTCCACCGGAGCCAAACGGATATCTGCATATCGGACATGCAAAGTCCATTCTTTTAAATTCAGGGTTAGCAAAAAAGTACGGAGGAGAATTCAATCTCCGCTTTGATGATACAAATCCGACAAAAGAGAAACTTGAGTTTGTAGAGTCTATTAAGGAAGACGTAAAATGGCTTGGAGCAGATTGGGGAGATCGTCTCTTCTTTGCATCAAATTACTTCGATCAGATGTATGAAGCAGCGATTAAACTGATTAAAAAGGGAAAAGCATATGTATCCGATCTGTCTGCAGACGAAATCCGTGAGTATCGCGGTACTCTGACAGAGCCGGGAAAAGAAGACCCATATGCCAAAAGAAGCGTAGAGGAAAATCTTGCGCTGTTTGAAGAAATGAAGGAAGGAAAATGTGAGGATGGAAGTCGTGTACTTCGTGCACGGATTGATATGACTTCTTCCAATATCAATATGAGAGATCCGATCCTTTATCGTGTGGCACATATGACACATCACAATACCGGGGACAAGTGGTGCATTTATCCAATGTACGATTTTGCACATCCGATTGAGGATGCAATCGAGGGAATAACCCATTCCATCTGTACTCTGGAGTTCGAGGATCACAGACCGTTGTATGACTGGGTTGTGACAGAACTTGGATATAAGACCAGTCCGGAAGGGACTCCGAAGCAGATCGAGTTTGCAAAACTGTATCTGACAAATGTTGTAACCGGAAAACGTTATATCAAGCGTCTGGTTGAGGAGAAGATTGTAGATGGATGGGATGATCCACGTCTGGTTTCCATTGCAGCGCTGCGCCGCAGAGGATATACACCGGAATCCATTCAGAAATTTATCGAACTTGGAGGTATTTCCAAGGCAAACAGTTCTACGGATTATGCAATGCTTGAGTACTGCATCCGTGAGGATCTGAAGATGAAGCGTCCACGTATGATGGCAGTTTTAGATCCGGTAAAGGTTGTCATTGACAATTATCCGCAGGGCCAGACGGAGGAACTTCCGGTGGACAATAATCTGGAAAATCCAGAACTCGGAAAGAGAACCGTTCCGTTTACCAGGGAAATTTATATTGAACGGGATGATTTTATGGAAGAACCGCCGAAGAAATATTTCCGTATGTTCCCGGGAAATGAAGTACGTCTCATGAATGCATATTTCGTGAAATGTGTCGGATTTGAAAAGGATGAGAGCGGAAAAGTTACGGTTATCCACTGCACATATGACCCGGCATCAAAAGGCGGAAACAGCCCGGATGGAAGAAAAGTAAAGGGAACCATTCACTGGGTATCGGCAGAACACGGAAAGAAAGTAACGGTTCGCTTATATGAGAATCTCATTAATGAAGAACTTGGCGTATATAATGAAGACGGAAGTCTGAATCTGAATCCGAATTCCCTGACTGTCCTGACAGAGAGCATTGTAGAGCCGGCATTGTTAGAGGCAAAACCATATGAGAGTTTTCAGTTTGTAAGAGAAGGATTTTTCTGCGCAGATTATAAGGATTCAAAGCCGGGAGCGCCTGTATTTAACAGAATTGTTTCTTTGAAGAGTTCTTTTAAGCTGCCGAAAAAATAAAGAATAGACAAAAAGAGGCGTAGAATGAATTTATTATCGGGATTGGAAAAATTTGGTCTGGATCAGATGGATACAGACCACCTCTTTGAAGAGGAAAAAAGTGATACACCTGCACGGAAAGCACCGGAACCGGTGCCAAAAAAAGAACCGGTTCACAGCGAAACTGAGTTCTTACTGGATAAATCCATCCGTTGTCCGGTATGTGATAATGTTTTCCGTACAAGAATGGTAAAAACCGGACGGGTGAAGCGCATGGAACCGGATTTTGATCTTCGTCCGCGTTTTCAGTACATTGATACAAATAAATATGATGTATCGTCCTGCCCACAGTGCGGATATACGGCGATGAACCGCTATTTTACCCATTTGTCTACCGGTCAGGTCAAGATGATTGAAGAAGGGGTATGCCATAAGTTCAAAGGGCAGAAGCAGCCAAAAGAAGAACCGATGGAGCCGTATTCTTACGAAAAAGCCATTGAGCGGTATAAATTGGCTTTATATAATACACTGGTGAAAAAGGGAAAGAACAGTGAAAAGGCATATGAGTGCCTAAAGATATCCTGGCTGTACCGCGGCTGGATTGAGGAGCTTTCCAAGGCAAAAAAGAAAGATGAAAAAACACTTGCCGAATGCCGGAAAGAAGAAGCCACGTATTATGAACAGGCATATGAGGGATTTTTAAAAGCGATTGCATCCGAAAATTTCCCAATGTGCGGAATGGAAGAAAGTACCGTAAACCTGTTGATGGCGAATATAGCTTATAAACTTGGAAAGGTGGACATTGCATCCAGATTCATTTCCATGATTCTGACTTCACAGGCAGCTTCCCGAGTGGCAAAAGACCGAGCGATGCTTTTAAAAGAAGAGATTATTGCAAAACTGCACGGCAAAGGATAATCTATGGCTGGAAAATTTTATGCGGTAAAAAAGGGAAAAGTTCCGGGAATTTATACCTCATGGGATGCATGTAAAAGTATGGTGCATGGATTTCCGGGAGCTGTCTATAAAGGGTTTGCGACACGCGCAGAAGCGGAACAGTTTCTGGAAGAAAAAAAAGAGGAACAAAAGGAACCGGAAAATTATGCGTTTGTCGACGGTTCGTTTAACAGTGCTACTTCCGTCTATGGATATGGCGGATTTCTCGTGACAAAGGGAGAACGTCACGTGATCAGCGGAAGCGGCAATGATCCCCAGATGGCATCGATGCGCAATGTGGCAGGAGAGGTGTTAGGCAGCATGGCTGCAGTAAAAGAGGCTGTTGCCATGGGACTTACCGACTTAACCATTTATTATGACTATATGGGAATAGAGATGTGGGCAACCGGAGCCTGGAAGCGGAACAAACAGGGAACGATTGCCTATTATGATTTTATACAGTCCGTGAATGATAAAATTTCCCTTCATTTTGTGAAAGTGAAAGGACATTCCGGGGTAGAAGGAAATGAAGAGGCGGACCGGTTGGCAAGACTTGCTGCCGGGGTAGATTAGACAGACAGGGGTGACAAAGTGAGCGTATTTAATGTAGAACTGAAAAAAGTGGTGGATGACAGTTACGATATTGAGATGGGGTATCGTCTGGAGGATCAACTGGTAGAGGATTTAGAGACCGGTCTTCTGGGAAAAATCAGGAAGTTTGCCGTGATCACGGATTCCAATGTACTGGATCTGTATGCAAAACCAATCAGTGAAAAGCTGAGCAAGGCTGGATTTAAAGTGGAACTGTTCGTATTTCCCGCAGGAGAAAAAAGTAAGACCAGACAGACGAAGGCGAAGATTGAAGATGCCATGCTGGAAAAAGGGTTCCGCAGAGATTGTGCTGTGATTGCAATCGGCGGAGGTGTTGTTACGGATCTGGCAGGATTTCTGGCAGGAACATATGGCAGAGGCGTACCGTTTATCAATTATGCGACCACACTTCTGGCTGCTGCAGATGCATCTGTGGGCGGAAAGACTGCCGTTGATACACCGCTTGCAACGAATCTGATTGGACTTTTCAATCAGCCGCGCAAGGTCTACATTGATATTGCCGCATGGAAAACCCTTCCGAAACGTCAGATGGCAAGCGGCATGGCAGAGACCATCAAGCATGCATGTCTGGCGAGCCGTGAAATGTTTGAGTTTATCGAGGAAAACTTGGATGATATTATGAGTTTCCAGAAGTTTGCCTGCGAATATATCGCAGAGAACAACTGCAAGATCAAGTATGATGTTGTTATGAAAGACGAGAGAGAAAGCGGACTGCGCGAAGTCCTGAATTTAGGACACACGGTGGGACGCGCCATTGAAACTGTCAGTGACTACCGGCTCCTGCACGGCGAGGCACTTTCCATCGGAATGGCGGCTATGGTACTGCTTTCGGCACGCCTTGGCTATATGTCAGAGGAAGAGGCAGAGCGTGTGACTAAGCTGTATGAGCGTGTGGGACTTCCGACAAGAATTCCGGATTATATTGATCGTGAGGCTCTGGTTAAGAAGCTTTATACCGACAAAAAGGTGCGTGACGGAAAGTTACGCTTTGTGATCGAAAAAGGCATTGGCGATGTAGTGGAGTTTGCGCCGAATGTGTATGCCAAGCCGATCGAGGAGAGTCTGGCAAGAGAGATTATTATGGAACTGTAAAAGTTATACGAGGACGATGGGCTGTCGGTATTCGTTTGGTAATTCGGTCTGTATCTGCATGGAAGATGTAGTGCGGTACAGATCAGCACAGACTACATCGTGTAAAAAACGTTTGTATGCAATTCCATGAAGGATAGAAGAAGCATCTGCAACTTTGGTAATCAAAGGAACGGATGCTTCTTTTTTGATGGCAGAAAGAAGCACAGAGGAATCCCTGCGGAAACCAAGCACACGCAGATATGGAATGCCATCCGGCTGCCAGAGCGCAGCATAATCGTCCTGCCGGATGTTGAGCAGGATGTGGAGCAGTGCACGGCAGATGCGTGTGTATGTTGTATTTTTGCTTTTTAAGAGATCGGCAAACTGCGAAAAGCTTAAAAAATGTTCAAGCTGCTGTGTGATCCGGTGGGACAGATCCTTGCCACAGTCTGCAAAGCCAGCATAGCCTCCGTCGTACAGTGCCCATAACCGGGTGTAGAGAGCCTGAGAAAAAGCATCCGTGTCCAGAAGAAGGTTCTGCTGTGCCAAGGAGGGAGGCGGAAGTATCGGGAAGCATCTGCGAAAGTTCGAAATCAAAGCTGCCTGTACTTATGAACATGGAATGGTTGTGGTTACCATCATTTTCAGATGGCACAAGCAGTGCGTTTCTTATGGCAGTTGCAGAGGCGTAGGTTACGCCTGTTTTTGTGCTGTGATAGCCTTCCCCGATACGTTGGACCGGCATACTGGAAAAAGTTCTGTCATGTACGCTGTTTATGGAATTCCAGCGGGCGATTGCTTTTTCGTATTCTAAGGCCAGAATATTGTTCGGAGATGCCAGAAAAGAAGAAACCGCATCAGAAGAAAAGGAAGGCAGCAGGGAACACAGTGCGTGGCTTCGTGCGACAGGAAACGGATTTCCCTGCTTCATGTTATAAGAAACCAGCATCTGATAGTCCGAAGCATTTTTGGAAAGAACTTCGACAATTGCCTGCATAAGTTCTTTTTCCGGAGTTTCACAGCCATAGCAGAGCGTGTCAACGACGCCTGTTTTTCCGAGAAGCTGTACGCCTCCGGCAGCAAAATATTCCGCGGAAGCGGTCGCCCATACAGCCGGAAGTTCGAGTACCAGATCGGCACCGCCGAGAAGTGCCATGCGGGTGCGCGTGTATTTGTCGGCAATGGCAGGAACACCGCGCTGCATAAAATCCCCGCTCATGGCAACGATCACAAAATCTGCTCCTGTAAGGTGGCGTACGGTTTCAATCTGATATTGGTGTCCGTTGTGAAACGGATTGTATTCGGCGATAATTCCTGCTGTTTTCACGTTTGCCTCCTGTTCGGTCGTTTCTTCTGTCTGTTTTTCTGTTAAAATATTAACACAGCTTTTCGAGGATTTCCACTTGTATAAGAAGGAAAATGTGTTTATAATGGAAAAAGATTGTGGATTTCCACAAAATGAATAAGGACAAGGGAGAATTCAAATGAACGTATTAGTAATCAACTGCGGAAGCTCTTCCCTGAAGTACCAGCTGATCAACTCTGATTCAGAAGAGGTACTTGCCAAGGGCTTATGCGAAAGAATCGGAATTGACGGAAGACTGGTATACCAGAAAGAGGGAATGGATAAGGAGATCACGGAAGCTCCGATGCCAACCCACAAAGAGGCCATTCAGATGGTTCTTGATGCACTGCATAATCCAAAGAGTGGAGCAGTAAAGGATCTGAGCGAAATCGACGCAGTTGGACATCGTGTTGTACACGGTGGAGAGAAGTTTGCAAAGTCGGTGGTACTGACAGAAGAAGTGCTTGCAAAGGTAGAAGAGTGTAATGAACTTGCACCGTTACATAACCCGGCAAACCTGATCGGTATCCGTGCGTGTCAGGATCTTATGCCAAATGTACCGATGGTTGGTGTATTTGATACGGCGTTCCATCAGACAATGCCAAGAAAGGCATTCCTGTACGGACTTCCATATGAATATTATGAGAAATATAAAGTAAGAAGATACGGATTCCACGGAACCAGCCACAGTTTTGTATCCAAAGCATGTGCAGAGTATCTGAAACTGGATCTGAAAAACAGCAAGATTATTGTAGCGCATCTTGGAAACGGAGCATCTGTCAGTGCTGTATTAAATGGAGAATGTGTGGATACTTCCATGGGTCTGACTCCACTGGAGGGACTGGTTATGGGAACCCGTTCCGGAGATATTGATCCGGCAATCATGGAATTTATCGCAAAGAAAGAGAACCTCGACATCGATGGTGTCATGAATGTGTTAAATAAAAAATCCGGTGTTGAAGGATTATCCGGTGTATCCAGTGATTTCCGTGATCTGGAAGCTGCTTATAATGAAGGAAATCCACGCGCCATTGATGCCTGTGAGGTATTTGCTTACCGTGTGGCAAAATACATCGGTGCATATGTTGCAGCAATGAATGGTGTGGATGCGATCGCATTTACTGCAGGTATCGGAGAGAATACTTCTTTCATTCGTGAAAAGATCGTTTCTTATCTGGGATATCTGGGAATCAAGCTTGATAAGAAGACAAACGATGTGCGTGGCGTGGAGGAAATTATTTCCACACCGGATTCAAAAGTTACCGTATGTGTCATTCCGACCAACGAGGAGCTTGCAATCTGTCGTGAGACCGTAGCACTGGTAAAATAAATGTTGATAAATTTGTTGATAATTTGTAAAAATTAGTTGACAAAGCAGGACACCCTATGTATAATTGTTTAGGTGTGAATAGGAGAATACTGTGAAAATTGATCTTTCAATCATTACAAAATCCATAAACAAGGAATTGACACAGGAGGCGGACATCTCGCTCACTTCCTTTCGTTCCCGCTTGGGAGATTTTCCTATTGTTCGCAAAGCGCCGGTGACATTGCAGATCCGTAATGAGGAGAATGCAGCGGTATTCGTTAAGGGTACGGTTGATATTGATGTGATGATTCCGTGTGCGCGGTGTCTTGAAGAAGTTCGGACGCCGATCCGTTTTGACATAGATAAGAAACTCACTGTTCAGGAAGAGGGACTTGTCGATGAAGAGATGGAGAAACCGGATTACCTGATTGGGTTTGAACTGGATGTAGATAAACTTGTCTACGCCGAGATTTTGGTGAACTGGCCAATGAGAGTTCTGTGCAAGGACGATTGCAAAGGAATTTGTAAAGTCTGCGGGATGAACTTGAATAAGGGAGCCTGCAGTTGCCAGAGAACAGAGCTTGATCCAAGAATGGCAGCAATCCAAGATATATTTAACAGGTTTAAGGAGGTGTAAACAAATGTCAATTTGTCCAAAGAATAAATCTTCTAAGGGAAGAAGAGATAAGAGAAGAGCAAACTGGAAAATGTCTGCTCCGAACCTTGTAAAATGCAGCA
>OLSM01002877.1_pt1 | contig 10381 bp, 14 predicted proteins | sample 1672721 | NCBI WGS metagenome assembly OLSM01 (sample SAMEA3136717, study PRJEB25190) | human gut metagenome | reverse complement strand
GCCTGGCGGGCAGGGTCCCGCTGACTTCGACGCCTGCCGCAAGGTGCTGCTGGGCCTTCTCTGCGTCATCGTCGCGGCCGTCGCCCTGCGCCTCTTCTGGCTCCAGGTGATTGACGGCCCGCGCCTGGCCTCCGAGGCCGAGAGCCGCCGTACCAACGTGGTCACACTGACCGCCCGCCGCGGCACCATCTACGACCGCAACGGCAAGGTCCTCGCCATGAGCGTGGAGTGCCAGACCATCTACGCAAACCCCAAGGTCGTGGAGAACGCCTCAGCCGTGGCGCAGGTGCTCGCCCAGAACCTGGGAGGCGTGGCCTCCGACTACGTGGGCGACCTCACCGCCGACACCACCTTCCGCTACATCAAGCGCCAGGTGGACCAGGACGTCGCCGACAAGATCAAGCAGGAGCTCTCCGACCAGGGCCTCGCGGGCATCTACTACCTCAAGGACTCCAAGCGCGTCTACCCCTACGGCAGCACCGGAGCGCAGATCCTGGGCTTCGTGGGCAGCGAGGGCACCGGCCTCTCGGGCCTGGAGTACTACTACAACGACATTCTCACCGGCACCGACGGCCAGATGATCATGGAGACCGGCCTGGGCGGCACGCCCATCGCCGGGGGCACCTCCGAGGTCACCGAGGCCCAGAACGGCACCGACATCATGCTCTCCATCGACATCGACCTCCAGGAGGAGGCCGAGAGGATCATCGCCGAGGGCGTGGAGACCTACCAGTCCGAGTCTGGCTCGGTCATGGTGAGCGACCCCAAGACCGGCGAGATCTACGCCGCCTGCTCCACGCCGCTGCCGGACTTCTCCAACCTCACTGACTCTTCGTCCCTCGACCTCAAGCTCGTCTCGCAGTCCTACGAGCCCGGCTCGGTCTTCAAGGTCATCACCACGTCCATTGGATACGACCTGGGTCTCTACACGCCTGATACCGTCTACAACGTGCCGGCCCGCTACACGCTGGGCGACAACTACGTCCAGGACGACGACGGCCGCGACTACGCCGAGGACATGACGGTTCGCTACATGCTGCAGCACTCCTCCAACCCCGCCATGGCGCTTCTCGCCAACGAGGTCATAGGCCCCAAGCGCTTTGCGGAGGGCGTGGAGAAGTTCTGCATCGGCCAGAAGACTGGCATCGACTTCCCGGGAGAGACGACGGGCATCGTCAAGTCCTACGACGAGTATGACGGGACCACCGCCGGGTACATGGCCTTCGGCCAGTCCGTGGCCATCCCCATGATCCAGATCATCCGCGCGTTTGCGGCCGTGGGCAACCAGGGCACGCTGACCACGCCCCACTTCCTCATAGCCAAGGCCGGCGAGAAGGTCGACTGGCCCAGCGGCGGCCAGGCCATCTCCGCCGAGGCCTGCGAGCAGGAGATCGACGCCATGCGCGCCGTCATGACCGACGGCACCGGCAAGAACGGCGCCGTGGAGGGGTATGACATCGCCGGCAAGACAGGCACGGGCGAGCAGGCAAAGGACGGCTCGGACGGCTACGAGGGCTACTATTACGTGGCGTCGCTGTGCGGCTTTGCCAACGCCGACGACCCCGAGGTCCTTGTCTACGCGGGCCTCAACGGAACGTCTCACCTGGCCCTGGGCTCCGCTGCGCACATCTTCCACGACGTCATGCAGCAGTCCGTGGCCATCCTGGGCATCGCGCCCGCCAACTAGCACCAAGGAGAGTGAAGCAAGATGCGCATCAGCACATGCAAGCTCGTGGACGCCACCGGCGCAGCCATCCTCGCAAGGGGCACGGCTGACGTCAGCGGCGAGGTGACCATCGACTCCCGCACGGTCGGGGAGGGCTCCGTCTTCGTGGCCTTCCCCGGCGAGCGCGTGGATCCGGCCCCTGCCCTGCTTCCTCGTAGGCTGAAAGCCGGTGCTGTATACTTCTCTGCGCCCGCCTTGCGCGGGCGCACTTGCCCGCGAAGCGGGCCGGTTCAAATTTTGATTTTTCGGAGGTTGCCTTGAGCGGGGTTTTCGAGCGGAACCGCAACGTTTCGGAGTTCGAGTTCTACCACAACGCCATAAGGATCCGCGTGGAGATAAACAAGCTCATGGCCTCCCCGTCGGTCGTGCCGAAGGCTTACCGTCTGCTCAACGCGGTCCCCACCGTCGAGACGGCGCGCTCCATCGTCTACAACATCAACCGCGCCGATCAGTTCTACCCGAACAGCGCGGCCAACGTGCTCGAGCGCAAAAGGTATTATTCGCTCGCAATTGCCGACTGCGAGCAGCTTTGCCAGGACATGCAATGTCTTATCGACATCGGACTGCCCGTCAACGTCAACAGGTTCGAGGCCGTCGTCTCGATGATCGAGCAGGAAATAGCGTTGCTCAAGGGGGCGCGCAAGAACGTTCGCATCGTCGGGAAGCGCAGCCTCGCCGACATGGTTTCAGACGCCGAGGCCGAGCTTGAAAGGCTGCGTGCGCTATAATGCTCGCTGGTTACGCCTTGCATCGCGGATCAATTGGTGGCTCCGCTCGGTGTCCGGGCTTTCCTCGTCCAACGTGTGCAATGTCAACAGTAACGGGAATGCCAGTTTCAATTCCCCGACGAACACGTGGATCCGGCCCCTGCCCTGATTCCCATACGGCCAGACCGAGTAGCCGAAAGGCGAAAGCAGAGCCAATGAGGAAGGAAGGCGTGACCATCGGGCGAAAGCCCGTAAATACGCACCCCGCGAGCGATGGCGGACGCTGCTTGCATGGCCGGGTCCTTCGGCGCTCGACCCGGTTTCATGCCATCGTCTCACGCGGCTGGTCGAACGCCACAGCAGAAGCCGTGCGGGGTGCCCTTTTAGGAGGTTTCCATGGGCGAGTTTAGATGCATGGATTGTCGAGAAATAGAAGGATGCCACCACGTCGAGGCCACAGGCACCGCGTGCATAGGATTCAAGCACAAGGATCTAAAAAAATGCAGCAAGTGCAGCAGCGACGACATTTCGATAAAAGCGGCAAGGACGCCGATGGCTGACAGGGTGACGATCCACACCGCATGCTGCAACCGATGCGGGTTCACTGTTTCGTCAAGATTAGGCGTCGATGATTGCATCGGTAAATGGAATGAATTCTGACGACAGGCGAAAAGCACGCAGGGCGCGGCGAGAGGCCGCGAGAGGGCGCAAGAAGGCCGAGCGCAACGCCGGGTGCGACCTTGAGGCCGTAGCCGACCTGAACGCCCTCCACAAGGCCGCGAGGCAAGCGGCGCGCGGCGTCTCGTGGAAGGCGAGCGTGCAGAGGTACCACGCCGACGTGCTCAGAAACGTCGTGAAGGCCCGCAGTGACCTGCTCGAAGGGCGCGACGTGTCGCGCGGGTTCATCCGGTTCGACCTGTACGAGCGCGGCAAGCTGCGCCACATCAGCGCCGTACACTTCTCCGAGCGCGTCATCCAGAAGAGCCTGACGCAGAACGCGCTCGTGCCAGCCATAACGCCGTCGCTCGTCCTCGACAACAGCGCGAACCTCAAAGGCCGGGGCACCGACTTCGCAATCGCGAGGTTGAAGAAGCAGCTCGCGTGCTTCCACCGGAAGCACGGGACGGACGGATACGTGCTCCTCGTCGATTTCTCCGACTACTTCGCGAGGATCGCGCACGAGCCGGCGAAGGCCATAGTGAGCGCCGCGCTAGAGGACGACCGGCTGGTTGCGCTCGAACACCGCCTCATAGACGCGCAGGGGGATATCGGGCTGGGCCTCGGCAGCGAGCCGAACCAGATTCTAGCGGTCGCGTTCCCCTCATCCATCGACCACTTCGTGCAGGAAATGTGCGGCGTCGAGGCGTACGGCAGGTACATGGACGATTCGTATTGCATCCACTCCGACAAGGCGTATCTGCAAGTCGTCCAACTGCTGATCGAGCACAAGTGCGAGGAGCTTGGAATCGTGATAAACCGCAGGAAGACGCGCATCGTGAGGCTTTCGCGAGGGTTCACATTTTTGAAGAAGAAATTCTCATTCGCGGAGAACGGCCGCATAGTCGTAAGGCCGTCACGCGAATCGGTGACGCGCGAGCGGAGGAAGCTCAAAAAGCAGCGCAAGATGGTCGAAGCCGGCTTGATGACGCCCGAGCATGTCGAGCGATCATACCAGTCATGGAGGGGCGGCATGAAAAGGCTTGACGCGCACCGCACGGTGCTGTCCATGGACGCGCTGTATCGCGAATTGTTCTCAACCTCCGAAAATGCCCAACGGGGGGGGTGTCATTGAAATAGCACTGCCGCGAGCCGCATGACGCGACGCCGGCGGGATCATCGAGCCACCCGAAGAAAGGATGGCGAAATGGAGCGCACGGAGATCGAAGGCGCGATCAACGCATACAAGAACCTGCTGCAGCAAACCGACTACATGGCGATCAAGCACGCCGACGGCGCGCTGACCCCCGAGGAATACGGCCCCATGAGAGCCAAGCGCGAGGAATGGCGCGAGGCGATCAACCAGTGCGAAGCGCAGCTCGCCGCGCTTGACGAGCAGGAGCCGGCAGAGCAAGGCGCGATCTGAACGCAAGCACCCGAAAGGGTGCTTTTTTTGCGCCGCGACGCCGCAAATACCCTTTAGCAATCCGCTAAAGGAGGTGATCTATGGATGCGTTTCTGAACAGCCCGGAAGCAATGAAAGAACTTGGCTTCTTCTGGACCTTCATCGCACTTGTTGTCGCGTCGTGCATCTACTTCGGCCCCGATATCAAGGCGCTCATAAAGGGCATTCCTGCGCGACGGAGCAAAAGCGACCAGATGACCGAGAACAACACCGAGGCGCTGCACCTATGCCGCGCAGCCCTCGACAACAACACCGAGGCGCTGCGGTCGAACAAGGAGGACCGCGACACGACCACCGCGATCCTGATCGAGCACGACCGAAAGTCGGAGATCAGGTTCGAGCACCAGAACGAAACCCTGGCACGCATAGAAAGCAAACTCTAGGAGGCGAACATGCCCGAATTGATGAAGTGGTTTTTAAACGACAACTCGCGAGAGGCGAAGCTGGCCAGAACCGTGGCGCAAGGCGTCGTCGGCGTCGCTGCGGCAGCGGTCACCTACTACGCCGCCATGGCCCCCGAGTTCGTCGCCGTCGTGGTGTGCCCCGCGTCCATGGCCGTGCTTTCGCCGATCATGGACTATCTTGGCGAGCGGATGGCGTGATGCGCAAGACGAGAAACGCCGTTCGCGCCCTTCTCGCGGCCCTTGCGGCCTTGATCGTGGTGTTCGTCGCACTCGTGGCCGCATCGCAGCCAAGCGGGCGCGCAGAAGAGCCGAGCGAAGTGCTGGAAGCCAGCGAAGACTACATGGTCACCGCAGCCGATATGCAGCTTCCGGAGCTTCCGACCGGCTGCGAGGCGACGGCCATAGCGACCCTGCTGCGGCTCAACGGCGTTGACGCGTCGAAAACCGACATTGCCGACGTGATGCCAAAGAGCGATACGGACTTTGTGCATTCGTTTTTGGGCGACCCCTACAGCAAGAACGGCGGCTGCTGCATGTCGTTGTGCGCAGTCGAGACGATGCGGAAATTCCTAGTCGGCTGCAGCCTGATCGGCTACGAGACGGAAGGCTACGATCTCGCCGACCTGCCGACGCCGTGCGTCGTGTGGGTGACCATCGACCTCGCGGAGCCGCAAGGCCCGCTCAAGACGCAAGGCGCATACGAAATGTTCTACCCGTCCCACTGCGTGACCGTGCTCGGCGTCGATGACGAGACGGTGCGCACTATCGACCCGCTCAAAGGATACGCGGAGTACCCCCGCGACAAGTTCGAGCACGTTTACAGCGTGCTCGGTAAGCAAGCCGTTTATATCGGGAAGGAATAGCCCATGGACGAAGAGAAGAAGACCGCCGAGGACGAGGCCACCATGCTGCAGAAGGCCGTGGAGGCCGGCCGCACCGACGGCGACGGCCCCGATGACGTGGAGGTGGCAGACGATGGCGAATAGCGCGGCCGACGTTATCAGGATCGCTGCTGCGGAAGTCGGCTACTCGCGGTGGAGCGACCCCGAGCAGGGCACGAAGTACGGACGCTGGTACGCCGAGAAGACCGGCAGCGGCTACTACGGCACCAACGGGGTGCCGTATTGCGCCATGTTCGTGAGCTGGGTCATGGCGCAGGCCGGCGCGAGGTGCGAGGGCATCCCCGGTGCTTACTGCCCGTGGATTCTCAACGCCGGTAGGAAGGCGGGGAAGCTCGTATCGGCCGCGAACGCGAAGCCGGGCGACGTGGTGCTGTTCGACTGGGAAGGCGACGGCACAAGCGATCACGTGGGCTTCGTGGAGCGCAACAGCGGCGTGCTCCACACCATCGAGGGCAACACCAACAACGGCGCGGTGGCGCGCCGCACGCGCTCGTACGGAACCGTGTGCGGCGTCATCCGCCCGGACTACGATGGCACGACCGCGAGCGCCCCAGAGAACGGCGTCGGTGCGCTTGAAGTCGATGGCGTGTGGGGTCCCGCCACGACGCGGGCCGTGCAAGCTGCGCTCGGCACCACGCAAGACGGCATCGTGAGCGACCAGTACGCCGGATACCGCGCGGGCAACCCCGGATTGAGTTCCGCGTCGTGGGAATGGCACAGCCGCACGTCCCTTGGCAGCGACATGGTGCGCGCGCTGCAACGCAAGATCGGCGCAACGGTCGATGGTGTCGCAGGCCCTAAGACGTTCCGCGCCCTGCAAACCTGCCTCGGAACCACGCAGGATGGGCGTATCAGCAACCCAAGCACGTGCGTTAAAGCCCTGCAGCAACGTCTGAATGCGGGCACGTTTTAGAGTTCGAAAAGGGAAAAGCCCCTAGTGATAGGGGCTTTTCTCGTACTTGCCCACTATGACGAATCCACGCCACAGTGCATAAAATCCGAACGTTTGTTGTGTTCGGATATTGGTTCCGTGGTGGAGATGATGGGATTCGAACCCACGACCCCCACGTTGCGAACGTGATGCTCTCCCAGCTGAGCTACATCCCCACGGGTGCTGCGCTCTCGCGCGAGGACTTATTTTGCCGGTATTGGGGGCATTTGTCAAATGGGGATTTGAAATGTTCATAGAACGTTCGGGTTGTTGGCAGGCGCTAGATGCCCTCGCCTTCTTCGGAGGGGTCGGGATAGTCATCGTCGTCGAGGTATTTCAGGATGTCGCCTGGTTCGCATTCGAGGACTTTGCAGATGGCGTTGAGCGTGGAGAAGCGAATGGCCTTGATCTTGCCGGTCTTTATGCGCGACATGTTCACGTTGGTGATGCCGACTTTATCCGCAAGGTCGTTGAGCGACATCTTGCGATCAGCCATGATGCGATCCAGATGAAGGATGATGGACATCGTTGGCGCCTAGAGAGTTTCGTCCGAAAATTCTTGTAGGAGGACGCCGTATTTGAACACGAAAGAGAAGGCATAAACTACAGCTGCAGCTATGAAAGGTGTGAAGTTAACAGTTACTATTGCGCTGTTTGTAGAAATATAGCCCGAATTGATTACATCAATTTGCATAACCGCCATAGCGTTGGTCGCAACCATGTCTAAAACCGCATAAAGCAGAAGCAAAACTGCAATTATCCTCAAACGCTTAACTTGCGACATGGCGAAAGGAGTCTCTCCTTTCGCCGTATTGGGAAAAATATTTATAAATATGACAAAAAGTGACGCGATGATAAAGCCGTAAGCAAGATAAAGCAGAATGCTAAAGAAACTAATTCCGTCATCTTGGACGATAACAAGACTGGGATTAGACATCGACAAAAGCATCGCACCTACAACAATTATCCAATAAATGCATATTAGCCCAAAGACCACTCTTAGACCCACGCTTATGTAGTTGCAAATTTTTCTAGTCTTTTGAAGAGAACTATTAGCTTCCTCAAGTTCAATATCAAGCATACGTCCACCTTAAATTGTTCGATTATCGACTATGACAACTATATACCAGAAGAAAAGCCCCTCTCGTTTGAAAGGGGCTTTCGAAGAACCATAAATGGCTAGAGGCCAGGAGCGAAGCATATCCCACCCGCAATACCGATGTATGGGCAAACCCCCCGAGGATCCGCCTCACTGTAAAACAGCATATTACGCACCTCCTTTCTTGTTCTCTATTGCGGCTTTCATGGCCGCTCCTAAACGGTCGTAGAACTCTAGGGTCATCGCGCAGTAGGAGTCGGGCGACTCCAGACTGCCCGATGCGAACAGCGAGCGGGCTCGGCAGCCTCCCCCGCAGATTCGCTCGTAACGGCACGTGGCGCAGCCCTCGAAGTTGGCGGCATCCAGGGCGCGGCACCGTGCGGAAACCTCGCTCTCCAGCGCCTCCGCAAGCGTGCCGGCGAAAACGTTGCCCATCGCCAGCTCGGGGCGGTGGAGCATATGGCACGGATAGACGGTGCCGTCGGCGGCGATGCTCACGCCGCGATAGCCGGCGCCGCAGTTCCTCTTCACCGTGAGGTTCAGGCCCACGGGGGCGTCCATGAGGGCGAGCGGCTTGCCGCCGTCCAGCGTGAGGATGCTCGCGCCCAGCTTCCGCAAAGCCTCCTCGTCGGGCAGCAGGGCGGCCAGCTCGTCGTCGGGCGCGCACGTGAGCAGGCTGAAGTTCAAGGTGGCGCCCAGGTCTTTCGACAGGCGGACGTAATCGGCCAAATCGTCGATGTTGCGCTTGTGCACCGTGGGAATGATGTGCGCCTGGATGCCGGCGGCCTGAACGGCCTTGACCGCGGCCACCAGCTCGTCGAAACGCTGCTCTTCCCGGATATAGGCGGGGGCAGATGCCGAGCAGCCGTCGAACGAGATGGAGACGCAGTCGACGTTCGGCGCGAGCGCGGCCAGAGACCCATCGGCAAGGCAGGTGCCGTTCGAGAGCACGGTGACGGACTTGATGCCGCAGGTGCGCTTCGCGTAGGCCACGATGTCGGGCAGGTCGTCGCGCAGGAACGGCTCGCCGCCCGAGATGATGAGCGTGGCAAGGCCGGCGGCGGCCAGCTCGTCGAGGGCGCGCTCGATGGCTTCCAGCGGGGCATCTGGCAGGCAGTTGCGCTGGTCGTCGAACGAGTAGCAGCCCACGCAGGACAGGTTGCAACGCTGCGTGACGTGCAGGTAGGCGGACACCACGGCGTCGGCGGGCTTCTCGTCGCTGAAGAAACCGCCGCGAACCAGGTGTTCGAGCAACGCCGCATCGACGGCGGCGACCTCGGGTTCCGCAACCTCTTCCCGCAGCAGGCGCTCGCATACAGCGGTCCCTTCGGCGGTCAGGCCGATCGCATACCCCGTGTTCATGTTGCCGACCATGGGAATGCCAGCGAAATCGAACGCGACCACCTGGTCACTGAACCTCATGAAGCCTCCTCGCGCCACCCCATCCGCTCGCCGTCTCTCAAAGGGCAAGCGGCAGATACGCACCCGTCGTCAACCGTTATTCTATAGGTTCGATTATGCCTTGTCGATCGGTTCCGCCGAAAAGCGCAGTTGCGCAAAGGGGAATCGAGGCGGAATCGGGCCGCGCAATGCCGTTCGCTACAACTCGGCTTCCGTTCGCTATTTATCGTTTAATGATTAATATAGTATGATACATTACCCCAGCAACGCTATCGAGGCGACCCGCTACCGCACCGCGACGGCGCGTTCGGCCTCCCGCATCGGAAAGGGGCGATCACGATGAGATCATGCAAAGAACCCCCCCCCCCCCCCCCCCCCGCACTCGGCCGGGTCCTCGGCCCGCAAGCCTGCCAGCCCTTGTGTCCAACCACGTTATGGAAAGAGAAGCCACCATCATGCCCGTTCAGACGAATCCTGAGATTGGCGCCGTCGACTTGACCGCCTTCGGCGAAGCTGCAAAAGCGCTGTTCTCCACAGCGGACACCCCCGAAGAAGTGGCCGCCATGCGCGACGAGGTGCTGCGCCGGATAGCCGAATGCGCCGCCGCCACCCGCCAGAGCATCGCAGAATCGGAGCGCACGCCGCACGACGAGTAGGCCGGTACCGCAGCGGAAGGAAACGCGCGCGGAAAACGCAACGGTCCCTTCACGCCCTCTCGGCCGCACCTCGTACCTGCCTTCCTCAACGTTGCGCTCCACGTCGATCCAGCCTTCCGGCAGTGCGGCTTTGGCCTATACTGGGAGCATGGACTTCGAGAGAGCACACGACCCCATCCCCCTGGAGGAATTCGTTCAAACGTCGGGCCCCGACGAGCGCGGAATGACAACGGAGCTGTTCTACGCGTTCAACACCGTCGTCACCCTGCAAGCGTTCGGCGATCCTGGGCAGTGCCGTGCGGCATATGCTGCCGCACGCGCCACGTGCCGCTCGTTCGAACGGCGCCTCTCGCGCACGCTCCCGCACTCCGATATCGCCCGGCTGAACGCTGCGAAGGGGCGTCCCGTGCCCATCGCGGCCGACACGGCCGCG
>OLSM01002876.1_pt1 | contig 10386 bp, 8 predicted proteins | sample 1672721 | NCBI WGS metagenome assembly OLSM01 (sample SAMEA3136717, study PRJEB25190) | human gut metagenome | reverse complement strand
TCATTTATATATGATGCACCGCAGAAACCGTTTTTTAGGTGTTACGATCTCCGCGGCTTCCGGCAGTCCGCATGTGACCATGAATTCCCTGACCACATTCAGGACATGGCAGTAACATTGGGCAAGCTGCATAGAGAAATCCCTGCAGTTTCGGGCTTCCAGGGTTTCAAATGCTTTTAATCCCATCTGGTTTACAGGATTGGATAATTGATTTCCTTCGGGATAAAAGGAAAAATAATAGCCCCACTGGAGGATGCTCCGGACTTCCTGCATGATGATCCTATAGGGGCGCAGAGGCAGCAGCCTTATAATCTCATCCATGATAATGTCCAGGGGAATTGCGCCTGGCTCACGGAATCTGCTGCGCATACTGTCCTGCATAGAGGGCGTAATGTGCGAAAATGCCAGAGCTGCTGCAGATGGTGCGGAGAGGGCCATAAACTGCAGGCCGCTCAGGTAAAGCAGGGTATCTCTTTTGAACCTTCTGATCTTCATACATGCTTGGGTTGCCTCAGCGGTATCGAGCATGACACGGGTACCTTTGGGGGTGAATGTCTGTCCGAATCCAAGCTGGTTCAGGGTGGCAATGGCTTTGCGTATCGTGGAACGGGAGGTGCCGTACTGATCTGCAAGTACCTTTTCGGAGGGCAGAAAATCCCCGTCTTTGTATGTTCCCAGGCCGATTTTGTCAATTAGATCCCGAACAATCTGCATATAATAATGATCTCTGCCAAGTTCTGCGCACCAGGTGTAAATATCCTCACTGTGATCCGAAACCATCGGATATTCTCTGGAAAGCTGATCCAGATACTGGCTGACGGTCTCTGCCGACAATTGGTAGGAATAGGTAAAATGCCGGTAGATTCCTTCATGATTTCTGGCTTTTAAAGTTTCAATGTTCCAGAATTGTCTCCTGCAAGCCTCATATGCCGGGGTGGTCGGGAATTCTGCCCTGTGCTCCCAGAAGAAGGGTACCTGGGCATAGATTTCGAGACTTGTATACAGATCTCCGAACAGCAGGTTGTGCGAAGCTGCCAGCAGACCACGGAGATAGTCAGAATGGCTCTGCCATAATTCCCGCTTCTCATGACGTTCATGGATAAGCGGCCAGAAGCACTGCTCCAGTTTCTGTGGGCTGCATAGGCTGGCTGAAAAGGAAAAAAGCGGCGGCATCAGTATGGACATAGTTTGATAAACCGTGAGAATAGAGCTGCGCTGTCCCAGGACAGCATAGACGGGATTGTCTGTGCCGGTCTGCGGATGCCGGTATATAACAATGGACGGGCGCCTTTGCTCTGTATGGATAAGCCCCTCCTTCTTTAGGGCTTTGACCACATCTTTTGAGGTTCTCACTCCCACATTGTATATATCACAGAGCTGAGTTATGGAAGGAAGATGGGCTCCGTAAGGCAGGATACCTGTCAGTATCTGCTCCCTTAGGTTCTGGTATAAGTAATCAAATAACGTTCTTTTCTGTTCCATAGCCGGAACTCCTTTTTATTTTTTGCAATAGTATATCATAAATCATATTATTTCATAAAGACACTATCTGTATACGTACACAAATATTGGTTTGCATTGCAAAAAAACTCCATAGTAAAATGAATAACAAAGGTAAAAGTATATATTTTTGTAAACAGGAGTATTTGTCATGAAGAAAAAGTTGAAAGCTGTTACGAATGATCGGCGGCCGTTGAGGTTAAGAGGAGTCCAGATCGTTTTTATATCTGCGGTTGTTATTATTACATTACTTATTTCCATATGGAATGCAGCGGATCTAAGGAGTGTATTGAGCCGCAGCACAAAGCAGTATCTGTACGATGTTACTACACAGACTACAAGAGAAATTAGCAATACCATGAATCACAGGATGGAAGATCTGAAAGCAGTGGCAAATTCCGCCTCCAGGATGCAGGTGGACACCGACATTGTTGAATTGGCAGAATTTTTGAGAAGCAAGGTGGATATATTCGAATTTTCTTTTCTGTTTATTGTTGACAATGAGGGAAAACTGGTCTCCTCCAGTCTGACCCATAGTTTAAATAAAAAGGAATTGGATAGGCTCAGCAGTATTCCTGTTGTAAAGGAAGCCTTTGAAGGTAAGGTGGGGGCAAGTTACCTTGGAGGACAGGAGATCATCTATACTGCGCCGGTTACTATCAATAAAGAGATAAAGGAAGTAGTGGTAGGCATCAGGAATAAGGAAAAGATGCAGGAGATGATCGCAGCCAAAAGCTTTAGCGGAAACAGCCTTAGCTGCATTATCGACAGCGGAGGGAATGTAATTCTCTCTCCAACTGATGTGGAGACCTTTATGCAGCTGGATGATATTTTCAAAAATGACAGGGACTCAAAGGTTGTCGATGATATTTACGAGATGAAGGCCGATTTAAAGCGTGGTAAAAACGGGATTTTGGAGTTTACGTCCATCAAGCAGGAGGAGCTGTATCTGTCATACAATCCTTTGAACATAAACGATTGGTTTCTTCTCACGCTGATACCGGCAGATATCATATCAGAGGGGCTGGATCGGTATGTATTTCGTTCATTTCTGATCCTGGGGTTTGTCGCCGTTGCCTGTTTCGTGCTTTTGCTGAATGTTTACCGACTGTTTCATGAGAGCAGAAAGAGGCTGGAACGTTTTGCATTTATGGATGAAGTGACCGGCGGAATGAATCAGGCGGCCCTCCGATTGAAATTTCTCGAAATAGGGCCGGACATAGCGTTGTCTGACTACTACTTAGTGCAGCTTAACGTGAAGGGATTTAAACTGATTAACGAGCGTTATGGCAGTGAAGAGGCAGATGGGATACTCCGTTACATCTATCAGGTTCTAGATAGAAACATTGACAGGCATAAGAATGAGTTTGCAGCCAGAAGCGGATCCGATCACTTTACTCTCTGCCTGAAAGAGAGCAGGCGTGAAGATATACAAATGCGGCTTGATAAAATGTTTGCAGATATTCATGCATTTGAAGATACAGATATCCCGCGCTGCGAGCTGATTTTCCAGCAGGGGGCATGTATGTTAAACGATCAGTTACAGGATATTACGATTCTGCAGGACCGTGCCCGCCTGGCATATCAATATGCAGAGCCAGGGACGGAGAATGTCTGTGCTTTTTACAGCGGCGATATAGCAAAACAGGTGAAACAAGAGCAGGAACTGAACGATTTGTTTCAAGATTCCATTACAAACCATGATTTTCAGGTTTATCTTCAACCCAAAGCAGGGCTTGAAAGTGGCCGGATCGAGGGCGCAGAGGCGCTGGTGCGCTGGAACCACCCGAAGAAAGGCGTGATTTTTCCATCGGACTTTATCCCGCTGTTTGAAAAAAGCGGCAAGATCTGCCAACTGGATCTGTATATGTTTGAAGAAGTCTGTAAATTGCTGAAGCGATGGACCGAGGAGGGCAAGAATACGGTGCCGGTTTCAGTGAATCTTTCCAGGCTCCATTTTCAGGGCAGCCAATGTTTAGAGCCTTTTATTGAAATGGCAGATAAATATGGCATTGCACATGAGATGATCGAATTCGAACTCACGGAATCTATTTTCTTTGACGACGGACAAATCAGCAGGGTTAAAAATGTGATACGCCAGATGCATGAGCACGGATTCAGCTGCTCTCTGGATGATTTTGGTTCCGGATTCTCTTCGCTGGGGCTGTTGAAAGAATTTGATGTGGACGTGATCAAGCTGGACCGCCTGTTCTTCCTGGATATGTCCAGTGATAAGGCAAAGGCTGTGATTGCCTGCCTGCTCGAACTGGCCAAAAGGCTGCATGTGAAAACGGTGGCGGAGGGGATTGAAGAACCTGCGCAGCTGGAATATCTGCGCTCACTTCACTGCGATATGGTGCAGGGATACGTGATTTCCCGACCTTTGCCGGTGGAAGAATTTGAGAAATGGTCTCAACGGTATGGAAATTAAACTTTGTGAAATACTGATAAAAATAGCTAACTATAATTAGTGAAAATTAATAAAATAAAGCATATTAACCAAAAGCAATTGACAAATAGAAAATGGTGTGAGTATAATACAGTTACAACTTGAGAACGTTCTCAAGTTTTTAAATTCAGAGAAATGAGATCGTTCTCAAAAATGTGAGAGCAGAGGTGTAAGGATGGAACAGAACATTACGATAACAGATGTGGCGAAGCTGGCAGGCGTGTCCAGAGCGACGGCGGGGCGTGTAGTCGGCGGTTACGGCAACGTATCGGAAAAGAGCAGGGAAAAAGTTATGCAGGCTGTGGAAGCTTTAAACTACAGGCCCAATCTGGTAGCGCAGGGCCTTAGGGGCCAGAGCACAAAGACAATTGCCGTGATACTGGGCAGCATTAAAAATAATTACTGCAATAAATTGATCTATGCAGTTGAAAAAGAAGCACAAAAGCAGGGGTACAACGTCATTGTCTGTAACACTCATGAGAATGTGGCGCAGGAGATCGGGCATCTCCAGAATATGTATGGCAGACAGGTGGACGGTGTGATCTTGATGTCTACGGTGAAAAGAGAAGAGGAGATCCGGGAACAGTACAGAGAACTGTATCAGGGCAGCGTACCCGTTGTATTTGTGGACAGAAGAATCCGTGGACTGGATTCCAGGGTAATTCAGAGTAATAACGCGGAGGCATCCTATCAGGCGGCCAGGTATCTTCTGGAATTGGGGCACAGAAAGATCGGGGTACTCGCAACCGACGATTATTCTACTGTAAATGAAAGAATCAAAGGCTATAAAAGAGCACTGGAGGAGTACGGCGCCGAATACCGGGAGGATCTGGTGATGTTTGCCGCACACAATGATAAGGAAAAGATCCGGGAGAAGACGGCGGAGCTGCTGAACGGGGAAGGCCCCACCGCTCTTTACGTGCTGAATAACAGCCTGTGTATCGGTGTACTCATGGAATTGAAGAAAAGACAGATGCACATTCCCAAGGATATTTCGCTTCTCGTCTGGGACGATGAAGAATTAAATGAATTATTGGATATTACGACCGTGGTTCAGCCGATCGAAGCGATCGGAAAGGCAGCAGTGCAGGAGCTGATCGCGCAAAAAGAAAAAGCCCCCGGAGAGCAGGGGGAGAAACGAGAGGTACTGGAGGCCTCCATTGTATTTCGGAAATCCTGCAGAAAAGCCGACTAAACTGGTAGCAGCACCGGAGGGTGTTCTATAAATATCAATTCAAGGAGGGAACAAAATGGATTTAATTATGGGTATGAACAGTGGTTCGTCCTTTGATGGAATCGATGTGATTTTGGCAGAGATCGAGATGGACGGCGATGGTTTTCCCAAAGCGCCCCGCTTTATATGCGGAGGTTCCTACGACTGGCCCGAGGAGGTAACGCCGATCGTGAGGGATGCCTTTGAGAACCGCGTGGATATGGTGGGGATCAACAGGCTGAATTATATCTGCGGAGCAGTATTTGCTGAAAAAGCAGTACAGTTTATGGAAGAGAATCATATCAATCCGTTGGATATCAAAGTGCTGGGGCTGGACACACAGACCATATACCAGGAGCAGCCTGACCACGCGAAGATCGCGTCCATGTCTGAAGAAGAAAAGGGGGACTGGCTTCACAGATGGCTGGACGGACCGTATCCGGCCGGACTTCAGATGGGAGAGAGCTCTGTAATCGCAAACCTGACGAATATTGATACTGTGACGCATTTCCGCCCTGCAGATCATGTATGGGGAGGAGCGGCGGCTCCGTTGATGCCGTATCTGGATTACATTTTATTCCGGAATGAGGAGAAGCCGGTTATGACACTGAATATCGGCGGAATTGCTAATCTGCATGTGGCAGGTAAAGACAGAAGAGACATGTTTGGGTTTGACACTGGTCCGGGGAATGCAGTATCCAACTATCTGTGCAAGAAACTGACCGGGAAGGATTACGACAAAGACGGTGAGCTTGCTTCCAGAGGAAATATCAACGAAGAGCTGCTGGATTTCTTTATGCATCATCCGTTCTGGGACAGACCGGTGCCAAGATCAGGATGGGTAGGAGATTACAATGAACAGTACATAGACAGTGTTTTGGACAAATTCGGACATCTGCCGGCGGAAGATATTCTTGCAACGTCATGCGCATTTACAGGGGCGGCTGTTGCGAAAAGTATGATTGACAATATACCTGCGGAGATCATAGAGAAGACGGACAAACTGTATACAAGCGGCGGGGGAGTAAAGAATCCTCAGATTATGAAAGAGATACGGGAAAGAATTCCGGGAAATATCAAAGTGACGACCTCTGCTGAAATCGGCATCCCGCCGGAATATAAAGAAGCGATTAAGTTTGCGACCATCGCTTATTCAACTATCCACCGTATACCGGGAAATATTCCAGCAGCAGGTCATGCATCACAGTACTCAATCCTTGGAAAGATTGCTCTGGCTCCCCGCAACATAGCAGGCGGCCCGCAGATCTAATTGAATACGATTTAAATATACCATGAAAACATATAAAATGCCAGTTATAATGGAGGGAATAGATTATGAAAAAAAGAATAGCAGCTCTGCTTTGCGCAGCAATGATGGCAGTCACACTGGCTGCATGTACAAGTGAAGGACCAGGAAAAGAAGCTTCTGAACCGGCGGCAGATTCCGGGCAGGCAAAAACAGAGGAAGGCAAGTCAGCGGAAGAAATTACACTTGGAGTCTCATTCGGACAGAATGTGCACCCCTTCTTCGTAGCGATGCAGAAGGGAATTGAGAAGGCATGTGAAGATTACAACGTGAAAAAGTGTAACGTCCTGTCAGCCGACAGTTCTCTGGAAACGCAGAATTCCCAGCTCGAGAACCTGGTGACTATGGGATGTGATGCAATCCTGCTGAACCCCTATGATTCGGAGGGCGTTGTCAATGCCGTAAGCGATGCCGTGAATGGAGGAGTCGGCGTATTTACAATGGATGTGGACTGTGAAGGTTCCCTTGCATTCGTTGCCTCCGATAATAGAGAAATCGGAAAAATGCTGGCAGAATACGTAATAGAAAAACTCGACGGTAAAGGGAAAATCGCTATCATCGATGGGATAACGGTCAGCTCATTGAAGGACAGGACCGAAGGTTTCATGGAAGTACTCAAAGAAAGCGGGATTGAAATTGTGGCAGAGCAGCAGACCGCGCATGCAAGAGATACGGCCCTGGCTTCCGCAGAGAATATTCTGCAGGCAAATCCGGACATCGATGCGTTTGTAGGGATTAATGAAAATTCAGGTATGGCAATCTTAAGCGCGGCAACCTCCGCAAATCTGAAAGACCTTCTGATCACCACCGTGGATGCAACATCCGAGAACATGGCGGCGATCCGGGACGGTAAAGTGGCAGTAGGCGTATCACAGGATCCATACCAGATGGGATACAAAGCGGTAGAGCAGGCGCTGGCATGGTGTGAAGGAAAAGACGTTGAGAAGTTTATTGAAGTTCCTGTTGAGTATATGGACAAAGATAATATCCAGGAATTCATCGACAGAGAAAAAGGATATGGCGTTGAGGTAGAATAAGTATTCATCTTGAAAGCCGCAAGTACGCCTTGGCGTACCTGAATTGGAACCATCTGCGTATGTGGATGGTTCCTATCATAAATGAAGAGGTGAAGATATGTCCGATGTAATAGTAAAAATGGAAGGAATATCGAAGGCATTTGCAGGAATTAAGGCGCTGGATCATGTACAGATCGAGCTGCGAAAAGGAGAAGTCCATGCACTCATGGGAGAAAATGGGGCAGGGAAATCTACTTTGATGAAAATTATGACAGGGGTATACTCAAAAGACGAAGGCAGCATGTATCTTTTGAACGAAGAAACCGGACAGATGGAAGAGGCAGAGATGAAATCACCGCTAATGGCACAGAAAGCAGGATTAAGCATGGTTTTTCAGGAACTGAACCTCTTGGAAAATATGAATATAGCAGAAAATATTTTTATCGGCAGAGAGCCGGTCGGAAAAAGCAGGCTGCTGGACAGGGACACACTGAATAAAAAGGCAAAGGCAGAACTTCAAAAGGTCAACCTGGACATAGATCCGGGCATCCCGGTATCCGAGCTGAGCTGCGGGCAGATGCAGTGCGTGGAGATTGCGAAGGCATTGTCCTTTCAGGCCAGAGTGGTGGTGTTTGACGAACCTACGGCCAGCCTGTCAGAAAAGGAATCTCAGGTGCTGTTCCAGATCATAGAGGAGCTGAGAAAACAGGGCGTGTGCATCGTATACATTTCCCACAGAATGGAAGAGGTGTTCCAGCTATCCGATCGTATTACCGTCTTCCGAAATGGTACATATATAGATACGGTAGAGACAAAACGGGTGACAGAGCCAGATCTGATTAAAATGATGATTGGGCATGAGTTAGATGGGAGCAAGGCATGTGGAAGTGAATTTGTGAATCGGGAGCATGTAATCATGGAAGTGAAGAACGTGCGGGTATATCCCAAAAGCAGTCCGGTTAGTTTTCAGCTCTATGAAAAGGAGATTCTGGGATTCTTTGGCCTAGTAGGCGCGGGGAGAACGGAATTGATGAGGAAGCTGTTTGGCATCGACCCCATTGGGGAAGGTGAAATATATATAAAAGGGAGAAAAGTCTGCGTCTCTTCTCCAAAGGATGCAATCGGCGCAGGAATCGGCCTTGTCCCCGAAGACAGAAAGGGGCTGGGCCTCATCCTGGGAATGAGTATCCGGGATAATATGCTCATCTCCAAGCTTGGACAGCTGAAAAGCTTCTGGCTGAATCGCCGGGGGCTTAAGCAGATCACGGGAAACTACATCAGCGATCTTGGCATATCCCTGAGAAACGAGGAGCAGGAGGTCAAAGAACTGAGCGGAGGCAACCAGCAGAAAGTGGTGATTGCAAAGTGGCTGGCCATGACGCCGGATATCCTGATTATGGATGAGCCTACAAGAGGAATTGACATCGGCGCAAAAAGTGAGATCTATGCATTGATGCGTAAGCTGACCCAGTCGGGAAAAAGCATTATTATGATTTCATCGGAAATCGCAGAAGTCATGCAGGTAAGCGACAGGATTATCGTCATGCATGAGGGCAGCATTTCCGGCGAAATTGCTGCGGAGGAAGTTTCAAAGAATAGCATAATGCAGGCTGCATTTGGCGGAGGTATGGAAAATGGATAAAACAAAAAAGATAAATCTCAGATCCTTCAGGGAACTGCTTTTAGTTGGCGTAGTAATCGTATTATGTATGATCTGGACGATCATGAACTCACAGTTTTTGTCCGCCAACAATATATCTAATATTCTGCGGCAGGCTTCCTATACGGCGATCGCGGCGGTGGGGATGACCATGGTCATCATCATAGGGGAGATAGACCTCTCAGCGGGTTCCCTCGTATGCGCCGCAGGCCTGGTAGGAGCCGTTGTCTGCAAGAATACGGACAATGTATTCTTTTCCGTGATTGCGGCAATTGCAGTTGGCGCGGTAATCGGAACTGTGAACGGAGTGCTCTGCGCGGTAGGAAAGCTGCCGGGATTCATCGCATCCCTTGCAAGTATGACCGTGCTGCGGGGTCTGGCCTATATTGTAACCGGCGGTAATTCCGTGGTATGGAGCAATGAAAGTTTTACGATGATAGGAACCGGATACATCGCTGGAATTCCAGTCCCTGTTATCATTATGGTAATTGTCATCATATTCGGCGTTATTCTGACATCGAAGACCCGTTTCGGACGCTACATCTACTCCGTGGGCGGAAACATGGAGGCAAGCCGCTGGTCAGGAATCGCAGTAGAAAAAGTAAAAATCCTCGTCTACATGATCATGGGAGTCCTGACCGCCATAGCTGGTCTGATCATCACCACCCGCCTCGGTTCCGGACAGCCCTCAGCCGGCCTGAACTTCGAGATGGACTGCATCACGGCAGCCGTAGTCGGGGGAACAAGCATGTCCGGCGGACGCGGAAAAGTCATGGGAACAATCGTGGGGGTACTCCTGCTTACCGTTCTTACAAATGGAATGACACTGGTGGGAATGAATACATATTGGCAGCAGGTGTTCAAAGGAGTCATAATCGTTATATCCGTACTTGCGGATACTCATAGCAAAAAGTAGGAATTTGGGGGCAGTAAGAGGGATGAAGGGTCGCCTGCCGGAAGGTGGATGCTCCGATGCTGTCCCGGGAGGCTGGGCGCATCAAGACGGTTACTCTAGCCTCGGTGGGGTTCCGGCGGGTGAGGCGGATGGGAACTGGGTGGGCGGGGATGAGAAGGCAGTGTCTGTTATTGCGAGAGGGACTGTTCAGGAGCAATCATTGTATCACCAGTACTGTTTCATACGATGCTCCCGTCTTAATTCCTCCCGGGATAGGGGATTTTGACTTCTGACTGGATGAGTCCAGCTGTGCGGAATTGGAACAGGCATCTCCTGGATGCGTCTTT
>OLSM01002874.1_pt1 | contig 10387 bp, 9 predicted proteins | sample 1672721 | NCBI WGS metagenome assembly OLSM01 (sample SAMEA3136717, study PRJEB25190) | human gut metagenome | reverse complement strand
CCTTAGTTATGCAACTTATTCATGCCCTGCGGGCATTCTTCAGCTAACGCTGAAAAATGAATGAAATCGAAATGTGAGGTGTTTTATGAGAGAAGAATGGTGGAAAGAGGCGGTAGTATATCAGATTTACCCGAGGAGCTTTTATGACAGCAACAATGACGGAGTTGGTGATATCAATGGTATTATACAGAAGCTGGATTATCTGAAAGAACTGGGAATAGATGTAATCTGGCTTTCACCGGTTTATCAATCTCCCAATGCGGATAACGGTTATGACATTAGCGACTATCATACCATTATGAAAGAGTTTGGGACGATGGAAGATTTTGATCACTTATTAAATGAAGCGCATAAGCGGAACCTGAGGATCGTGATGGACTTAGTTGTAAATCATACCTCGGATGAACACGAATGGTTTACCAAAAGCAGAACTTTGCCTGATAGCAAGTATCGCGATTATTATATCTGGAAGAGGGGGAGGAACGGAGGAACTCCCAATAACTGGGGCAGCTGGTTTTATCACTCAGCGTGGGAATATGAGGCTGATACGGATATGTATTATCTGCATATATTTTCCAAAAAACAGCCGGATTTAAATTGGGACAATCCATTATTGCGGGAAGAGATTTACTCGATGATGACATGGTGGCTGGATAAGGGGGTAGATGGATTCCGGATGGATGTCATCAGCCTGATTTCTAAAAATCCGTCTTTTCCGGATGGAGAAGTAACCGGGGCATACGGAGATTTTGGTGACTTGACACCATATTGCGAGAATGGCCCGCGTGTTCATGAATATCTGCAGGAAATGAATGATAAAGTGCTGTCAAAATACGACATTATGACAGTTGGTGAAACACCGAATGCATCTGTAGATGATGCAGCAAAATTCGCGAATTGTGATGGCACTGAGCTAAATATGGTGTTTCAATTTGAGCATGTATCAATTGATTACGGACAGTTTGGAAAGTATACGGAGAACAGATATCGTCTTAAAGATTTGATAGCGGTTTTGAGTAAGTGGCAGGACGGTTTGTGTGATAAGGGCTGGAATAGTTTATACTGGGAGAATCATGACCAGCCCCGCTCCGTTACTAGATTCGGTGATGTTTCAACGCCGTTGTATTGGGAAAAATCGGGGAAGATGCTGGCAACCTGCCTGTATATGTTACAGGGGACACCCTATATATACCAGGGGCAGGAAATTGGGATGACAAACCCTAGATTTGAATCATTTGCAGACTATAAAGATATTGAGGCTAAAAATGCACACCGTGATCTGGTTGAAGAACAAAAAATTATGACAGAGGATCAATTTCTTAGATGTGTTTTTAATCTTGGCCGTGATAATGCAAGAACACCGATGCAATGGAATAACAGCAGCTATGCGGGATTTTCAAAGGTGCCGCCATGGATGAAGGTTAATCCTGATTATCAGGATATCAATGTGGAGAAACAGCAAAATGACCCCGATTCAATCCTGAGTTATTATAAAACATTAATCAAACTGCGCAAGAATTATAAGGTCATTGTCTATGGTAAATATGAATTACTGAATCCAACATCCGAGTATATATGGGCGTATAAAAGAAAACTTGACAATACAGTCATGACTGTGATGGCAAACTTTTCTGATCATACCGTCGGATGTGAATATTTCAAACAGGAGTCAGGAATCTTATTATCAAATTATAGGCAGCATCAGATTTTGAAGCTACAGCCATATGAGGTTATTGTTCAATTAGAACAGTGATAGTTACTATGCACGGGGCCGTGCACCACGCTACACGGCATCCAAGCCTATAAAGTGATGGGGGCGAGCATCTGGCCCCTCGCCACCGGAGACTTTAAATGAGCCAGATGCCGTTACTATATAGAAATTACAAATAGTTAGCTCTTTTGAGCTGATAGGAATGGCAATTGTTTTGCCTATTTTACGAAGGCACCTCAAAAATTCCACATTTCAAACACAAATCCGTCACAACCTTCTGTTAATTTTATCCTTATGTGGAGCACACAGCTGTTTCATATGGGCCGTCTTATCCAGAGTATGTTTGATGATTTGTCGGACACTCCTGACCGGTAGCATCCGCGGTAAGCAGATCAGCCATCTGGGGACATAAATTATCAGCCGCACTCCGGAGCCGGCGTAAATTAACGGACCAGGGAGGTAAGGAATTGATTGAGGTAAAAAACTTAGTAAAAAAATACGGAAACCATCTGGCCATAGACCACCTGAATTTCAAGATTGAAAAAGGGAAGATCTATGGCTTTTTGGGCCCCAACGGAGCAGGGAAATCGACGACCATGAATATCATGACCGGGTACCTTGGAGCAACGGAAGGCGAGGTGCTGATTAACGGACACGACATTCTAAAGGAACCGGAAGAAGCTAAGAAACACATAGGGTATCTTCCGGAGCTTCCCCCGCTTTACATGGAAATGACAGTACAGGAGTATTTGGATTTTGCTGCGGAGTTGAAAGGAATATCCAAAGACAAACGGGAATCCTCAGTGGAAGAGGTGCTTAAGCTTGCAAAACTGATGGATGTCAGAAGTCGGCTGATCCGCAACCTGTCAAAAGGATACCGGCAGAGAGTAGGCCTGGCTCAGGCTATGCTGGGATTTCCCGACATTATCATACTGGATGAGCCTACCGTGGGGCTGGATCCGAAACAGATCATTGAGATCAGGGAGCTGATACGGAAACTGGCGAAGGATCATACCGTCATCCTGAGTTCGCATATACTGGCCGAGGTCAGAGAGGTGTGCGACTACATTATGATCATTTCTAAGGGCAGGCTTGTTGCCAGCGATACGCCGGATAATCTGGAGCATTTGATGGATGAATCGGAGTCTGTCGAAATCCTGGCGAAAACAGAACCTTCGAATCTGCGTGACATATTGAATCCGATCAAGGATATCTCCGGCATTAAAACAGAAAAGAGAGCGGACGGGACAACATATGCGGTATTGGAAGTAAAAGACAACAAAGATATCCGGGAACAGGTTTTCTTTGCATTTGCCGGGGCAGGCTGTCCTCTTCTTATGCTGAATACGAACCGTGCAAGTCTGGAGGAGATCTTCCTGGAACTGACACAGGGGGAAACAGGCCCGAAACTGCTGTCTGCAAAGAGAGAGGAGGACAAGACAGATGCTGGCGATTTATAAGAGAGAACTGAAGTCCTATTTTCAGTCCATGATTGGATGTGTCTTTATAGCGTTCCTTGTAGCATTTGCGGGAATTTATTTTATGGCTTATAACCTAAATGCGGGATACCCCTACTTCTCCTATACGCTGTCCGGCGTACTGATTGTTTTTCTTGTAGGGATACCGCTGATTACAATGAAAAGCTTTTCGGAGGAGCGGAGAAACAAGACAGACCAGCTGCTTTTGACAGCGCCGGTAAGCCTGCGCCAGGTTGTGATGGGAAAATACCTTGCGATGGTTTCCGTACTGGCAGTGCCGAACCTGATCTTTTGTTTATTCCCTCTGATTATTAAAATGCAGGGAACTGCATATCTGAAGGTGGATTATATATCCATCGGGGTATTTTTCCTTCTCGGATGTGTATATATTGCGATCGGGATGTTTTTGTCCTCACTGACAGAGAGCCAGATCATTGCCTTTATCACCACGTTCGGGGTTCTGCTTGTTCTGTATCTGTGGGATGGCATCCTGTCTTTCCTTCCAAGCTCCGCTCTCAGTGGCGCTGTGGGGATTATCATACTCCTGACCATTGTAGCTGCCTATATTCAGCAGATGACGGGCAACTGGTTTATCAGCGGAGGGATTGAACTCATTGGGATTGCGGCCTGTGTGGTTACGTATATTGTAAAATCCAGCCTGTTCGAGAACATTCTGACGAAGTTCCTTGGAAATCTTGCGCTTGCAAATGTTTTTACGGATATTACGTCGAACAGCATAGTAGATGTCAGCGGCATAGTTCTGTATTTGTCTGTAATTGTAGTGTTTATTTTCCTGACAGTACAGGCAATTCAGAAAAGACGCTGGAGTTAGGAGGGCCGGAAATTGCAGAAAATAAAAAGTTTATTTCATACAGCGGGAACAAAAAACGGAACCTACAGCGTGGGGATTACCGTGATCGTGGTCGCAATCGTAATAGTAGCCAATATGATATTCGGACAGATACCCGAGAAATATAGGAATATCGACGTCAGCAGCACAAAGATCTATGAGATTACGGATACCAGCCGGGAGCTTTTGAAGGATCTGAACCATAAAATAACGTTTACGGTATTGGCGGAGAAAGACAAGGCGGACGACCGGATTAAAACATTTTTAAGCAAATATGCAGCTTTGTCCAAATATATTTCTGTGGAGTGGATTGACCCGGTACTCCACCCGTCTGCTCTAACGGAGTATGAGACCAGCGCGAATACGATCGTGGTAGAATGTGCGGATACGGGTAAGAGTACAACCGTTTCATTTGACGATATTGTGGTCATGGATACCTCCTCCTATTATTATACGGGCAGTGTATCAGAATCCGAATTCGACGGAGAAGGCCAGCTGACCAGTGCGGTGAATTATGTGACCAGTGATGTAAATAAAAAAATATACAGAACAACGGGGCACGGTGAGGCTACATTATCAAACTCAATTACAGAGTTAATGGACAAAAATAATTACAAGATAGAAGAACTGAATCTGGTGATGCAGGCATCCATACCCGAAGACTGCGATCTTCTGCTTATGTACGCGCCGGCCACGGATTTGACAGACGATGAAAAAGCAGCAATGCAGCAATTTCTTTCGGCAGGCGGGAAAGTGATGATTCTTCTGGGAGATACCAGCACTACAGCGCTTCCGAATATTGCCTCCATCATGAAGGAATATGGAATGGAAGAAGCCGATGGGTATATTGCCGATCCCCAGAGATGCTACCAGGGCAATTACTATTATATATTCCCGACGCTTTCACTGTCAGGAGATCTGGCGAAAGGCATGTCTTCGCAGATGGTGCTTGTCACCAATACCCGGGGCCTGAACCTGGTAGATGCCGCGAGAGATACCATTAGCTCCAGCTCCTTTATGACAACGACGGACAGCGCCTATGCGGTGACGGAAGACAGCCAGACGCAGGGCACGTATACTTTGGGGGCGGTTGCCACAGAGCAGATCAGTGCCGAAACCAAGGATGAGAATAAAGACGAAGGTACTGAAGCAGCAGAGGACGATACGCAAAGCAAAGACACATCAGACACTGCAGAGGAGAACACGAAAGAAAGCCGCCTGACCGTAATCACCGCGGGAAGCCTGATCGATTCCCAGATCACAGATACTTTCACGCAGCTTGAGAATACGACATTATTTATGAATGCCGTAAGCAGTAACTTTGACGGCGTACAGAATATCTCAATTGAACCAAAGAGCCTTGCCACGGAATATAATACCGTGCAGCATGCAGGACTATTCAGCCTGCTCGTAATATTCGGTATCCCGCTGCTGATTCTGGTCGGTGGATTTGCAGTATGGTTTAAGAGAAGAAAAGCATAGGAGGGCGGATGAAGATGGAGAAAAAAAAGAAGAAATCCTTCCTTTTGCTGCTCTGCCTTCTGCTGGTTCTTCTGATTGCCTACCTGGGGATTCAAAGGTGGAATAAGAAGCAGGAAGAAAAGAAGGAAGCTAAAACAGAAGCGGAAACGGTGTATGTTACCGATATAGAGGAAATTACAAGTATTCAGTATGATGCAGGCAGCGGAGAGTTTCATTTTGTAAAGGAGGACGGTACATGGTACTATGCCGATGACCGGGATTTCCCGCTGGCACAGAGCTACCCGGAACAAATGGCCTCTGATTTTGCCAGACTGAAGGCAGAGCGGGAGCTGAAAGACGGGGATTCACTGGAGGACTATGGGTTAAAAGATCCGGTATACACGGTTGTGCTGACGGGAAAAGACGGAAAAGAGACCGCCGTTTATTACGGAAATGCTGTGGGAGATAACTATTATGCCACTGTGGGGGATTCCAAAAAGGTGTACACGGTGAGCGGCACTTCCATATCTGACCTGCAGTATTCACTGGAGGATATGGCGCAGCTGGATACCTATCCCAATATTGGAAGCGGCAATCTGAAGAAAGTTGTCATAACAAGAGATGGCAGCGAGACCACCTTTGATTCGGAAAATAATGACGATACAGAAGCCATTGCAACGGCTGCCGGCGGACTGGGAGCTGTAACCCTGAGCAAGGCCGCGGATTATTCCGTGGAGGATAAAGACCTGGCCGGATTTGGCCTGGATGAAGCGGCAGCAATCACTGTGAAGGCCGTCTATACGCAGGACGATGAGGAGCAGACGCTTACGCTCTATATTGGAAAAGAAGACGGTGAGGGAAACCACTATGTCATGCTGAATGATTCCAGGATTGTATATCTGATCTCAGATGAGGTTTGCAAAAATATCCTAAATGAAAAGTAATGGGCATGGACAAAGCGGGCCTGCTCACTTTGCACGCAAATTTTATATTTATTTTATAAGACATTTCTTGACAATTCAGAGAAAACAGAGGAGAATATTTTACATGTAGATCATTACCCTGCAGATGACTGCAGGGCATCAATTCAGCAGCACAGCGGGAAGCGGGGAGGACCCGTGGAGGACGCCGGAATCAGGCAGTCCTGATTTCTGCTTGCTGCCGCAGGAATAAAAGTAAGGATGGTAAAACATGAAAGAAAAACTGATACGTTTCATGCAGGGAAGATACGGAGTCGATACATTATCGAAGTTCCTGCTTATAGTGGGTCTGGCGGTGGTGTTAATCTCTTCCGTAATCGGAGGAGACAGAGTCCGTCTTATCTTATATGCATTGGGCTGGGTCTTGATTATCTACTGCTATTTCCGGATGTTTTCAAAGAATGTGACAAAACGGTATGCAGAGAACCAGACCTTTCTGGCAAAGACGAGTAAGATACGCGGCTTTTTCCGGAATCAGAAAGCCATATGGAAGCAGAGAAAAACGCACCATATTTATAAATGCCCCGGCTGCGGGCAGAAGATCAGGGTGCCAAAGGGAAAGGGAAAGATCGAGGTGCGCTGTCCGAAGTGCAGTAAGACCTTTATTAAAAACAGCTGATTGATGATGCAGGATAAGGAGAAAAAGCGGTGCTGGAGGCAGACAGGCATGCTGCCGTCAGGCCTCTTTTTCTGGTATGAGAACTCTTAGAAAAAAGAGAGTTTAAACGCAATAGTTCAAACCCGTCTGAACTGTTACGATTAAACGGTTAGGGACAGAGATGTTGAGGAGAATGGAAGACTATGAATGATCCGTATAAAGTGTTGGGTGTGTCAAGGGATGCAGCCGACGAAGAGATAAAAAAAGCATACCGGACGCTGAGCAGAAAGTACCATCCCGATGCGAATATCAACAACCCCATGCGCGATGAGGCGGAAACCAGGTTTAAAGAAGTGCAGCAGGCCTATCAGCAGATTATGGATGAACGCGAACACGGATATACCGGAGGTACAGGCGGTTATGGAAATACCGGAAGTTATGGGGGATATGGCGGTTTCGGCGGCTTTGGCGGTTTTGGAGGCTATGGCCCCTACGGCGGGCAGGAACAGCGTACGGCGGGAAACAGCGAGACAGATATTCATCTGAAGGCGGCGGCCAATTACCTGCAGGCCGGCCGATATGAAGAGGCGCTCCATGTCCTGAACGGAATCCATGACAGGGGAGCTCTGTGGTATTTTTACAGCGCATCGGCTAATTCGGGGATGGGCAGCAATGTCACTGCACTGGAACATGCGAAGGAAGCCGTAAGGCTGGAGCCGGAGAATATGCAGTACCAGATGCTGCTGCAGCGTCTGCAGGGCGGCGGTTCCTGGTATCAGCAGAGGCAGAGCGTGTATGGATATCCGGGGGCGGGCGGCAGCGACTTGTGTATGAAACTCTGTATTGCAAATCTGCTCTGTAATCTGTGCTGCGGTGGAAGCGGGCTGTGCTGCGGCGGAGGCGGATATGGAGGCAGATATATATAGGGAGCGCCTCTTTAGATAATGATTTTTGTTGTCTGTCAATTCTTTATCATACTCGAAATATTTCGATTGCATCTTGACAGAGACAGACTGGTTGTGATATGATCGGTACCATAACAAAAACTTTCAGACAATTTGCTTGAATTTGTACAATTAATAACAAGCTTATCGTTCCTGATTTTTAGGGGAAAATGCCAGAAACAGGGAGGACTCATATCATATGGACCAGTATATTCGTAAAAAAACAGGAAAACAGGATTCAGGATGTAAAAAACATACAGGTAATCAATCAGCGGGAGCTGCCAATCAGGCAGTTCCCGCTTTTACTTTGTATGTTTTTTCACAATAAAAAAGTAAAAGGAGGCACTAATTGATGGGTGAATACACACAAGGATGCTGTGGCTGTGCCCACAGTGAGACAGCTCTGCTGGAGCGGATCGCGGAATTGACGGCGGAGTACAAAGGGAAGGAAGGGAGCCTGATCCAGGTTCTCCACATGGCACAGGGAATCTATGGCTATCTTCCGCTGGAGGTGCAGGAAGTCATAGCGGACGGCCTGGATATACCTTTGGCCGAGGTATCAGGGGTCGTTACATTTTACTCATTCTTCGCCACCCAGCCAAGAGGTAAGCATACCATACGTGTCTGTCTCGGCACGGCCTGCTACGTAAGGGGCGGTAAAAAGATTGTGGAAAGGCTGAGGGAAATACTGGGGGTAGAGATTGGGGAGACCACAAAGGACAGGATATTCACGTTTGAAGTGGCCCGCTGTATCGGTTCCTGCGGGCTGGCGCCGGCCATGTCTATAGACGATCAGGTCTATAAACAAGTGAACCCCGACAAACTGGAACAGATACTGCAACGCTACTATGAGGAGGAGGAGTAAGACTATGGCTTTAATAAATGAGACATCCAGGGAAAACCTGGTGGTAAGGGACCAGATGGATCTCCGTGTGATCAAAGGAGATTACCTGGCACAGCGGAGAAAGTACAGACGCCAGGTTCTGGTGTGCGGAGGCGCAGGCTGTATCTCTTCCCACTGCCAGGAAGTAAAAGACGCGCTTCATGAGTCGCTGGCCAATTATCAGCTGGAGGATGAGATAGAGGTCCTTGTTACCGGCTGTATGGGAACCTGTTCTCTGGGACCGGTGATCCTGGTTGAGCCTGACGGAGTATTCTATATCGAGATGGATCCGGAAAAGGTGGACCATATTGTGTTCAGGCATCTGATGAATGATGAGGTCTGCGAGGAGTATACATATTTTGACGACGACATGGGGATTCATGTGCCGTTGATGAAGGATATCGGCTTCTTTGAGGGCCAGGTCCGCATTGCCCTGAGAAACTGCGGAAGGATGGAGTTCTCTTCTCTGGCGGCCTATATCTCCAGGGATGGGTATGGGGCGCTTGCGAAGGTATTGAGCGGCATGAGCCGGGAAGAGGTTGTCGCGGTCATGAAAAATTCCGGCCTGCGGGGGCGTGGAGGTGCGGGTTTCCCAACCGGCGTGAAATGGGAGGCAGGAATGAAGGCTCAGTCGCCGGACGGACGAAAGTTCATGGTCTGCAACGCGGATGAGGGGGATCCCGGGGCATTTATGGACCGGAGCCTTCTGGAAGGAGATCCACACAGCGTCATTGAAGGTATGATGCTGGGGGGATATGCGATCGGGGCAGCCAAAGGATATATTTATGTGCGTGCAGAATATCCCATTGCGGTAAAGAGGCTGGGCGATGCCATCGACCAGGCAAGGGCGGCCGGCATTTTGGGAAAAAATATCATGGGAAGCGGCTTTGACTTTGACGTAGAGATCCGCATTGGAGCAGGTGCATTTGTATGCGGCGAGGAGACTTCCTTATTGGCCTCTATAGAGGGCAGGCGGGGAGAGCCGAGCCAGAAACCGCCGTTCCCGTTTGAGAAGGGCCTGTTTGAAAGCCCGACGATCATCAATAACGTGGAGACGCTGGCTAATGTGGCGCCAATTATTCAGAACGGCTCCAGCTGGTATCGGAAAATCGGTACGGATCTGAGCGCCGGGACGAAGGTGTTTGCCCTGGCAGGAGACATCGTTAACGCCGGGATTATTGAAGTTCCTATGGGCACGATTCTGGGGGACATCATCTATAAGATTGGCGGCGGAATAATCGGCGGCAAGCGGTTTAAGGCCATCCAGTCAGGCGGGCCATCCGGCGGCTGCCTCACCAGGGCGCATCTGAATACCCCGGTAGATTATGAGTCCCTGGCAGAGCTTGGGGCAATCATGGGATCCGGCGGCCTGGTCGTCATGAACGAAGATACATGTATGGTAGATACGGCCCGGTATTTCATGGATTTTATCTGTGATGAATCCTGCGGTAAATGTCTCCCCTGCCGTAACGGCACCCGCCG